>Ga0079224_100012952_pt1 | contig 11587 bp, 14 predicted proteins | sample Stecom2015_FD_80414 | JGI IMG/M metagenome (GOLD analysis project Ga0079224, IMG submission 80414) | Agricultural soil microbial communities from Utah to study Nitrogen management - Steer compost 2015 | ecosystem: Environmental > Terrestrial > Soil > Agricultural land | place: USA: Utah...
CCTCGAAAAATCTCCGGGGGGATATTTTCTGGGGACAATCCGGTTTGCACGGGGGACAAACCCCTGGTAAACCATCCTGAAGTTCCTGTGATTGCCTCAAAAGGGCGTCGGTTTTTCTATGTGGGTCCCCACCGACACCACGTTCGGTCTCCTTGCCCCGCGTCTGGTCAGCGCAGAGAAACCGACGTCCCTTTGAGGCAATCACAGGTCCTTCTTTTATCGACTAAGGAGGTGATTATCTATGGCCGCACGAAGAAGCGAATCTTCGAGCAGGCCGAGGCGACCTCCCGCGACAACTCCTGAGGCTAGAGAGAACCAGCTGATCGCTCTAGCCTACGATGCGGCCGAAAGAGAGATGGCTAACGGTACGGCTTCCTCTCAGGTAATCACGCATTTCCTGAAGCTGGGCACAGAGCGTGAAAGACTCGAGCGCGAAAAGCTCGCACACGAGAATGAACTTCTCAAGGCCCGTAAGGAAGCACTCGTCGCAGGCGCCTCTTCGCAAGAGCTTTACGAAGCAGCAATCGCAGCTTTCCGTGGTTACGCTCCGTCGAGCGTTCCGGATGAGGAAGTCTACGATGATTAGAACGTACTCTGAGCTTAATCGGCTCAACTCGTTCGAGGAACGGTTCCGATATTTGGCCCTTCGAGGCACGGTCGGAGCAAAGACCTTCGGATACGAGCGCTATCTCAACCAAGCGTTCTATAGGTCGACGCAGTGGCGACAGGTGAGACAGAAAGTCATCGCTCGCGACCTCGGATGTGACCTCGGCACAGAAGACTACGAGATCTACGATCGAATCATCATTCATCACATGAATCCGATGACCATCGAAGACCTCGTAGACGGTAATGCCGACGTTCTCAACCCCGAGTATCTCATCACAACCACTCTGATGACACATAACGCCATTCACTATGGTGACGAGAGCCTTCTGGCGAAGCCGCTCATCGAGCGAGCGCCCGGAGACACACAGCTCTGGTAGAGAAAGGAGTATTCATGTCTAACGACAAGACTCCGCAGGAGCCTCAGTCCCCGGAGGAGGAGCTCGCGCTTCTCGTCCCGACCGAGTTCCCGGAGGACGAGTTCCCCGAGCCTCCTCAGACCCCTGAGGACCTCGGTAAGGAGGAGGACGCCTGATGGCTCCCACCGCAAACCAGGTCATCGCAGTCGCTGCGGGTCAGATCGGGAAGTATTTCCCGAACGTCTCGCCGTACGGCTCGTGGTACGACGACAAGCTCAACACGAAGGGGTTCGCCAAGGCCGCGTTCTGCGCTATGGGGCTCTCCTGGGTGTTTGACCACTTCGATGGTGGTCTTGACATCTTCCCGCTGCACGCTTACACTCCTTCCGGCGTGAACGCGTTCAAGGCGAAGAGTCAGTGGACATCTGGCATCAACGGGATCCGTCGCGGAGACATTGTCTTCTTCGACTTCCCTGGTGCACCCAACCGAGTCAGCCACGTCGGCATCGTCGAGTCGGTAAACTCTGACGGATCGGTCAACACGATCGAGTTCAACACGAGTGGATCTGGCGGTGGCGACCAGCGCAACGGTCGAGTCGTCGCTCGCAAGCGTCGCAAGGCTTACATCGTCGGTTTCGGTCGTCCGGCCTACGCCAACGCGCCGTCCACCCCCAAGCCCCCGACTCAGAGCGCAGGTTACGACAACGGGTCCTTCTCCCGTGACCAGATCCGCTCCACCCAGACCGACCTCAAGAAGCTCGGCTACTACACCGGAGAGCTCGACGGTCTCCGAGGACCTAAGACGGTCTCGGCCATCAAGGCTTTCCAGTCGGACAACAAGCTCTCTGTCGATGGGTGGCCTGGTCCCAAGACTCAGGCTGCTCTGAAGTCGAAGCTGTCTGGAGGTTCGAAGCGGAAGAACGTGACTGGTCTTCAGAAGGCCGTTCGCGCAGCCGTCGACAACAACTGGGGACCTGATCTGGACAAGCGTCTGCACAGCGTGCGAATGGCGTCCAAGTACCACCAGTATCAGTTCCCCAACGGTGTCCGGTTCCTGCAGAACGCTCTCGGAGTCACACAGGACGGTAGCTATGGCCCGAAGTCTGTGACTGCTCACGATCGAGTGGTTCGTGAGATCCAGACGTGGCTTAAGGCCAATGGCTACTACAAGGGTTCTGTCGACTCCAGCTGGGGTCCTGCAACCGACGATGCCTTCGTTCGAGCCTGGCGAGAGAACAAGAACTACTAGTTCTCTCCAAACTTCAAAATGGTAGGAGGTGACAGAATGACGGAAAGCATTCTAAACTCCGTCAAGAAGGTGCTGGGGATCGAGGCCGACTACAAGGCGTTCGATCTCGACATTACCATGCACATCAACTCCGTCTTCGCGACCCTCCACCAGCTCGGTGTGGGTCCCGCTAACGGATTCGCACTCGAGCCAGGCGCCACGGCCAGCGAGACTAAGTGGACGGACTTCATCAGCGATTCTCCGCAGTTGAACAACGTCAAGACTTATGTCTGGCTGGCCGTGCGCCTGTACTTCGATCCCCCACCTACTTCGTTCACCCTCACTGCGATGCAGGAGCAGAAGAAGGAGCTCGAGTGGCGACTGAACGTCGCTGCTGAAGCTAGCGGCTTCGAGGGCGGTACGGATGCTAACCTCTGGGATCTCACCGAGTCCGGGGAGTTCCCATCTGAGGCAGCTAAGGGTGATCTCGGTATCGATCTTAACTCCGGAGATGTGTGGAGGAACGCCTGATGGCTAAGGTTTTCGTCACAAACATCAAGGGACCTAAGGGGGATCCCGGTGAAAGGGGACCGAAGGGTGATCCTGGTGAAAGGGGTCCAAAGGGAGATCCCGGACAAGACGGTCTAGATGGCCTTCCCGGTGCTCCAGGTCTCGATGGTTCAGACGGCGCTAAGGGTGATAAGGGGGATAAGGGGGATCCGGGTGCGGATGGCCTTTCCGCCTACGAGATCGCCGTACTAGAGGGGTTCGAGGGGACGGAAGCCGAGTGGCTCACGTCTCTGAAGGGCCCAAAGGGCGATCCCGGACAAGACGGCGCTAAGGGTGACAAGGGTGATCCTGGAGAGTCTGGAGCTGACGGCGCTAAGGGTGATCCTGGAGCTGACGGCCCCAAGGGTGACAAGGGTGACAAGGGCGACAAGGGTGATCCTGGAGAGCCTGGGGCTGACGGCGCTAAGGGCGACAAGGGTGACAAGGGTGATCCCGGAGAGCCTGGCGCTGACGGCGCTAAGGGCGACAAGGGCGACAAGGGCGACCCTGGTGAGAATGGCGTTGACGCTACAGTCATCGTCCTTCAGCCCGGTGACCCCGATCCGATCCCTGGCGTTACGCCTCCCGGCCTTGTCGTACGGGTGATCGAATGAGAGAAGTCTTCACAGCCAACGGTACGTTCACGGTTCCGGCAGATGTATATTCTGTCGATGTGGTTGTAGTCGGCGGAGGTGGAGGCGGCGGTCGCGCAGGTTCAGGTGGTGGAGGCGGTTCAGGCGGCGAAGTAAAGTACGTCACTGGTATATCTGTAACTCCTGGACAAGAGATCTCCGTCACACGAGGAACCGGCGGACAAGGTAAACTTGCCTCTACTGGTCGAGGATCTGACGGTAACCCTTCTTCTTTCGGCACCTACGTCACCGCAATCGGTGGTGGTGGTGGTGGAGGTGGAGCAGCTGCCGGTCCTAACCAAGGTGCTTATGGGGGCGGCGGTCAAGGTTCGTCCACTCCTAGTCCGGGCGCCACAGGACTTATCGCTCATAAGGGCGGCGACGGTAAGAACATCACCGAAGCCACCGTTACTTCAGCCGCTCCTGGCGGTGGAGGAGGGGCAGGGGGTCCTGGTTACGATGGCCTCGCCACTTACGATCACACAGCCGGCGGTAATGGCGGACCTGGGGTCGACCTTTCGAGCATCGTAGGCACCGATGTCGGCGAGCTTGGATGGTTCGGTGGAGGTGGAGGTGCTGGATGCCAGTACAACACCCCCACGGGATCTAACAGCTCGGGCGGTCTCGGAGGCGGAGGAGCTGGTTCGGAGGGCGGTAGCTCTTCTGGCGGTTCCTCCGGCCTTATTTATACAGGCGGCGGTGGAGGTGGTGGTTCCGGCAGCATCCCAAACAACACCGTTGGTAACGGTGGTTCTGGAGCTCCCGGTATCGTCATCGTTCTCTGGGATGACCCTACACCTACCCCTACCGAGTCTGCTAAGGCATTTTGGTGGGACGGTTATGTCATGCGTGAGGTCGACTATGTAGGACATTCCGACGGTTTGGCCATCCATATTCCGGCTACGGTTTGGGATGGCGAAAACGAAACACCACTAGTGTTTTAGGAAGGAGGTGACATGGCACGCGCCACGAATGCTGAGGATTTTCTCGCGCACTACGGTGTCAAGGGAATGAAGTGGGGTCGTCGAAAGGATAACGACGGACCTTCTCTCTCGGATCGTCTTCGAGGGGGACCCAAGGAGCCCGACTCGATGGACTCAACCAAGGCTAAGCATCTTCAGAAGCGAGTTGGTCGTAGCGGAACTGACGCTCTTTCTAATAGAGAGCTTCAGGAACTGGTGACTCGAATGAATCTCGAGCAGCAGTACAACCGACTTACGCCGAAGAAGACGAATGCTGGTGCAGACTTCATCAAGAAGCTTGGTCAGCAGGCTCTTCAGCGCGAAGTCCAGGCAGTGATGAAGGGTGACAAGGGTCCTCTGTACTCTGCAGTAGAGACCGCCATGAAGATGGCTAAGGGCTAAGAAGGGAGGATTGGCGATGGCTTTGTGCAGCACCGCGGTACCGGTTTATTACGGAAAATTCCGTGAGCAAGTGATCCGCGGAGAGATTCCTGTGAACCGAGAAGTGGCGCTGGAGATGAATCGCATCGACGAACTCATCGCCAATCCGAACTTCTACTACGACGATCAGGCTATCAACGGCTTCATCAAGTTCTGCGAGGCGGAGCTCACGCTCACCGACGGTAGTGACCTACATCTGCTTGACTCGTTCAAGCTCTGGGCCGAACAGGTCCTTTGTTGGTTCTACTTCGTCGAGCGAAGCGTCTACGTTCCTAACGAAGACGGTCACGGTGGACGCTACGTCAAGAAGCGAATTAAGCAGCGACTGATAAAGAAGCAGTTTCTTATCGTCGCCCGAGGGGCTGCGAAGTCTATGTATGCTTCGCTTCTCCAAAACTACTTTCTGAACGTCGACACAGCAACGACGCATCAGATCACAACTGCTCCTACCATGAAGCAGGCCGAGGAAGTTCTCTCACCCATTCGTACCGCTATCACGAGAGCGCGCGGACCCCTGTTTAAGTTCCTCACAGAGGGGTCCTTGCAGAACACCACGGGCTCTAGAGTCAACCGTCAAAAGTTGGCATCGACAAAGAAGGGTATCGAGAACTTTCTCACAGGGTCTCTGCTCGAGATTCGACCCATGTCGGTCGATAAGCTGCAGGGACTGCGTGTCAAGGTCTCAACCGTTGACGAGTGGCTATCCGGAGACATTCGAGAAGATGTTGTCGGCGCAATTGAGCAGGGTGCGTCGAAACTAGATGACTATCTCATCATTGCGATCAGCTCCGAAGGTACGGTTCGCAACGGTAGTGGCGATGACATCAAAATGGAACTCAACAAGATCCTTCGTGGAGAGTACTATAACCCCCACGTTTCGATCTTGCACTACAAGCTCGACGACGTTAGCGAAGTAAGCGATCCGGCCATGTGGATCAAGGCTAATCCTAACCTCGATAAGACCGTGACATACGAGACTTATCAGCTTGACGTCGAGAGAGCGGAGCAGGCACCTTCTACTCGGAACGACATCCTCGCAAAGAGGTTTGGTATTCCTATGGAAGGCTACACCTACTTCTTCACCTACGAAGAGACGCTTCCGCACCGACCTCGAAACTTCTGGAAGATGCCTTGCGCGCTAGGCGCAGACCTTTCTCAGGGTGACGACTTCTGTGCTTTTACGTTCCTCTTCCCGCTTGCGGACGGTTCTTACGGCGTCAAGACGAGAAGTTATATTTCTCAGCTTACGCTCATGAAGCTTCCCGCGGCCATGCGCCGAAAGTACGACACTTTCATCAACGAAGGTAGTCTTCACGTCTTGGATTGCACAGTCCTCGATATGATGGAAGTATACGAGGACCTCGATAAGCACATCATCGAGATGGGCTACGACGTCATCGCACTCGGCTTCGACCCCTATAACGCAAAGGAATTCGTTACTCGCTGGGAACAGGAGAACGGACCTTTTGGGATCGAGAAGGTCATCCAGGGTGCCCGAACCGAGTCAGTTCCTCTCGGTGAGCTCAAGAAGCTCAGCGAGGAGCGAATGCTGCTCTTCGACGAGGAACTAATGACGCTCGCAATGGGTAACGCAATCACCCTAGAAGACACTAACGGTAATCGGAAGCTCATGAAGAAGCGATACGATCAAAAGATCGACAACGTCGCTGCTCTCATGGATGCTTACGTCGCATACAAAGCTAATAAGGATGCGTTCGAGTAAGGTAGGAGGAAGTAATGGCTAATACGATTAGCACCGACGACTTCCTTGCGCACTACGGTGTGAAGGGAATGAAGTGGGGTAAGCGCAAGGCGGAATCTTCCGGTGGAGCTGGTGGAGACTCCGGTCCCAAGCTCTCTCGTGGAGACCGTCGTCGCGTACGAAACGCTGAGATCCGCGAAGCGCGGAGCCGTCAGGATGCTCGTGGGCGCGCCTACCAGGAGGCCCAGGCTGAGTACTTCGTCGCGACTACGCGAAAGGGTCAGGCCAAGGCTGAGTCGACCATGCGCCGGATGGAGAAGGAGTACTTCACCAACCCCGACGCAGAGACGGCGAAGAAGCTCACCACTGGTGAGAAGTGGATCGTCGGATCGTCTTATGGTAGCATGGCTCTTCTTGCTATCGGTATCGGCGCTGCCCGTGCGGCCAATGAGGGAACCCAGAGGAACCATTCGTCCAATCTCTGGGAGCGATAAGCAACCTCTAAGTCTGGTCGCTAGAAAACGAGTGGTGCATGACTAACAGCAAAACTGACGATTTCCTGGCGCACTACGGCGTGAAGGGGATGAAGTGGGGCGTTCGAAAGAAAGACACTCGATCGACTGAAACTAGCCAGCAACGAAAGGCTAGCGCTCGTGCCGTACGAAAGTTCGGCGGTGAAGTGTTCGACAGACGCTTTTCCGACACTAAGCTTGATTACAACAAGCTGTCTACGGCTAAGGAAGTAATCAACGCTAACAGTAACTTGAAGCGCATCTCCAGTCGAGACAGTAGTGTTCTTAAGGGTCGGACTTATGTGTCGCAACTTAAGACCGACCAGACTCTTTATCGAGCAGTTCTTCCCGCTCAGAGCAGTGTATTTGTTCGAGGAGGAAAGAAGAACTACAAGGCGGCTTACGAGCTTGACATGACTACGTTGACTAAGCTGACTGGTCCTTCCGAGAAGGAGAGAGTCGATATCTTCATCGAACTCATGTCAGAACCCTCTATCAAGTGGGGTCGTAAGGAGATAACCGGTAGAGACCTCCTTAAGCGAGTGGGGTACGCCGCCGATGTCAAGAAACTCACTGATCAAGAGCTAGGCCTTAAGTATTACGCCGAGTTCAACCAAACCGCTGGAGCCGAAAAGGCGCCTATTAATACCGCGTACTTTAACAAGGTAAAAGAGCGCGGTTACAACGTCATCAAGGACGACAACGATCGTGGGTACCTCTCTAAGAGCCCTTGGATCCTCCTCGATCCCGAAGGCACGATTCGAGTTAATAGCGTCACTCGCCTAACGGCAGATGATATTAACAAGGCTCAGAGAGAACTCATGAAGATGTAATGCGATCACTGGAAAGGAGGTGAGCACTTGTGGCATCCTTTGGTGGAAGACTGAGGCACGCTTGGAATGCATTTTCTAAGCAGGATAATCATCCCTTTCAGATCCAACCCGAACCTACTGGAGCGTACGGCGTCGGATACGGCGCACGTCCGCACATCGTCCGGCCTATGTTCGGCGGGTCGAAAACGATTATCAACTCCATCTACACCAGGCTCGGGATCGACTTCTCTAGCGTTCCTATTTATCACGTTCGTGAGAAGGACGGACGTTACACGGAGACGATGACTAGCGGTCTGAATGACTGCTTGACTGTCGAGGCTAATCTCGATCAAGCAGCCACGGCCTTCCGTCAAGACGTCGCCATGACTCTTTTCGAGAAGGGCGTTATCGCGATTGTGCCAGTGGATACAAGTCTGGATCCTAACCAGACTGGTGGGTATGACATCAACACGCTTCGTGTAGGTGAAATTCTCCAGTGGTACCCGAAGCACGTTCGAGTGAGCCTCTATAACGAGAAGAAGGGCTTCCGAGAGGAAGTCGTGCTCGCCAAGAACACAGTCGCGATTGTGGAGAACCCCCTCTACAACGTGATGAACGAGCCGAACTCAACTCTTCAGCGACTCATTCGGAAGCTTAGCCTTCTGGACTCAGTCGATGAGCAGACGAGTTCGGGTAAGCTCGACATCATCATCCAGCTTCCCTACGTCATCAAGTCTGATGCTCGACGGGAGCAGGCCGAGAAGCGCCGCAAGGACATTGAGATGCAGCTTGCCGGCTCGCAGTATGGTATCGCCTACACTGACGGTACTGAGCGAATCACGCAGCTTAACCGACCGGCTGAGAACAACCTCCTGAAGCAGGTCGAGTATCTGCAGGACATGCTCTACAGCCAGCTGGGTCTCACTAAGGAAGTCTTTGACGGCACTGCCGACGAGAAGACAATGCTCAACTACCACAATCGTACGATTGCGCCTCTTCTCAAGGCGGTCACGGAGGCGATGACTCGCTCCTTCCTGACCAAGACAGCTCGGACTCAGGGCCAGGCTATTCGTTCGTTCCGTGATCCGTTCTCGGCACTTACGATCTCCGACCTGGCTGAGATCGGTGACAAGCTCACCCGTAACGAGATCGCGACCTCTAACGAGCTTCGCGCTATCGTAGGATGGAAGCCTTCGTCTGACCCGAAGGCCAACGAGCTTCGTAACAAGAATCTTCCGATGCCGGAAGCTCCGCCACCAGGAGAACAGGAAAGGATGGTGAACAATCAAAATGAGACCTAACTTCAGCGGTTACGCTTCCAAGCATGACCTCCTGTGTGCTGATGGTAGAACCATCAAGGCTGGGGCCTTCGAGCATCAGGATAAGGTCAAGGTCCCTCTCGTCTGGCAGCATCAGCACGATGCTCCCGGTAACGTTCTGGGACATGCGCTCCTCGAGTACCGGCCCACTGGCGTCTACGCCTACGGTTTCTTCAACAACACCGAGGAGGGGAAGAAGGCCAAGGAGCTCGTCGAGCATGGCGACATCAACATGCTGTCGATCTATGCCAACAACCTGAAGCAGCAGGGGAAGAACGTTCTCCACGGCAACATCAGGGAAGTCAGTCTGGTTCTTTCGGGAGCCAACCCTGGCGCCTACATCGAAAGTGTCAATATTCAGCACGGTGACATTTCCTTCACCCCCGACGACGAGGCCGTGATCTACCACGGCATCGAGGGGCTGGAGCTGGAGCACCAGGACAACTCAGGAGAGAACATGGCTGACCAGGCCACGCAGGAGAAGACCGTCAAGGACGTCGTCGAGTCGATGACGGAGGAGCAGCAGAACGTCCTCTACTACCTCGTCGGAGAAGCCGTCTCCAACAATGAGGACGACGACAACGACGACAACGACGACTCGGCGAAGCACAGCGCCATCGACATCGACGCTCTCGAGAAGGGCGTCGCTGACAAGATCATCACTCACATGGAGGAGAACAAGAACATGCGCAACGTCTTCGACCAGAGCGCGAACCAGGGTGCGACCACCGAGCGTCCGCACCTCACTCACTCGCAGGTCCGCACGATCGTCGAGGACGCCGTGAAGATGGGCTCCTTCAAGGAGTCTTTCCTGGCGCACGCCGACGACTACGGCATCACCAACATCGACCTCCTCTTCCCGGACGCGAAGGCGCTCGCGGACAAGCCGGAGCTGCTCGCCCGCCAGGCGGAGTGGGTGCCCAAGGTCCTCAACGCGACCAAGCACTCGCCGTTCGCGAAGGTCAAGTCGATCGTCGCTGACCTGACGCCCGCCGCAGCTCGCGCGAAGGGCTACGTCAAGGGTAACATGAAGAAGGAAGAGGTCATCTCCCTTCTCAAGCGCACGACGGGTCCGACCACGGTCTACAAGAAGCAGAAGCTCGACCGGGACGACATCCTGGACATCACGGACTTCGACGTGGTGGCCTGGCTGAAGTGGGAGATCCGCTTCATGCTGAACGAGGAGCTCGCGCGTGCGATCCTCGTCGGTGACGGCCGTTCCGTCGGTGACGACGACAAGATCAAGGACCCGGCTGGTGCTGCCAGCGGCGACGGGATCCGCTCGATCGTCAACGACCACGACATGTACGCCCACAAGGTGGAGCTCCCGGCGAACGTCTCGGCGTCGTCGATCATCGACGAGGTCACTCGTGCTCGCACGGCGTACCGCGGCTCGGGTTCGCCCACGCTGTACACCACGGACAAGGTCCTCACTGACCTCCTGCTCCTCAAGGACAAGATGGGTCGTCGTCTCTACGACACCGAGGCCTCGCTGGCCGCGGCCCTTCGAGTCAAGGAGATCGTGACCGTCGAGGTTCTCGAGGAGACCCCGACGGTGCTCGGCATCATCGTCAACCTGATGGACTACACCATCGGGTCGAACCGAGGTGGCGAGCTCACCTTCTTCGAGGACTTCGACATCGACTTCAACCAGAACAAGTACCTGCTCGAGACTCGTCTCTCGGGTGGTCTGACGAAGCCGAAGTCGGCGCTGGTCATCCTGCGCGACACCGGTGAGGAGGTCGAGACCGTGACGGCTCCGTCGTTCAACGGCGAGACCAACACGATCACCATCCCGACTACGACGGGTGTGGTCTACACGATCGACGGTGAGCCCGTGACCGGTACGGTCGTCATCTCGGAGGACACCACGGTCGAGGCGGAGGCCGCCGAGGGTTACTACATCCCGGCGAACACCAACACGACGTGGAGCTTCACCTACACGGAGTGACCCAAGGGTCTAGATAGGTAACTATCAAAATGGCAAAGTTCTACGGTGTAATCGGTTACGGTGAAACTGTAGAGATTCGACCCGGCGTGATGTCTGAGGTGATTACTGAGCGTAATGCTTACGGTGATCTTACGAAGACATCACGCCGGTTCGAAGACGGCCCCAAGGTCAATAACGATCTTACGGTCGGCAACTCGATCAGTATCGTGGCCGACGCTTATGCCAACGAACACTTTTTTGCCATTCGCTACGTGAAGTGGTCGGGGGCGTATTGGCACGTAACTGAGGTTACTGTCGAGCGCCCCCGACTCATCTTGCGGTTGGGAGGTGTCTACAATGGACCGAAGGCTCCAGTTTCAAGCACTCCTTGAGACGATCTGTCCGAACGTCTATTTTCAACCACCGAACAACATGCAGATGGCGTACCCCGCGATTCGTTACGAACGAGACGACATCGAGGTAGAGTTCGCTGGCAATAGCCCCTACCGGCTAACTAAGAGATATTCGGTCATCG
>Ga0079224_100012953_pt1 | contig 11587 bp, 8 predicted proteins | sample Stecom2015_FD_80414 | JGI IMG/M metagenome (GOLD analysis project Ga0079224, IMG submission 80414) | Agricultural soil microbial communities from Utah to study Nitrogen management - Steer compost 2015 | ecosystem: Environmental > Terrestrial > Soil > Agricultural land | place: USA: Utah...
AACTTCTGGTACGACCGCGTTATCGAGAAGAATGTGTTCTACCGCGACGAAGTACCGGCTCCGTTCTACAACTATCGGGTAGCCCCCTGGCTTGTTCTTTGGCCGATCCCTGCCGCAGCCATCAACGCTAATACGCTGGGCCACCTCAACCAGAATCCAGGATACCCGGGTGCCGAGACCAACGTCCCGCCGCTCATGTGGGTGGATGGTCCTGGTGAAGGAGAATTGGTGCCGACAAACTAGGAACCGGTTTTCAGCCAAAACATGTAGAGACGCTCAACCTGGGCGTCTCTATGTGTTTAATACATACCTGAAATCAAATCGCCTTTACCATCCGTTCCCGCATAGCCTCATCGGGAAGGCGTCCATAGGCGGCCTGTATGTTGTCCAGCATGTGAGCTGGCAGGCCGGTGCCGGGTATGGCACACGTAACGGCAGGGTGAGAGATGATGTACTTGAGAAAGAATTGTGCCCACGACCGGCAGTCGAACTCGCCCGCCCATTCCGGCAGTGCCTTCGATTTCACCCGCTCGAAAAGACGGCCATAACCAAAGGGCTGGCTGATGATCACACCAATACCCTTTTCCGCGGCCAGCGGCAACAGGCGGTCGGCCGCCTTTCTATCAGCAACATTGTAATTCACCTGGATGAAGTCGATGGATTCTGACTTCATTATGGATTCCATTTCCGGATAAGCGTTCTCACGATAATGCGTGATTCCTATGTAACGGATCGTTCCCTTTTCCTTCCATTCGCGGAGTGTCTTGAGATGCGTTTTCCAGTCGACCAGGTTGTGGATCTGCATCAGGTCAATCTTGTTGCGCTTCAGCAGCTGCAGGGATTCCTTCATCTGTGCGATGCCGTTTTCCCTTCCGCTTGTCCACACCTTCGTTGCGATGAAGAGTTGACTGTTGATGCCTGCCTCGGTCGAAAGCGTGCCGACATTCCTTTCGGCAAAGCCATACATAGGCGAAGTGTCAATGACGTTGCCGCCTTTGCTGGCGAAAATGGTCAGCACCTCACGCAATGGTTCAAGCTCCTGAGTCAGGCTGCTGTCGACATCGAAGGTCTCCCAGGTCCCCACGCCGATGGCTGTGACGCTCTCCCGGGTGCCGGGAATTCTCCGCCTGATCAAACCATTATCCATAGACATCCACGACGAAAGGGCTGGCAGCATTCCAACGGCTGCCATACGGTAGAGGTATTCGCGGCGGTTCATACCTAAAATTACTTGATTTCAAGGTAATTACGGAAATGTACCCTTAGGGTTTTGAAAAATTCGCCGTTCGGATCCCGGCTGCGAAGGCGTCTGGCACGGATTGGTTTTGCAAGAGCCGGAGAAATGCCACTACAAGGGGCACAAGACCTGCAACGCCGTGAAGATTCATACCCCACAAATCCTTCTGAGCCAGCAGTTGAGAGGCCACCTTACTTTCGTCGCCAAGACTCCATGCCTCGTGGAAAATATCCACCACACGGCTTTCGTCGTTGACCGGCAACTCACGGCCACGCCATTCGCCCCGATAAAATTGTATCAGGCAGGCCAGCGAAAAAACCAGCCGCTCCGGCAAAGCCCCAAATCGCTCCTGGTACGCCAGGAGGGAGGGGAGAACGCGGACCCGGAATTTCGACACGGAGTTTAGCGCGATCGATGCCAGCTCGTGGCGTATGTATGGATTGCGAAAACGGTCGAGTACGGTGTCCATGTACTCGACCAATTCTTCCTCGGGACTCGCCATGGTCGGTATGATCTCCCGACGAAGAGCTTGCTCCAGAAAGCTGCCCGTAAACGGATGCTCCACTGCTTCACGGACCGTGGCGATGCCGTGAAGCAGGGCAACCGGCGTAAGGCATGTATGGCCTCCGTTCAATATCCTCACCTTACGAGTACGGTAGCGGTCGAGGTCATCGGTGAAAACTACGTTCAGGTCCGTATCCCGCGTGGGCAACAACTGTTGCACATGTGGAGGGCCGTCAATTACAAAGAGATGATACGGTTCGGCGGTCACGACGAGGCGGTCTTTGAACCCGGTCTCACGCCATATCTCCTGGTAATTCTCTTGCGGGAATCCCGGCACGATCCGGTCAACCAACGTATTGCAGAATGTAGTATGGTTGTCGACCCATGAGAGAAATTCTTTTTCCAGCTTCCACAACGCGATGTAACGGGTTATCATTTCTTTAAGTACCGCGCCATTGCGTTCGATAAGTTCGCAGGGAATAATGGTCAGTCCCTTGCCTGTATCACCGCCGAAATGCCGGTAGCGGTGGTACAGAAACAACGTGAGTTTGCCCGGAAATGTGTTGGGTATGGTTGTAGGATCTGAATCCTTGGGATCAAATGCGATCCCAGCTTCGGTGGTATTGGAAAAGATGATCTCCAGATCCGGGCTGGTCGCCATCTCGAGAAACCGATCAGGTTCAGCGGCAGGATTTACAAAGCCTCGCACGCATGTAATGAGCCGAATCTCCCTGTGTGACTTGCCGTTTACGAGTCCGTTGAGCACGACGTGGTACAGCCCGTCCTGTTCGTTCAGAAGGGCAGCGTTGCCCCGTCCGATAGATTGCACGATTTGAACGTCGCCGTCGAAATCAGTTCGCTCGTTTAGGATGTCTACCATCCAATCGGCAAAACCGCGCAGGAAGTTACCGCCGCCAAACTGGAGCACCTTCACGGGTCGCCGTGTAGGAACGCCTGCAAGGGTGCGATTCAAGGGCTTTAGTTCGGGCATCAGATGTTTTCAAACTGGAAGTATTCGCGGGCGTTGTAATAGCACACATCGGCGACGATTTTTCCGAGCCATTTTTCATCGGCCGGAAGTTCACCGCGTTCAACGTCCTGTCCAATCAGGTTGCAAAGTATTCTTCGGAAGTATTCGTGACGCGGGTAGGAGAGGAAGCTGCGCGAATCAGTGATCATGCCGACAAAGCAGCTGAGCAATCCGATGTTGGACAACGCATTGATCTGCTTTTCCATTCCATCTTTCTGGTCGAGGAACCACCACGCTGATCCGTACTGCATCTTGCCGCGGGTGTTTCCGTCGTTGAAATTGCCGATCATGGAAGCGAATACTTCGTTGTCGGCCGGGTTAAGGTTGTACAGGATCGTCCGCGCCAGCTGGTCGGTACGATCAAGTTCGTTGAGGAAGGACGAGAGGCCACGCGCCTGGCTGAAGTCGCCGATGGAGTCGAAGCCCGTATCGGGACCGACCGTCTTAAGCATTCGCGAGTTGTTGTTGCGCAATGCGCCCAGGTGGAATTGCTGTGCCCATCCGCGGGCGTGATACATCCGGCACAACCCAACTAGCGTGACGTAACGGAAGTACCTTGCCTCCTCAACGGATACGCGTTCCTTGTTTTTCAGTTTCTTGAATATCGCTGATATGTCGGCAGGTGCTTTGTCGAAGTGGTAGAGTTGTTCGAGCCCATGGTCGGATAGTCGGCACCCCTGGCTGTGGAAGAACTCCACGCGCTTTTCCAGCGCTTCCATGAGGGTGTCGTGATCTGAAATGGTCACGCCAGAGACTTCGGAAAGCTTGTTCATGTATTGATTGAACGCCTCTGGATCTTCTACGGCGTATGCCTTGTCCGGCCGAAACGCAGGAAGGACCTTTATGCTAAAGTCGCTGGCTGCAATTTGGCGATGGTATTCGAGGGTGTCCGTGGGGTCGTCTGTTGTACAAACGACCCGCACTTGCATGCGTTGAAGTAGGTTCCGCGTCTGGAAGGGTGGGGTTTGAAGCTTATCGGTGCACGATTGATAAATGGCGTCGGCGGATTTTTCAGTGAGGAGTTCGTCTACGTCGAAGTAGCGTTTCAATTCCAGCAACGTCCAATGGAATAAAGGGTTGCGTGCAGTATAGGGCACGGTGTAGGCCCATTTCCGAAATTTGTCGATTGGGCTCGCGTTTCCCGTGATGAACTCCTCTGGAACGCCCAGGGCGCGCATAGCCCTCCATTTATAGTGATCTCCGGCGAGCCAAATAGCCGTTAGGTTTTCAAAGCGCGTATCTTCGGCGATATCGCGGGGTGGGAGGTGACAATGATAGTCGATTATGGGTTGTTTGCTTGCATAGTCGTGATAAAGCGTTCGCGCAAATTCGTTGGACAGAAGGAAGTCTTCGGAGAAAAACGTGTTCGTCATCATTTATGGGGGAGTTAAATGGACCATGACGGTCCGCTGCCGTAATTTATCATTTATTGATCAATTTAGACGGGTCCTTTAGCGATGATTTACGGATCAGGAGCTCAGGCGTAAGCACGATTCGCTTGGGAACGAAGCGGTCCCGGCCGAGGCTGATTTGTTCGAGGAAGATTTCTGCTGCGGCGTTGCCGATCTGCATGCTTTGCTGATCTACGGTCGACATCGGAGGATCGCAGAATGAGGTGAACGGTTCGTTGGCGAAACCCACGATGGCGATTTTCTCCGGTACCGGTATGCCCCGTTCCTTGCAACCCGTGAGTGCCGCTACAGCGCTGTAGGCACTGGCTGAAAAAATGGCATCGGGCCATTCGTCGAGGTCGAGAAGGCGGTTGAGGCCTTCGAGGCCGTCTTCAAACTGAAGGTAGCTTTCGAGGACGAGCTCGCTCCGATAGGGGATGTTGTGTGCCTCAAGTGCCTCGCGGTAACCACGGAGTCGTTCTTTGTAGATGCTGATTTTTCTTACGCTCGTGAAATGTGCGATACGTGTGCACCCCTGTTGTATAAGATGCTCTGTAGCCTGATAGGCACCGAGGTAGTCGTCAATAACCACCTGGCTCACGTCAAGTCCCGAAAAGGACCGGTCGAACAAAACCAGGGGAATGCCTTTTTCGTGGACCTTCCGAAAGTGATCGAAGTTTTCAGTATTCTTCGCAAAAGAAACCATGATGCCGTCGACGCGGGCGTTGAGCAACGCTTCTACAGTCGAGACTTCGCTCTCGTAGTCGTCGTGCGACTGGCATATCATCACGTTGTAGTGGGCCTTCTTGGCGATTTCTTCTATGGCTCGTATCACGGAACCGAAAAAGCTTCGATCAGCTGTGGGTACGATGATGCCGATGATGTTGCTCCTCCCGTTTCTCAGCGCGGCGGCAATATGATTCGGCTGATAGTTTAGACGCTTGGCCACCCGGAGTACGGCCTTCTTGGTCGCGTCACTGATACGCGGATGATCGTTCAGCGCTCTGGATACGGTAGATGCTGTGATGTTAAGCTCTTTTGCGATGTCGTGAATTGTTGCCATAGTGGCCGGGGTACGTAATCAGTAATCGGTAATCAGTAATAAGTTTGTTCGTTCCTGAAGTGACCTTCATCAGGAGGCCTGCTTCAGGGTTCGTTGGTGGGTTTCCCGATGGTTGCAAGGATCCCACCGTCGACATATATAATTTGTCCGTTGACGAAGTCGCTGGCTTTTGATGCCAGGAACACGGCCGCGCCTGCAAGGTCGTCGGGTTCACCCCATCGGCTGGCTGGAGTCCGGCTGATGATAAATTCATTAAAGGGGTTTCCTGCCACAATCAGCGGTGCCGTCTGAGATGTCCTGAAGTAGCCTGGACCAATGCCGTTCACCTGGATGTTGTGTCGGGCCCATTCGGTGGCCAGGTTTCGTGTAAGCATCTTCAGGCCTCCTTTTGCTGCAGCGTAAGCCGATACAGTGTTCCTGCCCAGCTCGCTCATCATGGAACAAATATTTATAATTTTTCCCGCACGCCGGCGGATCATTTTTCTTCCTACATACTTCGCCATGATAAACGGTCCGACCAGGTCAACGTCGATCACCTTCCTGAAATCCTCTGTTTCCATCTCCGCAGCCGGTGTGCGCTTGATGATGCCGGCATTGTTGACGAGAATATCGATAGGACCGACTTCGCTTTCAATGGTCTCAACGTGACGTTGCGCCTCCTCATCGTTCGTGACGTCGAAAAGATAGCCGGTAGCCTTGAATCCCGCGTTCCGATATTCCGAGAGTGCTGCGTCCATTTTTTCCGGTGTAGTACCCGTGATGATCAGTTCGGCGCCAGCACGTGCCAGGCCTTTTGCCATTGCCATGCCCAGGCCGTGTGTGCCTCCCGTGACTACCGCTCGCTTGCCGGTGAGATCGAATAGGTCCATCATCATCTCATTTCAGCGGGGGTTACACCATCCATGTCGCCATAGTCGAGGTTTTCTCCAGCCATGCCCCAAATGAACGAGTAACTTGCCGTGCCGGCTCCGCAGTGGACTGACCACGGAGGTGAGATGACGGCCTGGTGGTTACCGAGCCAGATGGGACGCGTTTCAGTGGGCTCTCCCATAAAGTGGCATACAACCTGACCTTCCGGTATTCCAAAATAAAAATACACTTCCATCCGGCGGTCGTGCGTGTGCGCGGGCATGGTGTTCCATACGCTACCCGCCTTAAGCTCCGTAAGCCCCATCTGAAGCTGACAGGTAGGCAAGACGCTGTTCACGAGAAGTTTTCGAATCGTCCGCCGGTTGGCGTTTTCAGTCTGCCCTGCTTCCGCAGTGTCTGCCTCAGCAAACGCAACCTTGCGCGAAGGGAACGCCGCGTGTGCCGGCGCGGAGTTAATATAATATAACGCGGTGCCTTCTTTGGAAGGGTGAAACGTCACCTCCCTGACACCCTGACCCAGGTAGAGGGCGTCGCCGTATTCCAACGAATACGAGGTGCCATCGGCGGTCACCGATCCTTTGCTGCCGACGTTGATGATGCCCAGTTCACGCCGCTCGAGGAAGTACTCCGAACGGAGGGGAGGTATGGTATCAAGGTGGAGGGGCCCTGACTTGGGCATGGCTCCACCCGCAATGAACCGGTCGTAGTGGGTGTACACGAGCTGAATGCGATCGGCGACAAAAACAGGGTCTATAAGGAACGCCTCTCTGATCCGTTGTGTGGAATACGATCGCACCTCATCGGGATGCGCAGCATAACGCACAGCGTAGGATATGCTCATGGCTTGATGCTTTTATAACCAGAAGGTTGGGTGTGTAATCGGTTGCGCAATATAAGGGACAATACACGAAAGGCCTATCTAATATTGCCATTATTTGAGACGTCGGGGTCATTTGGCCTTTGACGGCACGATTCACCCTATTTTGTACCGTATGGGCACATTTTTACAGCGACGGCAAAAAACTTTTGTTCGAAGGGTTGGCAAATTCAAATTATCCCCGTAAATATGCAATCGATTGCGCATCAAAGCCGCCCAAGACATTCAAGATTACTCTTTGTGGTGAAGGGTAGTTGATTCCATGAGCTAGCCCGGCGAACCCCCGGGCTACTCATGAATCGGCCTCGCCAATTTCCGGACCCAATCTCAACGTTCCATGAGAAACCCCCTCTTCCTCATCGTCGCCGCACTTGTGGCTTGCGACAGTCCTCAGGAAAGAGAACCCACAGCGGACCGCCTGATGGTGGTCGTTCGCAGAAACGACGACCGCCCTGCGAGTGAAACGGTCACAGTGGCGATCGACTGGAACGAAGTCGTCAGCCGATTGCCTCAACTCAACCAATCAGGTCTCCAGGTTACTGACCAGCACTTCAGAAGGGAACTCGAAAGCCGACTCGTCGATTCCGACGACGACGGCATAGCCGATGTGTTGAAAGTAACCTACCCCTTTGCTTCAACTGAACCGCAGTACACATTGATGATATCGGAAAGTGCTGGCGCACCCCCCGCCGTGGAACGCGAAGTAATTGGAACCGATGCGCGCTTCTCGCTGACGTATCTCGAACCGTATGCTTCCTTTGCCAATGGCGATACGATCGACTGGCCGGCGAAGATATTCGAGACCTCAATGAATTTCTATCCGGGTCCCGAAGACTTTACCATCATCTCTCCTGGCGAATGGACGTATGAACACGGCATGTTCCTTAATGCAGGCTTCGAACTCTGGAAAAAAACCGGACGCCAGACGTATCTTGATTACGTAAGAAACTGGGTTGATTACTTCCTCACTCCGGAGGGCACTATTCGGGCAGACGCTTACGACGTAACACAATACCGGCTTGACGACATCCTCCCGGGAAGGCTCTGCCTGTTCTTATACGAAGAGACTGGCGACGCGCGCTACAAAACCGCTGCCGACCAACTGATGCATCACCTCGAGAATCAACCCAAGACTTCGGAGGGTGGCTACTGGCACAAGGAGATTTATCCCTACCAGATGTGGCTGGATGGCATCTACATGGCTGACGTCTTTTCCATGCAGTACGCGAGGGTGTTCGACAAACCCCAATGGTACGACGAGGCGGTTCTTCAGATCGAACTGATCTCGAAACACACGCGCGACACGACCACCGGCCTCATGTACCACGGATGGGATGAATCAAAAAATCTGGTTTGGGCTGACCCTGTCACCGGGGCGTCGCCCACGTTCTGGAGCCGCGCTATCGGCTGGTACTTTATGGCGCTTGCCGACTGTCTGGAGTATCTCCCGGAAGACCACAAGGAAAAACCCGCGATACTTGCCTTGTTCCGCGACCTGGCTGCAAGCCTGGCACAATACCAGGATGACTCAACGAGGCTTTGGTATCAGGTTACCGACAGAGGAGACGCTCATGACAACTGGATTGAAACTTCGTCATCGGCGATGTTTGCGTACGGCTTTGCCAAAGGTGCGAACAATGGCTGGCTGGATGAATCGTATCGGCAACGCGCCCGCGAGGCTTTCGACTCGATCATCCGTAACTACACCTGGTATGACGAAGCTGGCAACCTGTATCTCGACCAAACCGTGAAGGTGGGCACGCTTAATCTTAAGGTGTCGAAAGGGGACTATGCGTATTACGTCAACGGTGAAACGAGAATCAACGACTACAAGGGCCTCGGCGCTCTGCTTTACGCGGCTATTGCGCTGAGTGATGGAGGGGGCGACTAGCGAGCGTATAATTGCCGCATTGTCGTACCCATGTCATTTTCTGCACCATTTTTAACATTATTCCTTTCCTTTATTTGGGTTATTTTGATCTGCTGTAATGAGCATTTTTTGATGCGAACCCCATGTTTGCCCGCCGGGCGTTTTCATGATCAGTAAAGGGTTGAAATTTTTTAGATTTTCGGGACTTCAGGGAAGAATCGGACTGGGTGTTTTCTTGATAGCTGTCATCCAGGCCATTGCGGCTTTGTGGCTGGTATCCTATAACAGCGGAATTCGCGCGTCTTCCGATGACGTCCGCCTGACCTATCAGCCGCTGACCGAGACCCTGGAGCAACTTCACCACGACGTTGGATCGTTCGCTTCAGGCTTGCGAACCGACATCCTCCGGAGGGACACGGCAAACGCGCCGTATCGTAACGTCGTTCGGGAGAAATCCCTCATTCCAGGAATTGCGCAACTCCGACTAAACAGGAGTGTATTTTCTCCCGACGTGCGGCTGCAACTGGATTCGCTTAATGGAACCCTTATGGCCGTGGAGCGACTGGCCCAGGATGTCGACCAATGGTTTGCCGGATACACTCCGGCCGTCATTATCGATAGTGCATCGCAAGCTCAAGCTGCTGCGGAACTGGCCGCTTTTTTCGACCCAAGACTTCAGCAGCTCGATCGACTTGAAAGACAATACGATCGCCATCACGACGTCCTCAGGGAAGATCTCAGCTTGCAGTTGGCCGCCAGCTTTGCCGAGATAAATGCGCGTGCAAAATGGTCACGACTGATCCTCTTTACCGCGCTCGCTGTTACGCTGGCCATCCTTCTGATCGGCGGGTTCCGCGTAATCCGGAGGAGGCGTCGCTCGCTTTCGGGTGCAATTGGTGTACTCAACCGGCTTGTTGAAGGCGACACTGCGGAAAGTGCTGTTGCCGCTGACGATGAAATGCGGCCCATTATCGAGGCTGCCAATCGCCTCAGCGATAACCTGCAGAAAGCAAGTGAATTCGCCCGAGCCATCGGAGACGGCAATGTCGATCACGATTTCAAGGCGGTGGGCGAAAGCGATGTGCTTGGGAATTCCCTGCTTCAGATGAGGCAGAAACTCAAAAGCATCAATGAAGAAGATGCAAAACGAAACTGGTCGACCGCAGGACTTGCGCGTTTCGCCGACATCCTGCGCCGCAACGACGACTATCGCTCGCTGGCTGGATTGATCGTCTCAGAGTTGGTGAAGTACACGCGGTCCAACCAGGGCGGACTTTTTGTTGTCAACGAAGACAACGCAAATGCAGAACAGAGACAGCTTGAACTGATCGCCTGTTACGCCTTCGAGCGAAAGAAGTTTCTTCAGAAAACGTTGGACACAGGAAACGGGCTGGTAGGACAATGCTACCTCGAAAAGCGGACGATATTCATGAGGAAGGTGCCGCAAAACTACGTCAACATCACGTCCGGGTTGGGCGGAGCAAATCCTTCTTCGCTGTTGCTCGTACCGCTAAAAGTAAATGACGACGTCGAAGGCGTCCTCGAAATGGCCAGCTTCAAAGAGTACGCGGAACACGAGATTGCATTCGTCGAGCAGGTGGCGGAAATCATTGCTTCAACCATCTCCAATGCGCGTGTCAACGATAAAACGCGCAAGCTCTTGCAGGAATCCCAGCAACACGCGGAAGAACTACGCGCGCAGGAGGAGGAGATGCGTCAGAATATGGAGGAGATGCAGGCGACGCAAGAACAAATGCATCGCCAGGCTGAGGAAATGCGAAAGATGCAGGAGAACCTCACCCTTGAGAAAAGCATGTTCAATGTCCTGATGGAATACCTCCCGGATCGTATCACATATAAAGATCGTGAGAGTAGAATACTGCGCATTAACAAAGCAAAGGCGGAGCGGTTCAGGATGTCACCAGAAGAGATGATCGGCAAGACCGACTACGACTTCTTTTCGAAAGAACATGCCGATAAGGCTTTCCGTGAGGAGCAGGAACTCATCCGTACCGGGCAGCCGCTTCTGAACGTAGAAGAACGGGCAGTATTTGCCAATGGAGATGTAACGTGGGCGTCGACATCGCGCATTCCCTTCCGGAACGACCGCAACGAAGCCGTAGGAATGTTTATCATCACGAAAGACATTACCCAGCTCAAGCGTGCGGAGTTGACGATACGCGATCGCGAGCGCGTCATCGAACGTCTCCTCGACGGCATGCCGGTGTTCCGCTTTACGGTGAGTCGTGAACGGCTTGTAACCAACGTCTGGAAGGCTGCGGCCCTTCCCGAGCTACCGCATCTCGAATCAAGGCCACTGATAGACGCGCTGCCGGAAGTATATGACCTGATCAGCCAGGAGGACCTTGATCATACCGATCTGATCTGTAAGGGTGTACTCGAAATCAATGGCGAAAAAGAAGTGTTCAAGTACTACCTTTTCCCTGAAAGCGCGCTCGACGGTGTGTTCCTGGGATTTGGCTTGAAACAGTGAGCGACAGGCGTCAGTTGGTAGGTCACCTCTCCTTACCGCAATAGTTTATCCCGAATTTCTCTCCAGGTAATCAGTTGAATTTTTTCTTCACGGAGGATCTTCTGGCAGGCCTCGCTTGTGAAGAAGTCGAGATCTGCCTGCCGCCACGCCGAGCCGTAATCGACAAACCCTTTCGTGACTGCCTGCATTTCGGCATCGTCGTGTGCAGTGTGTATGATGAGGCAACTGACGCCCGGTTGTACAGACTTGAG
>Ga0079224_100012954_pt1 | contig 11587 bp, 13 predicted proteins | sample Stecom2015_FD_80414 | JGI IMG/M metagenome (GOLD analysis project Ga0079224, IMG submission 80414) | Agricultural soil microbial communities from Utah to study Nitrogen management - Steer compost 2015 | ecosystem: Environmental > Terrestrial > Soil > Agricultural land | place: USA: Utah...
ACGAGTGCCTCGGCGTCGTGCCCTGACGAAGCTCGCTCACGCCGGGAGCACGTTTTCGGTGCCGTGCCCTCGGCGTGAGCGAGATTGTCGGGATTCCCCGTCGACGCTCGGGGCTCAGGCCCGAATACCGCGCCTGCGGCGGTTGTTCTTGGCCTTGAGCGCCGCCCGATGGCGCTTGGAGCGCTTTCGGTCCGTCTTCCGGGGCGACTTGATACGGGCGAGGTACATGGCGGCGGCGTTTTAGGCCAGGGGCCCCGGCCGCGCAAGCAGAGCGCTGCCGGATCCCTAATCCGACGAGAAATCCTCGCCCTGCGGGCGGCCCCCGGTCACGCCCAGGAGGCGCTCGATCAGCCGCTTGGAGTAGCTCCCGAGCTCCTTGAAGACGACCCCCATGCCCGGGGGATCGGTCTCGACGCGCACCACCTCACCGACGCCCTCGATGGTCTCGACGCCGTCGAGGACGACGGTGAAGCGCAGGTTCACCTCGGAGCCGAGCGGCAGCGGGCGGTCGGTCTTGATGAAGACCCCGGAGCGGGAGACGTTGGTCACGTACTCGCTCACGAACTGGTCGAACGACTCGAAGGCTTTGTTGATGGTGACGCGTTCGTCCCTGCGACCGCTTTGCATGGGTTTTTGCCGAGTCGGCACGGAGCCAGACTAACAGAAGACGATCCCGACCGCTCACTTCCCCTGAAGGTCGAACTGCTCGATGTGGTACTCGCGGCGCGGGTTGAACTCGATGCGGCGCATGTACCGCCGCTCTGCCTCGGTCACCGCTTCGCGCTCTTCGCCGGTCATCAAGTCCACGACCGCCGGGTGCGCGTTCACGACGACCGAGTAGCCGGGCAGGTTGTGCCGTTCACGCCGGATTTGCCGCAAGATCTCGTACGCGATCGTGGTGCGCGACTGAATCTGCCCCGTGCCGTCGCAGTAGAAGCAGGTCTCGTGCATCATCCGCGCGAGGCTCTCGCGCGTCCGCTTGCGCGTCATCTCGATCAGCCCAAGCTCGCTGATCCGGTTGATCGTGGTCTTCGCCTTGTCCTTGGCGAGGCGCTGTTCGAGCGCGCGCCAGACCTTCTCGCGGTTGCCCGGCGCGTCCATGTCGATGAGGTCGAGGATCACGAGCCCGCCGATGTTTCGGAACCGGAGCTGGTAAGCGATCTCCTCGACGGCCTCGAGGTTCGTCTTGAGCGCGGTTTCTTCGAGATCCTTGCTGCCCTTGCCCACGAAGCGACCCGTGTTCACGTCGATGGCGGTGAGGGCTTCGGCCTGATCGATGATGAGATACCCGCCGCTCGGCAGCGGCACCTTTCGGCTCAGCGCGCGGGCGATCTCATCCTCGATCCCATAGGCATCGAAGATGGGTTCGTCTCCGGAGTAGTAGTGGATGTCCTTCGTGCGGCTCGGCGCGAACATCTCGACGAACCGGACCAGGCGCGCGTACTCCGCCTTGTCGTCGATGACGATGCTCTCGATCTCTTCCGTGAACAGATCGCGCGCCGTCTTCAGCACGAGGTCGAGCTCGGTGTAGAGCACCGCGGGAGCCTTCGCTCCTTCGCGCCGCTTGAGGACGTCCTCCCAGAGGCGGACGAGGTAGCCGATGTCCGCCTTCAGGTCCTTCTTGGTGAGGCCCTCGGCGACGGTTCGCACGATGATGCCGCCCGCGGCGGGCTTGAGCGTTTCCACCACCTCGCGAAGCCGCGCGCGCTCGCGAGCGGAGCCGATCCGCTTCGAGACACCGACGTGCTCGACGGTGGGCAGGTACACCACGTAGCGCCCGGCCAAGGAGACGTGGCTCGTCACGCGCGCGCCTTTCGTGCCGATGGGCTCCTTGGAAATCTGGACGATGACCTCGTCCCCCTCCTTGACGACCTCGGTGATCGGCACGGAGCGGGACACGCGCGGGATGCCGCCTCGCGAGCGCGGCTCGCGGCCGTTCTTGCTCGCGCGCGTCGAGCGCTTCGACTCGCGGCTGCGCTCTCCCTCGTTGGCGGAGCGGGCCTTCGTCGGTTTTTCGTTGGACGCTGAGTCGTTCTCGCGCCCGCGTCGCCGGCGTCGTCGGCGCTTTCGCCGCGCGGTCTCGGTCGGCGTTTCGGCGCTGCCCTCGAGCTCTTCGGCCTCGTCTTCGGGCAGGGCTTCGGCAGCGTCTTCTTCGGCCGAGTCGACCTCGTGCTCCTCGACCTCTTCCTCTTCTTCTTCCTCCTCTTCATCCGAGGCCTCGGAGGCGTCCTCGTCGTCCTCGTCGTCGTTCTCGAGGGCGGGAGCGACGGACGCGGGCTCTTCGTCCTCGTCGTCGTCTTCGTCGTCCTCGTCGTGCTCGAGCTCCGCGGCGACGGCGCCGTTGACGACTTCCTCGTCGTCGTCGTCGTCTTCGTCCTCGAGGTCCTCGGCTACGGCTACTTGGATCCGGCGCCGCCCGCCGTCGCCCTTCTCCCAGCGATCGGCATCTTCGGTGCGCCGGGCGCCGGCAAGGTAGGCGTCGAGATCGTTCGGACGGATGAGATCCTCGACGTGCAGGAACGCCGCGCGTTCCATGCCCACGTCGATGAAGGCCGCCTGCATACCCGGGAGAACGCGTGTCACGCGCCCGAGCACGATATTTCCAACGGTTCCGCGTGCGTTCGCCCGCTCGATCTGGAGCTCGGCGATCACGCCGCCTTCGATGAGTGCGACCCGGGTCTCCCGAATGTCGCAATTGATGACAAGTGTATTTTTCGGCATAGCTCGCCCGCTCGGGCGTCGCCTGCGGGCGCATTCACAGCCCGCGGCCCAAGTCCGCTTATCACGTGGGGAAGCACCCGCGTGCAAAGGTCAAGTCACCACGGCCCGACCGATCCGTCAAGTAGCGGAAAATACGAAGGTTTACGGGAGCCTGGCGTGTGCGCTCGCGGCGCCGGAGGGGTGACGGCGGGGCACCATCCCCATGGCCGGCGCCGTTTGAGGCGGGGCCCGCCAGGGGTTGACCGGCGGCCCCGCGGAGCGAATGCTCCGCTCGGGCGTGCCCCATCCCTTCCTGGTTCTGGACATCGAGACGGTGCTCGACCCCGAGCTCCCGATCGTCGCGGCGAGCGAGGCCGAACGGCTGCCCGCCCCGCCGCACCACAAGATCGTGGTCATCGGGGCGCTGCTCTTCGACGCGAGCTACGAGCCGCGCCGGATCGGGGTGATCAGCGAGGCCAAGGACGAGGCGGGGATCCTGGCGGACTTCGCTCGGCTGCTGGAGGACCGCCGGCCCTGCCTCGTCACGTTCAACGGCCGGGGGTTCGACCTGCCCGTGATCGCGACTCGCTGCCTGCGCTACGGCATCACGCTCCGGCACTACTACGGCGTCCGGGACGTCCGGTACCGCTTCTCGCCGGAAGGTCACCTCGACCTCATGGACTACCTCTCCGATTTCGGGGCGGCGAAGCCGTCGCGGCTCGACGTGGTCGCGAAGCTCTGCGGGATGCCGGGCAAGGTCGGGGTGGATGGCAAGGACGTGGGGCCGATGGTGCATGCCGGACGGCTCTCGGAGGTTCGCAACTATTGCCTGTGCGACGTCGCGCAGACGGCCGGGGTGTTCCTGCGCGTTCAGCTCTTGCGCGGGGAGCTCGAGCCGGTCGCCTACGTGCAGTCGATGCGCAAGCTCATCGAGCTCATTCGCGGTGACGAGCGGCTCGCGCCCGTGGCCGCAGGTCTCAACGAGCGTCGTTTGTTGTTGGAGGAACGTGCCCCATGAGCCTCGAAAAGCAGCGTTGCACCGCCTGTACTCCCGAAACGCCCCGCATCGAGGAGGCCGAAGCGCGCCACCTCCTCGCCGAAGTCCCGGGCTTCGCGCTCGAGGGGGAGGGGACGCGCATCAGTCGGACTTTTCGCTTCACGAACTACTACGAGACGATGGCGTTCGTGAACGCCGTCGCCTTCATCGCGCACCGGGAGGATCACCATCCGGATCTCGAGGTGCACTACCGAACGTGCAAGGTGACGTATTCGACGCACGCGATCTCCGGGCTGAGCAAGAACGACTTCATCTGCGCCGCGAAAGTCAACGCGCTCTTCTCGACCTGAAGTCGGCGTCGGCACGAAATCGAACGGTGAGCGCTCTGCCCGCGCTTCTCGCCGCGCGCTACGGCTCGCGATAGAAGCGGGGGACGCGGCGAGAGACGTTCGTGAGCACCTCCCAGGGGATGGTGCCGAGCTCGCGCGCGATTTCGTCGGCGCGGATCGTCGACTCGCCGGAAGGACCGCGCTGCGAGCCGAGCACGACGCACTCGTCACCGACGCGCACGCCGGGGACGTCGGTCACGTCGATCATCGTCATGTCCATGCTCACCGCGCCCACGATCGGCACGCGCCGGCCGCGCACGAGCAGGTGTCCGCGATTCGAGAGCCCGCGGCTCAGGCCGTCGGCGTAGCCCATCGGCACCGTCGCGATGCGGCTCGGGCGCGTGGCGCGGAAGGTCGCGCCGTAGCCGACCGACATGCCCGGCGCGAGATCCCTGAGAGCGAGCACCTCGGTGCGAACGCGCATCACCGGGCGAAGCTCCGGACAGCTCCCGGCTTGCGGCTCGATGCCGAACAGCGCGATGCCCGGGCGCACGATATCGAGGCGCGAGCGCGGGCTCCTGAGCGTCGCGGCGGAGTTCGCCGCGTGCCGGAGCGGCACGGGGACGCCCGCCTGGCGCAGCGTCGCGCACGCGGCGTCGAACTGATCGAGCTGCTGCTCGATGGAGTGCGTGTCCCACGAGTCGGCGCACGCGAAGTGCGTCATCGCCGCCTCGAGGACCACCTCGGCACGGCTCCGGATGAGCTCCGCGATCGCCGCGACCTCACGGGGCGCGATCCCGAGGCGAGCCATGCCCGTATCGATCTTGAGGTGGAAGCCCGCGGGTCGCCGGCCGCCGTAGCGCACCTCGTCGGCGAGGGCCGCGAGCTGCGAGGGCTCGTGGATCACGGGCGTGAGCTCGTACTCCAAGAGGTCGCCCCAGGCGCGGCCGTAGTAGCCGCCCATGACGAGGATCGGCAGGCGAATCCCCGCTTGCCGGAGCTCGATGCCTTCCTCGAGCAAGGCGACGCACACGCCGCGCGCGCCCGCGCGCTCGAGCGTGCGGGCGACGGCCTTCGAGCCGTGGCCGTAGCCGTCCGCCTTGAGCACCGCCCACACGGCGGCGCTGCCCGCCACGCGCTGCATCACGCGCAGGTTGTGGCGCAGGCTGTCGAGGTTCACTTCGGCGCGCGTGGGCCGAACCGCTTCCGCCGGCAAGGCGCGCTGCGGACGGAACACACGCGGCAGCGGGGTGACGAGCGCCGTGGCGGACGTAGCCTCGAGAGAGGTTCCTGGGTTCGAGCGCTCGACCATCGACCGGCCTCTCGCACGTAGCGCCGAGATCTCTGCCCCGTCAACTTTCTCTTTCGAACCCGGGCTGCTCAGGGAGAAATCGGCGCCCTCGGCTGCGGCGATTGCCGAGGGTTCCCCTGGTGCCGTGGGGAGCGAGTCTTCTCGCATCACTCGAAGCAACGCCGCATGCACGCTTTGTAGTCCGTCGTACATCCTGCGCAGGTTGGCGTCTCCGCGCGGAACCCCGGCCCGGGCTCGGGGTCGTCGCAGGGGGCTCGGCACGTCCGAAACGCGCCGGCGCACGCTTCCGCACAGGCGGCGCCCGGGAGCTCCCGTTCGCGCGGAGCCCCGCCGTCCGACGCCGGCTCATCGCCCGCCGCGCCGGCGCCGCCCTCGGGGGCGACCGAGGGCGGGGGCGCGTGCGGGTCGCGTGGAGCGAGCGGGCGCTCCTCCGTTTTCGGCGGCGCGCCCTCACCGCGAGGGCGGAGATCGAGCGTTGGCCGTGTCATGTCCCCGCGCGAGAAGGCGCGGACGCGCCGGCGCGCGTACTCGATGCGATCCCGCGGCTGGCCGTAGGTGTACCGCGCGAGCCAGCGCCGCCAGCAGAGCTCCCGATGCGAGGGCACCACGTCCACGTCGAGGTCCAACCGGTAACAGTGCTCGAACCGCACGTTGCCTTCGTAGATCGACTGCACGCTGGGCCCGCAGCCGAGCGAAAGAAACGTGGCGACCGCGGGTGGAAGAGCGGCGAGCGCGGCGCGAGGGAGTGCCACCCTTCGATCCTCTCAGGAGCGCGAGTCGCTCGCAAGCGGGCGGCGGCGTCCGAACGGTCGTTTCTCTGCGTGCTATGACGGGCGCATGTTCACGGGCATCGTCCAGGCGCGGGGCAGCATCCGCGAGCGCACGGGCTCCGGGGGCGGTCTCCGCCTCGGAATCGTCGCGCCGTTCGCGTCGCTCGCGCTCGGTGAGTCGATCGCCGTGAACGGCGTGTGCCTCACGGTCGAGCGGGTGGTGGCGGACGGCTTCGAAGCCGACGTCTCCGCCGAGACCGTGCGCTGCACGACCTTGGGCGCTCTTTCGGCAGGTGCCGCCGTGAACCTCGAGCGCGCGCTCGCGGCCGGGGACCGGCTCGGAGGCCATCTCGTGAGCGGACACGTCGACGGCCTCGTGCGCGTGGTCGCCGTCGAGCCCGTGGGCGATGCGCTGCGCGCCACGCTGCGCGCGCCGGACGCGCTCGCGCGGTACATCGCGCCGAAGGGCTCGGTCGCCCTCGACGGCGTGTCGCTCACCGTCAACGCGGTGAGCGGCGACACCTTCGAAATCATGCTGATCCCCCACACGCTCGCCGTCACCACGCTCGGGGCGTTCGCTCCCGGGCTCGAGCTCAACCTCGAAGTGGATCTCGTCGCCCGCTACGTCGTGCGCTGGCTCGAAACACAGCGCACCGAGTCGACAGCGACGCGCTTCGAGCCGCCTCTGCCATGACGCATCGTACGACCCTGCCCGAGCCGCGGCCCCTCGACATCGGACCGGAGTCGTTGCGCGCCGTTCAAGCCGCGCTCGACGACATCCGCGCCGGCAAGATGATCATCCTCGTCGACGACGAAGATCGCGAGAACGAGGGCGATCTCTGCATGGCGGCCGATCGGGTGACGCCCGCTGCCATCAACTTCATGGCCATGCACGGGCGCGGCCTGATTTGCCTCGCGCTGACCGAGGAACAAGTGCAGCGCCTCGAGCTGCCGATGATGAGCGCACCGGGGCGCAGCGGGCCGCCGCTCGGCACGGCGTTCACCGTGACGATCGAGGCGCGCGAAGGCGTGACCACCGGGATCAGCGCGGCCGATCGCGCGCGCACGATCCTCGTCGCGAGCAACCCGGGAGCGCGTCCGAGCGACATCGTCGTGCCGGGACACACGTTCCCGCTCGTCGCGCGTCGCGGCGGCGTGCTCGTGCGCGCCGGGCAGACCGAGGGCTCGGTGGATCTCGCGCGCCTCGCCGGGCTCAACCCGGCGGGTGTGATCTGCGAGATCATCCGGGACGACGGCACGATGGCACGCATGCCGGACCTCGAGGCCTTCGCCGAGCGCCACGGGCTGCGCATGCTGACGATCGCGGATCTGATCGCCTACCGGCTTCAGACGGAGCGGCTCGTCGAGCGCGCCGCCGAGGGGCGGATCCTGCTCGATCGCACGGGCACGGAGTGGTCGGCGACGGTCTTCGAGACGACGGTGGACAACCGACAGATCCTGGCGCTCGTGAAGGGCGACGTCTCGGGAGAAGAGCCCGTGCTCTGCCGCATGCACTCGGGCTCCACCCTCGGGGACGTGTTCAGCTCGACCGTGAACGAGGGTGGCCGGAACCTCGCGCTCGCCATCGACGCGATCGAGCAGAGGGGCCGCGGCGTGGTCGTGTACCTGCCGCCGCGGGGCGACCTCAAGCTCGAGCTCGCGTCGGTGCTGGCCCACGAGCGGGGCGGCGCGCCCGCGCAGGCCGCCCCGGCGGCGCCCACGCGCCCGCACGGGGGAACGCTGCGGGAGTACGGGCTGGGCGCTCAGGTCCTGCGCGCCCTCGGGGTCCGCCGCCTCACGCTGCTCACCAACAACCCCAAGAAGATCGCCGGAATCCAGGGCTACGGCCTCGAAATCGCGGGGTCGATCCCCCTTCCCCCGAAGGCGTCGTAGGCTCGCGGCCCCAAGGGCGCTCGCGACCGGAGGGCGCGCCGTGGGCGGCTCGGTTCCGTGGTAGAAGGCGCTCGAGGTCCGATGGGCAGTGAAGCCAAGATCGAGGTGATTCGAGGCGCGTACACGCTGAGCCGGCCCGCGCGCTTCGCCATCGTCGCCGCGCGGTTCAACGGCGCGATCGTGGAGAACCTGATCGCGGGCGCGCTCGACGCGCTCGAGCGTCACGGGGTCGCGACCGACGCGGTGACCCTCGTGCGCGTCCCTGGCTCGTTCGAGCTTCCACCCGTTGCTGCTCGGCTCGCGCGATCGGGGAAGTTCGACGCGGTGCTGGCGCTCGGCGCGGTCATCCGCGGCGCGACGTCGCATTTCGATCACGTCGCGGGCGAAACCGCGCGTGGCCTCGCCGAGGCGGCGCTCGCCTCCGGCGTTCCGGTGATCTTCGGCGTTCTCACGACGGAGTCGATCGAGCAGGCCCTCGAACGCGCGGGCACGAAGGCCGGCAACAAGGGCTTCGACGCGGCGCTCGCTGCTCTCGAGATGGTATCCCTCGGACGCGCCCTCTCCGACGCGGGATACTAGATCGAGTCTCGGATGGATGATGGATCATGGGTGCACGCACGACGGCGCGGGAAGCCGCATTGCAGATGCTGTTCGCTCTCGACGCCGGCGGTGACTCCGCCGAGCGCGTGATCGCCGACTACTGGCGCGAAACACCGGGAGACCCCGAGGATCGCGCCTACGCCGACGAGCTCGTGCGCGGCGTCGCGCGCGACCTCGAGGAGACCGACGCGCGGCTGCGCGCTGCGAGCCAGAACTGGCGGCTCGAGCGGATGACGCGGGTCGATCGCAGCCTCTTGCGCCTGGGCGCTTGGGAGCTCGCGCATCGCCGCGACGTGCCGCGCGCCGTCATCCTCGACGAGGCGGTCGAGATCGCGAAGCGCTTCGGCACCGAGGAGAGCAGCGCCTTCGTCAACGGGGTGCTCGACCGCGTGGCGAACGAGTGCGGGCGTCCTCCCGAGCCGCCGCCCGAGAGCCGCGGCCCGCGGTCGCGCGGGGGCTGAGGTGGATCTTCGGTTCACGCAGCCGTCTCTGCGCAAGCTCGACCTCTTGGCGACGGAGGTGCTCGTCGCCGCGCTCGTTCAGGGGGAACGGCCGCCGCGCGGCGTCGCGGGCCTCGTCGATTTTCGGCTCGCCGGGCGCCTTTCGCGGCTCGTCGCGACCGGCTTCGTCACGGGACGGCTCGGTGAGGTGCTGCTCGTCCCGGGGCGACCGAAGCTGCCCTTCGACAAGATCGTGTTCTTCGGCATCGGCACGGTCGAGCGCTACTCCGAGATCGTCTTTCGCGGCGTGCTCGAGCGCGTGCTCTCGACCCTCGAGGGCTTGCGCGCGCGCACCGCGGTCGTCGAGCTCCCCGGTCGACACGTGGACGCGATCGCGCCGGAGCGCGGCGCGGACATCCTTCTCGAAATGGCCGCCACGCGTCCCGAGCACGACGTGTGGACGCTCGTCGAGCCTCCCGAGGCTCAACGCGTGATCACGCAGCACATGATCCAGGAGCGAAGGCGCGTGCGGCAGGAGTAGCCGCGCGCTCGCAGAGCGCGAGCGGTTGGGAGCGCGCCGAATCGAGCGGAAGACAGCGCCGAGCCGAGCGCCCGCGTCGGACGGGCGGCGCGTGCCGCCTCTGCGAAACTGGGCTCAACCCGTGCTCGCCGCCGCCGACGGCGCCGTCGCGGCGCTCGTCTCCTTGAAGAGGCGGATGCCTCCGACGACCAGGTTGCCGTTCGGGATGCGATCGTACTCGATGCGCATGCCCGGGTAGTGGTGGACCTCGACGGCATCCGCGGGTCCAGCGACGTCCTTCTTGTCGACGCTGATGGGCGCTCCGAGGTGTTCCTGGATCGCCGCGGGGATCATGCCGAACTGGAGATCGGGGGGAATGGCGCCGTTGAAGAAGCCGTACTCGGCGTCCTTGCCCTCGGCGTCCTTGGTGGGGCGGCCGGCCCTGTAGGCGGAGATCGTCTTCGTGACCCCGTTCTCGAGGTGGAACTCGACGGCGCGGGAGACGTAGCGGCAGACCTCGGGCGTCTTGACCTCGCAGGGCTTCGCCATGTGGCGCTCGATGGTGGCGACCGTCGCGCCGATGCGGATCGAGCCGACCCCCTTTCCTGCCAGGATCGCGAGGCGCGGGCCCGACGGAAGCGCCCAGTTTCGAGGCGGTGGGACGGGAAAGCGCGCTGACGTCGCGCTCGGCGGGCTCGGCGGCGACGGCTTCGCTGCCTGGGTCTTCGCGGCGGCGGCCTTTTGCTTGGGTTCGGAACGGCAGCCGAGCGTTGCGGCCGCGAGCGCGATGAACGGAACGAGACGCGGGATGACGCGGGGCCTACGCATTTGACCTCCGAACAGGGGCGGAACATGTACCACGCAGTCCCGCGCGCTGGCACCTCATGAGCTCACTCGAAACGCTTCGGTTTCTCTTCGTCACCGGCAAGGGAGGCGCGGGCAAGACGACCATCTCGGCGGCGCTCGCGCTCGCCCTCGCGAACCGCGGGCGGAACGTGCTCGTCGCGGCGAGTCGAGAGGAGGATCGGCTCGGGACCCTGCTCGGCGCGGGCCCCCTGGGACCCGAGATCGCGTACGTGCGCCCGAACATCGCGGGCGTCCAGCTCGTGCCGGAGGTCGCCTTGCGCGAGTACGGGCGGCTCGTGCTGCACAGCGAACGGCTCGTGCAGGCGCTGTTCGACAACCGCTACGTCGAGGGCTTCTTCAACGGCGCGCCGGGCCTCAAGGAGTGGGCGCTGCTCGGCAAGGCCTGGTATCACTCGACGGAGACGCTCGCCGACGGCTCGCCGCGCTTCGACACCATCGTGTTCGACGGGCCCGCGACCGGGCACGGGCTCGACATGCTGCGCGTGCCCAAGGTGATCCTCTCGGCGGCGCCGCCGGGACGGCTTCGCGCCGACGCGGAGCGCGCGTTCAAGTCGTTCCAGGATCCGAAGACGAGCGGCGTCGTGGTCGTGTCGTTGCCCGAGGAGATGCCGACGAACGAGACGCTCGATCTCGTGTCCGCGCTCACGACCGACCTCGAGCTCCCGATCGCCGAAATCGTCCTGAACGCCGCGCTCCGCCCCCTCTTTTCGCAAGCGGAAGCGGCAGCCCTCGAACCCTTCGCCGACCACTCCGGCACCGAGCCCGGTGACGTCGCCCTCTCCGTCGCAGCGCGTCGCGTCCTCGCCGAGCGCGCCCAGGCCGAGAGCCTCGAGCGCCTGCGAGCAACCGGGAGACGCATTCGGCTCGTGCCGCGGCTCTTCCACGGAGTCTCCGGCTACGCCGCCACCCTCGAGCTCAGCCGCCACCTCCTCGGCGCCCCGGCGAGCCCTACGACCCGATAACCCACGAGCGATCTAGCCTTTCCGGCAGGGGTTGCTCGCGCCGCCTCTTCCCGGCGAAGCGAGTTTGGGCGAATTCGGCGGCGCCCCTCTCCACGCGCGCGCTCTGTTCGACGCTATCTTCCGCATGGGGCGGCGCAGTGGCCGGCGGGGCCACTCGGGCTCGGACGCAGCGGCGCGACCGCTTCGGGGGCCTGCTG
>Ga0079224_100012955_pt1 | contig 11586 bp, 6 predicted proteins | sample Stecom2015_FD_80414 | JGI IMG/M metagenome (GOLD analysis project Ga0079224, IMG submission 80414) | Agricultural soil microbial communities from Utah to study Nitrogen management - Steer compost 2015 | ecosystem: Environmental > Terrestrial > Soil > Agricultural land | place: USA: Utah...
AGCGAGGCTCCGAAGAAAAGGCCGCGCCCCGCGCCGTGCATCCGCCGCCTCGTCGCAGAGCCACTCGCGAAACTGCACGATCTTGCGATGCCCGTCCCGGGCGACCGGACAGGCGAACCAGAAGCGGCGGCCGTCGGTCGCCGCGAAATCGTGCACCGGGACCAGGCGGCCGGCATCGAGCTCGGCGCGAAACAGGATCGGCGAGCCGATCGCGACGCCGTGACCCGCGACGGCGGCGGCGATGTCCAGGTATTCGGCGGAAAAGGTCGTGCCGAAGCATCCGGGCGGCGGGGCTTGCGCGGAGCCGCGCGCCCGGTGCCAGAGCGCCCACCAGTCGGGGCGGCCGAGCAATGGCACGTCCGACGCTTCTCCCGGACGCGCCAGCGCGATGCGCGCGGCCTCGAGCAGCGCCGGTGCGCAAAGCGGCATGAATACGCTCGGGAACAGCTCGACGGCGCGCAGTCCCGGCCAGTTGCCGTAACCGTTGCGGATCGCGGCATCGAAGCGGCCGCCGACGAGGTCCTGCGGCTCGGGCGAGAGGTCGAGCTCCACGACGAGTTCCGGGTGCCGGGCACGGAAGGCGCCGAGCCGCGGCGTGAGCCAGCTCGTGCCGAGGCTTGGAAGTGTCGTCAGCGCCAGGCGTGCGGCATCGATGTCGGCCGCACGGATGAAGCTGGCGCGCAGGGCGTCGAAAGCGGCCGTGGCCTCGTGCGCGACCGTGCGGCCCGCGTCCGTCAGCTCGACCCGCTGGGCGTGGCGCACGAACAGGCGGACGCCGAGCTGCTCTTCCAGCCGGCGCACGTGGTAGCTGACGGAGGCCGCGGTCGTATCGAGCTCGTCCGCCGCCTTGGCGAACCCGCCCAGCCGCGCCGCGGCCTCGAACGCGCGGATCGAGGCAAGCGAGGGGAAGCGGCGGCCGCTGAGCATAAGTGTGACTGAGGCTAGACCCCGTATCCCGCGTGGTCAACGGCCGGTGATCGCGACCAACATCGGGCCTTTCTGTTTCCGATCGACAGGAGACCGGTATGTTGCGACGCGTTTTCCTCGGACGAATGGCCGCATTGAGCGGGGCAGCCCTCGTCGGCTCACCTGCATGGACGGGGATGAGACTCGCGGCGGCGGAACCCGGGGATGTCCCCGGGCACGCGGACGACTGGCGCTGGCTGCTGGGGAGCTGGGACGTGCACCACAGCCGTCTCAAGGAACGACTCGCGGGCGACACGCGCTGGGAGGAGTTCGCCGGCAAGAGCGCTCTGTGGCTGACCTTGGGCGGCCTCGGCACTATCGATGACAACCTGCTGGAGCTGCCGGGCGGCACCTACCGCGGCATGAGCATCCGCGCTTTCGATCCGGTGTCCCGCACCTGGTCGATCTGGTGGGTCGACGGTCGAACATCGACCCGGATCGATCCGCCGGTACGCGGCGGCTTCGAGGGCGACACCGGCACGTTCTTCGGCCGCGACACGTTCAAGGGTCGCCCCGTCCTGGTCCGTTTCGTGTGGCGCGACATCCACGGTGCGCGTCCCTGGTGGGAACAGGCCTTCTCGCCCGACGACGGCGCCACGTGGGAGGTGAACTGGCGCAACTGGTTCACCCGCACGTCGACCGAGCCGCGTCCCCTCCCCCTACTCGAAGACGCGCCGCGGGATTTCGATTTCCTCGCGGGGCGCTGGCATGCACGCCATCGGCGCCTGCGGAACAGCACCTGGGAAGAGTTCGACGGAACCTTGCAGAGCTGGCCGGTGCTTGGTGGCCACGGCAACGCCTGCGACGAGGTGATGAAGTTGCCGGACGGCACCGTGCGCGGCATGAGCATCCGCGTGTGGGACGCTTCCGGCGGTCAATGGTCGGAATGGCGGCTGGACGGTCGCGACCCTGGCAACATGCGGTCGCCGTTGCGCGGCGGGTTCGCGGACGGTGTCGTTACGTTCTTCGGGGAGGAGGAGGTCGACGGAACGCCGGTGAGGACGCGAGTCGAGTGGTCAGGTATCACGCGACGCTCGGCGCGGCGGGAGCAATCGGTCTCGGTGGATGGCGGGGCGACGTGGGAAACGAGCTCGATCAGCGATCTCGATCGCGAGGGGTAGAGATTCGTCATGCCGAGTGCCGTACCCATTCGGCGGCTCTTCGGCCGCCACGACACGATCAGTTTCCGCAGGAAACCTCGCCCTGGGCGTCGCGAGCCACGGCAATCGCCGCCGCGATGAACCGGTCGTCCCGCAGGACCGCATTGCCGATGCCCACGCCGCGGCCGGCATGCATGGTCCCGGCGTTGGCGAGGATCGCCAGCGCGACCCGGTTGCCGGGCTCGTAGAAGAGGAATGCCGAATAACCGAGCACGTCGCCCGTGTGCTCGAGGACGTGGAACCGGCCCAGCTTGTGCCGGAAGAAGCCGAAACCGGTTTCGACCACCGGCTCCCGTGCCGCATCGCTTTCGTCGGGTGAGCTCCAGCGGATGGGGCGGAACGTCATGAGCGCGTCCAGCGCTTCGGCGGACAGCAGCGTGCCGTCGAACACGGCAACACCGTAGCGGGCCAGGTCCGGCGCACTCGCCACCATGCCGCCGGCCGCCCACTCTACGGACAGGTTGCTGGCGGACACGTCGATCAGGCCGCCGTCGACCTCGGGAAATGCCGGGTGCACGCCGGCCGTTTCCCGGAACTCGGCCGTGGCAAAGTGATACCGGCGAGCCAGCCGCTCCTGTGGTACGGGCTCGAAGCCCTCGAGGAATACCGAATCCAGTCCCGCCGGTCGGCGGACCCGCTCTTCGATGACCGCCACGAGGTCCTCGCCCGTCACTGCCTCCACCACGAGGCCGAGGATCGTGAAATTGCTGTTGGAATAGCTGTAGTCCTCGCCGGGCGCGAACAGCGGCGGCTCACCGCGAATGTATTCGAGCGCGTCGAGCTTGCCCCAGGTGCGCTCGACGTCGAGCGCAGCGCCCCGGCCGTCCCGCTGCCACTCGGCATCGTCCTCCCAGCTCGGGATACCGCTCGTGTGGTTCATGAGCTGCCAGAGCGTTGCCTTGTCAGCGTTGGCAATTCCCTCCAGCGGATCACCGACGATGGAGGCCGGCGTCGCGTCGAGGCTCAGGCGGTCCTCGTCGGCAAGCTGGTGCAGGATGACCGAGATGAAGGTCTTCGTGATGGAGCCGATCCCGAGAAGCCGGTCCGGTTGCATCGGCTCCCCCAGCTCGCGCGAGGACCAGCCGTAAGCGCCACACCACGCCACTCCGTCCGGCGTCGCGACGGCCGCCGTAACACCGGGCACGGTATCGGTCAGCGCGCCGACGAGGCGCGAAAGCTCGGGGGCGGCCGTATCCGCAACGCCAGGAGCGCGCGCCTCGTCGACGTCGCTGGTGCAGCCACTCGTCGCTGCGGCAACGGCGAGCAGAACGGTCATGCGAATCCCCAACCGAAACCGCCGCACCTCACTCCTCCCGCACGAAGCGGACACCGCGCGCCCGCTCCGACGACACCACCAGCGCGACCGGCCGGCCGCGCGCGCCGCGTTCGACGCGCACGTCGTGCATCGGCCACCGTCCGCTGAAGCGGTCGGTCGTCACCGGCCGGAGCGGGTAACGTTCCGACCAGAGCGACTCCATGTACAGCTCACCGTCCTCGACCGCCAGCTCCCACACGACCTCGAGCTCCCCGTTGCGATACCTGCCGGCAAGCGCCGCAAGCTCGGCCGCGCCCGGTCGCACCGGCTCGTACCTCGTGAACACGGCATGGCGCCCTTCGACCACGGCGGCCCCCAGCTCCTCCAGGGCGGTGACGCGGCCGCCCTCCAGGATCGGCCGGTAGTGCACGCCCCACGCCCGTTCCTCGTCGCCGAGATCGAGGCTGCCGTCTTCGCGGAAGGTCACCGGCCGCACGTCCTCGCCGGCGAATTTCATCACGACCTTGCCACCGTCCACGGACAGGGACATCGCGGGGCGATTCGGCGCGGCGTAGTGGCCCAGGAACTTTTCGACATCCCGCGGCCGCGGTGCGGCGGCCGGCAGGTCGGCGCGCCAGGCCTCCGGATCGTCCCGCAGGTAAAGCGACGTGACGGCCGCGAGCGGCGCCATCAGGTTCGCGGACGCGTTGGAGAGTATGACGACGGCGAAGGCATCGTCGGGGAACACCGCGAAAATCGAGCGGAAGCCGGCATCGCTCCCGGAATGCCAGATCGCGCGATGCCCGACGACCTCCATCGTCTGCAGGCCGAAACCGTAGTTCATCGCCGTGCCGTCGTCGAGCCGGCCCATCCGCATGAGCTCACCCATCGCGAAGCCGGCACCCACCGACGGCTCCAGGATGTTCTGCGCCCACTTCAGCAGGTCCGGCGCCGTGGTGTGCAGGCTGGTGGCGCCGACGTTGTCGAAGTTCAGCAGCGACCGCCGCCAGCCGCCTTTCCCTTCGCGCTCGTACGAATGCGCGCGGCGCGGCACGAGCTCGGTGACGTCGTCGTAGAACAAGGTGCTGGTCATGCCGAGCGGCTGGAAAATCCGCGCTTCGGCAAACTCGGCGAACGACTTCCCGCTCGTCCGCTGCACCAGCTCCGCGAGCAGCGTGTACCCGGTGTTCGAGTACGTGTAATCGGTGCCGGGCGGGAAGTTCAGGGCCTCCTGGCGCGCCACCATGCGCAGGATCTGCTGCTGTCGCAGCCGGTTGTCCAGCCCCATCCCGCCGAGGGCGAACAACGTCCACTGATCGCGCAGCCCGCTCGTGTGGTAGACGAGTTGCCGCGGCGTGATCGGCCCCATCGCGGCATCGGCGGCGCGGAAATCCGGCACCTCCGGCAAAACGCTCCTGATGTCGGCATCGAGGTCCAAGGCCCCGTCCGCCGCAACCAGCGCCGCGCTGAACGCCGTGAACTGCTTGGATACGCTCGCGACGTGGAAGACCGTGTCGGGCGTGATCGGGACGTCGTGCTCGAGATCCGCGTAGCCGTATCCCCGGGCGAACGTGCGTCCGTTCCAGAGCACGCCCACGGAAACCCCGGGAGAGCGCCCCTCGGAGTACTCGGCGAAGATGGCATCGAGCGCCGCCGCGCGCGGAGGCTCGTCGGCAGCCCCGGTCTCCGCTGCTACTGTCGGGGCGAGTGCGGAGAGCAGGATGGCAATGGCGCCGAAGCTGGAAACGCCGACGATCGCGCAGCGCCTCACCGACCCGGCCTTCAACGCTCTCCTCTCCATCCGGGCCCCCGGACCACGCGACCCGGTGTCGCGCCCGTGTGCTCTCCGTCGGCGAGCACCTGCACGCCGTTGACGAACACGTGCTCGACGCCGGTCGCGTAGCGATGCGGATCCTCGTACGTCGCGTGATCGGTGACCCGATCGGCGTCGAAAATCACGATGTCGGCGTAGTAACCCTCGGCCAGGCGCCCTCTCCGCTCGAGTCCCAGCGTCTCCGCCGGGCGAGCCGCCAGTTTCCGGATCGCCTCTTCGAGCGGGATGACCTGCTCCTCGCGCACGTATTTGCCCAGCAGCCGCGCGAAACTCCCGTAAGCGCGCGGATGCGTCATCGACTTCAGGAACACCCCTTCGTTGGTGTACGCGGGCGAATCCGAGCAGAAGCTCATCCACGGCAGGGCGACCTGCCGGCGGACGTTGTCCTCCGACATCATCTTGTACACGGACATGATCCGGGAATTGTCCTCGATCAGGAGCTCGATCGCCGCAACTTCCGGCGTGACGCCGCGCTTCTCGGCGACCTCCGCCAGCGTCCGGCCCGTGAGCGGCTTCAGCTTCTCGCTGGCGAAGCCCACGAGGATGATGTTCTCCGCGCCCGTGAGCGCCAGCATCTGCTCCCACTCTTTCGTGGGTTTCTGCATCTCCGCGATGATGCGCGCCCTCGTCTCCGGATCCTCGAGCCTCGCGATGAAGGCTTCCTGTCCGCCTTCCTGCACCCAGGGCGGCAGCACCGACGAGAGGCCGGTGGAGGCGGCGGGGTAAGTGTACATGTCGGCGGTGATGCTCAACCCTTGCGCGCGCGCCTCCTCGATCTTCCGGATCGCGTCGTCGAGCTTGTGCCAGTTCGGCCTGCCCGCCTGCTTGAGGTGGTAGATCTCGGCGGGCACGCCGGCCTCGCGCGCGATCTGGATGGTCTCGTCGATGGCCTCGAGCAGCGCGTTGCCCTCGTTGCGCATGTGGGTCGCGTAGATGCCGCCATACTCCCCGGCGGCGGCCGCCAGGGCGACCAGCTCCGGCGTCCCGGCGAAGTAGCCCGGTGGATAGATGAGCGACGAAGCCACGCCGAGTGCACCTTCGCGCATGGCCTGCCGCACGATGTCCTGCATGCGTGCGAGCTCGTCGGGAGTCGGCGCGCGGTCCTCGTACCCGAGGACCTGGATGCGGGGATTGGCGGCGCCGATGAAGGAGGCCACGTTGGGCGACACGCCACGCTCGACGAGGTGCTCGAGATACTCGCCGAGCGTCGACCAGGCCACCTCGTAGCGGAAGTCCGACTGCGAGGCGACCATGTCGGCCTTCATGTCCTCGTCGAGCGGCCCCCAGCTGAAGCCTTCGCCCATCACCTCCAGCGTGACGCCCTGCCGGATGTCGCTCTGCGCGCGCCCGTCCACGAGCAGCGTCTCCTGGGCATGCGACATCAGGTTGATGAAGCCCGGGCTGACCGCCTTGCCCGTCGCATCGAGGACCCGGCGCGCGCCGGCGGCATCGATCTCGCCGGCCTTCCCTAGCGCGACGATGCGGTCGCCGCGGACCGCGACGTCACCGACGTAAGGGTCATCGCCGCTGCCGTCGTAGATGGTCCCCCCGTGGATCACGAGGTCGTAGGACACCTCGGCAGCGAGCGCCTGGCCGAACACGGCCATCCCGATGGCGGCGAATGCCGCCATCGTCCGGACCCGAATCGCAAGGGGCGCGCCCGTCACCACCGGAGCCGCCTCAGAAGAACCGCGTCAGCTCGACGCCGTAGGTGCGCGGCGGCAGGAACGTGCCGAGATCCGGGTAGCCGAACTCGTCGAACGGCACGTAGGCGCGGCCGGACATGGCCTCCTCGTCCAGGAGGTTCTTGATGTAGAAGTCCGCCCGCCATGCACCGTCCGGGCTGTCCCAGCGGGCCCGCACGTTGACCCACTCGTAGGCAGGCACGATGCCGGCCTCGTAGTTGTAGATGCTGCCATGCCGCTTGCCGACGTAGGACACGTCGGCCCGCAGCGCCAGCGTGCCGGCGTCGAAATCAGTCGTGTGCTCCAGGCCGGCATACGCCCGCCACTTGGCGGAGTTCGCGAGCTGGTTGCCGGAGATGTCCTGCACTCCGCCCGGCGCGATCGGGTCCTCGATCACGATGCCGTCGTACTCCGAATCCTGCCACGTGAGCGAAGCATCGAGAGACACGCGGTCGCCCAGCAGGGCCTGCGCCTCGAGCTCCAGTCCGCGGATGACGGTGTTCGGGATGTTCTGGATCATGCCGCCCGGGGTCAGCACGCCGTCGACCACCAGCCGGATGCGCTCCTGCTTGTCCTCGTAGTCGCTGTGGAACGCGGCGGCGTTCAGGCGCAGCCGGCGGCCGAACCAGTCGCTTTTCACGCCGATCTCGTAGGCGTTCACGAACTCGGGCTCGTAGGTGCTGAGGATGAAGATGCCACCGGCCTTGTACCCGGTCGCGTACGAGGTGTACAGCATCACGTCGTCGGTCGCCTGGTAGTTCAGGCCGACGCGGTAGGTGAACTGGTTCCAGCTCTTGTCCAGGGTGACGGTCTCGAGATCCAGCGTGCCGTCGAAGTTGCCGCCGGAGACGGACACCTGGTCCTTGCTGTCGCGCGTGTAGCGGCCGCCGACCACGAGCTCCAGGGCATCGGTCAGCGCGTACTGCACCTGGCCGTACAGGCCGAGCGACCGCACCTTCCACGAGTACGTCTCCTGGAAGATCGCCCGCGGCGTGTCGAGATCGTACAGGTTGGCCACCGTGTTGTCGTTGGCGAACTCGGTGAACAGCGGGCTGTCCTGGTAGTAATAGAAGATGCCCGCCTGCCCCGACAGCGGACCTTCGCCGCCGAAGAGCACCTGCAGGTCCTGCGTGAAGGTCTCCATCGGCAGGTCGGTGTACGTCGTCGTGGCGATCACGTCGGAGGCATCCAGGTCGGCCCAGCGGGTGGTCTGCGAATCGTCGTAGCTGGTCAACGAGCGGAGCTCGAACGAATCGAATTCCCAGATGGCATCGACCGCGAAGCCCCTTGCCCGGTCGTGGGTCTCTCCCGGATTGTCCATCTTCACGGTGTGCCGGTCGTGCACCGTCGGGTTCTCGCCGGCGCCGTTCAGGACGAACCAGTCCGCGCTCGAGCTGACCCCGAGCGGCGGGTAAGGATTGAAGCGCCGGAAGGAAATGCTGTTCATGCGGCTGTCATAGTAGTAGCCGCTGAACTGCAGCGTGAGGTCGTCCGTCAGGTCGTAATCGAGGTACCCGCGAATCGCCGTGTAGTTGGAGTTCTCGTAGGAGTCGGCACCGAGCGCCGACATGTTGCGGACGTAGCCGTCCCGCGTCTCGTCCGAAACCGTCAGGCGGCCGCGGACGTTCTCGCTCAGCGGACCGCTCACGGTGCCGCGCACGAGCCGCTTGTCGAAGTTGCCCATGTCGAGCGCCAGCACCCCTTCAAACTCGTCCGTGGGCCGTCTCGTAATGATGTTGATCGATCCGCCGATTGCGTTGCGGCCGTAAAGGGTTCCCTGGGGGCCCCGGAGGACCTCCACGCGCTCGACGTCGACAAAGTCGCGGGCGAGCACGGCGGTGCTCTGCATGTAATGGCCGTTGATGTGCATCGGGACGCCCGGATCCAAGAGCGCGTTCACGGTGCCGACGCCGCGGATCGTCGCGACCACGTTCGTCCAGCCGTTGCCCGCTTCCTGGCCGATGTTCAGGTTCGGGACCGAGAACTGGAGATCGGTCGGGCTTGCGATCCCCCGCAGCGTCAGGACTTCCTCCGACAGCGCAGTGATGGCGATCGGGACCTCCTGCAGGCTTTCCGCCCGCTTCTGGGCCGTCACGACGATCTGCTCGAGCTCGTCCCGGCCCTGGTCCTGCTGCGCGCGAACCTGCGCCGGCACGACGACCGCCGAAGCCAGCGCCGCCGACGCGGCGAGAAGATGGAGCGATCCGAAATGACGTTGCGCCATGGTGTCCCTCTGACTGTTTCGCTTTGCTCGAATGTGATGTCCGAAGGGCCAACTGACAAACGAGTTGTACTCCCGAGGGGCATTAGCTAGGCTTATGGCGTGCGCCTGAGTCCGTCCCTGATCACGTGGCTGCGCTGCTTCGAAGCCGCCGCCCGCCACGGCAGCTTTACCCGTGCCGCTGCGGATCTGCACCTCACCCAGAGCGCGATCAGCCAGCAGGTGAGGCACCTCGAGCGGCACCTCGAATGCCGGCTGTTTCATCGTTTCCCCGGCAGGCTCGAGCTCTCGCACTACGGCAGGCAGCTCTACGCCGAGATTTCCCCGGCGCTGAAGCGCATCGAGCAGGCGGTGCAGCAGCTTCGCGCACCCACGGCACCCCTGTACGTGAGTTGCTCGTCCTCGTTCGCCACGCGCTGGCTGATGCCGCGGCTGGGACGCTTCCTGCGGCTGCACCCGGACATCGACCTGCACCTGCGAGCCGAATTCCACGCCCTGTCGCGCGACACCTTCATCAACGAAGGCCTGCATGCCGCGATTCGCTACGACCCCCTCGAATACCCCGACCTCGTGGCCTCCACGCTGATGGAGGAGTACCTGCTGCCCGTCGTCAGTCGCGAATTCGCCGACCTGCACGCGGCCCGGATCGCCGCGCGTGACTTCTCCGGGATGACGCTGCTGCACGACACGGAGCCCTGGGACGGCGCCCCGCACAACGTCGAATGGCGGACGATACTCGCCGCCCTCGGCCGGGAGGAGCTGGAGGCGTACAAGAACACCTGCTTCAACATGGCGGAACTGGCACTCGCCTCCGCTCGTGCCGGGGAGGGCATTGCGGCGGCCCGGCTCGCGCTGGCCATCGACGATCTCGAAGCCGGCCGGTTGGTACCGATCGTGGAGACGCCGATACCGGCAAACTCGCGCTACGTGTTCCTCTCGCTGGAGCCCGACGACCCGCGCGTGCGGGCTTTCCACGAGTGGCTGTCCGAGGAATGCGAGTCGTTCAGCTTGCGCTGCCGGGCGCTGCTCGACGCAGAAAGCCGAGAGGTCGCCATCGGTTAGTGCCGCCATTAGTCCTGCTAATTGGACAGAGCAGCAGAACTCGTTTGTCACGCGGGCCTGCTGACCCGCAAATAGCACCTTTGTCCGACTGAGCCGCATCGCTGCCGCCGCAGCGGTGTGGCCCCGCACATGGAGGCAAGGTGCACGAGGACCTGCTGGCAAGATTGCGCGACGGCAGGACGGCCGTCTGGATGAGGGGTCCGCGAACCCGGCCGGGGAGGTTCGATGCCGCTGCGGCATCCGCGAACGTCGCGGAGGCCGAGGCGTTGTGGACCCGGTTTGCGCCGGCGCTGGCAGCGCTGTTCGACACTCCCGACGGCAGCGGCCGGATCTTCTCACCGCTTCTCGAGTATCCTGCGGCGCCTGGTTTGCCGGGGCGGATTTACGTCAAAGCGGATCACGCCTTGCCGATATCCGCCTGTGTCAAGGCTCGCGGCGGCGTCTTCGGCTTGCTCCGGATCATCGAGAGCATCGCCGAGCGTGCCGGCCTGCTCGACCGACCAGGTTCGTATGCGGCGCTCACCGAGGAGCCCGCGCGCAGTGAGCTCGCGAAACACACCGTCGTCGTCGCGAGCACGGGCAATCTCGGTTTCAGCATCGGCATCGTCGCCGTCGCATTCGGGCTGCAGGCCGAAATCCACATGTCCGACTGCGCAAAGCAGTGGAAGAAGGACAGGCTGCGCGAGCTCGGTGCGCGTGTCGTCGAGCATTCCGGCGACTACACGGAGACGGTCGCCGCGGCGCGCCGGAGCGTCGCGGAGCGAGCGCGGGCGCATTTCATCGACGACGAGAACTCCCGGGACCTCTTCCTCGGCTATGCCTGCGCCGGACGGGAGCTGCATGACCAGCTCCTTGCCGCGAACATCGAGGTATCCCCGGAGCGGCCGCTGGTCGTGTACCTGCCCTGCGGGGTCGGCGGCGCGCCCGGCGGCATCACCTACGGACTGCGGGCGATATACGGCGATGCCCTGGTCAGCGTCTTCGTCGAGCCCACGGATTCCGCCTGCATGCTCATCGCCCTCGCCGGCGGCTACGGCCAACCGGTATCCGTTTACGACGTAGGGCTCGGGAACCGGACGGAGGCAGACGGTCTTGCGGTCAGCCGGGCCTCTCCGCTCGTGCTGGCCGAGGTGCGGGACGAGATCGACGCCGTCGTGGCCGTCAGCGAGGAGTCGCTGCTGCAATGGGTCCGCCGGGCATGGGCCGAAGCGCACATGAAGCTCGAGCCCTCGGCCGCCGCCGCGCTCGCCGCCATCCTTCCCCTCGGGGAAGCCGTCGCAGAGGGGAAGCACGCCGGGGCACCGTGGCGGTACCTCGACGACGCCGTCCACGTGGCGTGGACGACAGGCGGCGACATGATGCCCGACGCGGTCTTCGAGGGCCTGCTTCGCCAGCCTGGCGCC
>Ga0079224_100012956_pt1 | contig 11586 bp, 11 predicted proteins | sample Stecom2015_FD_80414 | JGI IMG/M metagenome (GOLD analysis project Ga0079224, IMG submission 80414) | Agricultural soil microbial communities from Utah to study Nitrogen management - Steer compost 2015 | ecosystem: Environmental > Terrestrial > Soil > Agricultural land | place: USA: Utah...
TGCCGGGCCTGGCGGACTGGGCGTCGAGCCTGGACCAGCGGCTGCGCCCCAACGACACCACCGGCCGGTCATAGCCCGGACCCGATGGCCATAAGCATTGGTGAAGCCAGATCCGGGGAGGCGACGCCTGTGCTGGCCAGGGCGCAGAGCAGGGAACGGCGGCAGACGGCGTACCCGCCGCCCGTCGACGCCAGGGCCGTGGCCGTCGGTGTGGCCGTGACCTTCCTGCTGACGGTGGCGGTGTCGGCGGTGCTGGCGGTGGCCATCTATTTCACCGACATGACCGAGGCCCACGTGTCCGACATCCTCTACTACGTGGGACTGGGGGCCGTGACGCTGGGCGGCGCCGCCGCGTCGAGGCGGGCCGGGAGGAGCGGCCTGGTGCACGGCGCCTTGAGCGGCGCCGCGTACGTGGTCCTGTCGCTGGCCGCCGGGGCCCTGCTGTTTCCCGGCAGCCAGGTGCTGGCCGGGGCCCTGGGCAAGCTGCTGACCGGCGCTGCGGCGGGTGCCCTGGGCGGCGTCGTCGGCATCAATCTCTAGGCCATGAAGCGGTGGGTGGTCGTGGACCTCTCGGAGCTTGTGCGCCATGGGCGGTGGCGGGGCTCCGGGGGCATGCCGAGAGCGGTGTTCGCCGGGCTGGCCGCTGCGCTGGCGGCGGCCCTGGCTTTTCAGTCGCTGGCCGTCAGGGCGGACGAGCCCTCGGCGGCGGAGGTGCTGGCCCAGCGCCACGAGGCGCTGAGCCGCCTGGCGGCGAACCTGGGCGCGATCCACGGCAGCCTGCGGCGCGGCGACCGGGGGCCCGAGGTGAGCCTGCTGCAGCAGGCCCTGGAAGAGGTCCTGGGGGAACCCGCCGCCGTGGACGGCGTCTTCGGGCCGGCCACCGAGCGGGCGGTCCGCACGTTCCAGGCGCAACAGGGCCTGGTGGTGGACGGCGTGGCCGGTCCCCGCACCCGGGCAGCCCTGGCCCGGGCCCTGGAGGCCGTGATGCCCCGGCGCCACACGGTGGCCCGGGGCGAGACGCTGGGCGCCATCGCCCGGCGGTCCGGCGTACCCGTCGCGGTGCTGGCTGCCGTCAACGGCATTCCCAACCCCGACCGCATCCGGGCCGGCGACGTGCTCTGGATCCCCGACCCGCAGACGGCGGCGGGTCTGGCGGCGTCCGGGTCGTTGAGCGCGGCCGGCGGGGCCGCCACCGCGGCCGACGAGCCCGGTGAACCCGGCCCGCAGGCCGGCGAGCCCGGCGGCGCGGCGGGATCCCCCGGGGAAGGGACTGCTCCACCGGAGGCTGCCGGCGGGGAAGATGGCGAAAACCGGGAAGACAGGAAAGGCGAGGCATCGCACGCCGCCGCACCGTCGCCGCAGCCGGGGGAGGGCGCCGCTTCGTCCCGCGCCCCGGCCGGTCCGCTGGCGCTGACCTTCAACGATGGTCCCGACGCGGCCGTGACGCCCCGGCTTCTGGACCTGCTGGACCGGCACGGCGTGCGGGCCACCTTCTTCTTCTCCGGAGCCGCCGCGCAGCGGCATCCCGACCTGGTGCGCCGCGCCGCGGAGGCAGGTCACGAGATCGCCAACCACGGCTGGGACGACCGCCTGCTGGTGGGGCTGTCGCTGGCGGAGAACACCCGCGCCATCGGGCGGGCCCAGGACGTGCTGGCCGGCCTGGCCGGCACGCCGCCGCGCCTGTTCCGGCCCCAGGGCGCCGCCTGGGACGCCGCCAGCCTGACCGCCGCCCGGCGTCTGGGCCTGGACCTGGTCCTGTGGACCAACATCGGCGCCGAGGACCTGCCGGGCGTCGACGCGGAGACGCTGGCCCGCCGCCTGGAGCGAAGCGCGTATCCCGGCGCCATCGTGATGCTGCACGCCGACAATCCCGCGGCCGTCCAGGTCCTGGAGCGCCTGCTGCCGCGCTGGCTTGAAGCCGGCGCCCGGTTTCTTACCCTCAGCGACCTGCTGGAGCAGGGCGCGGCGCCCACGGCCTTCTGACGGCCTCACGGCTTCGCAAACGCCGCGGCGCCGCAAGAGGCAGAGGGGCGGCCCGGGCCGCCCCTGCCTGGCCTGTCGCCGTTCCTCCCGTGACCGGTGAACGGGTGCGCTTCGTGCCGCCCTCCGTCGCTGCGCCCGCAGCACCTAGTCTGCGCAGCGCCGGGCGTCCGCTGCCTGTCAATCTTCGTGGCCCGAAGGTTTGCGCCGGTTTTGGGCCAACTCTTTACACGAGGAACCCAAGGCAGGGAGGGTTGGTCGTGGCTGTTGCGCAACAGCCGTCGCGACCGGACGTGTACCGGCTCTACATCGACGGCCAGTGGGTCGACGCGGCATCCGGCGAAACCTTTGAAAACATCAACCCGGCCACAGGCGAGGTGTTGGGCGTCTTCGCTAAAGGCGGCGAGGAAGATGCCCGCCGCGCCGTGGAAGCCGCCCGGCGCGCCTTCGAGCGCTGGCGCAAGGTCCCGGCGCCGCGGCGGGCCGAAATTCTGTTCCGCGCTGCCGAATTGATCCTTCAGCGCAAGGAGACGCTGGCCCGGCAGATGACCCAGGAAATGGGCAAGGTGCTGGCCGAGGCGCGGGGCGACGTTCAGGAAGGCATCGACATGACCTACTTCATCGCCGGCGAGGGCCGGCGCCTGTACGGCTACACCACGCCGGCGGAGATGCCCGACAAGGCCGCCATGGCCGTGCGGGCGCCCATCGGCGTGGTGGCTGCCATCACGCCCTGGAACTTCCCCTTCGCCATTCCCACCTGGAAGATCATCCCGGCCCTGGTGGCGGGCAACACGGTGGTGTTCAAGCCCGCCAGCGACACGCCCTGGATGGCCTACGAGTTCGTGCGCATCCTGGAAGAGGCCGGCCTGCCCAAGGGCGTCATCAACCTGGTCTACGGGCCCGGCTCCACGGTGGGCGAGACGCTGATCCGCCACCCGGAGGTGGACTTGATCTCCTTCACCGGCTCCAGCGAGATGGGCCGGCACGTGGCCCAGGTGGCCGGGGCCGACCTCAAGCGGGTGCACCTGGAGCTGGGCGGCAAGAACGCCGTGATCGTCATGGACGACGCCGACCTGGACCTGGCCGTGGAGGCCATCCTCTGGAGCGCCTTCGGGACCACCGGCCAGCGCTGCACCGCCGGCAGCCGGGTCATCGTCCACCGCGCCGTGCGGGACCGCCTGGTGGATGAACTGGCCCAGCGCACGGCCCGCCTGCGCCTGGGCAACGGCCTGGATCCCGAGACCGACGTGGGCCCGCTCATCAACCGCGCGGCGGTGGAGAAGGTCCACAGCTACGTGGAGATCGGCAAGCAGGAGGGCGCCACGCTGCTGGTGGGCGGCGAGCCGGCCACCGAGGGCGAACTGGCCAGGGGCAACTTCTACAAGCCCACGCTGTTCGTGGACGTCAAGCCCCAGATGCGCATTGCCCAGGAAGAGATCTTCGGGCCGGTGTTGTCGGTGATCACCGTCGAGGACTTCGACGAGGCCATCCGGGTCAACAACGGCGTGGCCTACGGCCTGTCCAGCGCCATCTTCACCCGCGACGTGCAGAAGGCCTTCAAGGCCATGCGGGACCTGGACACCGGCATCGTTTATGTGAACCACGGCACCATCGGCGCCGAGGTACACCTGCCCTTCGGCGGCACCAAGGCCACGGGCAACGGCCACCGCGAGGCCGGCGCCGCGGCGCTGGAGGTCTACAGCGAGTGGAAGTCCATCTACGTCGATTTCAGCGGCCGGCTGCAGCGGGCGCAGATCGACGAGGTGAAGGTGGACTGAGCCCCAACGCCAGCGGTGTGCCGGGCGGCCCGTCCCTCGGGGGGCGGGCCGCCCCGCTTGCGGGGAGGCCAGGCGGGATGCCGGCGGAGCCGGCGCTGCTGCTGGTGCGCCACGGCGCCACCGACTGGAACGAGGCAGGCCGGCGCCAGGGGCAGACCGACGTGCCCCTGAACCAGCGCGGTTTCCGGGAAGCCGAGGCGGCCGCCCGGCTGCTGGCGGCCTGGAAGCCGGCGCCGGCGGCGATCTACAGCAGCGACCTGCGGCGGGCTGCCGACACCGCCCGGGTCATCGCGGGCATGCTGGGGCTGCTGCCGGTACGCGTGGATGCCCGGCTGCGGGAGCGCTCCCTGGGTGCCGCCGAGGGGCTCGTCCCGGCGGAACTGGAAGCCCGCCTGGGGCGGCCGGTGGCGGACCTGGCGGAAGTGGGCGCCGAGCCGGTGGACGCCCTGGTGGACCGCTTCCACGCTGCCATCGCCGACCTGGAAGCCCGCCATCCCGGGCAGACCGTGGTGGTGGTAAGCCACGCCGCCGTCATGTCCCACTGGCTGCGGCGGTGGGTGGACGGCTGGCTCGACGCCCACCCGCAGCCGCTGGCCAACGGTGAGGTGGTCCCGCTGTACCGGCAGGGGAGGAGGTGGCGGTACCGGCCGTGACGCGTCCCATCCTGGCGCTGACGGAACTGGTCCCCGGGGTGTACGCCTGGCGGCGGGCGTCCAACGGCGGCATCGCCGTCTACGGCGCGCGGGACGGCGGGCGAGGCCTGCTGCTGGTGGACACGGGCGCCGACGACCGCGCCATCGAGGGGCTGCAGGAGTGGATCGAACATTTCGACGCCGCGGAGGTTTCCGTCATCAACACCCACGACCACCGGGACCACACCTGGGGCAACGCGGCCCTGGCCGCCCGCGGTGCGCGCCTGCTGGCGCCGCCCGCCGGTGCCGAGCCCGGCCACCGGTGGGAAACATGGCTGAATGGTTTACAGGTCGAATGTATAGCGCTTCCTGGCCACTCGCCCGATTCGCGCGCCGTCATCGTGCGGGGCGTGGCCTTCGCCGGCGATGCGGTCTACACGCCCGACATCCTGCGCCGCATGGCGGTGCCGGCTTTCCTGGACGTGGAACGCGCCCTGGCGTCGCTGGACGCGCTGGAGGCGTGGCTGACCCGCGGCGAGTCGGCTCCGGTGCCGCCGTCGGAGCGCTGGCTGGTGGCCGGTCACGGGCAGCCCCTGCGGGGGTCCGAGGCGGCCGGGGCCGTGGCCGCCACGCGGGCGGCGCTGGAGGCGGCGCTGGAGGCGCTGGCGGAGGTGATGGGACCGCCCTCGTACGGGCCGGCCCCGGCGCCGGACGAGGAGCAGGTGCTGGAGTGGCTGCGGGTCACCGGCATGTCGGCGCAGCACCTGTCGTCCATGAACTTCTGGCGGCGGGTGGCGGCGGGCTACGCCGCGGAACTGGCCCGGCGCCGGGACGTGGGTGTTCCGTGATTCAGTGTTCGGTGACCTGGTCGATGAGGCCGCGGTCGCGGGCGATCCGTTCCATCCAGGCGTAGAAAAGGACGGCCACGGCCAGCGTGGCCAGGCTGCTCAGCAGCAGGATGGCAAGAATGGCGCCGTCGTCGACGCCGGCCAGGGAGGGGGACATGCCCCGGCCCATCAGGGCGCGGCGCACGCCCTCGATCCAGTAGGTGAACGGGATGGCGCGGCCCACCGGCTGCAGGGGGGCGGGCAGGACGTCCAGGGGGAACACCACGCCGCAGAGCAGGTAGAGGACGCCGGCGAAGGATTCGGCGTAACCCTGCCCGTGGCGGGCGGAAATGACCATGATGCCGGCCATCAGCAGGCCGAAGGCCACACAGGCCAGGATGCCCAGGGCCAGCACCGCCGCCAGGTAGCCCCAGCGCACGGCCCCCAGGGCCAGCGGCAGGTCCAGGAAGGCTGTGCCGAAGCCCAGCACCACCGCCACGGCCAGCGACGTCACCAGGAACTTGGCCACGGCCCGGCCGGTGAGGTACCAGTAGATGCTGGGCGCCGCCAGGTACATGTACTTGAAGGTCCGGAAGAACTCGCGGTCCTCCATGACCACCCAGCTCATGCCGAACATCAACTGGCCCACGTACATGAAGAACGCGTTGCCCACGTAAAGGCCGGCAAACAGGTCGCCCTGGGTCTGGCCGCCGGTGACCACGTAGTACATGACCACCAGGATCAGGGCGCTGCTGACCGGCTTGATGATGGAGTAGACGGCGAACAGCCACGGGTCGGTCCAGTTGGATTCCATCTGCCAGCCCAGCCAGGCGGCCAGGCGGAAGGCCCGGAGCCGCATCCTCACTGCCACCGCAGGGTCAGCCTCCCCTCGCGCTTGGCCAGGTCCTCCAGCTTGCGCAGGGCGGCGTGGGCCAGCACGAAGTAGGCCGCGCAGGAGACGGCAAGGAGGGCCGCCTCCAGGCCGGGATCCAGCAGGCCGTCCACGGCGCCGGGGAACACCACCTGGCGGATGGCGTCGAGCCCCAGCGTGATGGGAATGATGCCTGCGGCCGCGGCCAGCCACCTCGGCAGCGCCCTCACCGGGAAGTAGAAGCCCGACAGCAGGTAGATGGGCTCCTGCAGCAGGTTGGCGGTGTGCCAGGCCTCGCGGCCGTACATCATGAAGAGCGACGCGCCCACCATGCCCAGGCCGTAGAGGGCCGCCAGGGTCAGGAGGAAGATCCCCAGGCCGGCCCAGATGCCCTCCATGCGGTACTGGACGCCGAACAGCCAGGACCCCAGCACCAACGTCCCCAGGGCCCGGGCCGTGCTCATGAACATGCCGCCGGCGGCCATACCGGCCAGGATGGACATGCGCGACACGGGCGTGATGAAGAAGATCTCCAGCTGCCCTGACTGCTTCTCCCAGTAGAACTGGCTGGCCATGCTCCAGAGGACGTTGAGCCAGTAGGCCGTCATGGCCCCGCCCAGCAGCACGTAGCCGATGTAGCGTTCCGGCGCCCCCAGGGCCCGGTAGAGGAACACGTAGGCGCCCACCGAGAGCAGCGGCATGGCGATCTCGAAGGCCACCCAGGAAAGCTCGCGGAAGGTGCCCACCACCCGCACGTAGGCGCGGGCCCGCACGGCCCGCAGGTTGCGCTCCAGTTCCTCAAGCACCGGAGTGCTCTCCCAGGCCGCGGCCTACCACCTGGAGGAACACATCCTCCAGGGTGGGCTCCACCTTGCTCAGGTGGATGATGTCGGCGCCCCGCTCCCGCAGGTCGGCCAGCAGCGGCGTGACGGCGGCGTCGTCGGCGGCGATGACGGTGATGCGCGTCCTGCCCGTGGCGGGGTGGGGCTCCCAGGAGATGCGCTCGATCCCCGGCCAGCGGCCGTCGGCCTCCGGCGGCGCGTCCAGGCGGGCCGCCTCGATCCGGAACACCGAATGGGACTGGACCCGGCGCTTGAGGCCGTCGGGGGTGTCGCAGGCCAGGATGCGGCCGCGGTCGATGATGGCGATGCGGTCGCACAATTCCTCGGCTTCGGCCATGTAGTGGGTGGTCAGCAGGACGGTCCGCCCCGGACGCCGGCGCATCCAATCGCGGATGAAGTCGCGGATGATGCGGGCGGTCTGGACGTCCAGGCCCAGGGTGGGCTCGTCCAGGAACAGCACGTCGGGGGCGTTGAGCAGGCCGCGGATGAAGTTCATCTTCTGCCGCATGCCCGTCGACAGCTTGTTGACGCGGGTGTGGGCGTTGTCGGCCAGGCCGAAGGTCTCCAGGTACTCGTCGATCATCTTCAGGGCCGGCCCGTTGGCCAGCCCGTAGAACTGGGAGAACATCCACAGGGTCTCGCGGACCGTGAGGATGCCGTAGCCGACGGTCTCGCCCCCCGAGACCACGTTGATGCGGCGGCGCACCTGGTGAGCCTGGCGCACCACATCGTACCCGGCCACCCGGACCGTGCCTTCCGAGGGGAGCAGGAGGGTGGAGAGGATCTTGATGAGCGTGGACTTCCCCGCCCCGTTGGGTCCCAGCAGGCCGAAAAGCTCGCCGGGCTGCACCTCCAGGGAAACGCGGTCCAGGGCCACCACCCGCCGGGGGCCGGCAGGTGCGTCGCTGCCGTCCTGGTGACGCTGCCGGCGGGTGTCGGTGAACCAGCGGCTGACGCCCTGGGCCAGCACAGCGGCCTCGCGGGCCCGGCCGTCCGGGATCGCGTTCATGGCCAACCCTCCAGGTCTGGGCAGGCTGCCTGCGGGCCCCCGTGCGGCGGCCTCTCGCCCCGGAACCCACAAAAGGAACGATAACGCCGAACACGCGTTCCCGTCAAGCCGCGCAGCGGCGGGTGCCGGGGGTGGGGGGCTTCCTCGCCTGCCCCATTTGTGAATGAAGTAGCAAGCACGGAAGGGCCCATCGCAACAATCCCACTTCCGGGCCGGTGCCCGGCGGTCCTCCGGTAGCGCGGCCGCTTTCCGGGCCCGGCCGGCGCCAGGGCCGCGGCAGCGGCCGCGCGGCTGCAGCGGGCCTGGCGGGCTGTGCGGGATCTCGGGCGGGATCCGGTCCGGAAGGATCTTCGGATGTTGGCACGGGCGCCGTGACGGCCTGGCCGGCGGGATCCGTTGGAACAGGCGGCTCAAACGGGGGCCGGGCGCGTGAGCAACGCGGCGCCGGGGTCCCGGGCAGGGCCCGAAACCTTCTTGTTAGTTGACATAATATCCATTATGCGAAGTTTTGCCGGTGTGCCGGCAGGCTGGCGGGCGCCGCCGTGGCGGCCGCCAGGCCCGGGCGCCGGTCTACCTGCTCCCTGTCTGCCGGCGGTGACCCTGGAGAGCCTGCGGCTCAGCGAGTCGGGATCTGCAGCCGCTGGCCCGGCCGGATCGCGGCCGTGGCCAGGCCGTTGAGCTGCCGGATGCGATGGACCGTGAGGCGGGTGTCTGCATCCTGGGGCCCGTAGGTCCGGGCCAGTTCCCACAGGGTGTCGCCCGGCCGGACCACCACCGTCACGGTGGCGGCGTCCCCGTCATGAGCCCTGGCCGGGAATATCAGCGGCATCACCAGCACCGACAGCACCGCCAGCAGCAGCGCCAGCAGCAGGCGTCCCCGCCGCCGAACCCGGATGCGCGTGCGTCCCATCGTGACCAGCACCGGCGCCACCCCCGTACATGTGTTCGATGCATTGCCAGGCTAACACGAACATGTGTTTGGGTCAAGGGGTTTCTGGCGGCGCAGCCCGGAAGGGCGAACGGCCGTTTGCAGAAAGCATGTTCGGGCTGGTATAATGTGGCCGAATATGTGCCCGGAGGGGCCGGGCCTGGGGGCGTGATCTTAATGGGGGGCAAGCTGACGCGGCGGCAGCGGGAGATCTTCGACTACATCAAGAACCACATCCGCACCAAGGGTTACCCGCCCTCGGTGCGAGAGATCGGCCAGACCGTAGGCCTCAAGTCCAGTTCCACGGTCCACGGGCACCTCAACCGCCTGGAGGAGAAGGGCTACATCCGGCGTGACCCCACCAAGCCCAGGGCCATCGAGGTGGTCGGCGAGCCGCTCTACCCCGCCGCCGGTCACGAGGACCGCGGTCTGGTCCACGTGCCCCTGGTGGGCCAGGTGACCGCCGGCCGGCCCATCCTGGCCGTGGAGAACATCGAGGACTTCCTGCCCTTTTCCCGGTCCCTGGTCGGCGACGACGACGTGTTCATGCTGCGGGTGCGCGGCGACAGCATGATCGAGGCGGGGATCTACGACGGCGACCATGTCATCGTCCGCCGCCAGGAAACCGCCGACAACGGCGATATCGTCGTGGCGCTGATCGATGACGAGGCCACCGTCAAGCGCTTCTACCGGGAGCAGGACCACATCCGTCTCCAGCCCGAGAACCGCTACATGGAGCCCATCATCACCCGCGACGTCCGGATCCTGGGCAAGGTGATCGGCCTCTTCCGCCGCCTGTCCTGAGGCGGCAGCTTTTTCACCGGCCCTCGTCGAAGGCCACCACGGCCTGGGCAATCTCGCGCAGGCTCTTGCGCTGGCGCATGGCGGTGTCCCGCATGCGCCGGTACGCCTCGGACTCGGTCAGGTCGAAGCGGTCCATCAGGATGCCCTTGGCGCGCTCGATGACCTTGCGGTCCTCCAGCTGGGTGCTGAGGCGCTCCACCCGCCGGCGCAGATCGGTCTCCCGGCGGGCGGCCTCGGCCACGGTGCGGCAGACCGCCACCCACAGCCATGCGGGGGCGTCCGGGGCCAGGCAGGCCCAGTGCGGCCAGCGGCACGCCGCCAGGCGGCCGGGCATGTCCTCGGCGTCCTGGCCGCGTGTCCCCCGGGCGCCTTCACCCTCACCGCCCGCGTACCCCGGGGCGGCGCGATCGGTCACCCAGACCACGCCGCAGCCGGCGCTGCGGGCCGCGCTCAAGATCGCCCGCCAGGGGTCGGCCTGCTGCGGCTGCGCGGGGCCGCCGGCGGCGCCGGCACCCGCGGGAGGGTGCGGATCGCCGTACACCACCACCAGGTCTACCTGCTGCTGGCGCAGCCAGCGGGCGTCGGGCAGGCCCGCGGGCGCCTCCACCAGTGTCCAGCCGGCCTGCAGGACCGCGTCGGGAGAGCCGGCCCCGGAAGTTCCCACACCGGACCCCAGGGCCACCATGCGCAGGCCGTTCAAGCCCGGAACCTCCTCTCCCCTCTCGGCCTTCACCGCCGCCGGTACGGCGGGAGGCCCGGCAGTGTGCCGGGCCTCCCGACCGCTGCCAGCGCTTGTGGCGGATGCGGGTCAGTACCGACCCAGGTATTCGTTGATCTCCCACTCGTGCACCTGCGCCCGGTACACGTCCCACTCGATCTTCTTGGCCTCAATGTAGCGCTCGGCCACGTGAGGGCCCAGGGCGTCGAGGATGACCTCGTCGGCCTCCAGCGCCCGGATGGCCTCGGCCAGGGAGCCGGGCAGGCTCTCGATGCCCCGCTGGCGGCGCTCCTCCGCCGACATCCGGTAGACGTTCTCGTTGACCGGAGGCGGCGGCTCCAGGCCCAACCGGATCCCTTCCAACCCGGCCTTCAGCACCACGGCCAGGGCCAGGTAGGGATTGCACGAGGGGTCGGGCGACCGCAGCTCGATGCGGGTGCTCATGCCCCGCTTGGCGGGCACCCGGATCATCGGGCTCCGGTTGCGGTACGACCACGCGATGTACACCGGCGCCTCGTACCCCGGCACCAGCCGCTTGTAGGAGTTGACCAGCGGGTTGGTGACGGCGGTGACGGCCGGGGCGTGCCGCATCAACCCGGCCATAAACTGCTTGGCCGTCACGCTCAGCTTATCCGCCGAGTCGGGGTCGAAGAACGCGTTTTCGCCGCCGCGGAACAGCGACAGGTGCAGGTGCATCCCCGAGCCGTTCTCGCCGAACAGCGGCTTGGGCATGAAGGTGGCGTGCAGGCCGTTCCGCAGTGCGATGGTGCGCACCACCTGCCGGAAGGTGGCGATGTTGTCGGCCGTGGTCAGCGCGTCGGCGTACTTGAAGTCGATCTCGTGCTGCGACGGCGCCACCTCGTGGTGGGAAGCCTCGATCTCGAAACCCATCTCCTGAAGGACCAGGACGATCTCCGCCCGCGTTTCCTCCTCGCGGTCCACGGGGGCCAGGTCGAAGTACCCGGCCCGGTCCACCGTCACCGGCCGCGGGTCAACGCTTTCATCGGGCCGCTGGAACAGGAAGAACTCCGGCTCCGGGCCCACGTTCATCACAAAGCCCATCTCGGCCGCCTCGGCGGCCACCCGCTTCAGGACGTTGCGCGGATCGCCCATGAAGGGCGTGCCGTCGGGATTGTAAACGTCGCAGATCAGCCGGGCCGTCCGGCGCCCCTCCTTGATCTTCCACGGCAGCACGCA
>Ga0079224_100012957_pt1 | contig 11586 bp, 8 predicted proteins | sample Stecom2015_FD_80414 | JGI IMG/M metagenome (GOLD analysis project Ga0079224, IMG submission 80414) | Agricultural soil microbial communities from Utah to study Nitrogen management - Steer compost 2015 | ecosystem: Environmental > Terrestrial > Soil > Agricultural land | place: USA: Utah...
CTTAAGATTTTCTTTATCCGGGATGCCATCAAGTTCCCTGATTTTATCCATGCTTTTAAACCTGATCCAGTGACCAATATCCAAAGCGGAGCTCGGCAATTCGACTTTGTAAGCAACAGCCCCGAAACGCTTCATATGGTTACCTTTCTGTTCTCACCTTGGGGCATTCCGGCCAACTATAGGCAAATGCAGGGTTCAGGGGTGAACACCTACAAATGGGTCAATGATGAAGGTGAGGCCGTCCTGGTAAAATACCACTGGGAACCGCTTCAGGGAATTAAAAACCTGACCCAAGAGCAGGCACAGGAAATCCAAGGCAAGAACTTCAACCATGCCACGCAGGATCTTTATGAGCACATTGAGCGGGGCGACTATCCAGAATGGGAGTTGAACGTACAGATCATGAGTGACGATGAGCATCCAGAACTGGACTTTGATCCTTTGGATGACACCAAGCTGTGGCCAAATGACCAATTCCCTTGGTATCCTGTGGGAAAAATGACCCTAAATAGAAACCCTGTCAACTATTTTGCGGAAGTAGAACAGGCTGCTTTCGGAACCGGTGTACTGGTAGATGGCCTGGATTTCTCAGATGATAAGATGCTTCAAGGCAGGACTTTCTCCTACTCCGATACCCAGCGCTACAGGGTCGGCACCAACTACCTTCAACTGCCCATCAACGCGCCCAAAAAACATGTGGCTACCAACCAGCGCGACGGGCAGATGGCCTATCCTCAGGACATTCTGGCTTCGGCCAATCCGCATGTCAATTACGAACCATCTTCCATGAATGGACTGAAAGAAGCACCGAGAGCCGGAAAAGACCACACGCCAAGGTACAATGCCGCGCTTGTCAGGGAAAAAATCGAGCGTCAAAACAACTTCAAGCAGGCGGGAGAAACTTACCGAAACCTGGAAGACTGGGAGAGGGATGACCTTATCTCAAATTTGGCCGCAGGAATTGTCCAGGCCACTGATGAAATTCAAAACAGGATGATCGAGCTCTTTACCCAATGTGATGAGGACTATGGAAGAAGGGTAGCTGAAGCACTCCAGAAAAAGAAGGAGATGATGAAATCCATGAAAGATGAACAAATGGGAACTGAAACCGAAAAAGAGGCGGTCAACAAGGCCGAAGGTGATTCCCATGACGCAAACCCATATTAATTGCCAATGAATAGTATCGATCAGCAACTTTTCGATGCGGCGAGAACAGGGGATATAACCCGGCTACAGGACTTGATCGCCCAAGAGGCCAATGTCAATGTCCAGGACGCCAAGGGTTATACCCCCTTAATTATCGCCAGCTACAACAACCAACCAGAGGCCGTCAGACTTCTGCTTGAAGCAGGAGCTGAAGTTAACCTTCCGGACGCTGGTGGAAATACAGCATTGATGGGCGTATCTTTCAAAGGTTATCCCGACATCGCGGAAACTTTGATCGCCCATGGCGCCGACCTAAACCAGCAGCATGGAAATGGCGGTACCGCATTGATGTTTGCTGTCATGTTTGGCCGTAACAATCTTGCGGAACTTCTTGTCAGTCACGGGGCCGACAGGGAAATTCGGGACATGCGGGGGTTTACAGCTATTGACCTTGCTGTCCAACAAGGCAATGTAGACGCAGTAGATATTTTAGAAGCCACTTAGCTTTAAGTGCCTACAACAGTTCATTGGCCAGATTGGCCAGTTCAGACCTCTCCCCTTTCTCCAGCTTGATGTGGGTGTAAAGGGGATGGTCTTTGACCCGGTCGATTAGGTAAGACAAACCGTTGCTCTGCGAATCAAGATAGGGCGTGTCAATCTGGAACACGTCTCCGGTGAAGATGATTTTCGTGTTTTCCCCTGCGCGGCTAATGATCGTTTTGACCTCATGAGGTGTCAGGTTTTGTGCTTCGTCCACAATAAAAAAGATATTGGAAAGCGAGCGGCCTCTGATATAAGCCAAGGGCTGGATGACCAGCTTCTCTAAGGTGAGCAGTTCATTAATCTTCTGAAACTCCTTATCTGATTCCTTGTACTGGTTTTGGATAAATTTCAGGTTGTCCCAAAGCGGCTCCATATAAGGATTCAGTTTAGACTTTATGTCGCCAGGAAGATACCCAATGTCTTTGTTACTCAAAGGGACGATCGGTCGCGCCAGAAAGATTTGTTTATAATCCCGCCTCTGCTCTAAAGCTCCTGCCAAGGCCAATAACGTCTTGCCTGTGCCAGCCACACCTTGGATGGAAACCAGTTTGATCTTTGGGTTCATAATGGCATGCAAAGCGAAAGTCTGCTCAGCATTCTTAGGTTTAATGCTATAAGCTGATCTCTTGTCTACCCGCTCCAGTTGATCCGTTTCATGGTTATAAAATGCCAAAACAGAATTCTTGGCACTTTTAACAATATAGTAGGCATTGGGCTTTTTGCTTTCTTTGCTTAAGACCATACCGGCATCAATTTGTCCTGCCTCATAAAGCTTGTTGATCGATTCTGGATCTATGCCCTCGACGACAGTTTTACCAGAAATCTCAAGATGATCAATATTCTTGATTTTCCCCGTCTCATAATCTTCTGCATAAAGATCCAAGGACTTCGCCTTCAACCGAAGATTGATATCCTTGCTCACCAAAATCACCTTTCGGCCGAGTTCTGATTGCTTGAGGCTTAAGGCAGCATTCAATATCTTGTGATCATTTTTTTCCTCCCCGAAAATCTCGTTAGCATTGAGGTGGTTTTCGGGATGCATCAAAACCTTGAAATGACCCTTGGTCTTCCCGTTCAAGGGGGTCCAATGATGAATCATCTGGTCTGCGGAAAGGCTATCCAGTAGCCTGATAAACTCCCTTGCTTCAAAATTTTTCGTATCATTCCCTTTTTTGAACTGATCCAGTTCCTCTAAAACAGTGATGGGAATAACGACGTCATGTTCGGCAAAATTCAGAATGGAATTATGGGCATAGAGGATCACTGAGGTGTCGAGGACGAAAATTTTACGCTCTGACTTTTCGGTTTTTTTGGTCGGCATACTCGCTGTGGCTATTGTGAGTAGAAAGAAATAAGGTAGATAAATAACGGCGGGATTTGAACTGTTTTGTGCTAAATAAAAAATAGCCTTCACAAATCCATTGAATACCAAGCGCTTAATTTTAGGTCAGTTCCATTGCGGACAACCACACCCCGCCCCTCTGCTATGGGATATTCTGACACGGTTGCATCAACTTAAAATTTATATGGCCTATAAGGAAACCCTCAAAGTTTACTTTCATCATTTGATCTTTACGCAATTAGAACATATATTTATCCCGCTCCATAGACAATACTTGGGCATTTGTCACCGATAGCTTCAAGAATTTTTGTTCAGACGATTAACCTGTATACACTTTGAATACGCGAAGAAATTATCAAACTTTACTAGCCATATCTGCTTTGTGCCTTCTGGTGGGGGTCGTCATAGCAATAGTCGATGAACCGATAAAATCAGGACCTTTCATTATCGGTTTTTTTGCTGCTCTGGCAATTGGCATCCGAGGATATGAGCATCTTAAAGGCTACACGTATACCACCATGATCTTTGGAGCAGTAGCGGCCTCCCTGTACTATCCTGAATATTTTCTCGAAGTAGGAGACTACCAATTGAGTGGCTTGATTACTCCTTTGATTCAGATTATCATGTTCGGCATGGGTACTTCTATGGCGCTGACGGATTTTGTGGGGGTCATTAAGATGCCTAAAGGCGTTTTCATTGGGGCAGTTTGTCAGTTTGCAGTGATGCCGCTATTAGGTTTGACCCTGGCCAGCTTGAGCAACTTCCCGTCTGAAATTGCAGCAGGACTGATCCTTATTGGTTGTGTACCTGGAGGAATGGCATCGAACGTCATGGCCTATCTGGCTAAAGCCAACCTGGCCCTCTCTATCACATTAACAGCGGTTTCCACCATGCTGTCTCCCTTTATCACTCCTTTTTTGATGAATATCTTGGCAGGGGAATTTATAGAAATCAATGTGCTAAAAATGACGTGGGACATCATCAAGATGGTCATCATTCCCATTGGGGCCGGTCTGCTTTTTAATAAGTTCTTAAGCGGGAAAGCAAAATGGCTGGATGAACTTATGCCGCTGGTTTCGATGCTGGGGATCGCTGTGATCATCGTCATCATCACTGCTGCCGGAAGAGATAGTTTATTAGATATAGGAGGCCTGCTGATTTTATTGGTCTTGGTTCACAATATCTGTGGCTATGCGCTCGGGTTCTGGACCGCCCGCCTATTTGGCATGAGTGAAAGGGACTGCCGAACAGTCGCCATTGAAGTGGGCATGCAAAACGGGGGTCTTGCATCAGGCTTGGCTAAGGAGATGGGTAAGATCGCCACCGTTGGTCTCGCTCCTGCGGTATTTGGTCCCCTGATGAATGTCACCGGATCCATACTGGCTTCCTACTGGCACAAACGGCCTCCTAAAGACTCTGTCGAAGCCACCCAACTTAAAACATGATGAATTACCCCGGCCGACAACAATCTACTGTTCAAAACTATCATAAAGCCGGCTAAAGCAGGTTGTAATATAACAAAAATCGTAACAGCCCTGATGTTCTCTTTTGGAACCATAGCTAACTATTTGGGGATGTTTTTTGATGGCAACCGGCCTCGATCAACAAACAGTCCTCTGCCGGTCATACTTTTCAGACCGCTTTTCAGACAAAAGTTCTTCAACCTCTCCACGGCAAACCCATAGAAGCGAGGAAAGCATACAATTTGGCCAACGGAAGCGTATGGAGTGGAAATCGTACCGTTGGGTAGCGTTTCCGAAGTACAGCAGCCTGCACCTAGCTTTCTTAGCACCTGTCAGCAGTCCTTCAGGAAAATCTCATGTACCTTCTGCTAGGTATAATAATTGTTTCTCTAAGCCATAAATCATCCAATAATTTTATTTCAGTATGAGAAACGCTTATCACGGAAAGTATGTGGTTATAACAGGCGCCAGCTTGGGACTAGGAAAAGCAATTGCGGAAAGATTAGCTGCGGAAGGTTGTAACCTGATACTGTTGTCTTTGCCTCAAGAAAATCTCGGTGCCTGCTGCGATGAGCTGGCCGTAAATTATGGCATAAACACGCTGTATTACGAAACGGACTTGCGGGACGAGGATAATATCCGGAAATTTGCGGAATGGGCCTTGGCACAAGATGTAGAGATCGCAGGACTGGTCAATAATGCAGGAATTGGCGGAAGTTCATTTTTTGAGAAAACAGATCTTCTAAATATTGACAGTATGATATTGATCAATATCCGTGCATTGACTTTGATGACGAGACTTTTTGTTCCTGAGTTGAAAAAAAGAGACAAATCATTTATTCTAAACGTCTCTAGTATCGCAGCATTTAAGCCGATGCCGTACAAGACGGTATATCCGGCAAGCAAAGCCTACGTCTATTCCTTTTCTGTCGGACTGGGTGAAGAACTAAAAGAGACCCCAGTACACGTGGCGGTACTACATCCCGGCCCTATGGATACCTCTGTAGAAAACGCAGCGAGGATAAGCAAGCATGGCTTCTTGGGAAAACTGGTTCACCTCAGCGTCGATGAGGTGGCAGAAATAGGCGTTCAACAATTACTGGCGGGGAAAAAAGTCATTATTCCCGGTATATTTAACAAGATCTGCATCCGGCTATTAAAAACGATTCCAAGAGATGTGGCAATGCCCATTCTTACTAAAGTGCTGAGGAAAGAAGCATATAAGATCCCACAGCGCCAAAAAGCCTGACATCCAATACCTAGGAAGAGATGGAAAGGAGCTAAGGGGCAACGACAATTGGTTTATTGAAAAAGCCTTCCATAGCCACGGCTTTATCCGCAATCAACTGTCGTTCTCTATGGGACAAATGGCGGAAAAAAGAGAACGCTATCAAAACCCTGTTGGCTTGAATGGTGCGTTGCCAGGTGCCTACTACACGGTTACCCAACAGAACGATGGGTTTGAAAACACCATTCTTCAATATCGTGGATTTGATTTCCTCAGCATCCAGAAGTGCGCTTTTATCTTTATACCCGCAAAGTATCTCATCAAAGGCGGGAAGCAGCCATGCCTTTTCGGCGTTCGGAGTACCTGTGGAGGCTACCACCTGTTCTGCTAGCCAATAAGAATTTCCTTCTACTGTGACCCGCTTCAGTCTTGAGTCCACCATCTCCAATCCCCGTCTCGCGTCGCTGATCTTCAGGCCTGCCCAAGTGGCAAAATCGTATTCCGTGGCAGGCCCCCGGCTTTTGATGTACCGTTCGGCTAAGGTGGCCAAAGCTCCTTCCCCTTCTAATGCCGGAGCGCTTGGAAGCCATTCTTCTAGCAGCGCGAAATTGTCTTGCTTGTTCTTTTTAGGCACCTGACAAAGCAAACCTTTCATGGCCCAATGCCCGATGATGTGGATACCTCGTTGCTCATGAGTAGCAATTCCTTCCTCCTCCAGCAATTGGTAGATTTCAGCGCGGGTAAGCTGCTTTTCTCCCTGGAGATGTTTCTCTAAGATTCTCCGGCCCTTGTTCAATACAGATTCGCCTAACTCCAATTGCCTGTATCGTCCCTGGCTACCCTTGATTACTTTAGGAGCTAAAAGCTGTAGCATCCAACGCACATCCTCCGCCGCCACCCAGTGGAGGGTTCCACGCATGGGCCAAGTCCGGACAATTTTTCGATCGACAAAGGCTTGCTCGATAAGGTCTTCATCACAGGCAGCGGAAGAGCTCATCCGCAATCCAATCCCCAAAAGCGATGACCTATAATCTTGCGCCTGTACCGCGACCATGTACCTTACCACTTCATGGGGAGAAGCCAAAGAGGAGCTCCTAATCAACTGTTGTTGGAGCCGTAAGGATATGATGTCGTGATTTGTCATCAAAAGATATTACAAAAATATAAGCAAAAGATGATGCGGCTTTGCGCAGATACTAAAGTTAAAATTAAAGTAGGTAAATTGCTATCCGCAAAACAAGTGTTCTTGTATAAAGTCCTTGTATATGAAAGACGAATTAAAAAAATCAGTATGGGTCGCTTTTCTCCGGGGCATCAACGTAGGTGGACATCACAAAGTACCTATGGCAGACCTAAAGGCGACTTTAGCCGATATGGGATTTTCCGATATCAAGACCCTCCTGAATTCCGGCAACCTGGTCTTCACCACCGAGTCAACTGATATAGCGGCTGTAGAAGAACAAATGGCTCAGGTCTTGGAAAAAAAATTCGGGTTCCCTATTCCTGTTATCATCAAGAAGATGGACGCCCTTACAAATGCCGTCGCAGAGAATCCTTTTACCAACATTCAGAAACACCAAGACCTACAATTTTATGTGACATTCGTCAGAGAAGATCCTCAGGAGGGTATCGGTTGGGGTACACCCGATGGATCCTTTCAGGTCATGGGCGCAAAAGAAGGTATGGTTTTCAGCCTCCTTGACTTGTCTAGGTCTAGAACGGTGGATGCGATGAAATTACTGGAAAAGACTTACACCAAAGACATTACTACCCGCAACTGGAACACCATCCTAAAACTCTTACAGATGGCATGACCGGTAATTAGCAGCACCCAAGGTTATTTTCCTATCCCATAAACTTCAAAAATGTCCTCAACCAATCTTTTGATCACGGCCAAGTTCAACGGTTTTTCTTTAAAAGAAAGGACTTGCTCATATTGAAATGCCCGGGTTTTATCCCCTGCTAGGGTAGAGGTAGAAGTGATAACAATCAGAATTTGGTTTTGGTAGTCTTTACCCTGAAGATTCTCCAAAAACTCCCACCCATTCATAATCGGCATGTTTAAATCAAGGAATATCAGGAGATCACGCTCAGTAGTATCTAAATATTTCAGGGCCTCCCTCCCATTGTTGAACGTCTTCACCTCCTTGGGCAAATCTACATGTGATATGCCTATTTTCAACAGCGTTTGTAAAACAGGATCATCATCAACAATAAGAATAACTGGCGCTGAATTCATTTACTATCTTCTGATATAACGTCATTACAGTTCGCACGAGCCAACTACCACGCTAGCCTGTCTACGCATGGCCCTACCTCACATGACGAACCAATAGCACACCCACGTCCCAACAATATGCTACAAATCTAAAGAAAGGCAGGTATGAAATCAATTATAATTCTAAAAATAGCAAATATTTAAAATATGTATTTAAAAAAAGATAGTCTTTGTACCATATTCAGAATTAATAGGAGGAATTGGATCGCTTATCCCTGAGCAGAAATCTCATCGCATGTGATATGTCTTTTACAGTAAATATAATGCTTTCGGCCCCTTACTGCTCTAATAGCAACATGTAGATGGACACAACACCTAATGCCGTATGCCATGCTAAAAACGGATTACAACATCCTCAAAAAGCAGGTCATCCGTTAGGATTTTCGCCCATCAATTTGTAGTCTATAAAAATCTAATTAGAGTCCTTTGCTCAAGTATATACCCAGTTGTATCCTTTAAAAATCCAATCGAGATAAAAAAAATAGAATATTTGGGCTATCAGTGCTCCTCTTTCCATAAAAAAAGAGGCTGGACAAGTTCCAGCCTCTTTTGCAAGCCCCACGCTTGTGCGTACTTATGCCTGTGCTAATTTTAGTATCTCATTGAAAGTCTCACTCGGTCTCATGGCTTTGCTGGTCTTGTCAGCATCAGGCTTATAATAGCCTCCGATATCCACCGGCGAACCTTGGGCACTGTTCAGCTCCTCCACAATCTTAGTTTCGTTCTCAGCCAAGGCTTGGGCAACTTTTGCAAATATTTGCTTCAGCTCTGCATCCTTATCCTGAGCAGCCAAAGCCTCCGCCCAATATAGTGCCAAGTAGAAGTGGCTTCCTCTGTTATCGAGTTCGTTTACTTTACGTGAAGGAGACTTACCTTCTTCAAGGAATTTACCTGTTGCCTGGTCGAGAGTTTCTCCCAACACTTTTGCTCTTTCGTTATTGAAGGTATCTCCCAGGTGTTCCAATGAAACGGCAAGCGCCAGGAATTCACCGAGCGAATCCCATCTCAAATGGCCTTCCTCCACAAATTGCTGCACGTGCTTAGGAGCCGACCCACCGGCACCGGTTTCGAACAGGCCACCGCCGTTCATCAATGGAACGATAGAAAGCATCTTGGCACTAGTGCCCAATTCAAGAATCGGGAAAAGATCCGTCAAATAGTCCCTCAACACGTTACCTGTAACGGAAATGGTATCTTTTCCTTCTTTGATCCTTTCCAAAGAAAAACGGGTGGCTTCATCCGGAGCCAGAATGTGTATTTCTAAACCTTCAGTATCATGGTTCGGAAGGCATTTCTCCACTTTGGCAATCAGTTCCGCATCATGCGCACGGTTTTTATCCAACCAGAAAACTGCAGGCACACCGGTAGCACGGGCCCTGTTCACCGCTAATTTTACCCAATCTTGGATTGGCGCATCTTTGGTCTGGCACATTCTCCAGATATCGCCTTGCTCCACGTTATGCTCCATTAAGACTTCTCCTTGAGAATTTACCACCTTAACGGTGCCGTTTTCAGCAATTTCAAAAGTCTTGTCATGAGAGCCGTATTCTTCGGCCTTTTGGGCCATCAAGCCGACATTAGGCACGCTGCCCATGGTTTTGGGATCGAAGGCGCCGTTCTGCTTACAGAAATCGATCGTCTCCTGATACACCTTCGCATAAGAACGGTCTGGAATCACCGCCTTGGTGTCTTGTAGCTGGTTGTTTTTGTTCCACATCTGGCCAGAGCTACGGATCATCGCAGGCATAGAAGCGTCAATGATCACATCACTGGGCACATGAAGGTTGGTGATACCCTTGTCGGAATTCACCATCGCCAGATCTGGGCTGTCTGCATAACATGCCTCAATATCAGCTTCAATTTCTTTCCTTTTATCCTCCGGAAGCTTATCAAGCGCTCCCACCAAGTCGCCAAAGCCGTTGTTGGCATCTACGCCTAGCTCTTCCAATACGGCGGCATGTTTTTCAAATACAGGCGCAAAAAACACCTTTACCGCATGGCCAAAAATAATAGGGTCAGATACCTTCATCATGGTCGCCTTCATGTGCAGGGAGAATAAGATCCCTTGTGCTTTGGCATCTTCTTTCTGCTCTTGAAGGAATTCACGCAATGCCTTTGCGCTTAAAGTAGCGGCATCGATGATTTCGCCTTCCAGTAGCTTGAGGTTTTGCTTTAATACCGTCACCTGACCGGATTCGCCGTGCAATTCGATCTTTACCGTATCGGCAGCAGGCAATGTAACCGACTTCTCACTTCCATAAAAATCCCCACCGCTCATACTGGCAACATGGGTCTTGGAATCTGCACTCCATTTGCCCATGCTGTGGGGGTTGTTTCGGGCATATTGCTTCACCGCCTGTGGCGCCCTTCGATCGGAGTTTCCTTCCCTTAAGACGGGGTTGACGGCACTTCCTTTGATCTTATCATACCGAGCCTGAATGTCCTTTTCCTCTTCATTTTTAGGCTCATCAGGATAGTTGGGAACAGCATATCCCTGTTCCTGAAGCTCTTTAATGGCCGCCTTCATTTGGGGCATAGAGGCGCTGACATTGGGAAGCTTAACGATGTTGGCTTCCGGAGTTTTGGCTATTTCGCCCAGCTCGGCCAAGTCATCGCTGATCCTTTGGTCTTCTTTTAGGTATTCGGGAAAGGATGCCAGGATCCTACCCGACAAGGAGATATCCCGGGTTTCCACGACTACCCCTGCGGAATCCGCAAAAGCATTGATAATAGGCAATAAAGAATAGGTAGCCAAAGCAGGAGCTTCGTCGGTAAGGGTATAAAGAATCTTAGGTGTTTTGGACATGTTTTTATTTTTCAATAAAGTTAAAAATCAATGGGTTCCTCCTCATTTTGAGAGGGGACGGACCTCCGATAAGGAATGGCTAAAATACGAATAAAAGGTGCATTTTCAAAGGCAGGGACAGTTGCTAATTTGGCTATACAGCTTTAACCGAAGCTATCGGTTTGTTGTTGTCTGACCTGAGACGCATCATTCTACTCTTTATAACTTTCCGCAACAGATATTTTTAACCATTGTGGAATAAAGGTCATTAAGAAAACACTCTGAATGACCTTCACTGCTTAATGGTTCCGTCTTTTGACAAACCTATTTTTCAGGTTGTCTCAGGTCTGTGACCTGAAACCGGTCTTTGGGCTTTTTTCGTTAGACGGCATTCGACCCCGACGGGGTCGCAGGTTTATAGCATATGCCGCTGTCTATAAACATTTGACCCCAACCTTCCTTCTCGTTGAGGAAATCCTCGGATTTACATTCTTGACAAAATTCTCTCAGAAGTGCCTGTGAAGACACAGGCAAGGGCAACAATCGCGAAAGTACCTGTGAAGGCACGGGCAACCCCCAGTCGGTGTCTTTACCGACGGTTAATCAAACGAAATTTATGCGGGATCAATAACTTTCCTTCTCGTTGGGGAAATCCTTGGATTTGACGTCCTTGATAAAATTGCCGACAGCCTCGTGCATAATCCCCCTCAGGTCGGCGTATTGCCTCAAAAATCTAGGCCGGAACTCCTGCGTGATCCCCAACATATCATGCACCACCAACACCTGCCCGTCAACGTGGCC
>Ga0079224_100012959_pt1 | contig 11586 bp, 10 predicted proteins | sample Stecom2015_FD_80414 | JGI IMG/M metagenome (GOLD analysis project Ga0079224, IMG submission 80414) | Agricultural soil microbial communities from Utah to study Nitrogen management - Steer compost 2015 | ecosystem: Environmental > Terrestrial > Soil > Agricultural land | place: USA: Utah...
ACGTGGCCGCCGTGGTCTCGGGCGGCAACATCGACCCGGCGCGGCTCAGCGAGATCCTCGGGGGAGCGTAAGCCCCCTTTCCTTGCCGCCTCCGCCTGCTTGCCCGCCGGCCGCCGGAGGTTCAGCATGGGTGCCTGTCCCGAAAGCAATAACAAAAGGACAAGCGCCATGAACAAGACTTTCTGGGTCGCCTTCGTCGTCGTTTACGTCGTTCTCCAGGTCATCGGGTTTCTCGTCCATGCCGTCTGGCTGGACGACACGTATGCCGCGCTGCACGGCACCGTGTTCCGGTCGGAAGAGGAATTCAGCGGCATGATGTGGATGATGTTCGTGAGCAGCATCGTCTTGGTCTTCCTGTTCTGTTACATCTTCACCCGGGGTTACGAGGGCAGGGGCATCGGCGAAGGGATTCGCTACGGCCTCCTGCTCGGGGTGTTCTTCTCGGTGCCGATGTCGCTCGACGCCTACGTCGCCTACCCGCTGCCGCTCGACCTCGTGATCACCTGGTTCGTGACCGGCCTGGTCAACTTCGTGATCGGGGGCATCCTGCTGTCCCTGATCTACAAGCCGACGGCGCCCGCCACCGCGGCGGCGACGGCCTGAACGAAAAGGACGGAGGTCCCGCACCGTCGGGGGCCTGCGTCCTGCAGCAAGGCGTGCATCGTCCGCGACCGTGACGACGGCGCGGTGCGGGAAGCGCTGTCGGTCCTGCCGGCGTCAGGCCGCCTTGCCGTCCCCCATCGCCGGGCCGGTAACGACGCCGGCGAGCCGCGAAGGCGGCGGAACCATGATGCGCTCCATCTCGCGCGGCTCGAATTTCGTGAGCCCGCCGGCATAGGTGCGCCCGTCGGCCCGCGGCACGCACGCGTTGAGATAGGCGACCAGGAGCCTCTGCGTTTCCCGGTCGAGCGGTTCCCGCGGATACAGGCCATGGGCGACGTTGAGGTGCCGGACGCCGGCGGTGTTCACCGCGAAGGCCGGCGGCCTTCTTGCCATGTACGTCGCGAGTATCGCGGCCGGCGCACGCAGGCCAAGCGACCACCACACCTTCCTCGCGCGCGCGACGTAAGTCTCGTGCGCCCCCGCCTCCCGGGCGCGGCGGAGGAAAGCGTCGATACGCCTTCTTTCGTCGGCGGCGAAGCGGTCGAGATCGGCCGGCAGGTCGATCACGCGCCGCAACGCGCACCCGTCGGCGATCTCGCCGCCGGCCCGGATGACCTCCCGCGCGCGCGTCACGGCCCTGAACAGCACCACGTCCGGCAGGCCGCAGCACGGCCCGTCCGTTATCCAGATCCGGTTGCAGCCCGTCACCTGCCCGCGGTGCACCCGGCACAGCTCGCCCAGCTCGACATAGCCGGCGGGGGCCCGGTGACGCACGCCGGTCAGGCGTGACCAGCGCCGTTCCGCCTGCAGCCGCTCCCGGCGCACGGCCTTGCCGCATCCCAGCCGGCCGAGGTGCTCGAGCGCGGGCACCCGGCTGACGCGCATCACCGCCGGCCGCGCGCCGATGCCGAACGTGCTGATCGCGGCGGTCGCCGCGGTGCCGGGAAACGGCTCGGCCGCCGGGTCGATCACCGTGAGCGAGCCGCCGCCGAGGCCGGAAAGGAGCAGGCGGCGCACGAGGGAGCCGTAGTTGACGTCCAGCCACTCGGCCGCGGTGATGAACGCACCGTAGTCGCCCGGCTGCGCCTTGAGCCAGGTGGCGAGAAAGAAGTGCACGTAAAGGCTCGCGAGCCGACTCGCGGACAGGCCGCAGCGCGCCGCGCTCACGGCGAGCCACTCCTTTGCAGCAGCGGGGAGCTCGTGATGGCGCACGTAAGGCGGATTGCCGATGAACAACGTCCGGCCCGGTATGTGACGCAGGCGGGCGCGGCAATAATCGCGCACGATCACGCGCGCGCGGGCGGCGGCGCCGACGGCTGCGAGGTTGGCGCAGGCGACGAGCGCGGCCAGCCGGTCGGTCTCGAAGCCGATCAGCTCGGCTCGCGCGAAGCGGCGCGCGGCGTCGAGAAGAAAGCGTGCGGAGCCGGTGCCGGGATCCACGACGCGATCGGGCCGGCCCGTGCGTTCCGCCCACTCTCCCATCGCGCGGACGATCGCGGGAGGCGTGTAGACCGCGCCGTGCGGGCGGCGCTCCGCAGGCGTCCGCAACCGGCAGAACGCCTCTCCCAGCGGGTCGAGCCCGGCCCTGATCCGCTCGACGAGCTCGCGCTCGAGGTGCCGGGGAACGGCGCCCGCGCAGGGACAGTGCCCGCCGGCACCGCGCACCAACCCGGCGCCGAGGGCCAGGGCCGAGGTGCGCAGTCCGTGCTCGCTGGACAGGAGCTCGTCCAGCGTGTCGGCGTTCGCAACGCCTCGCCTCATCGCTCCTCGGGCAACGCGAACGCGACGAGATGATCGCCGCGCGTCGTCCCCGCGTTGCCGTGCCCGCCCGCCGCGATCACCACGTACTGGCGCCCGTCGACGGCATAGGTCATCGGCGTCGCCTGTCCGCCGGCGGGCAGGCGACCTTTCCACAGTTCCTCGCCCGTCTCGAGATCGAACGCGCGCAGGTAGTCGTCGAAGCTCGCGGCGACGAAGACGAGGCCGGAGCCGGTGACGATCGCGCCGCCGATCAGCGGCACGCCGAGCTCGAGGTTCGGGACGGGCGCGGGCGCGATGTCCTGGATGGTGCCGATCGGGCGCGACCAGGCGATCTCGCCCGTGGTGAGATCGAGCGCCACGAGCTTGCCCCACGGCGGCTTCGTGCACGGCATGCCGAGCGGCGAGAACAAGGGCCCTCGCGTCAGCACGTAGGGCGTGCCCTCCATTTCCGTGTACCCGGTCGAATCGAAGTCGCCGGCGGCCATCTGCGCGCGCGCCTCCTCGCGCGGCGTGAGGCGCACCCACATCGGCAGCTCGAGCACGGTCGCGATCACGCGCTGCGATGCCGGGTCCCACGCGAGCCCGCCCCAGTTCGAGCCGCCGGCGTAGCCCGGGTTCATGAGCGTGCCTTCGATCGTCGGCGGGGTGTAGATGCCGTCGGAGCGCAGCGCGGCGATGCGCTTGCGGCAGGCGCGCGTGTCGAGCCACAGCCACCCATAGGCGTCGTCCTCGGTTACCGGCGCATGGCTCGCGAGCGGTGGGAGGCTCGAGAACGGCTGCGTAGGCGAGAGGCGCTCGCCGGGCACGCCGTCCTGCGGCACGGGCCGCTCCTCGACCGGCCAGATCGGCTCGCCGGTCACGCGATCGAACACGAACACCATGCCCATCTTGGTCGCCTGCACGACCGCGTCGTGGCGTTGCCCGTCCTTGGTGAGCGTGACGAGCACGGGCTGCGCCGGCAGGTCGTAATCCCACAGGTCGTGATGCACGAGCTGCCGATGCCAGGCGACCTCGCCCGTCGCGATCGACAGCGCCACGAGCGAGTTCGCGTAGCGGTTGTCGCCGGGACGCAGGCCGCCGAAGAAATCCGTCGACGGCGCGCCGGTCGGCACGTAAACGAGGCCATGCTCGGGATCCACCGACAGCGGCGGCCACGCGTTCGCCCCGCCCGCCTCCAGGGCGCCCGCTTCCCACGTGGGCCAGGCGGGGTCGCGGGGATCGGCGGGTATCGGGTCCCACGACCACAGGAGCGTGCCGCTGCGCGCATCGAGCGCGCGAACGATGCCGCGCTCCAGGCTCACCCTGCCGTTGTCCCCGATGGCCGAACCGACGATCACGCGATCGCCCGCAATCGCGGGCGGCGAGGTGATGGTGTACTGGCCGGGGGCCCGCGCGCGCACGCCCTGCCGCAAGTCGATGGCGCCTGCGTCACCGAAATCCGCGCACGGCTCGCCGCTTCGCGCATCCAGCGCGTGCAGCTTCCCGGCGATGGTGCCGACGAAGACGCGCGAGGCGCAGCGGCCCTCGGCGCCCGGGTCGTGCCACAGGCTCACGCCCCGCGACGCCACCTCGGCATAGCCCACGTCGCGCGGCACGCCGGTGTCGTACCGCCAGATCTCTTCGCCGGTGGCGGCATCGACGGCAAACGCCGTGCCGAACGCCGTGCTGAAGTAGAGCGCGCCGTTCCACAGGACCGGGGTAGCCTCGAAGGTGAGGGAGCCGCCGGACCGTGCGTCCTGCCCGAGCTCGCCGGTGCGGAAGGTCCAGGCGACCTCGAGCCTGTCGAGGTTCGATCGGTCGATGCCGGTGAGCGGCGAATACCGGGTGCCGCCGTGGTCCCGGCCGTAGTGCGGCCAGCCGGCCTCCTCCGGGAGCTCGCGCTTCCCCCGGGGAATCGCGCGCACGCGTTCCGGCAACTCGTCGAGCGAGCTCGGCTCCCCGGCCGGCGGCTCCAGGCCCCGGGCTCCGGCCGGCGTGGACGGCAGCGGCAGGGCCGCGAACAATACGAGCGCAAGCAGGAGCATCGACCGGGGCGGCATTCTTGTCATTGTTGCGTCCGGATGCACGGTTACGCCATGCTGTCGCGCCTTCGTGGAGGCGATGCCCACTGTCCGGGAATTCGCGATGAATAGCAACACGCCTGCCGGGAGCAGCGAGACGGCGCCGGCCGCGGGTGCAGTAACCCGCGCCGACGGCACCGTCTACCCGGTGCTCGGCGCGGTCAGCTTCACGCACCTGCTCAACGACATGCTGCAGTCGCTGATTCTCGCGATCTACCCGCTGCTCAAGGGCGAGTTCGGCCTGAGCTTCATCCAGATCGGCCTGATCACGCTCACTTACCAGGCGGCCGGTTCCCTGCTGCAGCCCGTCGTCGGCCACTTCGCCGACCGGCGCCCGTTGCCCTACTCGCTGCCGACGGGCATGGGATTCACCTGCCTCGGCATGCTGCTGCTCGCGACGGCACCGGATTTCCCGACACTGCTCCTCGCGGCGGCGCTCGTCGGCACGGGCTCATCGGTGTTCCATCCCGAGTCGGCGCGCGTCGTGCGCATGGCGGCCGGGCCGCGGCCGGGCCTCGCGCAGTCGATCTTCATGGTGGGCGGCAACGGCGGCACCGCGATCGGCCCGCTGCTCGCGGCGCTGATCGTCGTGCCGCACGGGCGTACGAGCGTCGCGTGGTTTGCGTTCGCAGCGCTCGCCGCGTTCGCCGTCCTGCTCAAAGTCGGTCGCTGGTACGGCAGGCATCACGCAACGCGCGGCCGGGCGCACATCCCAGAGCTCGGGGCAGGGGCGCCGTCACCCGGCCGCGTGCGCGCCGCCCTGCTGATCCTCGGCGTGCTGATCTTCTCGAAGTACTTCTACCTGGCCGGCATCACCAGCTACTTCACGTTCTGGCTCATCCATCGCTTCGGGCTGTCCGTGCAGGCCGCGCAGGTGCACCTCTTCCTGTTCCTGTTGTCGGTGGCGGTGGGCGTCATGCTCGGCGGCCCGGTCGGCGACCGCATCGGGCGCAAGCGCGTCATCCTGCTCTCGATCGTCGGCGTGGCGCCGTTCGCGCTTGCCCTGCCGCACGCGAACCTGGTCATGGCGGGCGTGCTGAGCGTCGTGATCGGGCTCGTGATCTCGTCCGCGTTCCCCGCGATCATCGTGTACGCGCAGGAGCTCGTGCCGAAGCGCCTCGGCCTGGTCTCCGGCCTTTTCTACGGGCTCGCGTTCGGCATGGGCGGGATCGGCGCCGCGGTGCTCGGCCACATCGCGGACGTCCGCGGCATCGAGTACGTGTACGCGCTATGCGCTTACCTGCCGCTGCTCGGGCTGGTGGCGGTGTTCCTGCCGGACGTGCGGCCCTCGGCCGCGTCCGGTCGTGGCTATCGCCCGGGTCCGTCGCGCTCGTAGCGGATCTCGCCGCCGACGATCGTCATCAGCACTTCCGTTTCCGGGATGCGCTCGTCGGGCACGCTGAGCAGGTCCTGTGACAGGACGACGATGTCGGCCAGCTTGCCCGGCGTGAGCGAGCCCTTGATGTCTTCCTCGAACGCGGCAAACGCGTTGTGAATCGTGTAGCTCGCGAGCGCTTCCTCGCGCGTCATCGACTGCTCCGGGTGGAAGCGCTCGCCGCTCGCCGTCCGGCGCGTCACGGAAGCATGGAATGACGCGATGGGATCGATGCGCTCGACGGGGACGTCCGTGCCGTTGGTGATCGTCGCGCCGGCATCGAGCAGGTCGCGCCAGACGTAGGACGTCTCCCCGCCGCGTTCGGCACCGAGCCGCTCGGGAATCCACGGTCCGTCGGACGTCGCGTGCACGCCCTGCATCGACGCGATGACGCCGAGCTCCGCGAATCGCGGCACGTCGTCGGCGTGCAGGTGCTGTGCGTGCTCGATGCGCCAGCGGAGCTTGCGGCCGTCCACGCCCGCGCGCTCCCAGACGCGCTCGTAGAGATCGAGGATCTCGCGGTTGGCGCGCGTGCCGATCGCGTGCGTGTTCACCTGGAAGCCGTGCTCGATCGCGAGATCGGCGGTGCGCTCGATCTCGGGGAGCGGCTCGAGCACGAGGCCGGTGCTGCCAGGCATGTCCGTGTACGGCTCCAGCAGCCAGGCACCGTGCGAGCCGAGCGCGCCGTCGACCTGCCGCTTGATGGCGCGTACGGTGAGGAAATCGTTGCCCTCGGCGACCGTGCGATAATGCGGCAGGAGCTCGGCCATCGCGTCGTTCGACGCGCGCACCATGGCGTACAGCCGGACCGGCAGCTCGCCCTCGGCTTCGAGCTCCTTGTAGAGATCGATCACCTCGAAGGAGACGCCGGCGTCCTGGAAGGACGTCACGCCGTTGCGCAGCGCTTCTTCGCCGGCCAGCCGCACGCGCTCCCGGGCGAGCTCGCGGCGCTCCGCGAGCGACATCCGTCCCTCGTACTCCGCGATCGCGTCGTTCAGCAGGCGGGCGGCCGTCTCGCGCAACAGGCCGGTGGGCTCCCCGTCCGGCGCCCGCACGATCGTGCCGCCCGGCGGGTCCGGGGTATCCCTGTCGATGAATGCCGCCGCGAGCGCCGCGTCGTTCGCGAACGAGGCGTGACCGCTCGCGTGCTCGAGCAGCACCGGGTTGTCGGGCGTCACCGCGCTCAGGTCGTCGTTGCGCGGCACACCGTCGACCGCGTCCTTGGGCACTGAGTCCCATTTCTCCTGGTGCCAGCCGCGGCCAAAGATCCATTCGCCGGGCGCGGCCTTGTCCGCCGCGGCGGCCACCTGGTCCACGATCTCCTGCCAGTTGCGGGCGCCGCCGAGGTCGAGGATCTGCCGGGATTCGCCGAGCCCCATGAAATGACCGTGGCCCTCGATGAAGCCCGGCATCGCGAAGCGGCCGTCGAGCTCGATGACGCGCGTCTGCGGCCCGATATGGCGCGAGACGGACTCGTCGCTGCCGACGGCGATGATGGTGTGGCCGCGAACGGCCAGCGCCTGCACCGTGCCGATCGCGGGATCGACGGTGGCGATGACCCCGCCCCGCAGCACCAGGTCGGCCGCGTCGGCCCGGGTGTCCGGTGCGGGCGGCGGCTCCGCCTCGCGGCCGCAGCCGCCGAGCCACAGGGCGGCCAGGATCAGGGAAATCATTGCGTGCTTGGCCGGCATCTCGGGCACCCGTCCGTCTGGCGTGCGGAACTGTGTCACCGCGGTTCCGCGTTTGCAACGCGGCGGCGCCGCGCGAGGCCCGGGCCGGAAGCGGCGTCGCGCGGTTCCGCCGCGGGTCCCGAGTCGCGGGCCATCCCGCTTGACGGCAATCAAGGCCCGCCCGGCGGCCGCGAATTAGGGTTACGGCAGCTCAAGGGGGTCACGATGGAAATCACGCTGGACCTGCGCGACCGGGAGCCGCCCGAGCCGCTGTTCGAGACACTGGACTGCATCGACGGCCTCGAGCCGGGCGACATCGTGCACCTGCGCCTGCACCGCGAGCCACTGATGCTGTACCCGCACCTGGCCGCGATGAACATTCCGTGGCGCATCGAGCGGTACGGCACGCCCGACTGGCTGGTGTGCATCGGGCCCCTGCCCGAAACCCACGGCAGCTAGGTCGGCCGGCGGTGGTGGCGCGGCCGGAGCCGAGGCCGGTGGTACGGGCGCCGGGTGGCCAGTATCATGGCCGCCGACTGCCGGTCGACCTTCCCGGGAACCTGTCTTGGACGACGCGGAACTGCGGCGCCTGCCGCTTTTGTCCGAGCTCGACGACGCGCAACTCGCGCGCATGCGCGATTCGCGGCGCACGCTCACGCTTGCCGCCGGCGAGACGCTGTTTCACATGGGCGATCGCTCGGCGCACTTCTATTACCTCGATGAGGGTGCCATCAAGCTGTTCCGCGTGTCGCCGGCGGGCCAGGAGAAGATCGTCGAGATCATCCGGCCCGGCCAGACGTTCGCCGAAGCGGTGATGTTCTTCGCGCGGCCGCTGTACCCGGTGAATGCCCAGGCGCTGGAGGATTCGGTCCTGACCGCGTTCGACAGCGCCGTGTTCCTGGAGATGCTGCACCAGTCGACCGAGACCTGCCTGCGGTTGCTCGGCACGCTGAGCGTGCGCCTGCACCAGCGCGTCAACGAGATCGACGCGCTGTCGCTGCAGAACGCCACGCTGCGCGTCGTCAACTTCCTGCTGGCGCGCCTGCCCGAGGCAGCCCACGAGGATGGCCGACGGGTCATCCATCTCGAGGCCGCCAAGAAGGACATCGCCGGGCGGCTCTCCATCCAGCCCGAGACGTTCTCGCGGGTCCTGCATGCCCTGACGGAAAGCGGCGCGATCGAGGTGGACGGGCGGCGCATCAGCGTCACGAGCGAGCAGGCCCTGAGGCAGGCCGCCGCAAGCTGAGGGGGTCGGGGCACCAGCGATTTCCGGCGGCGTTTGCGGATATAATCCCGCGCTCGACGCGCACCTTACAGCCCGGAGCGAGGAACTTGAGGAAGGATCAGAAGTTTTTCGACATGTATTCGCTGGTGATCGGGGTCCTGGCGGCCGTCTGCATCGGGTTCCTCGTGCTGGCGATGAAGCTCGACGAGATGACGCGGGGAGAGTTCCGGGAACACGCCGACGTCTACATACGCGAGGTCGAGAAACGCATCCAGCCTTTCAGCCAGGTGTTCCTGCCCGGCGACGACCTGTCCGAGGCCGGTCCGCAGGTCGCCGCGGCCGACAGCCCCGAGCCCGTCGCGACGCCGATGACGGGTCCGCAGGTCTACAATGAAGCCTGCATCGCCTGCCACGGCACGGGCATCGGCGGCGCGCCCGCCGTGGGCAACGCCGAGGCATGGGGCCCGCGCGTAGAGCAGGGCACGGAAACGCTCGTCCGCCACGCCATCGAAGGCTACACCGGACAGACGGGCTACATGCCGCCGAAGGGAGGACGCCTCGACCTCTCCGACGAAGAAGTGGCCGCCGCCGTCGAGTACATGATCTCCCAGCTCCCGTAGCTCCCTGGCACCTACGTGCCGAGGCGCAGCGACAGCGCCTCGGCGACGTCCTCGACCGCGATCGCGTCACGGCCCGCGAGGTCGGCGATGGTGCGCGCCACCCGCCGCACCCGCTGGTGCGAGCGGGCCGACAGCGCGAACCGGTCGACCGCGCGCTCCAGCAGGGTCCAGCCCGCTGGCGTGAGGGCGCAATGCCGCTCGAGCCGGTCGCCTTCGAGGTGCGCGTTCCAGCATCCCGAGCGCTGCTCCTGCCGGCGGCGGGCGGCCACCACGCGTGCGAGAACCGTCGCCGAGCGCTCGGCGCCGTCGTCCGCACCGGGCCGCAGGGCTTCGCTCGGCAGCCTCGGCACCTCGCAACGGATGTCGATGCGATCGAGCAACGGTCCCGACACGCGGGCGCGGTAAGCCTGCACGCGCTCCGCGCTGCACCCGCAGTCCCCGAGCCGGTCGCCGAGGTAGCCGCAGGGGCAGGGGTTCATCGCCGCCACGAGCTGGAAGCGCGCCGGGAACTCCGCCTGGCGCCCGGCACGTGAGATCGTGATCACGCCGTTCTCCAGCGGCTCGCGCAGCACCTCGAGCACGTGACGGCTGAACTCGGGCAGCTCGTCCAAGAACAGGACGCCGTTGTGCGCCAGCGAGACCTCGCCCGGGCGCGGGTCCGAGCCGCCGCCGACGAGCGCGGCCGCCGACGCGGTATGGTGAGGCGCGCGGAACGGCCGCTGCCGCCAGCGGGACAGGTCGACACCCCTCCCGGCAACGGAATCGACCGCCGCCGTCTCGAGCGCTTCGCGTTCGGTCATCGGCGGCAGGATGCCCGGCAGGCGGCGTGCCAGCATGCTCTTGCCCGTGCCGGGCGGCCCGGAGAACAGGAGGTTGTGCGCGCCGGCCGCGGCGATCTCGAGCGCCCGCTTCGCGCCGCGCTGGCCGCGCACCTCCGCCAGGTCCGGCACGTGACCGCGCACCGCCGGCGGTGCGCCGTTCGCGAGCGGCGCGATCTCCGCCACGCCGTTGAGGTGCGCCGTGACCTCCAGCAGGTGCCGGGCGACGTACACCCGCGCCGGCGACAGCGCCGCCTCGGCCGCGTTGCCGGCGGGCAGGAACACCGCGTGCCCGGCCTCCGCGGCCTTCAAGGCGGCCGGCAGGGCGCCCGGGACGGGCCGCAGCTCGCCGTTCAGGCCGAGCTCGCCGTAGAACTCGGCGGCAGCGAGGGCAGCGTCCGGCACCTCGTCGATGTTGGCGAGGATGCCGAGCGCGATCGCGAGATCGAAACGGCCGCCGGTCTTGCGCATGTCCGCCGGCGCGAGGCTCACGGTGATGCGCCGCTCGGGGAACTTGAACCCCGAGCTCAAGATCGCGCCGCGCACGCGGTCCTTGCTCTCGCGTACCGCCGTCTCCGGCAAGCCGACGATCGAGAAATGCGGCAGCCCGCCGGACAGGAACACCTCGATCGTCACCGGCGGGGCGAGCACGCCCGACTGCGCACGGCTCTTCAGGACGGCGAGCCGGTGGCGTTCCGGCTCCACTTCCTCGATGCGCGGGCCCTCCGGCAGCGCTTCCGTGGTCTCCACCATCTGCCCTCCCTGGCCGGACCGGCAGCCGGAAACGGCGGGGCGTCAGTCGCGCTTCGGTGACGCCTCCGCGCCGTCCTCCGCCGGCTTCGCGACCGCTGCCGCCGCGAGCCTCGCCTCGAGCGCGGCTATGCGTTCCTCGAGGCGTGCCTGCTGCTCGCGCGCACGCGCGAGTATGGCCTCCTGCACCTCGAATTCCTCGCGCGTGACGAGGTCGAGCCGGGCGAGGCCGTTGCGCAGCACCGAGCGGAAGTTCTCCTCCATCTCGTCGCGCACGGCGCGCAGGTTTTCCGGCAGCGAGGCGGCGAGCTTTCTCGCGAGCCGGTCGATCGATTCGTTTCTCATGGCGTTCTTCATACCGCAGGGCGTCCGCGAGTGCCAGCCGACTATCGGCGCGCGGCCGCCAATTTTGCCGCGCCTGCACGCCGCGGGGGCAGTACGCGGCCGCGGCGCACCGGCGCGGTGCGGTGCCGGCCCGCGATGCGTCGACAAGCCGCTGAAGTATAGAGCTTTTCCGGGTTGGCACGCTCCCTGCAATCGTGCCCGCGACCACGACCAAGAGGGAGGAATGCCGTGCTTCAGCGAACATCCGTGCTCGCCCTCGCGAGCGCTTTCGTCCTGATCGGTGGCGACGCAAGGGCGGAGCTCTCCGCCAACGTCGGCTGGGTGAGCGACTACTACTACCGCGGGCTCTTCCAGGCGCG
>Ga0079224_100012960_pt1 | contig 11585 bp, 7 predicted proteins | sample Stecom2015_FD_80414 | JGI IMG/M metagenome (GOLD analysis project Ga0079224, IMG submission 80414) | Agricultural soil microbial communities from Utah to study Nitrogen management - Steer compost 2015 | ecosystem: Environmental > Terrestrial > Soil > Agricultural land | place: USA: Utah...
GACGGGCTCGGCGTCCACGCGCCGCGATGAAGCGCGACTTGACGATGGCGATCGAGTCGGCGTCCGCGTCGCGGCGCGTGTGCCACGGAGCGGTGAAGTCTTCCGGCAGGGCGGTTTCGAGTCGCGCGGTCCCGGCCGCGCACGAGGGGGACAGGTGAAACGGCAAGCAGGGTTCCTCATCGAGAAGCGCGACGGTCGGCGCGAATGGCTGCGCACGACCAAGCTCGCGCGCTCGCTGCACGCGGCGCTGGCCGAGTCCGGCGTCGACGACGAATGGCTCGCGATCGACCTCGCGGGCGTGGTGGTCGCGGACGCCCGTAGCCGGGCCGCCGCGGCGCCGTGCCTTTCGACCGCGGCGCTGGCCGAGGCCGCGGTGCGCGTTCTGCTCGCCGCCGGCCAGCCGCGCGCCGCCGCCGCCTACCAGTCGGTCGGCCGCGAGCGCACCCGCCGGCGGCTCGTGCTGGTCGACGCGGGCGGCCGGCTCGGCACCGCACCGGCCGCGTCGCCGCGCGGTCCCGGCTCGTGGTGAACTCTCCCCTCCTCCTGCTCCACGTCTTCGTTCCATGCTGCTGAAGCGCCTCGTCTGCCGCGGCTTCAAGTCGTTCGCCGACCGCACCGAGCTGGAGTTCGACGCCGGCCTCACCGGCATCGTCGGCCCGAACGGGTGCGGCAAGTCCAACGTGGTCGACGCGCTCAAGTGGGTGCTGGGCGACCAGCGCGCGCGCAGCCTGCGCGGCAACGAGATGACCGACGTCATCTTCAAGGGCGCGCAGGGCCGCGAGCCCATGAACATGGCCGAGGTCATGATCACCCTCGAGGACCGTGAGGGCCGCCTCGGCGGGCGCACCGAGGTGACGATCGGGCGCCGACTCACGCGCGACAAGGAGTCGTACTACCTGGTCAACGGCGAGCCGGTCCGCCTGAAGGACGTCAAGGACCTGCTCCTCGACACCGGCCTCGGCGTGGGCGCCTACTCGGTGATGGAGCAGGGCCGCATCGACGCACTGCTTTCCGCCGACCCGGTCGCGCGCCGCGCGATCTTCGAAGAGGCCGCGGGCATCAGCAAGTTCAAGCTGCAGAAGAAGGAGGCGCTGCGCCGGCTCGAGCGCACCGAGCAGAACCTGGCGCGCGTCACCGACCTGCTCGACGAGCGCAACCGCCGGATCCGTGGCCTCAAGGTCCAGGCCGGCAAGGCGCGCCGCTACCGCGAGCTGAAGGATCGCCTGCGCGACCTGCGCGCGGCGCTCGCGGTGCGCGAGGCGGGCGACCTGCGCCGCGCGCAGGCCGAGGCGGACGCCGCCCTGCAGCAGGCGCAGGAGCAGGCCGCATTGCTCGAGAGCCGGCGCGACGAGATGGCCGCGGCGTTGCACGATCTCGAGGCGGACATCGAGCGGCTGCGCGCGGTCCACGAGGAGGTGCAGGAGCGCCTGCGCCGCGCGCGGTCGCAGGAGGAGAACGCGCGGCACCGCGCCGAGACGCACGACGCGCGCGTGCGCGAGCTGACCGCCGCCGCCGAGCAGGCGGTCGAGCGGCTCGAGGCCCTGCGCGCGCAGCAGGCCGAGAAGGAAGCCGAGCTGCAGTCCGGCCGGGCGCGCCTCGTCGAGCTGGAAGAGGAACTCGTCGCCCTTGGCAAGGCGACGGAGGAGCGCAAGGAGGTCCTGCGCGCCGAGCAGGAGACCGCGCGCCGCGCCGCCGCCGAGCGCGAGGAGGCGCGCAACGCCCTGCTCGAGTGCATCCACGAGCGCACCGCGCAGCGCAACCGCGCGCACGACCACGAGGCGCAGATCCGCGCCGTCGACCAGCGCCGCGAGCGCGTGCGCGAGCGCGCCGCCGCGGTCTCCGCCGAGCTCGCCGAGACCGAGACCGGGCGGACCGAGCTGGAGCGCCGGATCGAGGAGCTGCAGACCGCGATCGCCGACGTGCGCGCGCGCGAGCAGGCGCTGCTCGACGCGATGGCCGCGGTCGACCGCGACGCCGCGGAGCTGGCCCGGCGCGAGGGCGCGCTGCGCGAGAAGGCCTCCGACGTCAACGGCCGGCTGCGCGTGCTGCGCGACATGGAGAGCCGGATGGAGGGGCTCGACCAGGGGCCGCGCTGGCTCCTGCAGCAGCGGCCGCAGGGCCTGCGCGGCAGCCTCCTCGACCTGCTCGACGTCGACCTCACGCTCGGTCCCGCGCTCGAAGCCGCGCTCGGTCCGTTCGCGCAGGCGCTGGTCGTCGACACGCGCGCCAACGCCGACGCGATCATCGACGACCTGCAGCGCAACGGTCGCGGTCGCGCGCTGCTGCTGGTTGAGGAGGAGTTCGGCGTCGACCTCGACGAGCGCGCGCACCCGCCGCTGCCGGAGGGTGCGACGCTGCTCGCCGACCGCGCGCAGTGCGCGCCGCACGCCCGCCGCCTGCTGAACTGGCTGCTGCGCGGCGTGTGCCTGGTCGACGACCTGAAGCAAGCCGACGCGCGCCGGCCGGACCTCGCGTTCGTCACGCCGCAGGGCGCGCTGCTGTGCGGACCGCGCATCGAGGGCGGCACGTCGGGCGGCACCGACGCGCAGCGCGGCCTGGTCGTGCGCCGCGCGCAGATCGCGGCGCTGGAGACCGAGTCGCGCGCGCTCGCCGCCGAACTCGACGCGCTCGAACACGAGCGCGGGCAGATCGAAGGCCGCGCCGCCGAGCTGGAGCTCCAGGGGCAGGCGCTGGCCGTGGAGCTGGACCGCCTGCGGCGCGAGGAGCAGGACGCGCGCGCCGCGCTCGCGCGCGCGGTCGGCCGGCACGACGAGCTGCAGCGCTCCGCCGAGGCGCTCGCGCTCGAAGGCGCCGAGCTGGCGCGTCAGCGCCTCGTCGCGCTGTCGGCTCTCGCCGACGACCTGTTGCGCGGCCTGCTCGTGCAACGCCGCGAGAAGCGCGCCGCGGAGCGCGAGGCGGCCAGTGCGCAGGCGCTCGCCGCGGCCCAGGCGGCGTGCGCGCAGGCGCAGCAGGCCGAGCAGGAGGTCCGCCTGCGCCAGGTCGCGGTGGCCAGCGACCGTGACGGCCTGCGCAGCAAGCTGCGCGTGCAGGAGGACGCGCTCGACGACCTGCAGCGCGCTTGCGCCGAACTGCAGGAACGGCTGGAGCAGGCGCGCGCCGGTGCGGAGGCGGCCGCGAGCGAGGCGGACGCCTGCCGCGCGCGCGCCGAGGAATTCGCCGCGGCCGCCGAGGCGGTCGTCGCCGAGCGCGACGCCGCGGCCGAGCAGGTCGAGGCGGCGCGCCTGCGCCTCACCGAGGCGCGCGCCGGGGCCGAGCAGGCCGAGCAGGAGCGCCAGCGTCTCGCCGAGCAGATCACCGCGCAGCGTCTCGCGCGCTCCGACCTCGACCACCGCTTCGCGCGTCTGGAAGAGCGCCTGCGCGACGACGTCGACCTCGAGCTGCAGCGCGTGCTCGGCGAGGTCGACGGGTTCGGCATCGAGTCCCACGGGGTCGAGGGACCGCCCGCGCCCGAAGGCATGGTCGACGTGCTGCTCGGTCCGCCGCTGCCGCCCGACCAGGTCACGGCCTCGCGCGCCCTGGCCCGCCTGTGGGAGGACCCGGCGTTCGACTACGAGGAGGCGGCGCGCGAGGCCACCGGTCTGCAGGCGCAGCTCGAGCGGCTCGGCCCGGTCAACCTCGACGCGGTGCGCGAGCTGGAGGAAGAGGAGGGCGGGATCGCGTTCCTCGAGAACGAGGTGAAGGACCTGAAGGAGGCGCGCAAGGCGCTGCTCGAGACGCTCGCCCGCCTGGAGGCGGAGTCGAAGCGACTGTTCGAGGAGAACTTCGAGGCCGCGCGGCAGAACTTCCAGGTCATCTTCCGCAAGCTGTTCCAGGGCGGACGCGCCGACATGTACCTCGTGCAGGGCGAGGACGCGCTGGAAGCCGGCATCGAGATCGTCGCCAAGCCGCCGGGCAAGGAGCTGCAGTCGATCAACCTGCTGTCCGGCGGCGAGCGCAGCATGACCGCGCTCGCGATCCTGTTCGCGGTGTTCAAGGTCAAGCCGTCGCCGTTCTGCATCCTCGACGAGGTCGACGCGGCGCTCGACGACACCAACGTCGAGCGCTTCCTGCGCGTGCTGAAGGAGTTCGTCGGCCCGACGCAGTTCTGCATCGTGACGCACCACAAACGCACGATGGCGGCCTGCCAGGTGCTCTACGGGATCACGATGCAGAAGCGCGGCGTGTCGTCGCGCATCGCGGTCTCGCTGCACGAGGTGGACAGCCTCATCCAGCCGGGCAGCGAGGCGTCCGGCAACGAACGCGGCATCCCGTCGGCGACGCGGCAGCGCATCGCGGGCGAGGAGGCGGTCGGGTTCGAGGGCTGAACCCGGCGCGGGTCGCGGGCGCCCGGCGCGCGAGCGCCGTAGAACCTGGAGCGCCGCAGGATCCACCGACCGCGGGCTGCGCGGCCTGGCTCGGGCGTCGCGGCGCGCCCGGACGCGCGGCACTCGCATGGTTGACCCGCCGGGGGCAGGGCGCCAGAATGCCCGCCCCTTCGCGGGCACGGTGGCTGTAGCTCAGCTGGTTAGAGCGCCTGACTGTGACTCAGGAGGTCGCCGGTTCGAGTCCGGTTAGCCACCCCACTCCTCCTTCGCGCGGCGGGTCGTGCGCTGCGCGGAGCGGTCCTGCGCGAGCGATCGAACGACCCGCGGCCCGGCGTCAGCCGTGCGCCAGCGCGAACCGGACTGGAGAGGCGCTCGTCCTCGCGCGGTCGGCTCGACGCGGTGCGCCGCGACGCGGATGCTCGGCGCGCGATGGACCCCAGGCACGCCGACCTCGGCCGCTTCGCCGGCGACCTCGCCGACCTCGCGCGCGGGATCGCGCGCCGCTGGTTCCGCCGGCTGGACGCGGTCGACACCAAGGCCGACCGCACCCCGGTGACGCCCGCCGACCGCGAGATCGAGCACGCCCTGCGCGCCCGCATCCGCGCGGCCTTTCCGGAGCACGGCGTGCTCGGCGAGGAGGAAGGCTCCGAGCGGGTCGACGCCGAGTACGTGTGGGTGCTCGATCCGATCGACGGCACCAAGGCGTTCGCCAGCGGCAACCCGCTGTTCGGCACGCTGATCGGCCTCATGCACCGCGGAGAGCCGGTGGTCGGCGTGCTCGAGGCGCCGGGGCTCGGCGAGCGCTGGTCGGCGGTGCGCGGCGGCGGCGCGTTCCACGACGGCCGGCGGATCGCGGCGGGCGCGGGCACCGCGCTCGCCGACGCCGTGCTCTACACGACGACGCCCGACCCGCTCGCCGCGCACGAGGGCTTCGCCGCGCTGCGCCGTGGCGTGCGCTGGACGTGCTACGGCGGCGACTGCTGCGGCTACGCGTTCGTCGCGATGGGGGGCGCGGACCTCATCGTCGACGCGGGCCTGAAGCCGTACGACTGGTGTGCGCTCGTCCCGATCCTCACCGAGGCCGGCGGCGTGCTGGTGGACTGGGAGGGCCGCGCACTCGACCTGTGCAGCGACGGGCGGGTGGTCGCGGCCGGCTCGCGCGACCTGGCGGAGGCCGCGCTCGTCGTGCTGCGCGGTTAGGGCGCGGCACGCGCAGGTTGCGCCGGTGCGCGATCCGCGTGCGGGCGGAGGGGCAGAAGGGCGGACGGCGATCCTGCCGGCCGGGACCCGTCGCGTGACATCCCTTCACACGTCCACGTGCCCGAGCGTCGACGCCCGTGTCGAGTGCGCATTCGACTCGCGCGCGCTGCCTGCTAGCATCGGCGCAGCGACGCTCCGGCTCGCGACCGCGCGTCGCAGGTTTCGTTCCCCTGGCCCGGCACGACTTGGACGCAACGACCTGAGCAGCTTCATCTACCTCATCGGCCCGCTCCTGCTGCTCGGCGTCGTGCTCGCGGCCGTGTGGCTGGACCGTTGGAGCGTCCCGGTCATCCTGGTCGCGCTCGGCGTCGGGATCGTGTCCGGGAGCGACGTCCTCGGTCTGTGGGACTTCTCCGACGTCGAACTGGCCAACGAGGTGGCCAACGCGAGCCTGGTCTTCATCCTCTTCCAGGGCGGGTTCGCGACCAAGCGTTCGGACTTCAAGGCGGTCGCGCTTCCGGCCGGGGGGATGGCGACCTGGGGCGTCATCCTCACCGCGGCGGCGGCCTTCGCCGTGTTGCACTTCGGGCTCGGTTGGGCGGCGGACAAGGCGATGTTGCTGTCGGTCGTCATCTCGTCGACCGACGCGGCGGCGGCCTTCGCGATCCTGCGCCGCCACGCGCTGCCGCCGCGGCTGGCCTCGACCATCGAGATCGAGAGCGCCGCGAACGACCCGATGGCGATCCTGATGACCCTCGTGGTCGTCGAGGGGCTGCGCTCGGGGGCGACCGCCGGCTGGGCGATCGTGCCGCTCTTCCTGTGGAAGTTCGTGGCCGGTCCGGTGGTGGGCTGGGCGATGGCGCGCGGCGCGGTGGCGATCTTCGATCGGCTCAACCCGCAGGACCGCGGCTACTACTACGTGCTCCTGCTCGCGACCGTCCTGCTGACCTACGGCGTCGCCGAGCTGGCCCACGCGAGCGGCATGCTCGCCTCGTTCACCGCCGGGCTCGTCATGGGCAACCGGCACTTCATCTACAAGCAGGGCATCCGCAACTTTTCCGCCGCCCTGTCCATGATCGCGAACATCGGCGTGTTCGTGATGATGGGGCTGCTCGTTTACCCGAGCCAGTGGAGCAAGCTCTGGCTGGACGGGGTCGTGCTGTTCCTCGTGCTCACGTTCCTCGCCCGTCCGGCGGCGGTATGGATGGGGACGGTCGGCATGCGGATCGGCGTGCGTGAGCGGCACTTCATGTGCTGGGCCGGGATGCGCGGCGCGGTGCCGATCGTCCTCGCCACCTACCCGATGGCAGCCGGCCTCGAGGTCGGCTCGGAGGTGTTCAACCTGGTGTTCTTCGCGGTGCTCCTCTCGGTCGCCGTGCAGGGCTCGACGCTCGGGTGGCTGGCCAGGTACCTCAACCTGGCGGTGCCGTCGCGCCCGCAGCCGCGCTACGGCCTCGAGCTGGTCACCATGGCGCACAGCGACCTCGACCTGATCGTCGTCGACCTGCCCGACCCCAAGGGGCGCCCCGGGCCGCGGATCCGCGACCTCGTCCTGCCGCCGCGCGCGGTGATCACGCTCATCGCGCGCGGCAACGAGGTCGTCGCGCCGACCGGCAACACGCGCCTGCTCGGCTGGGACCAGGTGACGGTCCTCGCCCGACCGTCGGACGAGGCCGAGGTCCGCGCGGCGCTGCTCGAGCCCTTCGAGCTGGCGCCGCTGCACGAGGAGCCGACGACCCGCGTGCTCGACGCGGAGCCGGCGGAGGCGCGCCGCACGAGCCATGACGGCGACCGGCTCGAAGGCCACACGGTGCTGATCGGTTACGGCCGGGTCGGCACGGTGCTGGCCGAGCTGCTGCGCCAGCGCCAGCTCCCGTTCGTCGTGATCGAGCAGGACACGACGACGGTCCACCGTCTGCGCGCGACCGGGACCCGCGTGGTGCACGGCCACGGCGACGAGCCGAGCGTGCTGGCGCGCGCCGGGATCGCGACCGCACGTCTGCTCCTCGTCACGGCCAACGAGCCGGCCTCGACGCGCCGCGCGATCGAGCACGCGCTGCGCGCCAACCCGAACCTCGAGGTCATCGCGCGTGTGCACCACGAGAGCCAGCAGCGCGTGCTGAGCGCGCTGCCGCGGACGCAGTGCGTGCTCGGCGAGGTCGAACTGGCCTACGAGATGGCGCGCCGCATGCTGCTGTCCGCCGGGGTCAGCGCGATCGAGACCGAGGCCATCCTGATGGACGCGCGGCGCGGCGAGGACCGCGCCCTGCCGCGCACCCGGATCACCGAGATCCACGTGCCGCCGAACTCGCCGATCGTCGGCAAGAGCATTGCCGAACTCGGCATGCCGCGCGGCGCGCTGGTGATCACGATCGGGCGCAACGGCGAGTTCGTCGTCCCGAGCGGCCAGACCGCGATCCAGGCGGACGACGCGCTCCTCGTGCTCGCCGACGCCGACATGGCGCTGAAGATCGAGCAGCTCGTGCTCGAAGGGCAGCCGGAAGCGTGACCGCGAGTCGGTCGCTCGACATCCCCGGCACTCCGCGTCCTCGCGATGTCCCCTCTGTCTGACCCGCGCATCGCGCGTTGGGACCAGCGCTACGCGCGCGGCGAGGAGCTGTTCGACTTCCGTCCGAACCCGCTGCTGCCGGAGGCCGCGGGGCACCTGCCGCCGGGACGCGCGCTCGACCTCGCGTGCGGCGGCGGCCGGCACGCGCTGTGGCTCGCGGAGCGCGGCTTCGTGGTCGACGCGGTCGATGCCTCGCGCGTCGCGCTCGATCTGCTCGCGCGCGAAGCCGAGCGGCGCGGCGTGCGCGCGTGCATCAGCACGCACTGCGCCGACCTGGAGGCGGAGCCGCCCGGGTTCGTCATCCCCGACGCGGCCTACGACCTGATCCTCGTCACGCACTTCCTGCACCGGCCGCTGCTGCGCAGCGTGGCCGCGGGCCTGCGCCCCTCGGGACGGCTCGTGGCCGCGATCCACGTCGCGCTGCCCGGGCGCGAAGCGCCGCATGCGTTCCTGCTGCAGCCGGGCGAACTGCGTGCGATCGTCGAGGCGCAGGGGCTCACCGTCGTGCACGCGTACGAAGGCGACGCGCGCGAGCACGGCCACCGGCACGCGATCGCCGAGGTCGTCGCCGAGCGGCCGGGGGCGTGAGCGCCGGCCGGTGGCACGGCGGACGCCCGGCCGCCGAGGCATCCTTCCTGCGGCGCGATCGACGTGTGCGGTGCGGACGTCTCCGCGTGCGGAGTCGCGCGACGCGCGGGGCGGCCGTCGGACGGCCGACGCGCGCCGGTGCGCCGGCCGCCGCGAGCGACCCGCGCTGCGCATGCCGGCGGCCGGAGGTTGCGGTGCCGCGGCGGGTCTCACGCGGCACGACCGCGCCGGCGCGGCGGCGGATCGCGGCTTGCAACGCGAGCCTCGCTCCCGGCGTGCGTCGACCCCGGCGCGCCGGCTCGTCCTTCCGAGGTCGTTAGTTGCTCCGCGCCTGGACCGTCCTGGCCGCAATCCCACTCGTCGCGCGCGCGGTCGCCGCCCAGCAGACCTGGCGCATCGAGATGGCGCAGCTCGCCGCCACCGTCGCCGCGGCCGCACCGGGCGACATCCTGCTGGTGCGCGGCGAAGCGAGCCTGGCCGGCGGCCTCATGATCCGCAAGCCGCTGCGCATCCACGGTGAGGCGGGGGCGGAGCTGAGCCTGGGCCTGCCGCTGCAGGTCGAGGCGCTGGGCGCAGGGCAGGCGTTCGTGCTGCAGAACGTGGTCGTGCGCGGCGCGATCGGCGTACGGCAATGCGTCGGGCAGGTGCTGATCGCCGGGTTGCGCGGGTCGTACAGCGTGACGGTCGAGGACTGCCGCGACGTGACGCTGCACGAATGCGCCGCCGGCGCGGGCGCATCCGACGTCGCGAGCGTCATCGCGCTGCACTCCTCGGTGGCCATCGCCGACAGCGACCTGCGCGGCGCGAGCTTCGGCCGCGGCTCGTTCGCCGAGCCGCGCCCGGCCCTCGATGCCGCCGGCTGTTGCGTGCGCGTCGCGCACTCGCGCCTGCAGGGCGGACACTCCGAGCAGCCCGACCTGCGTCCCTCGCAGCCGGCCGTGGTGCTGCTGTCGAGCGATTTGCGCCTCAGCGGCGGAACGACCGCGGTGCACGCCGGGACCAACCCGGACCGGCCGGTGCACGCGATCGACGGCACCGGCAGCGTGGTCCTCGATCCCGCCGTGCTCCTGACGCCGTGGCAAGGCGCGGCGCCGCTCGGGACGGCGTTGAGGAGGACGCTGCGCGCGCATCCGACGACCACCGTCGCCCGCGCTCCGATCGGCGGCGGATCGGCGGTCAGGGTGCGGGGTGCCGCGCACGATCCGTGCTGGCTGCTGCTGGGCTTCCCGGCCGTGCCCACGACCCACCCCGGCGTGCACGGCGAACTCTGCATCGGCGCGAGCCTGACTCTCGTCCTCGCCGGCCGTCTCGATGCCGCCGGGGAGCTGCGCGTCGCCTTCCCGGTGCCGGCGATCCCCGAACTGCGCGCGGTGATGGTCCGCTGGCAGGCGGTGGTCGCGGGCCGGGCCGCGACGTTCGTCAGCGAGCCGGCGACCGAGTGCCACTTCTGACGGACGGTCCTCGTGGCCGCCATGCCGGCGCCGCCAGGCGGTGCGCGGTCTTCGGGACCGCCGTCCGTGTTCCCAGGATTTCTCGGTGCGGGAGGCCGCCGCATCCCAAGCCCGCTCCGGCCCCCGGCCGATGAGAACGCGCACCGTGGCACGCCTCCGGTTGTCCCTGGCGGATGACGGATCGAGCGCCGAGGTGCTCGTGACCGCCGGTCCGCCCGCTACGCGCCGGGACCTCGACGCATTGCTCGCCGGGGCCGGCGTGGTCACCGGCCTCGACCACGAGGCGCTGGCCGCGCTCGCGGCGCGGCTCGCCGACGAGACCTTCGAGGGCGAGGCGATCGTCGCGCGCGGACGCACGCCGCGGCCGGGCACCCCCGGCCGCATCGAGCTGGCGTACCAGCCCGGCCTGCGCGCGGGCCTCGTCAGCGCAAACGGCTGCATCGACTTCCACGAGCGGTCGATGCTCGCGAGCGTGCGCGCTGGCGACCTCGTTGCGACGATCGTCCCGCCCGAGCCGGGCGTGGCCGGCTTCGACGTGCGCGGCCGCGTGCTGCCCGTCGCGCCGGTCGCGCCGGCCGTCGTGCACCTGGGCCGCGGCGTACGCCGCTACCCCGACGGCCGGGTCGTCGCCGCGATCGACGGCGTCGTGCTGTGCGGAGCCGGGGGCACGATCGACGTCGTGCCCCTGTGGATGCACGACACCGACGTCGACCTGCGCAGCGGCAACCTGCGCATCCACGGCACGCTGATCGTGCACGGCGACGTGACCTCTGGCTTCACCGCGACGGCGACCGGCGACGTGATCGTGCACGGCATGATCGACGGCGTGGTCGAGGCCGGCGGGTCGGTGATGGTCGGTTGCGCCGTGCAGGGCGGCAGCCGCGTTTGGGCCGCCGGCGACCTGACCTGCCGACACGCGACCGCCGCGGTGCTGCACGCGGGCGGCACGGTGTCGGTCGACGACCAGGCCGCGAACTGCTCGATCCGCGCCGCGGCGGTCGAGCTGACGCGCGGCCACGGCCAGATCATGGGCGGGGAGGTACGCGCGCGCCGCTGCATCCGCGCGCTGGTCGCCGGTACGGCCGCGGGCGTGCGCACGGTGCTCGCCATCGACGGGCTGCTCCCCGCGCTCTTCGCCCTCGAGCGCAGCGAGCCCGCGCCGCCGCCGATGGTGTTCTCGCCGCGCTTCACCAAGCCCTCCGTCATGCTCCCGCTCCCGACCGACGCGGAGGTCGCGCAGCGCATCGCCCTCCTCGGCCACCGCGAGAAGATCCGCGGCGCGCGCATCCAGGTCCGCGACCGCATCCACCCCGGCGTGTGCATCCGGATCGGCCCGGCCGAGCTGGAAGTCAGCGAGCCGCTGCCGGGCGGGACGTTCCGGTTCGACGAGGAGACCGGGACGGTGCGGCGCGACGAGGCGTGACTCCGGCGTCGTCCGGATGCGGACATCGA
>Ga0079224_100012961_pt1 | contig 11585 bp, 8 predicted proteins | sample Stecom2015_FD_80414 | JGI IMG/M metagenome (GOLD analysis project Ga0079224, IMG submission 80414) | Agricultural soil microbial communities from Utah to study Nitrogen management - Steer compost 2015 | ecosystem: Environmental > Terrestrial > Soil > Agricultural land | place: USA: Utah...
GATCCTGGAGATCGAGGTCGGCGTGGTCGGCGGCGAGGAGGACGGCATCGTCGGCGAGATCAACGAGAAGCTCTACACCACCCCCGAGGACGCGCTGCGCACCGCCGAGGCGCTCGGCCTGGGTGAGAACGGCTACTACATGACCGCGCTGACCTTCGGCAACGTGCACGGCGTGTACAAGCCGGGGCACGTCAAGCTCCGCCCGGAGGTGCTCAAGGAGGCGCAGCAGGCCGTCGGCGAGAAGTACAACCGCGCCCGCCCGTTCGACTTCGTCTTCCACGGCGGCTCCGGCTCCACCCTGGAGGAGATCCACGCCGCCATCGAGTACGGCGTGGTGAAGATGAACATCGACACCGACACGCAGTACGCCTTCACCCGTCCGATCGCGGACCACATGCTGAAGAACTACGATGGCGTGCTTAAGGTCGACGGCGAGGTCGGGAACAAGAAGCAGTACGACCCGCGCTCCTACGGCAAGGCCGCCGAGGCCGGCATGGCCGAGCGCGTCGCCGAGGCCAGCCGGCAGCTCAAGTCCGCGGGCAAGAAGATGTCCTGACCCGCGGCTCCCAGACCGGCCCCCGGTTCCCAGCGGGCTCGGGGGCCGAGGTGCGCCCGGCCGCCTGCAATCCTTGGGCGGACGCAAACGGCCGGGCGCGCCACCCCCGGCTCTCCCCGCGGAGGCGGGGGGCCGGCCGCCTCCCGCGGGGCGCCGGCCGGCCGCGCCGCGTTCTCCGCGGAGGGGCGCCTCCCGCCCACGCGCCGGCCGCCCGCTGGCAGGATGGGGCCATGGATCCGCATCAGAACCTGCTCGGGGAGCCGCCGGCCACCCGCCTCCCCGACCTGCCCGACGCCCGGGAGGCGCTCGCCTCCGGCACCGACCCCGCCGAGGTCGCCGCGCGCTTCCCGGTCCACTCCGCCGCCTGGGCCGCACTGGCCGAGCAGGCGCTGGCCGAGTCCCGGCCGGTCGCCGCCTACGCCTACGCCCGCACCGGCTACCACCGGGGCCTGGACCAGCTGCGCCGGGCCGGCTGGAAGGGCCACGGCCCCATCCCCTGGGAGCACGAGCCCAACCGCGGCTTCCTGCGCGCGCTGGCCGCGCTGGGCAAGGCCGCGGCCGCCATCGGCGAGGACGAGGAGGCCGAGCGCTGCTCGGCCTTCCTGGCCGACAGCAGCGCCGAGGCCACCCGCGAGCTGGCCTAGGCCCTGTTTTGCGGATCATTCCGGGCTCGCTCACCCGAAAGCATCCACAAAACAGGACCTAGCCTCACCGGCGCCGAGAGCCGTACTGACCGGGCAATTCGCCGCTTAACGAGCGGGCGGCGGTCGTGTACGCTCTAGACGCAAGGGCCCCTGTCGCTTTCTTGCGCCAGGGGCTTACCCATGTCCGGGCCGCGGACCGAACGATTGAAGAGGTAGACCCGCATGCCGGCGATCACGCTCGTTGGGGCGCAGTGGGGAGACGAGGGCAAGGGCAAGGCGACCGACCTGGTGGGCGACCGCGTGGACTACGTGGTGCGCTACCAGGGCGGGAACAACGCCGGGCACACCGTCGTCATCGGAGACCAGAAGTACGCGCTGCACCTGCTGCCGTCCGGGATCCTCTCGCCGGACGTGGTGCCCGTCATCGCCAACGGGGTCGTCATCGACCCGGCCGTGCTCTTCGAGGAGCTCGGCGGGCTGCAGGCGCGCGGCGTCGACACCTCCAAGCTGCTGATCTCCGCCAACGCGCACCTGATCATGCCCTACCACCGGGAGCTCGACAAGGTCAGCGAGCGCTTCCTGGGCAAGGGCAGGATCGGCACCACCGGCCGCGGGATCGGCCCGACCTACGCCGACAAGATCTCCCGGGCCGGCGTGCGCGTGCAGGACATGTTCGACGAGAAGATCCTGCGCAAGAAGGTCGAGCTGGCGCTCAACGACAAGAACCAGATCCTCACCAAGGTCTACAACCGGCGCGGGCTGGAGGCCGAGCGGATCATCGAGGACTACCTGGGCTACGCCGAGCGGATCCGGCCGCACGTCACCGACACCTCACTGGTGCTGAACAAGGCGCTCGACGAGGGCAAGAACGTCTACCTGGAGGGCTCCCAGGGCACCCTCCTCGACATCGACCACGGCACCTACCCGTTCGTCACCTCCTCCTCCCCCACCGCCGGCGGCGCCTGCGCCGGCGCGGGCATCGGCCCCACCCGGATCACCAAGGTCGTCGGCATCCTGAAGGCCTACACCACCCGGGTCGGCTCCGGGCCGTTCCCGACCGAGCTGCACGACGAGTGGGGCGAGTGGCTGCGCACCCAGGGCCACGAGTTCGGCGTCACCACCGGGCGCAACCGCCGCTGCGGCTGGTTCGACGCGCCGATCGCCCGGTACGCCACCCGGGTCAACGGCATCACCGACTTCTTCCTCACCAAGCTGGACGTGCTCACCGGCCTGGAGAAGATCCCGGTCTGCGTCGGCTACGACATCGACGGCGCCCGGCACGACGAGATCCCGATGACCCAGACCGACTTCCACCACGCCGTCCCGGTCTACGAGGAGCTGGACGGCTGGAGCGAGGACATCACCGGGGTCCGCTCCTTCGCCGAACTTCCCAAGACCGCCCAGGCCTACGTGCGTACCCTTGAGGAGATGGCCGGCGCCCCGATCTCGGCCATCGGCGTCGGTCCCGGCCGCGACCAGACCCTGGAGCTGCGCTCCCTGGTCTGACGCGCCGACGCGCGCCCGTCCCACTGCTCCCCACGACGAACGACGAACAAAGGGTCCGATACGTGAAAGCCCTGGTACTCGGCGGCGGTGGCCGCGAGCACGCCCTCGTCCGCGCCCTCTCCCTCGACCCGGGTGTCACCGAGCTGCACTGCGCGCCCGGCAACCCCGGGATCTCGGCCCTGGCCGAGAACCACGTGATCAACGTGACCGACGGCCTGGCCGTCACCGAGCTGGCCGCCCGGATCCGGGCCGAGCTCGTGGTGATCGGCCCGGAGGCGCCCCTGGTCGCGGGCGTCGCCGACGCACTGCGCGACCGCGGCATCCCGGTGTTCGGCCCGGACCGGGAGGCCGCCCGGATCGAAGGCTCCAAGGGCTTCGCCAAGGAGGTCATGGAGGCCGCCGGGGTGCCCACCGCCCGCGCCCGGCTGTGCACCAAGCCGGCGCAGGTCACCGAGGCGCTGGACGCCTTCGGCCCGCCCTACGTGGTCAAGGCCGACGGCCTGGCCGCGGGCAAGGGCGTGGTGGTCACCGAGGACCGGGCCGCCGCCGAGCGGCACGCCCGGGACTGCGGCCGGGTGGTGATCGAGGAGTTCCTGGACGGCCCGGAGGTCTCGCTGTTCGTGCTGAGCGACGGCGTGCACGCGATCCCGCTGCCGCCCGCCCAGGACTTCAAGCGCGCGCACGAGGGCGGCACCGGCCCCAACACCGGCGGCATGGGCGCCTACGTCCCGCTGACCTGGGCGCGCGCCGGCCTCACCGAGGAGGTCATGGCCTCGGTGGTCGGCCCGACCATCCGGGAGATGGCCAAGCGCGGCCACCGCTACCAGGGGCTGCTCTACGTCGGCCTGGCGCTGACCTCCCAGGGCCCGCGGGTGGTGGAGTTCAACGCCCGGTTCGGCGACCCCGAGGCGCAGGTGGTGCTGGACCGGCTGGCCACCCCGGTGGGCGCGCTGCTGCAGGCCGCCGACACCGGCGGGCTGGGCCGGATCACCTCGCTGGAGTGGCGCAACGGCGCCGCGGTGACGGTGGTCGTCGCCGCGGAGGACTACCCGTCCTCCCCGGTCACCGGGGACCCGATCGGCGGCCTGGAGGCGGCCGGGTCGGTGGACGGCGCCTACGTGCTGCACGCCGGCACCGCCTGGCGCGGCGAGCGGGAGATCGTGTCCAGCGGCGGCCGGGTGCTCAACGTGGTCGGCACCGGCGAGACGCTGGCCGCCGCCCGGGAGCGCGCCTACGAGGCGGTCTCCAAGATCGAGCTGCGCGGCTCCTTCTACCGCACCGACATCGCCGAGCAGGCCGCCGCCGAGGAGCAGGCCTAGCGCGCGGCGGGGCGGGGAGGCGGGCGGCGCCCGCCTCCCCGCCCTCTCCGTGCCGGACCACCGGCCGGCCCCGGGCCTGCGGCCGCCGGCCGGCCGATGAATCACCCCGCCCCTCCGTACCGCTCTGAGCTGCTGGAAAGATGGAACCGTGATCGAGCGCTACACCCTTCCGGAAATCGGGCGCGTCTTCAGCGACGCCCACAAGTACGAGCTCTGGTGCCGGGTCGAGACCCTGGTGATGGAGGCGCACGCGGCCGCGGGCACCATCCCGGCCGACTCCGTGGAGCCGGTCCGACAGGCGCCCCCGCCCACCCCGGAGCGGGTGGCCGAGATCGAGGCGGTGACCCAGCACGACGTCATCGCCTTCCTCACCGCCTGGGCCGACAACACCGAGCCGCGCGAGGCGGCCAAGTGGGTCCACTTCGGCATGACCTCCTCCGACCTGCTGGACACCGCGCTGGCCGCGCAGCTGGTCGAGGCCACCGACATCCTGCTGGCCAAGGCCGACGCGCTGGTCGCCGCGCTGCGCGACCACGCCCTGGCGCACAAGGACACGCTGCGGGTCGGCCGCACGCACGGCATCCACGGCGAGCCCGACGTGTGGGGCCACCGGGTCGCCGACTTCGCGTTCGGCATGGCGCGCTCCCGGGACCGGCTGCGCCGCGCCCGCGAGGCGGTCGGCGTGATGGCCATCTCCGGCCCGGTCGGCACCTACTCCAACATCGACCCGGAGGTCGAGTCCTACGTCGCGGAGAAGCTGGGCCTGCGCCCGGCCGACGTCTCCACCCAGGTGGTGCTCCGGGACGGGATCTCCGAGTGGGTGTCCTCGCTGGCGATCATCGCCACCGTGTGCGAGGCGATCGCCCTGGAGGTGCGGCACGGCCAGCGCACCGAGGTGCGCGAGCTGTGGGAGCCGTTCGGCAAGGGCCAGAAGGGCTCCAGCGCCATGCCGCACAAGAAGAACCCGATCATGTCCGAGCGGATCTGCGGCATGGCGCGCAACGTGCGCGCGCAGATCGTCCCGGTGATGGAGGGCATCCCGCTCTGGCACGAGCGGGACATCTCGCACTCCTCCACCGAGCGGATCTCGCTGCCGGACGCCGCGATCGCCACCGACTACCTGCTCAACCTGACCACGAAGCTGGTCACCGGGCTGGTGGTGGACGCCGACCGGATGCGCGCCAACCTGGACTCCACGCACGGCCTGATCTACTCCTCCACCGTGGTCTCCGAGCTGATCGAGACCGGGATGTCCCGGGAGGACGTCTACGCGCTGGTGCAGACCGCCGCGATGCGCACCTGGGACTCCGGCGCCCCGTTCCGGGAGACGCTGCGCGAGGAGGCCGCCGCCCGCGGTGCCACCCTGGACGAGGCCCGGCTGGACGAGGTCTGCCGGCCGGAGCGGTTCGTGCGCCGGCTCTCCGGCGTGTTCGAGCGGCTGGAGAAGCTGGCGTGAGCGGGTTCACGGTCAAGCCGGAGCCGGTGCGGGTGCCCGGCCTGACCCACCTGCACACCGGCAAGGTGCGCGAGCTGTACGCCACCGCCTCCGGCGAGCTGGTGATGGTCGCCACCGACCGGGTGTCCGCCTACGACTGGGTGCTGCCCACCGAGATCCCGGACAAGGGGCGGCTGCTCACCGCGCTGTCGCTGTGGTGGTTCGAGCGCCTGGCCGACCTGGCCCCCTCGCACGTGCTCTCCGACGCCCCGCCGCCCGGCGCCCCGGCCGACTGGAAGGGCCGCACCCTGGTCTGCCGGCGGCTGGACATGGTGCCGGTGGAGTGCGTGGCCCGCGGCTACCTGACCGGTTCCGGGCTGGCCGAGTACCGGGAGGGCGGCGCGGTGTGCGGGGTCGCCCTGCCCGCCGGGCTGGAGGACGGCTCCCGGCTGGACGAGCCGGTCTTCACCCCGGCCACCAAGGCCGAGGTGGGCGAGCACGACGAGAACGTCTCGTTCGAGGCGGTCTCCGCGCAGGTCGGCGCGGAGCTCGCCGGCGAGCTGCGCGAGCTCACCCTGGCGCTGTACGGCCGGGGCCGGGAGATCGCCGAGGAGCGCGGCGTGCTGCTGGCCGACACCAAGTTCGAGTTCGGCCGGGACGCCGGGGGCCGGCTGGTGCTGGCCGACGAGGTGCTCACCCCCGACTCCTCCCGGTTCTGGCCGGCCGAGGGGTGGGCCCCCGGGCGGCCGCAGCCCTCCTACGACAAGCAGATCATCCGGGACTGGCTGACCTCGGCGGAGTCCGGCTGGGACCGGGCCGCCGACACGCCGCCCCCGCCGCTCCCCGACGAGGTGGTGGAGCGCACCCGGGCCAAGTACGTCGAGGTGTACGAGCGGCTGACCGGCACGCCGGTGCCGTTCGGCTGATCCGCCCCGGGCCCCGGTGCGCCGCGCCGGGGCCCGCGCGACACGCCGTGCCCGGTGATCCCCGCCACGATGGCACCGGCAGCCACGCAGAGCACTTACAGTGGTAACGGTCCTTTGCCCGGTCCCGCCGATCGGCGCACCACGCACGGGACGTCTGCACAACCGTCTGCACCGCGTACCGGGCGGCCGAGCCCGAACCATTCCGCAACCGCCCCGCGCCCGAGGGCCGCCCGCATCCGGGCGGGATCCGGACGCGTCGGCCCGGCCGGTGCGCAGGCGGGCGGTGCCGATCGGAGCACCGACCGGAACGAGCCGGGCGTTCGGCGCGTCTCACACCACGGGCGCGCCGCTGAGCACGACCCCTACATCCGCCTCACGAAGGAGCACATGAGCATGGGCCAGGAGGTTCGCTACCGCGTCCGCGGCGGCCGTCCCTTGAACGGGACGGCCTTCATCCAGGGCGCGAAGAACGCCGTGCTGCCGATGATCGGCGCCGCCCTGCTCGCGGCGAAGGGACGCACCGTACTGCGCAACGTCCCGACGATCGAGGACGTCCGCCGCGCCCTTGAGCTCGCCGAGCACATCGGCGCCAAGGTCGAGTTCCACGAGGCCGAGCGGACCGTGGTCATCGACGCCTCCCGCCTCGGCGACGACCCGGAGCGGGCCGTGCTGCCCGCCGAGATCGCCGCCCGGTTCCGCGGCTCGGTGCTCTTCGTCCCGGCGCTCATGCACCGGATGGGCCGCGCCCGCATCGAGGGCGTCGGCGGGTGCAACCTGGGCAGCCGCAAACTCGACTTCCACTACCGCGGCTTCGCCCGGCTCGGCGCCGAGGTCACCGAGGACGAGGACCGCAACCACATCAACGTCAAGGCCGACAACCTGCGCGGCGGCCACCTGTACCTGGACACCCCGTCGCACACCGGCACCGAGAACCTGATCATGGCCGCGGCGCTGGCCCCGGGCACCACGGTGATCGAGCACGCCGCGCTGGAGCCCGAGGTCATCGACGTCATCGAGTTCCTCACCGCGATGGGCGCCAAGATCAGCGGCGGCGGCACCGGCTTCATCACCGTGGAGGGCGTCGAGGAGCTCACCGCGGTCGAGCACACCATCATGAGCGACCGGATCGACGCCGGCGTGTTCGCGATGGCGACCGCCGCGGCCGGCGGCGACGTCAGCCTGGTCGGCGCCAACCTGGAGCACCTGGGCGTGGCGCGCTGGAAGCTCGACCAGATGGGCGTGGAGTTCTCCCAGCAGGGCGCGGTGCTGCACGTCCGCCGCGACCCGTCGGTACAGCTGCGCCCGATCAACGCGGTCACCTCGCCCTACCCGGGCTTCGCCACCGACCTGCAGTCGCCGCTGATGGCGCTGGCCACTCTGGCCGAGGGCGAGAGCTACCTGCACGAGAACATCTACGACGGCCGGTTCGCGCTGGCCGACGAGCTGAACAAGATGGGCGCCAAGATCGAGGTCGCCGGCACCCGCGCCATCGTGCACGGCCCGACCGACCTGCGCGGCACCGACGTGGTCGCGCACGACCTGCGCACCGGCGCGGCTCTGGTGCTCGCCGGCCTGGTGGCCGAGGGCGAGACCGTCGTCTCCCCGGGCTACCTGGTCGACCGGGGACACGCCCAGTTCGCCGACCGGCTGGCCGCTCTCGGCGCCGACGTGGTCCGCGAGGTCGCCGAGTAGCGCGGCCGAGCCCCAGCTCACGCCGGGGTGGAAGGTCGGCCTGCACGGCGCTTCCACTCCGGCTTTCGATCATCTGCGTGAAATGATCATCATCGGCCCCGCACAATGGGTACGATCGCGGCAATCATGCCGTGACAGAAAACAGGTTCGGGAACCAGTGGGCGCACATAGTGAAGAGCGTGGAATGGTAGCGGGGAGCAGCCCGAGGTGAGTGCGCAGCGAACCGGCGATTTGACCATCGGCGTCATCGGCCCGCATGAAGTCGTCGAGCGCGTCATGCTCATGGGTCCGGGGTCCACGGGGCCGCTCAACGCCAGACTCATCGCCGCCGCCTATCGAGACGAGCAAGAGGCGACCGACAAGGTACTGCGGCTGGGCTCCGCCATCGACGCGTACCTTTTCGCCAGCCCCGTCCCCTACGAGTTCGCGCGGAAGGCCGGGGTCCTCACGATGCCCGCCACCTACGTGCCGCTCGGCGGGGCGAGCCTGCACGAGGCTCTGCTGCGCGCCACCCTGGACGAGAGATTCGACCCGACCAAGGCCAGCCTGGACGTGCTCAGCCGGAGCGACGTCGTGGAGGCCTACTCCGAGGTCGACCTGCCCGTCGACGGCATCCACGTGCACGAGGAGCTCACCAGCACCGCCCAGCTGACCTCCTTCCACGAGGGCCTGTGGCGGCGCAAGGCCACCCGGATGGCGATCACCTGCGTGCGCGGCGTCGCCGAGCGGCTGGAGGCCATCGGGGTGCCGGTGATGCGGCTCCGCCCGACCAACGCCGGGGTGCGCAGCGCCCTGCAGACCGCCGGCCTGCTCGGCGCCCACCACCGGCTGGAGGAGGCCCAGCTCGGCGTGGTCATCGTGGACGTCCCGACGCTGCGCGACTCCACCCGCCGCTCCACGCCCCGCTACTGGCGCGACGAGCTGCGCCTGGCCCTGCACCGGCTGCTGCTGCAGGAGGCGCACCGGATCAACGCCACCGCGCACCCGGTGGACGACCACACGTTCATGGTCACCGCCACCCGGGGTTCGCTGGTCACCGCGACCGAGGGGTTCCGCCAGCCGCCGTTCGTCGACCGGATCAAGGCCGAACTGGGCATCGCCATCGAGGTCGGCATCGGCATGGGCCGCACCACCCAGGACGCCGAGACGCACGCCCGCGCGGCGCTGAGCCGGGCGCAGGCGACCCGGCAGAGCTTCGCGGTGGACCGGGAGGGCCGCTCGCTGGTCCCGGCGCAGCGGGCGCCGGCCCGCCAGGGCTCGGAGTCGCTGCGCAGCAAGGGCCGGGAGACGCTGACCCGGCTCTCCGAGCGGATCGCCGAGGAGGACGGCCCGCTGGTGGTGGACGCGGAGAACGCCGGCCGGATGCTCGGGGTCACCCCGCGCACCGCCCGCCGGCTGCTGCGCACCCTGGTCGAGGAGGGCCTGGCCTGGCCGCTGCCGCCCAACCGCACGCTGCAGCCGGGCCGCCCGCGCCAGCTCTACCGGCTCATCGTGGAGAAGCTCGACAAGGACAAGGCCGGCAAGTAGCACCCGGACCCGGAGGGCCCGCCGCGGCACCGCGGCGGGTCCTCGCCGTTCATCCGTCCGGCGGCCCGGTCAGCCGTTGCGCCGCGGGAAGGCGCGCGCCGCGGCCAGGAAGGCGTCGTTCTCCTCCGGGGAGCCGATGCTCACCCGGGCGCCCTCGCCGGCGAACGGCCGCACCGACACCCCGGCGGCGGCCAGGGCCTCGGCGAAGGCGGCGGTGTCCTCGCCCAGCCGCAGCCAGACGAAGTTGGCCTCGGTCGGCGGGACGGTCCACCCGTCGGCGAGCAGCGCCTCGCGGACCCGCCCCCGCTCCTTGACGGTGCGCTCGACCCGGTCCAGCAGCTCGTCCTCGGCGCGCAGCGAGGCCACCGCGGCGGCCTGGGCCAGGTGGTTCACCGCGAACGGGACCATGGTCTTGCGCACCGCCCGCGCCACGTGCGGGTGGCCGATGAGGAAGCCGACCCGCAGCCCGGCCAGCCCGTAGGCCTTGGAGAAGGTGCGCAGCACCGCGACGTTGGGCCGGCCGGCGTAGAGCCGGACGCCGTCGGGGACCTCGGCGTCGCGCACGTACTCCCGGTAGGCCTCGTCCAGTACGACCAGCACGTGGTCCGGGACGCGGTCCAGGAAGGCGGTCAGCTCGGCCTCGCGCACCACCGTCCCGGTGGGGTTGTTCGGATTGCACACGAACACCATGCGGGTCCGCTCGGTGATCGCGGCGGCCAGCGCGTCCAGGTCGTGCACCTCGTCCGCCAGCGGGACCGTCACCGGGGCGGCCCCGGAGAGCTCGGCCAGCAGCGGGTATGCCTCGAAGGAGCGCCAGGCGTAGAGCACCTCGGCCCCCGGCTCCGCGGTGGCCTCCAGCAGCTGCTGGAGGATGCCGACCGACCCCGCACCGACCGCGACGTGCTCGGCGGGGACCCCGAAGCGGGCGGCGAGCTCGGCGGTGAGCTCCTCGGCCCCGGTGTCCGGGTAGCGGTTGACCTCGGTCGCGGCCGCGGCGAGCGCCGCGGTCACCGAGGGCAGCGGGTCGTATGGGTTCTCGTTGGAGGAGAGCTTGACGGACCGCCCGTCCGGCCCCACCACCCTGCGCCCCGGCCGATAGGCGGGGATGTTCCCGAGGACAGCCCGGAAATATGGCGAATTCCGCTCCGACACCATTGTCCTTCCTCGATACTCAGTGCAAGGGACAGGCTACCCAGCGCGAGAATTCGCCGGATGAGCGCCTGAAGCCTCAGCGGAAATATCGCACAGAACAGGAAAAGGCACCATGGACCACTCCCGATCTGCACGGACGGCGGCACTCGCCTGGACCGTCGGCGCGGTGCTGCTCGCCGCGTCGGCCTGCGGCGGCGGGCAGGAGGCCGGGGAGGCCGGCGGCGAGAAGGGCGGGAAGAAGGAGGACCCCGCCGCCGCGTCCGCGGAGAAGCTCGGCGAGGCCCAGCTCGTCCAGTACGAGGACGCCAAGGTCGTCCCGGAGGCCGGCCAGCACGGCACCTACGGGGAGCTGTCCGGCGTCGCCCACACCAAGAAGCTCCGCGAGGAGACCGAGCTGGACAAGCCGGAGTGCGCCGACGCCACCGACCGCTGGGCCGCGCTGCCCGAGGTGCGCGAGGCCCCGGCCTCGGTCGCGGTCTTCGCCCGCGGCGACGACACCACCCTCTCGCACACCCTGCTGTCGCTGCCCGCCGACACCGCCGACCAGGCACTGGAGGCCGCGGCCGCCCCCGAGGAGTGCTCCTCCTACAAGGCCACCCTGAAGGACGGCAGCACCTCCTCCTACGAGGTCGCCGAACTGGACATGGACCAGATCGCGGACGGCTCGCGCGCCTTCACCGTGAAGACCGAGGCCCAGGGCGAGGAGGTCTGGCTGTACGGCGTGGTCTACCGCAACGGCGACCACCTGGCCTCGACCTCGGTCATCGGCCCGGACGCCGGCAAGGACTACGCCGAACTCCTCAAGGGCTTCACCGAGTCGGCGGTGGA
>Ga0079224_100012962_pt1 | contig 11585 bp, 10 predicted proteins | sample Stecom2015_FD_80414 | JGI IMG/M metagenome (GOLD analysis project Ga0079224, IMG submission 80414) | Agricultural soil microbial communities from Utah to study Nitrogen management - Steer compost 2015 | ecosystem: Environmental > Terrestrial > Soil > Agricultural land | place: USA: Utah...
GGCCTATGCGCCCCGCCCTTTCAGCCAATCCCGAAAGACCGTCTCGTTATCGGCGCCCAATTCCGGAGGAGCGCGCCGGATCTCGAAGTCATAGCCGCTGATGTGGATTGGAAAGGCGGTCGTGCGGGTCCTGGCACCATTGGGCAGTTCCAGGTCTCGCACCAACCTCATCGCCTTCACCTGGGGATCGGACAGGATCTGGGCATAGCCATTGATCGGCGCCGAAGGCACACCGCGCCGATCCATTTCTTCCAGCCATTCGGCCGCAGTCCGCTCCGCGAACCTTTCACCGAGTATCGCCGCCAGTTCATCCTGGTTGCGGGCGCGCTCCGCTTGGGTCACGAAGCGCGGATCCTCCGCCAGCTCCGGCAGGCCCACCGCCTCGGCCACCTGGCGCCAGAGGGCATCGTTTCCGGCGGCTATGACGAAGTAGTCGTCGGAGGCCTTGAAGGCCTGATAGGGCGCATTCCTGGGATGGGCGGAGCCGAGACGGCGCCCATCACGACCGGTGCCAAAGTATTCGCTGGTCTGGAGGGCCGCGATCCCGATCAGGCTGCCAAGCATGGAGCAGTCGATGTAGGCTCCTTCCCCGGTCTCGCGTGCGCGCATCAAGGCTGCCGTGATGGTGTAGGCGGCATAGAGGCCCGCACAGAAATCGCCCACGGGCACGCCGCATTTCACCGGAGGCCGCCCTTCCTCGCCGGTGACGCTCATCAGGCCGCTCATTGCCTGAACCGTCACGTCGAAGGCTCCCTTGCGCGCATAGGGGCCTTTCTGCCCGTAGCCGGTGATGGAGCAATAAACAAGACGCGGATTGAGCTCCTTCAAGTCTTCATAGCCGAGCTTCAGCCGTCCCAGCGTGCCGGCGCGAAAATTCTCGACGACAACATCGGCCACGGCGGCCAGCTGGCGAAGCCGCTCGACGCTTTGCGCGTCCTTCAGGTCCACCGCGATCGAGCGCTTGTTGCGATTGAGCGAGGCGAAGTTTTCACTATAGAGGTCGCCCTTGTCCCCATCCGTCAGGGGTGGCCAGTTGCGCATCCCGTCGCCGCCGGCGGGGTTCTCGACCTTGACGACGTCGGCACCGAGATCCGCCAGCAGCGAGCCCGCAAAGGGCCCCGCAGCGATCTGCCCGAACTCGAGAACCCTCACACCGGTCAAGAGGCCAGATTGCATGAATTCCTCCCATTCCATTTCCGGACCGCCTTCAGATGCCAGGCCCTCGGGATGATCTTCCGCTGCCCCCGGTCAGCAGGCGTCCAGATCGAAGGACAATAATCATAGTCCAGCAGCGAACAACCATTAGGAGCGGCAGGGCAGATCCAGCCGCCGACGCTCGACCGACCCTGAAGGATCCTCTGTGGCAGCGCCGCGCGCTTGTTGCAGCCTCTTGCTGGAGGCGCGGAACAGCGAGCAGAGCGAGGCGTTTGCCTCCTCAGCAGCGGGGCGCGCTCGCGCCACAGCAAAACATCGATGAGGAGCCTTTTGTCATGGCACAGCGCCACAGTGACGTTACCCAGATCCTGACGGCCGACCACAAGGAGATGCTGGCACTGCTGGGCCAGATCACCCGGACTGTCGATCCCGAAGAGCGCCGAGACCTGACCGACAGCGTGATAGCAGAGGTCATGCGCCATTCCGTTGCGGAGGAAATGTATGTCTATCCGGCGATCGAGGAGCGGGTGCCCAATGGAGCCGCCGCGGTCGCACAGGACAAGGAGGAGCACGAGGAAGTCGTGCAGGTGATGAAGGAGATAGAGGATCTGGATACGAGCGATCCGATCTTCATGGGACGAATCAGGACCCTGGAAGAGCTCATCCGTCACCACGGGCTGCGGGAGGAGGAGGAGCAGTTCCCGCTGTTGCGCGCCCATCTATCGGCCGATGAGCTGCTCGAGCTCGGGCACAAGGTTGAAAATGCCAAGAGCCTTGCGCCGACCCGTCCCCACCCGAGCGCGCCCCACTCGGAGCTCTTCCACAAGACCGTGGGCACCGGCATCGGGATGGTCGACCGGCTGCGGGATGCCCTGACCGGGCGACGCACGAATTAGGCGGTAATGGTTCAACTTGAGACGGACCTGCGCGGCGTGTAAGTGCCGCACTGGTCCGCATTAGCATCTGCGTCTGAGAGAGCGACGCGCATCCAATCGGGAGCAAGCTGCCACCCCGATTGGATGCGACTTCCTTTCTCTAATCGGCCTGGAGGCTGCCCTCGATCGCCTGCTCCAGCAGTTTCAGGGCAGCGGCCTTGGTGAGCTCGATCGGATTGCCACCGGCGGTGGGATCGACGATCGCCATGTCGGCAATCAGTTCCTTGCGCGCCTGGTCCGGGGCGAATCCCGGGATCAGGTCGGGCAGACTGTGGGGAACCCCAAGCTGCTCGCGCAGCCCAAGGATCGCCTTCAGGAAGCCCTCAAAGCCGCCCTCGATGCCCAGGTAGCCGGTCAGGCGCTCGATACGCTCCTCGATCGCCGCGCGATTGAAGAGGAGGACATAGGGCATGAAGACGGCGTTGGTCATGCCGTGGTGGGTCTCGTAGAGCGCCCCGATCGGGTGGGAGAGCGCGTGGATCGCCCCCAGGCCCTTCTGGAAGGCGGTCGCGCCCATGGCGGCGGCCGACATCATGTGCGCCCGCGCCTCCAGGTCGGAGCCATTGGCGAAGGCCTTCGGCAGGTTCTCGAAGACCAGCCGCATGCCCTCCACCGCGATGCCCTCGGCCATGGGATGATAGCCCGGCGCGCAATAGGCCTCGAGACAGTGGGCCAGCGCGTCCATGCCGGTACCCGCGGTAACGAAGGGGGGCATGCCGACCGTGAGTTCCGGATCCGCGATCACCACGGCCGCCATCATCTTCGGGTGAAAGATCACCTTCTTGGTCTGGCTTGCTTCATGGGTTAGCACGCCGGCCCGCCCGACTTCCGAGCCGGTACCAGCGGTGGTCGGCACGGCGATGATGGGCGCGATTTTGGAGGCATCGGCTCGCTTCCAATAGTCGCCAATGTCCTCAAAATCCCACACGGGGCGCGTCTGATGCGCCTGAAAGGCGATCAGCTTGCCGAGGTCAAGGGCCGAGCCGCCGCCGAAGGCGATGACCCCGTCATGCTGGCCCGCCTTGAAGACCTCCACCCCGGCATCGAGGTTCGATTCCACCGGGTTGGGCTTCATGTCGGAAAAGACGCCGTGGGCAATACCCGCCTCTTCCAACAGCTTGAGGGTGGAGGCAACGACCGGAAGGCTGGCCAGGCCGGGGTCGGTCACGAAAAGCGGGTTGGAGATGCCCACCTCCCCCAGCACCTTCGGCAATTCGCGGATACGTCCTGCGCCGAAGCGGACAGCGGTCGGAAAGCTCCAGTTCGAAGAAAGCTTGGTCATTCTCAGTCTCTACAATCAGATCACTTCGCGCAGGTGATAGCTCTTGGGGCGCGTCAGGTTCTCGTAGCCGATGCGGGACATCGCGCCGCCCTTTCCGGTGTTCTTCACGCCCGTCCAGACCAGGCCGGGATCCACATAGTCACAGCGGTTCATGAAGAGAGTGCCCGTTTCGATCCTCTTCCCGAGAGCGGCCGCCCGCTCCACGTCGCTGGTCCAGAGGGAGGCGGTGAGCCCATAGGGGCTGTCGTTCATCAGCTCAATCGCCTCGTCGTCGTCGCGAACCTTCATGATGCCGACGATGGGGCCGAAGGACTCCTCCCGCATCACACTCATCTGATGATCGACATCGATCAGGACCTCCGGCGCGATGTAGGGGGAGCCAGGGCGATCTTCCTCCACCTTCATCTCGACCCCCGCGCGCGCCCCCTTCCGCAAGGCTTCGGCCTTCTGTTCGCGGATCAGGTCGGCGAAGCGCGCCTGTGCCATGGGTCCCAGGGTCGTCTGCTCTTCCAGCGGATTGCCGACGACGTAGTTCCTGGTTTCGGCGATAAAGCCCTCCACGAAGGAATCATAGAGCTTCTCGTGCACATAGATGCGTTCGATGCCGCAGCAGCACTGGCCGCTGTTGTAGAAGGCGCCATCGACGAGATTGGCAATCGCGTTTTCCAGGTTGGCATCGGGCAGAACGTAGGCGGGATCCTTGCCACCGAGCTCCAATCCCAAGGTCATGAAGGTGCCTGCAGCGGCCTTCTCGATCGCCCGTCCACCAGCCACCGATCCCGTGAAGTTGCAGTGGTCGACCTTGCCCGCGGACAGGAGCTGCTCGGTCTGATCATGGCTGAGGACCACGTTCTGGAAGAGCCCGCGCGGCAGGCCGGCCTTGTCGAAGGCCTGCTGGAAGCGCTCGCCCACGAGGAGGGTCTGGCTGGCATGTTTGAGGATGACGGCATTGCCCGCCATCAGCGCCGGGACCACGGAATTGACCGCCGTGAGATAGGGATAGTTCCAGGGCGCGATGGTGAGCACGACGCCCAGCGGCTCGCGCTCGATATAGCGGCGGAAGCCGGCGCGCTCCTCCGGCACATAGGGTGCCAGCGCCTTTTCGGCGAGCTCCACCATGTAGCGCGTACGCTCCTCGACCCCGCCCTTCTCGCCCCCGTAGCGGACGGGACGCCCCATCTGCCATGCGAGCTCCGGAACGATCTCGTCGTTCATCGCCAGCAACGCCTCGAGAAAGGCCAGCAAATAGCGGCTTCTTTCTTCGAGCGGGCTTTGCTTCCACTCGGCCTGTGCAGCACGCGCTCTTGCCAATATGGCTTCAAGTTCAGCAGCAGCGACAAAGGGACGCTCTGCGTAGATCGAGCCGTCGATGGGTGATTTCAGCCTTACGCCTTCCACTTGGGTACTCCAAAGGCTCTTGTTGACACGATTTTCAAGTTACTTTTCGAATTGCTTGCAAGGATTGGTGAAGGTCTCTGCTCATCCTTTCACTGATGCGGCTTCAAAGGCGGATAAGCTCAATAGCGCTCGAAGCCGCGCTGGAGCTCCCAGTCGGTGACACGACGGTCGTACTCGAACTGCTCCCAACGGCCCGTGTGCAGATAGTGCTCGACCACATCTTCGCCGAAGGCTTCCCGCAGCATCTCCGAGCGCTCGAGCGCACTGATCGCGTCGCGCAGGGTGCGGGGCACCTCCGGCAACTTCTCACCGCTATAGGCATCCCCCTGGACCGGCGGCTCGAGCTCCAGCTTCTCGTCGATGCCAGCAAGCCCTGCGGCGATCAGGGCGGCGAAGGCGAGATAGGGATTGAGATCGGCTCCACCGATCCGACACTCGATGCGGATACCGGGCGTTCCTTCTCCGCAAAGGCGGTAACCAGCCGTGCGGTTGTCCGGGCTCCAGACCGCTTTCGTGGGCGCGAAGGTTCCCGACTGGAAACGCTTGTAGGAATTGACATAGGGCGCCATGAACCAGGTGCAGTCGGCCGCATACTTGAGCTGCCCCGCGACCCAGGAGCGCATCAGGGGCGACATCGAGTATTCAGCTTCCTTGTCCAGGAAAAGCGGTGTCTTGCCGTCGGCGCTCCAAAGTGAATTGTGAATATGGGCGGAGCTACCCGCCAGGTCGTAGTTGTACTTGGCCATGAAGGTGATCGCCTTGCCCTCCTGATAGGCGATTTCCTTGGCTCCGTTCTTCAGGATGACGTGGCGGTCGGCCATCTCCAGGGCCTCGGCATAGCGCACGTTGATCTCTTCCTGGCCAGGTCCCCATTCCCCCTTGGAGCTCTCCACCGGGATGCCGGCCGCATGCATTTCATTGCGCAGCCGGCGCATCAGCCCCTCTTCCTTCGTCGTCATGTCGATCAGGTAATCCTGGATGTAAGGAGAGGCCGTATCCAGGGACTGCCAACGCTTCTGCCGGGCGCTCGTGTAGGTTTCCTCGAAGATGTAGAATTCCAGCTCCGAGGCGAAGTAGGCGAGGTAGCCGCGCTCCTCCAGGCGCCTGATCTGCTTTTTCAGGATTGCGCGGGGCGAATGCGGCAGATCCTCGTAGGTTTGGGGATCCAGCGCGTCGCAGATGACCAGAGCGGTCTTCTCCAGCCAGGGAATGCGCCGGAGCGTTGAGAGGTCGGGCTTGATCGCGAAGTCGCCATAGCCTTGGGACCAGGCCGCCGCCTTGTAACCCTGCACCGGCTCCATATCGATGTCGTCGGTCAGGAGATAGTTGCAGCAGTGGGTCTCCTCGACACCGGCCTCGACGAAGTATTCCCCCAAGAAGCGCTTCCCGATCGGCCGACCTTGCATGTCGACAGCGACGCTCAGGACCGTGTCGATCTCGCCCGAGGCGACAGCATCCTTCAGTTCATCGAATGTAAGTTTACCAGTCATGATTTCCGCTACTCCGCCACCACCGGCATTCTTGGCACCGGCTCACCCTACGCTGCATCCAGCCTGATCCTGAGAGGGGGCCGTTGATCCAGCCGGCGATCGCGAGAACGCCTTTCCAGCCTTCGGTCGCGGCCCGGCCTGATAAGCCGGGCCGCAATAGCTCCCCCTCCTCTGCACTCAGCCGTAGCGATAGGGGGCGCCTGCCTTGCGCATCGTTTCCTGATAGGCCTTCAGGATCTTGACGACCCGGGCGTTGCGGGGGCTCTGGGCGGCAATCTCGTCCCAGAACTCCATCGCCATGTCTTCGACCTTCTTCCACTCCTCTTCCGGAATGGTGGTCAGCTCCAGCTTTCCGCCGGTGGTGCGATAGTGCGCCTCGCCCCACCAGTACCAGACCTGACGGTAGTAATGGGAGGAATCCATCGCCAGGCGGAAGAGCTCCTTCAGATGCTCGGGCACCTCGTTCCAGCGATCGGTATTGGCGAAGAAGGAGCCGGACCAAGCGCCGGAGATATTGTTGGTGAGGTAGTACTTGGTCACGTCGGCCCAGCCGACGCTGTAGGTTTCGGTCGCACCGCACCAGGCGATGCCGTCGATCTCACCGGTCTGCAGGGCGACCTCGATGTCTTCCCACGGCAGGGTCACCGGCACCACGCCAAGGCGAGAGATGAACTGGCCGCCCGTGGGGAAGGTATAGACACGCAGGCCCTTCAGGTCTTCGAGGCTGCGGATCGGCTTGTTGGTCGCAAAGTTGCAGGGATCCCAGGCCCCGGCGCTGAGCCAGGTCACCCCCGGCACCTCGCTGTAGGCCTCTTCCCAGATCTCCTTCAGGCCGTAGTAGTTCCACAGCACGGGGACATCGAGGCTGTAGCGCGAGGCAAAGGGGAAGTAGGCACCGAAGACGGAGACGTCGACCGGTGAGGCCATGGAATCGTCATCGCTCTGGGCGGCATCGAGCGTCCCCGTCTGGACCGCCCTGAACAGCTCTCCCTGCGGGACGAGCTGGTCCGCGGTATAGAGTTCGATGACCATTTCCCCATTGGCCGCCTTGTTGAAGGCTTCGACGGCCGGCCGAATCACATGATCGGCGAGTGCGGGGCCGGCATAGGTCTGCAGGCGCCAGCGGATCTGGGACTGAGCCTTGACGTAGGGGGCGGCCAGGGCCGTCGCGCCAACGGCGCCGACGCCGGTCATGACCGACTTGCGCAGGAAATCGCGCTTGCTGAGAGACTTCGGATCGGACATGTCAAACCTCCTGTTCATTTAGCTATTCGCCAGCGGCGATTGTTTTGCGGACTGCCTTGATGGCGCTCATCCGGCTGGTGACGACACACTTCCTCCTCTCGTCACAGGGTTACCTCCTCCCCGAGTAGACTTCCGGTAGCCACATGGCGATGTCGGGGAAGGCCATGATTATGATCATCGTCAGAACCATCATGAAGAAAAAGGGAACGATCGAACGATAGATGTCGATCAGCTTGATCTCCGGCGGCGCCATCGCCCGCATCAGGAAGAGGTTGTAGCCAAAGGGCGGCACGATGTAGGCGATCTGGCAGGTGATCGTGTAGAGGATGCCGAACCAGATCAGATCGAAGCCCAGCGCCTTGACCAGCGGAATGTAGAGCGGCGCGACGATGACCAGCATGGCCGTGTCGTCGAGAAACATGCCCAGGATGATGAAGGAAAAGAGCATCATCGAGAGGATCCACCAGGGACTGAGATCCCAGGTGTTCAGCAGCAGGTTCTCGATCGCACGGATCGCGCCGAGCCCGTCATAGACGGCGCTGAAGCAAAGCGCGCCCAGAATGATCCAGAGGAACATGGCCGAGACCGAGAGGGTGTTGCGCGTGGTGGTTTCCAACACCTGACGGGTCAGCCGTCCCGTGAAGAGCGCGGAGAGCAGCGCCAGCAGCGCGGCCACCATGGAAGTCTCGACCAGGCTGGTGGTGCCGGTCAGGAAGAGCGTCATGATCGTCGCGAAAAGCCCGAAGGGCAGCAGTCCGGCCCGCAGGAGGGCGAACTTTTCGCGCCGCGAGATGTTCTTGCGTTCTTCCTCCGGCAGGGCCGGGCCCAGCTCAGGCCAGATGCGGCAGCGCAGGTAGATATAGAGGGTGAACATCACGGCCATCACGAGGAAGGGCCCCACCCCCGCCAGCCACAGCTGCAGCACCGGCTGGCGCGCGATCATGGCGTAGAGGATCAGCACGACGCTGGGCGGCCCCATGATGCCGAGGGAAGAGCCACCCTGGATCACGCCGGTGATCATCACCTTGGCGTAGCCGCGCCGCAGAAGTTCCGGCAGGGCCACCGTGGCACCGATGGCCATCCCGGCGACCGACAGGCCATTGACCATCGAGATGATGATCATCAGGCCCATGGTGCCAATCGCCAGCCCCCCGCGCACCGGGCCGAACCAGACGTGAAACATCCGGTAGAGATTGTTGGCGATGCCCGATTCCGAGAGCATGTAGCCCATGAAGACGAAGAAGGGCACGGTGATCAGGGGGTACCAGTTCAGGACCTGGAAGGCGGCATTGAAGGGCATCTCGAAGGAGCCCTGGCCCCAAAGGGCGAGCGCCGCGGCAGATCCGACGAAGCCGATCACGCCGAAGACCCGCTGCCCCGTCGCCATCAGGAGCAGCATGGAGGCGAACATGAAGATGGTAATGTATTCGGAGCTCATGTGATCGGCCTTCCAATGGCGAGCGCCAGATCCTTGAAGAAGGTCGATAGGGCCTGCAGCAGCATAAGGAAGATGCCGGTGGTCATGATCACCTTGATCGGCCAGAGAAGCGGTGCCCAGGCCGTATAGTTCTTCTGGTTATAGGTAATCGCGTACTCGGTGCTCGAGACGCCACCACCGAAGAGCACGACGAGATAGAAGATCACGAAGATGATGGTGATGGCATCGGTAATCGCCCGGCTTCTTGGGCTCATTCCCCCATAGAAGAGGTCCATGCGAACGTGAGCGCCAAGCTGAAGCGAATAGGCTCCACCCAAGAGGTAGTAGGCGGACAGCAGGAACTGCGACATCTCCATCGCCCAATTGATGGGAACTCCGAAGATGACGCGCATGATTGTGGAGTAAAGAAGAACGGCCCCCATCACGTAGATCAGGTTCATGGCGATGCGCCCGACCCGGTAGTTCAGGGCGTCGATCCAGCGAACGTAAGCTCTGATCACCCCAGGCAACTTCTTGTCCTCACCCAAGGTCCCTTTCAGCGCGAGGCCGGTAGGCAGCGGCCTCCCCCTCGATCCTGATCTGGCTCAAGAGGGCTGAAAGCAGCTCCGCCCATTTCTTCTGCCCCGCTTCCTGCGTCAGTTCATCGTTGCGGATCTCGATCAGCACGCAGGGCAGGCCGCGCGGCCGGGCATGCTCCTCCAGCGTGAAGTAGACGAGGTCAGCGGGCGAATAGGGCTGATTGTCCCCCACCGTCAGACCGACGACCCCCCTCAGGGCCGAGATCAGAGGCCGGGCAAGACGGCTGTCCTCGTCGTGAATGACGCCGACGTGCCAGGGGCGGTGTTTGCCCTTGAAGACCGGGTTGAAGGAGTGGATGGAGACCAGGCGCGTCTCCAGGCCTGCGGCCAGTCTCTCCTTCAGCACGGCTTCCAGCGTTTCATGGAAGGGTTGCCAGCAGCGGCTGATGCGAGCCTGCCGCTCTTCGGGCGAAAGCCCCTGGTTGCCGGGGATGACCGTGGTCTCGCTCACCGGCGGAACGAGATCCGGAGCATCGAGCGCACGATTGCAGTCGATTACGAGGCGCGAGATGCAGGCCTCGACCAGCGGAGCATCAAGTGCCGCTGCCATTCGGCGCGCGACGGCAAGCGCTCCAGGATCCCACGCGATATGACGGAGAAGTTCCTCTTCCGGCAATCCGAGGCCATTGAACTCGGACGGCACGAAGTTCGATGCGTGCTCGCAGGAGAGTACATAAACCCCCCTGCCCCCGGGATTTTCGACCCTTACAGCCTCCCCTGTCCCAGCGACCAAAGCGCCTCCCTCCCCCATAACCTTCTGCTTCCTGGCGCGTATCGATTGATACGTATCTTGTTTGTTTCGCGCCCGTGTGGATTATTTCATACAGATTCTTTGAGCTTGTCAAACTGCTTTTATCGAACGGAGTGGTCTGTGGCGGACGGAGTGACCAAGGGCGCGAGCATCACCGAAAGAATCGCGGAGCGCATCGACGCGATGCCGGCGGGGGAACGCCGCGCCGCGCAAACCCTCATTGCGAACTATCCCCTGATCGGGCTCAAGACGGTAGCGGAATTCTCGCAGGCGGCGGGCGTCTCCTCGCCCACGATCCTGCGCTTCGTGGCCAGGCTCGGCTTTCAGAACTACCATGACTTCCAGTCGGAGCTGCAGAACGAGCTGGCCGCGCAACTCCAGTCACCGGCCTCGCGGACCAGCACGCCGACGGCACGAGCTGGCGAAGTCCTGCCACCGCTGCTGGATGCCACCCTGGAAAACCTCAGGGAAACCTTTCGCCACCTTCCCGAACAGCAGATCTATGGCATCGTCGAACGGCTGGCGAACCGCCGCGGCCACCTCTTCCTGATGGGCGGACGCTTCACCGATCCGATCGCCCGCTACATGGCGGCCCATCTCACCATCGTGCGCCCCAACGTCTACCACCTCTCGGGTCAGGAAAGCCTCTGGCACGACCGCCTGATCGACATGGGCAAGCGCGATGTGCTGGTGATCTTCGATATCCGCCGCTACCAGGAGAGCCTCTTGCAGTTCGCGGAGAAGGCCCACCAAAGAGGCGTTCAGATCGTCCTTCTCACCGATCAATGGCTCTCTCCCATCGCGCGCTTCGCCCGCCACGTCATCGCGGGACGGACCGCCGCGCCTTCCGCCTGGGATTCCTCGGCCGCGCTCTTCGTGGTTGCTGAAACCTTGATCAGCGCCTTGACCTTGCGCCTCGAAGCCGAAAGCGCTCGCCGCATCCGCGAGATGGAAAACCTTCGCTGATCCGCGCGGCGCAGCGGTCTCGGGGTGCAGGCAGACTTGGCTTTCTTCTCTCTTGCGCTAGCCTTGCACCGGTGATCGCTTCCCCGCCGAGTTGCCCCTTCCCCCGCCCCGGAGGCGATGATGGTCCTTTCTCCCTCGTCCCTTTCCCCAAGTCGCCGCCCCGCGCGCCCGCTCCTGGCCGTGCTGCTCCTCCTGGCCGCGGTGGGCTGCCAGGCCGTGGAGCCTCCCGAGGTCACGCGGAGGGAACGGGCCAGCGCCTGGCGCCTCCAATCCGCCACGGCCGCCGTCCGCCCCCGCATCTTCCTGAGCGTCATGGGCGACGGGGGCGAAGGGGGCTTAGGGGGCGA
>Ga0079224_100012964_pt1 | contig 11585 bp, 9 predicted proteins | sample Stecom2015_FD_80414 | JGI IMG/M metagenome (GOLD analysis project Ga0079224, IMG submission 80414) | Agricultural soil microbial communities from Utah to study Nitrogen management - Steer compost 2015 | ecosystem: Environmental > Terrestrial > Soil > Agricultural land | place: USA: Utah...
GCGCCCGATCGTGCCCCTTCCGGGGAGAGCGCCTGAGGCGGCCGCCACCGTGCGCCCGACGCCGAACGGCGCTACGCGGCGGAGGGAGAAGCTTCCCCGGGCGGCACGCTGGGCCCGGCCGGCGCATCGCGCTGCCCGCGGGGCAAGGTGAATCCGAACACGACGCGACCCGGCCGCTCGGCGTCGAAGTACACCGATCCGCGGTGCGCGCGCACGAACTGGTCGACGATGTACAGGCCGAGGCCGAGGCCCTCGCGCCCGCTGGTCGCGCTGCGGAACGGCTCGAACAGCTTCGTGCGCTCGATCGGCGCGATGCTGCCGGCGTTCTCCACCTCGACGCGCAGGACCTCGGGATGGTCGCCGTCGACGACGACGCGCACCGGCGCCTCGCCGCTGCCGTGGCGCAGCGCGTTCGACACGAGATTCGACGCCACCTGCGCGATGCGGTCGGCATCGAGCGTGCCGCGCACGTCGCCGACCGTGCGCAGCTCGACCCGTGCGTCGGGGCTCGCCTGGCGCAGCTCCGCGACGACGTTCTCGAACAGCTCGGCGAGATCGACCGGGCGCGGATCGATGCGCAGGCCGCCGGCGCGGATGCGGGAGAAGTCGAGCAGCTGCGAGATCAGCGCCGACATGCGGGCGGAGCTCGACTTCAGCCGCAGCGCGCTCTGGCGCACGGTGTCGTTCGTCGCCGTGCGCAGCAGCAGCTCGGCGGTGAAGCCGATCGCCGACAGCGGCGTGCGCAGGTCGTGCGTGAGCACGGCGACCATCATCTCGTTCAGCGAGAGCGCCTGCTCGAGCTCGACCATGCGCTGGTGCAGCTGGCGGCGCTGCTCGTACAGCTGGACGAAGACGTCGACCTTGCCGCGCAGCACCTTCGGATCGATCGGCTTGTTGAGGAAGTCGACCGCGCCCGCCTCGTAGCCCCGGAACGAACGCTGCGCGTCGATCGGCGCGGCGGTGACGAAGATGATCGGGATCGCCCGCGTGCGCTCGGCCCCGCGCATCAGCTCGGCCAGCTCGAAGCCGTCCATGCCCGGCATCTGCACGTCGACCAGCGCGAGTGCCACGTCGTTCTCGAGCAGCACCTCGAGCGCCTCGATGCCGCCCGACGCGGTGAGCACGCGCACGCCCGGACGCTCGAGCAGCGCGCGCATCGCGATGCGGTTCTGCTCGATGTCGTCGACGACGAGCAGATGGACGTCCGGAGGGCGGGCCTCCGCGGAAGCGATGTCGATCATCTCGTGAGTCCGGCCAGTCCCTCGCCGATCCGATCCAGCGACAGGATCGCATCGGCACCGGCGCGGTGCAACGCCGCCTCCGGCATCGTCGGCGCGTACGCGCCGGCGGGATCCTGCACCCACAACGCGCCGCCGTGCGAACGCACCTTGGCCGCCCCCGCGCTGCCGTCGGCGCTGGCGCCGGTGAGCAGCACCGCGAGCAGGCGCTCGCGATAGGCGAGCGACGCGCTCTCGAAGGTGGGATCGATCGCCGGGCGAGAGAACATCACCGGCTCGTCGGACGACAGCGAAATGCAGCGGTCGGGCTCGACCAGCAGGTGGTAGTCCGGCGGCGCGACGATGACCGTTCCCTCTTCGATCGGCTGCTTGTCGAAGGCCTCCGAGACCGGGAGCCGGCAATGCTCGGCGAGCAGCGCCGCGAGCGCGCACGGGCGCTCGGAGGAGACGTGCAGCACGACGAGCATCGCCGGCGCGAAATCGACGGGCAGCGCCGGAAGGATCGACAGCAGCGCCTGCACGCCGCCGGCCGACGCGCCGATCGCGACCACGTCGAAGCGGCGTCGCTCGTTCGCGCTCATCGGCGCCGGTAGATACGCGCCGCCGGCGCGACCAGCTCGAAGGCATCGGCATGCGCGCCGAACTGCAGCGTTTCGCGCGGACCGATGCCGAGGAAGCCGTGACGGACGAGCGCTTCGCGAAACAGGCCCACGGCCCGGTCCTGCAGTCGCCGATTGAAGTAGATCAGCACGTTCCGGCAGGAGACCAGGTGGACCTCCGAGAATACGCTGTCGGTGGCGAGACTGTGATCGGCGAACAGGGTCCGGCTCTTGAGCCGGCGCGAGAACACCGCGTTGCCGTACGCCTCCGAATAATGGTCGGACAACGAGCCCCGTCCTCCGGCGGCGTGGTAGTTGCGGCTGAACTGCGCCATCCGGTCGAGGGGATAGACGCCTTTCTCGGCCTGCTCGATCGCGGCCGGATGGATGTCGGTGGCGTAGACGACGGTGCGCTCGAGCAGGCCCTCCTCGGCGAGCAGGATCGCCAGCGACCACACCTCCTCGCCGCTGCTGCATCCGGCGACCCACACCTTCAGCGACGGATAGGTGGCGAGCACCGGCAGCACCTCGTCGCGCAGCGTGCGGAAGTACGGCGGATCGCGGAACATCTCGCTGACCTGCACCGTGAAGAACTGCAGCATCCGGGTGAAGGTCGCCGGATCGTGCAGCACGCGGTCCTGCAGCTGCGTGAGCGTCGCGCAGCCGAAGTGGTTCATCGCCATCCGCAGCCGGCGCCGCAACGACGCCACGGCGTAGTCGCGGAAATCGTGCTGGTAGCGCTGCATCACCGCTTCGAGCAGCAAGCGGATCTCGAGGTCGAACAGCTCGTCCTCGTCGACCGGCGCCGGAACGGTCTCGTCGCGCATCGCCCTACTTCGGGACCCACACGCGGCACAGCGAGACCAGCTTGTCGACGTCGATCGGCTTGGCGACGTAGTCGTTCGCACCCGCATCGAGGCAGCGCTCGCGGTCGTCGGACATCGCCTTCGCGGTGAGCGCGATCACCGGGAGGTCGGCCCGGCGCGGATCCTCGCGGATGCGGCGGATCGCCGTCAGACCGTCCATCTCCGGCATCATGATGTCCATCAGCACGAGATCGATGTCCGGCTGCTTCTCGAGCTTCTCGAGCGCCTCGATCCCGTTGCGCGCGATCTCGAGCTTCACGCCGAGCGGCTCGAACACGCTCGACAACGCGAAGATGTTGCGCACGTCGTCCTCGGCGAGCAGGATGCGCCGGCCGTCGAGCACGGCGTCGCGCCGGCGCGCCCGGTGCAGCAGCTTGCGCTGGTCGTCGGGCAGCGAAGACTCCACGCTGTGCAGGAAGAGCGTCACCTCGTCGAGCAGCCGCTCCGGCGAGCGGGCGCCCTTCACGATGATCGAGCGCGAATAGCGGCGCAGCCGCTCCTCGTCGTGGCGTTCGAGCGCATGCCCGGTGTAGACGATCACCGGCGGGAACGCGTGATCCTCGCGCGCGGCGATGCGCTCGAGCAGCTCGTATCCCGACCCGTCGGGCAGGGTCAGGTCCATCACCATGCAATCGAAGGTCGACGCCTCGAGCTCGCGCAGGGCGTCGGCGATGCGTCCGACCGAGACGATCTCGATCTGCTCGCCGCCGAGCAGCAGCTCGAGGTTCCTGCGCAGCTGCGCGTCGTCCTCGACGATCAACAGGCGCCGCACGCTGCGCTGCAGCCGCTGCGCGAGGCGATCGAAGATCGCGATCAGCTCCTCGCGGTCGGCCGGCTTGCGCAGGAAGCCGATGGCGCCGAGCTCGAGCGCGGTGTGCGTACGCTCGTGCACCGAGACGACGTGCACCGGGATGTGGCGCGTGGCGGGATCGCGCTTGAGCCGCTCGAGCACGGTCAGGCCCGACTGGTCCGGCAGCCCGATGTCGAGCAGGATCGCATCGGGCGCCAATGACGGAATCCGCTGCATCGCCTCGGCCGCGCTGCCCGCCACCACGCAGTCGAAGTCCTGCTCGTGCGCGACGTCGACGAGGATCCGGGCGAAGGCGGGGTCGTCCTCCACGCACAGCAGCAGGCGCGAACGCCGACGCGGCTGCGCTCGATCGTCGTCCACGCCGGCGGGGGGCTCGGCGTCGTTCGCGACCGCGGTCGCGGTGCCCGCGCCGTGCACACCCTCCGCGGGCCGGACGGTGGGATCCGGCGACGGCGCACCCCGGCGTTCGCCGGTCGGCCGCGCGGCCGCAGCACCCGTCGTCGCGGCACCCGGCGTCGCTACGCCGCCCGGCGCGCTCGAGGCGTCGAAGATCGTCAGCGGCGGCGCGTAGCCGAACATCGCCGAGACCGAGCTCGCGGGCGCGGTGTCGGCGGGCGGTGCCCCTTCGACGGCCCCGGAGACGCCCTCGGCCCGAGGCGCCGGTTCCCAGCGCAGCGGCAGAACGAGCGTGAACACGCTGCCGCGGCCGGCTTCGCTATCGACGTGGATGTCGCCGCCGAGGCGGCGGGCGAGCTCGCGCGAGATCGACAGCCCGAGCCCCGTGCCGCCGAAGCGCCGGCTCGTTCCCGCGTCGGCCTGCTGGAAAGCCTCGAAGATCGCCGACAGCCGGTCGCGCGGCACGCCGACGCCGGTGTCGCGCACCTCGAAGGCGAGCCGTTCGCCGGGCATCGGGTACACCCGCAAGTGCACGTAGCCGCGCTCGGTGAACTTCAAGGCGTTCGCCATCAGGTTCTTGACGATCTGCGCCAGCCGCAGCGAATCGGTGACGATCGCCGGCGGAACCTCCGGATCGGCCTCGATGCGCAGGTCGAGCCCCTTCTCGCGCGCAACCGGCTCAAAGGTTGCGCGCAGCCGCTCGAGCAGCACCGCCGTCTCGACGCTGCCGGGATGCAGCTCGAGGTGGCCCGCCTCGATCTTCGCGAGGTCGAGGACGTCGTTGATCAGCGCGAGCAGATCGCTGTTCGACGCGTGGATCGCCTTGGCGTACCGGACCTGCTCGGAATCGAGGTTGCCGTCCTTGTTGTCGGCGAGCAGCTTCGAGAGGATCAACGCGCTGTTCAGCGGGGTGCGCAGCTCGTGCGACATGTGCGCGAGGAAGTCCGACTTGTAGCGGTTCGCCGATTCGAGGCGGGCCGCGTACTCGAGCAGCGCCTGCTGCGCGTCGAGCAGCTGCGCCTTCTGCCGCTCGAGGTGCTGCGCCTGCTCCTCGAGCTGCGCGTTGGTCTGCTCGAGCTCGCCCTGCTGCGCTTCCAGCTTCGCCTGCGACTCCTCGAGCACCCGGCTCTGTTCCTCGAGCTCCTCGTTCGAGACGCGCAGCTCCTCCTGCTGCACCTGCAGCTCCTCGCTCTGGCGCTGTGTCTCCTCGAGCAGCTCGACGAGCTGCCCGCGGTACTGCGCACCGCGCAGCGCGACGCCGATCGTCTCGGCGACCTCGTCGAACACGGCGAGGATGCGCGAAGCGTCGAGCGCGGGGTCGAGCGAGCCGAGCTCGACGACGCCGCAGACGCGGCCGTCGGCAAGAACCGGAGCGGCGACCAGGCGGGCCGGCGCGCTCGCTCCGAGCGCGCTGCGCACCGGCAGGTGGCCGTCGGGAACGCGATCGAGCACGCGCGGCGCGCCATCGGCCGCGACCTGCCCGGCGACGCCCTCGCCCAGCGCGAGCCGGGGCGCGGTCTGCGCCTCGTCGAGCGCATGGCCGCCGGCGCGCACCAACGCCGCGCCGTCCAGCCGGTACAGCACGCCGACATCGGCGCCGAACAGGCGCGCGAGCGCGCCGGTGGCGTTGCGGCCGATCTCCTCGGCGGTCTGCTCGCCGAGCAGCGCCTGCGCGACCGCGCTGCGCGCCTGCTGCAGCCAGAGTGCCTCGGCGTTGCGGTTGCGCATCGCGAGCACGTGGCGGATCGCCACAGCCATCCACCAGTAGCCGACGACGGCCGCGGAGCGATTGACGATCGACATCGCCCGCGTCGCTTCGTCCACGCCCGCGTTCTTGACCGAGAAGCCGACGAGCACGAGCAACGTGGCGAGCAGCGCGACGACGAAAGGCGTGCGCTCGTCGTCCTGCAGCAGCGCCGCGGCGACCGCCAGCATGTACAGCGCCCACGGCGCGTAGCCGAGCGGCAGCGCCAGGTCGACGACGAAGACGGCGACCAGCAGCCCGCCCATCACGAGGACCGACGACAGCGAGGGGGTCGGGATCGGGAGCGTCGATCGGCGAGGCATCGGATCGGAAGCGGATGCGACCGGCGTGGCCGCGTCCGCTTTTAGCACGGCTGGCGCGTGGCGGGGGAAGACCCGCTACGCGCGGGCAGGGTCAGTGCTTCTTGCCGCCGCCCAGCAGCACGGCGACCGGCTGTCGGGGCCGGCGCGAGACGCTCGACCGCTCGGCGGCGCCCGCCGAGGCTTCGGCCTGCGGCGCGGGTGCCGCGGGCACGTACGGTTCGAAGAAGAACGGATCGTTCGAATACCCGGCGAGCGTCGTGTGCGGCGTCTCGCGGCCCCGGTCGTGCGCGGTGCGCCGGGTGCGGCGATCGGGGGCATGCTCGCGGCGCGCGCCCTCGCGCCCGCGCGGACGCGTCGCGAGCTCGAGCCGCTCGGCGGGCAGCTTGCGTCCGAGCAGCTTCTCGATGTCGGCGAGATGGCGTTCGTCCTCGCCGGTCATCAGCGAGAGCGCCAGACCGCTGGCGCCGGCCCGGCCGGTGCGCCCGATGCGGTGCACGTAGTCTTCGGGGTTGTACGGCAGGTCGTAGTTGATGACGGCGGGCAGCTCGGCGATGTCGAGGCCGCGGGCGGCGACGTCGGTGGCGACCAGGACGACGATTTCGCCCTTCTTGAAGGCCTCGAGCGTGGCCAGGCGCTCCTGCTGGGACTTGTCGCCGTGGATCGCCGCGGCGTTCAGTCCGTCGCGCTCGAGCTGGCGCGCCAGGCGCCCGGCGCCGATCTTCGTGTTCGTGAAGACGATCACCTGGGACAGCGCGCGCTCACGCACGAGATGCGCGACCGCCACGCGCTTGGATTCGAGGTCGGCGACGCGGTAGACGCTTTGCTCGACGGTCTCGGCGGCCGCGTTGCGGCGCGCCACCTCGATGACCTGCGGATCGTTCAGGAAGCTCGAGGCGAGCCTGCGGATCTCGGTCGAGAAAGTCGCCGAGAACATCAGGTTCTGCCGCCGCTCGGGCAACGCATGGAGAATGCGCTGGATGTCCGGCAGGAAGCCCATGTCGAGCATGCGGTCGGCCTCGTCGAGCACGAGGATCTCCGCTTTGGCCAGCGAAACCGCCTTCTGGCCCATGTGATCGAGCAGCCGACCGGGCGTGGCGATCAACACCTCGCAGCCCTGGCGCAGCGCGGCGGTCTGCGGCTTGATGTCGACGCCGCCGAAGACGACCGCCGTGCGTAGGCCGGTGTACTTCGCGTACTGGCGCACGTTCTCGTGGATCTGGTCGGCGAGCTCGCGCGTCGGTGCGAGGATCAGCGCGCGCACCGGATGCCGCGCAGGGGACGCGCTGGTGTTGGCTTGCGGCAGCAGCCGCTGCAGGATCGGGAGCGCGAAGCCGGCGGTCTTGCCGGTGCCCGTCTGGGCAGCGCCCATGACGTCGCGTCCTTGCAGGACGACGGGGATCGCCTGTGCCTGAATGGGGGTGGGTTCGCGGTAGCCGAGCTCGGTAACGGCGCGCAGGATCGGTTCGGCGAGGCCGAACGAGTCGAAAGTCTTGCTCAAAAGGGTTCCGTGGGGGCCGCCCGGCAGCGCCGAATGCGACCGGTCAAAACTGGTATTGTCCGCCTTTCGCTGCGCCAGGGCAAAGCCCGGGCGCGCGCGGCGGGCGCGGCCGGGCTCGCGAGCGGCCACGCCGGGCACGTCGGTTGCTGGCCAAGCTGACCATCCTGACCGCGCACCCTGCCGCACTGCACCACCGATCCTCGCCCTCGTCCATGCGCATCGTCCGCAGCGGTTTCCTGATCGCCCTGGCGCTGTTCGGCACGATGCTCGCCGGATGCTCGTCGCTGCTGCCCCGAGGGTCCGACGCGACCCAGGTGCCGTGGAAGACGTTCGAGGAGGCGCGTGCGGCCGTCGAGGCGATCGAGCCGTTCCGCACGCGCAAGTCGACGCTGATGCAGAACGGCTTCGATCCGTATCACAATCCGGCCGTCACGATCCTGTCGTATCCCGAGATCATCCAGCGCTTCGCGGCCGGCAGCGCTCTGCAGGGCGAGGAGTACGAGCACGGCATCCGCAGCTGCCTGCTGGCCGGCCAGGCGTGCAGCGGCTATTCGATCGCGGTCAAGCGAATCCGGCAGAACCGCATCGGCAACTTCTGGCTCGACATACTCGGCTTCCTGCGCCGCACGAACATCACCGGCTTCACCTTCAACGCGATGATCCTGTTCGTCGACGATCAGGTCGTCTACGTCGTCTACAGCGGCCAGCCGAAGATGGACGAGATGCAGGTGCGGCGCAATCCGCTCGGCCCGCTGCAGAGCATCGGCGACGCGATCCGGGTGCGCTGAGCGGCGTCCGGTGCGCGGGCTCGCGCGGCGCCCGCCCCGGAAGGCTTCGCACCCGCGGCCGGTATACTGGCCGCCCTTTCCGGCGCACGATGCAAGCCCTTCCCGAATACGCGCGGCGACGCACCTTCGCCATCATCTCGCACCCCGACGCGGGCAAGACCACGCTCACCGAGAAGCTGCTGCTGTTCTCGGGTGCGATCCAGATCGCCGGCAGCGTGAAGGCCCGCAAGGCGAGCCGGCACGCGACCTCCGACTGGATGGAGATCGAGAAGCAGCGCGGCATCTCGGTGGCCAGCTCGGTGATGCAGTTCGTGCACCGCGACCGCGTCGTCAACCTGCTCGACACCCCGGGGCACCAGGACTTCTCCGAGGACACCTATCGCGTGCTCACCGCGGTGGACGCGGCGCTGATGGTGATCGACGCGGCCAACGGCATCGAGGCGCAGACGCTGCGCCTGCTGAAGATCTGCCGCAGCCGCGACATTCCGATCCTCACCTTCGTCAACAAGCTCGATCGCGAGGTTCGCGGCCCGCTCGAGCTGCTCGACGAGATCGAGCGCGAGCTGTCGATGACGCCGGTCCCGTTCACCTGGCCGATCGGCATGGGCAGCCGCTTCCGCGGCGTCTACGACTTCGCCCGCGCCCGCGTGCACCGCTTCCGGCCGGGGCGCGACCGGCTGGCCGGCGACGACGAGCTCGTCGACCCTGCCGACCCCGCGCAGGCGGCGGCGCTGGGTGCGCCCTGGGCCGACGCCGAGCCCGAGATCGAGCTCGTGCGCGGCGCCACGCCGGCCTTCGACCGCGACGCCTTCCTCGCGGCGCGCCAGACCCCGGTGTTCTTCGGCTCGGCCATCAACAATTTCGGCGTCGCCGAGGTGCTCGACGCGATCGTCGAGCTGGCCCCGATGCCCGGCCCGAAGCATGCCGACGAGCGCACGGTCGCACCCGACGAAGCCCGGTTCTCCGGCGTCGTCTTCAAGGTCCAGGCGAACATGGACCCGCAGCACCGGGACCGCGTCGCCTTCGTGCGCGTCTGCTCGGGACGCTTCGAACGCGGCATGCCGCTGGTGAACGCGCGCACGAAGCGCTCGCTGCGCCCGCACAACGTCGTCACCTTCCTGTCGCAACGGCGCGACCTGGTCGACGAGGCGTATCCGGGCGACGTGATCGGCATTCCCAATCACGGGACGCTGAGCCTGGGCGACACGCTGACCGAAGGCGAGACGCTGCATTTCAGCGGACTGCCGTTCTTCGCGCCGGAGTCGTTCCGCACCATCGAGGTCGTCGACCCGATGAAAGCCAAGCAGCTGCGCGCCGCACTCGCGCAGCTGGGCGACGAGGGCGCGATCCAGGTGTTCCGCCAGGACGTCGGCGGCCAGCTGCTGCTCGGCGCCGTCGGCGAGCTGCAGTTCGAAGTCGTCGCGCACCGGCTGCGGGTCGAGTACAACGTCGCCGCACGCATCGGCCCGGCGCCGTACACGATGGCGCGCTGGCTCGACGCGGACGACGAGTCGGTCGTCGCCCGTTTCATCGAGCAGAACGCGTCGCGCATCGCGCGCGACGCGGCCGACGCGCCCACCTGGCTCGTGCGTTCGCCGCACGAGATCACGGTCGCGCAGGAGCGCTGGCCGCAGCTGCGCTTCAGCGCGATGCGCGAACGCGGCGGCGCGCGCTTCACGCTGGTCGACCAGAACGCCTGAGCGTCGACCGCCCGCCTGCGGCGTCTGCGAGCCGAACGCGCCCGCGACGGGTTCAGCCCGACCAGGCGAACGGCGCGAAGTGCGCGTTGCGCGTTCCGGAGTCGTCTTCCCAGTCGATGCCGAACGCGTGCATCCGGCTCCGGGTCGCCTTCGCGAGGGAGAGCCGCTCGTTGACCGGATGGACGGTGTTGGTCAGCGCGATCGCCTCGTCACTGCGCGCGCCCGCCACGCCTTCGCACGCCTGGTCGACGAGATCGCCGGCCTTCGATTCGCGCACCAGGCCGTTCAGCGCGAAATCGATCGGCCGCTTCTCGACGCCGGCGACACGCCCGACGAGCGGCGCGAGAGCCGCCATCGGTCCGCCGGCCGCACCGGTGGCGATCGCGCCGATGGCCTGCGCCTGCCGGTCGTCGGCACGCTCGTCGACGATCAGCCCGACCGTGATGTTTCCGTCTGCCATGGGTCCGGGGGAATGCATCAGCACGACGAAAGACAGCCCGTCGAGCGTCACCCCATCCTTCTCGCCGCGGTCGATCCTCATGGCGACCGCGGCCTTGCAGTCGCCTTCGGTGGGTCGGGCCGCGAGGTTCGACCCGATGCACGGACAGAGGAACGCGCAGTTGCACGTCTCCATGTACTGCCCCTCGATGTGCCAGTTCGCCATGACATGCCTCCCTCGGCGGGACCCTCACGAAAACCGTGCACGAACCCGAGATCCCACGAACGCTACGCCGGACCCTCATCGCCCTGCAACGACCGTGGCCTTGACATCGACGAAGGGCGGGGCGCAACGTGGCGCTGCACCGACCGGGCGGAGGCGTTCCGATGCGCTCGATCCCCGTTCATCTGCCGGCACTCCCCTGGCGCGCTTCGTTCGTGGTCGCGGCGATCGCCCTGATCGGATGGGGCCTCCTCGCCTGGATGGCGGTCGACGTGGATGCGCCCTTCGCGCGGTCGACGATGCCGATGTCGTACCGGTGGACGGCGTCGAACGCGCTGTCGATCACGGCCATGTGGGCGACGATGATGGCGGCGATGATGCTGCCTTCGTCGCTGCCCATGGTCGGGGCCTTCGCGAAGACCGCCGGCGAAGGCGCGACCGCACGCACCGCGGCCTTCGTCGGTGCGTATCTCGTCACGTGGGCGGCGTTCAGCCTGCTGGCGGTGGCCGCGCAATGGATGCTGCAGCGTTCGGGACTGCTCGATCCGATGATGCTGCGCGCCTCGCCGTGGCCGGCGGCGGCGCTGCTGCTGCTCGCCGGGCTGTACCAGTTCACCGGGCTGAAGCGCGTGTGCCTCGCGGGCTGCCGCAGCCCCGTCGCCTTCCTCGTGGCGCGATGGCGGCCCGGGATCACAGGCGCATGGGCGATGGGGATGCGGCACGGAGCCCTGTGCGTCGGATGCTGCTGGAGCCTGATGACGCTGCTGTTCGTCGTCGGCGTGATGAAGCTGCCGTGGGTCGTCGCGCTCGCCGTCGCCGTGAGCTTCGAGAAGGTGCTGCCCGGCGGCGAGCAGCTCGCGCGCGTGCTGGGCTTCGTCCTGATCGCCGCAGCGCTCGCTTCGTTCCTGCTGCACTTCGCCGGCTGATCGGCCCGCGGCGGGCGCGGGTGCGACGTTTGCCC
>Ga0079224_100012965_pt1 | contig 11584 bp, 7 predicted proteins | sample Stecom2015_FD_80414 | JGI IMG/M metagenome (GOLD analysis project Ga0079224, IMG submission 80414) | Agricultural soil microbial communities from Utah to study Nitrogen management - Steer compost 2015 | ecosystem: Environmental > Terrestrial > Soil > Agricultural land | place: USA: Utah...
ACCGCAGCAGATGCAGGAAAATGCCGAGCAACTCCGCCAGAATCAGCTTCAGGATGCACAGTCGGGCCAACAGCAGATGCAACAGCAGCTCCAGCAGTTGCAACAACAGCTCAGTCAGATGCAATCCGGTATGCAGGGGATGCAGATGGAGATGAACCTTGCCGGGCTGCGACGATCGTTGAGCGACATCCTGACCCTCTCGAAACAGCAGGAGGACCTGCGGCTCGCCATTCGAAACAATGTCTCGGAGGCGCCCTCCCTTCGTGAGGACACCCGGCGACAGGTGGAACTCTCCGAGGGTTTCAGCACGGTGGTCGATACGTTGCAGAAGTTAGCCGCGAACATCCCCCAGATGAGCCGGGAAGTTCAGCGTCGGGCGGGGATGGCACTGCGCGAGATGGGCGAGGCAACGGAGTCGATGACCGGACGAGCCGTGGCCAAGGCAGCCGGGCATCAGAAGGCATCTATGATGCATTTGAACGAGCTGGCTCTCCTGCTTTCCGAGGTGATGAACCAGCTCATGAACTCGTCCGGTGGCGGCGGCGGGGGAAGTCTCCAGCAGCTCATCCAACAGATGCAGCAAACCGCTGCGCAACAGCAGCAGCTGAATCAGGAAATCCAACAGTTCCTGAACGAGATGCAGGGTAACCGCCTCAGCATCGATGCTCAGCAGCGCCTCCAGCAGATGGCTGCTCAGCAGCGGGCGATCAAGCAGCAGCTCGATGAAATTCGCCGAAATCCCGAGGCCAGAGGAAATCTGCTGGGCGACCTGGAGAGAATCACCGAGCAGATGGAAGAAACGATCGGCGAGCTCGAGCGCCAGCACCTGCATCCGCGGATGATCGAGCGTCAACAGCAGATCCTTCAGCGGCTCCTGGATGCCCAGCGCTCCATCCACCAGCGGGGTCAGGAGGATCGTCGCGAAGCACAGGAGGGCCGCGACATTCTGCGCGAAGGGCCCGACCGGCTTCCGCCGGAAGAGGCGGTTGAAAAGCTACGGCGCGATCTCATCCGCGCACTCGAAAGCGGATACGCGCCCGACTACGAGGAGTTGATCAAGCGCTACTTCGAACTACTTCAACGGCAACGTTCAGAGAGCGAGTAATCGAGACCGACGAGCTGGGGTTCGCGATGATTTTCTAGTCTCTCCCTCGCACGGTTGAAGGGCCGGCGGCGTCCTCCAATTGGATATATGCCCAAAATTTGCTAAATTATGGGTTCAATGGCGGGGCCGCCACTACCGCGGAATTGGCAGGCATCACAGAGCATCCTCCTATCTGATATCGACGTTCTCAAAGCCTAGACGCGAGCCCATCCTGCTCTGAGCCGTCGCAGCGTCCGCCACTCAGCATCCCTCAAGGGCGTCACCGTGCGAACCATCAACTAACCCATTCCTAGTATGGCGAACTCAACGAGGATCCTGTTTGTCTCCGACGAAGTCGAGCCGTTCTCTCAGTCTTCCGTCACGTCGACGCTCGTGCGGACGCTCCCGGAAGCCCTTCAGCAGGTTGGGGATTTCGAGATGCGAATCATGATGCCTCGCTATGGCACGATCAGCGAACGGAAGAACCGTCTGCACGAAGTGATCCGCCTCTCGGGAACGGAGATCGAAATGGCCGATCGCACGGAAACGCTAAAAGTCAAAGTAGCCTCCATCCCGGGGATACGGCTGCAGGTCTACTTCATGGACAACAATCACTTCTTCAAGCGGAAAGGCGTGTATCGAGGAAAGCAGGGAGAGGTCTTCGAAGACAACATCGAGCGAGCTCTCTTCTTCGGACGTGCCGTGCTCGACACAATCCAGTGCCTCGGCTGGCGACCGGATGTCGTGCACGCGTTCGGGTGGATGAGCGGATTCGTGCCCATGCTCCTGCGCAGCGAATACGCGACAGAGCCCCTCTACGAAACCGCAAAGTCGATTTTTACGCCGAATAGGGTGGATTTCGATACCCGGATAGATGATGCGTTTGCGGCAGCCTACGGACTGAACCAGGGACTAGTCGGACTGTCGCCCAGCGAGGTAGGCGTTCACTTTGCCGACATGTCGATCTACCCTCAGACGATCGAACCGGTGGGCCCGAATGCACTTCAATTCAACGAAGACGGGGAGAGCAACGTCGAGACCGCACGGACGGTCTACGAGCAATTGATGAGCGAGGTAGCCGCCTAGCACCCCACGTCGCCCCCTGATACCGAACGGGATCCCCGTAGGAACCGGCGCTTTTATCGTGCATACGTTAGCACGCGCTGCATAAAGCCCCATCGACCCTTCGTCGATCGGGGTTTTTGCTGTGAGCATCTCCAGATCGCGCACCTCGATTCTACGTGCAGACCCTCGTATCGTGAAGAGATCCCTTTCTCCGGTCGTACTCGGAACCGTCGTAATCGCCCTCCTGATTGGTCTAACGGCGTGCGATGATCCGTCCAACGTCGGGCTGGGACTCGTCGGCGACCAGGGAGGCCGTCCACAGCTCGCTACGGCGTCGGTAACCGCCTTTGAGCGCGACGAATACCGGCGTCCCGAGAACATCCCCGAGCGCGTGCTGGCCGGTCGAGTGGTAGATCCCGTCATCGGCACGGTCACCGCGCAGGGATACTTCGACGTGACGCCCGTCTCGTCCTCGGGATTTCGGCAGGGTACCGTGCAGTCGGCGGAACTGCGCCTCCTTCCGACCTACATCTACGGTGACACGACGGCCGAGCTCACCCTCTCGGTTCGACCCGTCCTCGAGGAGTGGTCGGATAGTGGGCTCCCGATCGATACCTCATTCTCCGTTGACGAGGTGATTCGTGAGTTCACCTTCCATCCGTCGGATTCTCTCGTGGTGGTGCCTCTGCCGTCCGAATGGGTGGCCGCTTACGACGAGGTCCTGCGTAGCTCGCAGTTCAGCGAGCAATTCCACGGCTTTAGGCTCGATTACGTCAGCGGGAACGCCGTGGTAGGCATCGGTCCCACGTCGACTAGTCTTTTCGCGCGCACGGCGAGTGACTCTGTGGCGCTCCCGCTCGGTAAAGCGTATTCGGCGTTACAAAAGGAAGAGCCGCCGAATTTTCCCGCCGGCCGATTGCCGGTGCAGGTGGGCGTCGGGCCGGAGGCCCGGTTCATCATTGAGTTTGATGACGAGATCGCATCGAGCGCCATAAATAGCATTTCGCTGACCTTCCACGCCGATACGTCGGTTCCAGCGGACCCAGGCTTCCATCGCCCGCCCCTCCGCGTGCTGGATCTGTACGGCATCGTGGAAGGGGGCGGCGGCGTGCTCCTCAGCAGGGGCAATCTCGACGACGATGGCCGCTTTGTCTTTCGCTCGAGTGTGCTCGCTCGCGAGATTCAAGGCTTTCTTCTCGGACGGCGCACCTTCCAGCATTTCGAGTTGCGCGCACCATCGCCTGCCACAACGCCGAATGATCTGTCCGAGCTCGGCCTGCTCCCGGCCACTATCAATACGATTCTCCTTTTCGACACATCAGCGGCCGAAAGGGTGCCGTCCGCAAGCCTGACCATAACGCCCATCAACGAATAGTTTCTATGAGCGCCCACTCGACGCCATGTCGGCAGCATTCGATCTCAGCGGCTAACCTCCTCCGGTTCGTCGTGTTTGGAGTGGCGTGGGTGATTGTTGGCGTCCTTCCTGCCACTGCCCAACAGAGCAGTGACGGCTCCCTGTACTCTCGCTTCGGGATCGGCGAGCTTCGATCGTTCGGCTCCTCGCAGATGCAGGCGATGGGGGACGTAGGCTTTGCCCTGCACTCCCTCAATTATGCGAACCTCACGAACCCCGGCACCTGGTCCGATCAGATTCTTACGCGAGCCTCCGCCGGGTTCACCTATCAAAACGTGAGCATCCGAAACGCCGCAGGCGACGAGAGCCGCCTGGGATCCGGCTATCTCAACGGAGTCCAGTTCAGCTTCCCGATCTCGGAACGGCGAGTCGGCGCCGCACTCGCCTTTGTGCCCTACTCAAAAGTGAGCTACCGAGTACAGATCGAAGAAGAACTCGATCTCGGGGATCCAGATGCGGCACCCCAGCCCTATACCATCGACTTCGAGGGCAGCGGCGGCCTCCAGTCGATCACCGGCGGACTCGGGGTTCGAATCAATAGGCATCTGAGTGTTGGGGCAGCCCTGAATGGCATCTTCGGTATCATTGAAAATGGACGCCGAACGTCCTTTATCGGAGGCGGTGCATCCACCGAGTTTGTGAATACGAACGTTAGTTCATCGACGCAGCTTTTCGGACTCACGGGCACCTTCGGCGTGCTTGCCAGCACCGTTGGGCTCTTTAGGAACAACGACTTTTTCTCCGTTGGAGCGGCCTTCACGACGCCCGCCACTCTCTCCGGAGAACGTGTCCGGACTCTCGGGCAGGATCTGGACCGCGATACCCTGGATGCCACCCTCCGTGGAGATGTGCATCTTCCCTGGCGCGTAGGGGCCGGTGTGGCGTACCAACCCGGACCCAGTTGGGCTTTCATTCTCGGCGGGCGGTATGAGCCATGGACCAACTTTGAGAGCGATTTGCCTTTTCCCGGGTACGACCCGGCTGATCCCGGTTCGGCCGAACGTCTGGCAGATCGCATTCAATTGGGCGCGGGCGTCGAGTTCATGCCGGCCGGGGCCGACCAGCTCGCGCCGTTTCTCTCGAGAGTGGCTTATCGATTGGGTATCAACTACGACCGCTCATACATCTCACCTGTCGCCGGGCGGAACATTCAGACGCTGGCCGCAACGGCGGGATTGAGCCTGCCTACCCGATCGTCTGGCACACGACTTGATATTAATCTCCAGGTAGGGACCAGAGGTACAGCCGATGGCGTGCTCGTTCGTGATGTGTTCTATCGCGTATCCGCGAATGTGAATATCGGTGAACGCTGGTTCCAGACACCGAAACTACGATAGATCGACTTGGTGTAAATTCAGATGCGCCGCCGCTCAAAAGCTCAAGAAATCAGGACACATTGATGATGAAAGCTATATCCACCCATATCTCCGACCTGTTCGGAGCCGCGTTGCTCATCCTGTTCGGGATGACCGGCATGGCGCAAACAGCGTTCGCGCAGGCTGAAGAGGCCAGCGATCAGGAGAAGGCGGTTCACTATAGCCTCTATTTCGAGGACTTCAAGAACGAGAATTATTCCAGTGCACTGCCGAACCTGAAGTGGATCATCGAGAACGCACCCGGTTATCCTCGCAATGACGATCGAAATTTCGAACGTCTCGTCGAGACATATGCCGGATTGGCCGCTCAGGCTGAAGACGACGCGACGAAGCGAGCCTATTTGGATTCGGCCCTCGTCGTATTCGATGAAGCCGTGCCGACGCTGAAGGAGCATGGCATCGAAGCCAACGAGCTTCAATGGAAAATCCGCAAGGGTCGATTCCTTCAGGAGCACAGCCCCGTCCTGAGCGACCGGATTGGGGAAGTTTCCGAGACCTATCTCGAGGCGTACGAGTTGGGAGGATGCGAGCTTGATCCCTACTACGTGCGCGTTATCATCGATGGGTACGTTCGATCCGGCGCAAAGCAGGATGCGGTAGAGTTGATGGATGAGGCCGAATCCTGCTACAGCGAGAACGCCGAGATGATGCAGTACATCACGGAGGTGCGTAATACGCTCTTCCGTTCGCCTGAGGAGCGAATGGCCTTCCTCGAGGATCGCCTCGCGAAGACTCCGGACGACGTAGGAATCGCCTCGGAACTGTTCGCTATCTATCTCCGAGCCGGAGAGCGAGCCAAGGCCGCCGAGTTGGGTGAGCGCCTGGCCACGATGGAGAAATCGGCCAAGACGTATCGCATGCTCGGCCAGCTTCACTTGCAGGATGGAGAGGCCGAACGAGCGCTCGAGTACTACGAGCAGGCGCTTGCGATGCCCGACGCGGACAACACCGTCGCCAGAGACATCCACTTCAATATGGGGATCGCACTACAGCAGATGGGAAGGCTGTCCAATGCGCGTGCGAGTTTCCGAAAAGCACTTGAGGTCGATCCGAACTTCGGGAATGCGTACATCGCAATTGGCGACCTCTACGTGACGGCTGTATCGCAGTGCGGCTCCTTCGAGCCTGAAGATCGAGCCGTTTACTGGCTGGCCGTCGATATGTACGAGAGGGCTAAGGCTGTAGACCCATCCGTTGCGTCGCAGGCCAATCAGAAAATCGCAACCTACCGGGGAAGCTTCCCGACCAACGAGAATCTGTTCTTCAAGAACTGGAAGGTTGGAGATTCCTACCGGATCGACTACGGCTGCTACTCGTGGATCGCCCAATCCACCACAGTTCGTCAGCCCACGTCTTAGCGCAACGCCGCTCGTCGCACCACCTGCGACAACGACCTGGCGTCGAATGAATCGGAAGAGCGCCGGTGAGCACATACTCTCCGGCGCTTTTTTCATCGCGACCCGCCTACCTTGCCATTACCAGCCCGGATGGCGAATTTGTCGCGTTCTGACGTGCCCTGGTGAACCAGGGGGTACGGCCATACAGGCTTCGAGGAAGAAGAGCAATTAATACATGCGCATAGAACGAGTAGTAGCCCGGCAGATACTGGATAGCCGGGGCAATCCGACCGTAGAGGTCGATGTCACGACCGATGATGGCGTGCTGGGACGAGCGGCCGTGCCCAGCGGCGCATCAACGGGCGAGCACGAAGCTGTAGAACTCCGTGACGGCGATAGCGACGTCTACCTGGGCAGAGGCGTACTGAAGGCCGTTAAGAACGTCAACGAGACGATCGCGCAGGAGGTCGTTGGCTTCGACGTACTCGATCAGGTCGGAATCGATGACCTCCTCGTCGATCTCGATGGTACCGACAACAAAGGGCGGCTGGGCGCCAATGCCATTCTGGGCGTATCTCTCGCTGTGGCCAAGGCGGGTGCCGCTACTGTGGGGCTCCCTCTATATCGCTACATCGGTGGAACGGCTGCCAGTACGCTCCCCGTGCCCATGATGAACATCATCAATGGCGGGCATCATGCGGACAACAGCGTCGACATGCAGGAGTTCATGGTGATGCCGGTCGGCGCAAGCTCTTTTGCGGAGGCGCTTCGCATCGGTACCGAGATCTTTCATACGCTGAAGCGCGTCCTGAAAGGAAAGGGGTACAACACGGCCGTCGGCGATGAGGGCGGCTTCGCACCGAATCTTCGCTCGAATGACGAGGCCGTCGAGGTCATCCTCGAGGCCATCGAGCAGGCCGGGTATGAGCCTGGACGCGATGTCTACCTCGCTCTTGATCCGGCAACGAGTGAAATGTATCGCGACGGGCACTACGTCTTTTGGAAAAGCGACCCCGGCCGCAAGCGAACACCCGACGAGATGATCGCCTTCTGGGAAAGCTGGGTCGATCAGTACCCCATCATCTCGATCGAGGATCTCATGGCCGAAGACGACTGGGATGGTTGGGCCGCCGTTACGGAAGCGCTGGGAGATCGTGTCCAACTTGTGGGCGACGACCTGTTCGTGACCAACACCGATCGCCTGCAGCGTGGCATTTCGGAAGGGACGGCCAATTCAATACTCATCAAACTCAACCAGATAGGGACGCTCACTGAGACGCTGCAGGCCATAGAGCTGGCGCATACGCACGGCTACACGAGCGTCATCAGCCATCGGTCCGGCGAAACCGAGGACACGACCATCGCAGATCTGGCAGTCGCCACGAACGCAGGCCAGATAAAGACGGGATCCGCCAGCCGCAGCGACCGTGTCGCCAAATACAATCAGCTTCTTCGGATCGAGGAATTTCTCGGCCGCACCGCATCATTTCCGGGCGTTGATGCCTTCCATCTCGCCTCGAAAGAGTAGCCTATGAGACAGCATCGAACGAAGAAGAGCTCGCACTGGACGAGGCTCGGCCGATCCATGCTGCCGATCCCGCTCACCACCGAGGAGAAGCGTCGCCTCCGGAATCGTATCATTGCGTCTGCCTTACTCCTGCTCGGTGTCTGGATCACTTTCTTCGACAGCCACAGCCTCATCAAACGAATCTCATGGCATCGGGAACATGCCGATCTCGTGGAAGCCAATGCGAAGCTTCGGGCCGAGATCGAGCGCCTCGAGGGAGAAGTGGCCAAGGGGCTGTCGGATGAGGTCGTGGAGCGTATCGCGCGGGAGGAATACGGAATGCGACGACCCGGCGAGACGGTGTACCGGATCGCCGAAGCGGATTGATCCAGGCATGCCGAGCATCTGCAGTTAGTCGATTCGATCAATGCCGGGCGATTTCGCAACGTCATCTCCGCAGAAGCGCATCGAGCCACGATTCGCCATTGGGGTGGATCTGGGCGGCACGATGATAAAGGCGGCCATCGTTGAACGCGATCGGGGGCTCGTCACTGAGATGTCTGTTGAGACGGAGGCAGAACACGGCCCTGAGCACGTGCTGGATCGCGTTGCGGACGTGATCCGCCAGATTCAGGATCAGTCGCCGGAGTATCCCATCGACGGCGTTGGGATCGGCGCCCCCGGCGTAATCAATTGGGAGCGTACGACCGTCATCTATCCTCCCAACCTGCCGGGCTGGGAGATCATCAACTTGCGCGAGGCCCTCGGAAGGCGCCTGGGCGATGGACTGACCGTCTTCGTGGAGAACGACGCGAACCTTGCCGCCCTCGGTTCGGCATATCACGGCGCAGGACGCCCGTTTTCATCCTTTATCATGATCACGCTGGGGACGGGTGTGGGGGGCGCAATCATATACAACAATCAGATCTTCCGAGGGACTACTGGAGGCGCGGGTGAGATCGGTCATACCACCATCGATTTCGACGGACCCGTCGACCGTTACGGCATCGGTGGAGCCGTGGAAGCCTACCTGGGACAGCGATTCCTCTCGCGCTACGCTCGTTACCGGCTCCTCAGCCGTCCCGAAAGTAGCATCCACAAGGTAGCCGGCGAAGACCTCGTGGACCTCACTCCCCTCATGCTGTATGAGGCAGCGCGCGACGGCGACGAGATGTCGCGCAGAATCCTGGCCTGGGCAGGACATAAGCTGGGGGTGGCACTGGGCTCCGCCGTTAATCTGCTGGATATCCGAAAGATCGTCGTTGGAGGAGGGCTCTCCGCGGCCGGAGAGTTCATTCTGGAGCCGGCTCGACAATCGATTCAGGATTATGTCATGCCGGACCACCGCGATGACGTCGAGATCATTCGCGAAACCCTCGGTAACGAGGCCGGTATGCTCGGGGCGGCTCATCTCGTCTTCCAGTTCATGGATTCGCAGGCCGTGGCAGCCGACTAGTGCACCGGCATGCCCTTTGTGCCGGTTCGCGAAGTGCTTACGCCATCTTACCAACCCTCTCCTTGTTCCTCTTGTCTTCTTGCTGAGGAATGGCGCCGGCTCATCGTGTCATAGCCTTCTTGCTGTTGAGCGTCTGGACGATTCCTGCGGCGGCTCAGGAGACGGATCAGCCGCAAACGCTGCCGCATCCCGCCGATACCTCGGCTGCGGACACGACCGGGCAAGTCGTGGGCGTCCTCGGGCCCCCGGCAGATACACTTCTGGCGGACCCTGAAGCGGTTCGGCCTCCGCCTACGCGCTCGGGCGATGGTGGGCTCGACGAGACCGTTCAATTTTCCGCGACCGATTCGCTCATCATCCAGTTCGATGAAGATGGAGATGTGGGAAGTCTCTTCGGCAACGCGCGAGTTGTATCTGGAGATGCGACGTTGCAGGCTTACCAGGTCGACATCCTGTTCGAAATCGATGAGCTCCGAGCTCGCGGGCTCCGCAGCGATACGGGGTTCGTGGGTAGACCGCAGTTCTCACAGGGAAGTGAGTCGTTCACGGGCACGGAGTTGGCATTCAATCTCGAGACGGAGAGAGGCCGGGTCGTCGAGGCGCAGACCGGGATCGAGGAGGGATTTATTCGGGCCGGTGTGGTGAAGGTGGATCGAGACAGCGTCATCTACATCGCCAACGGCGTCTACACCACCTGTGAGTGTGTTGAGGATCCATCCTACACGCTTAGATCCGACAAAATGAAGATCGTCGATCAGGAATGGATCTACACCGGGCCTATTCAGCTGTACATCTTCAACATCCCCACTCCTCTCTGGCTGCCTTTCGGCTTTCTACCCGCACGGGAAGGCCGGCGAAGTGGTCCCCTGCCCCCGCAATACGGTGAGGACGAGCGTGGATTCTATCTGCGGAATTGGGGATGGTACCAGGCCATCAGTGAGTATCTCGATGCACAGGTTCAGTTTGGCCTATGGACAAAGGGCAGCTGGCAGGTGAGTCCGCAGATGCGCTACGCGCGCCGGTACAGGTACCGCGGCAGCGTCGGATTCGATTACGTCCGGAATCGCAGCGGCGAACGTGGCGACCCGACCTTCAGCGCCTATGGCACGGGCCGCATCCGGTGGAATCATAACCAGGAGCTCAGCCCCACGTCGCGGCTGAACGCCGATGTCGATCTATCCTCATCGAGTTACCTCCGGACCTCGTCGGAGCAGTACGATGATCGCGTGCGCCAGACCATACAATCCAGTATCGGGTACAGCAAGAATTGGCGAAGTTCGGGGCGCAGCCTCTCGCTCAACTCGAGTCACCGGCAAAACCTCGCCAACCGCAGCGTCAACATCACACTTCCCAGCCTCCGTTTCACGCAAAGCACGAGAACGCCGTTCGCGCGCGAGCGGGCCGTCGGGGGCCAGCGCTGGTACGAGCGCATCCAATACGATTACAGTGGATCGCTCGAAAACAGGTACGCCTTCGTTCCTTCCCTGCAGGATTCGGCGGCCGCAGATATCTCCTGGTACGAGGCCCTCTTCTCGCCTTCCAAATACAGGCGCGCCACGGGCCGCGATCAGCCCTTCGATTTCCGCGCGAGTCATCGCGTAGGAAGCAGCGCCAGCTTCTCCATCAATCGGATACCCGTCATCAACAAGCGAATCCGACTGAACCTCGCTCCCAATCTTAACTACACGGAGGACTGGTTCATCCAGACGACGGAGCGCCGGCTAGACCCGGACTCCACCGTCGCGGAGGTAACGAATCCTGGCTTCTTCGCTCTTCGCCAGTTCACAACCGGGGTCTCGGCCAATACCACGTTCTACGGCCTATTCCCTGTCGCGATCGGGCCATTCCAGGGTCTGCGCCATACCGTGCGCCCATCCGTGAGCTTCAGTTATCGCCCCGACTTCTACGATGACTTTTGGGGTTACACCGACACCTACGTAGACGCCAATGGGAATGTAGTTCGATACGCGCGTGTAAGCGGGGTAAGTCAGGGAAAGCAGAAGGCGCTGAGCCTCAGCGTCGATAACGTCTTCGAGACGAAGCATGTGCGCGTGGACACAACGGGCGAAACCCGATCGCGAACGGTGCCTTTGCTCAATGTGTCGGCGAACACGAGCTACAATTTTGCGCGCGAGGAATTCAAGCTGGCGCCCATCAATGTTACGGCACGCACACGCATCGCGGAGCAGTTCAATCTTCGCATGTCATCGACCTTCTCTCCCTATGCCCTCGATGAGTCCCGGAGCGCGGAAATCGATAGATATCTGATCTCTGGGAATTTCTTGACTCCGGTCCGCCTGACGCGTGCGAACATTAGCCTGAATACCCGCTTTCAGAGTGCGCGC
>Ga0079224_100012966_pt1 | contig 11583 bp, 9 predicted proteins | sample Stecom2015_FD_80414 | JGI IMG/M metagenome (GOLD analysis project Ga0079224, IMG submission 80414) | Agricultural soil microbial communities from Utah to study Nitrogen management - Steer compost 2015 | ecosystem: Environmental > Terrestrial > Soil > Agricultural land | place: USA: Utah...
CTGACCGAGGTCCCCCCGGCGCTCGGGGCCGGGCACCTCCACCTCGTCACCGAGTCGATCCAGCGCCTCGAGGACGTGTTCGTGGGGATGGGCTTCACCGTGGAGGAGGGCCCCGAGGTCGAGACCGACTGGCACAACTTCGGGGCGCTCAACTTCCCCGACGACCACCCGGCGCGCGACATGTACGACACGCTGTACGTGGAGATGGGCGAGCCGGGCTCCACCGTGCTGCGCACCCACACCTCCCCGGTACAGGTGCGGGTCATGACCGCCCAGGAGCCGCCGATCTTCTCGGTGATGCCGGGCCGGGTGTTCCGCCAGGACACGCCCGACGCCACCCACATGCCGGTGTTCCACCAGATCGAGGGCCTCGTCATCGACCGCGACATCACCTTCGCCGACCTGGCCGGCACGCTCGACGCGTTCACCAAGGCGTACTTCGGCGGCGACTTCGCGTCGCGCCTGCGGCCCTCGTACTTCCCGTTCACCGAGCCGTCCGCCGAGTTCGACATCATCCGCCCCGACGGCTCCTTCCTCGAGCTCGGCGGCTGCGGCATGGTCCACCCCAACGTGCTGCGCAACTGCGGCATCGACCCCGAGGAGTGGCAGGGGTTCGCCTTCGGGTTCGGGATCGACCGCCTGGCCATCACCCGCCACGGCGTCGACGACCTGCGCCACCTCTTCACCAACGACATCCGCTTCCTCTCCCAGTTCTAGGACGCCCCCGATGAAGGTCCTGCTCTCCTGGCTGCGCGACTTCGCCCCGTTCGAGGGGGACCCCGTCGCGCTCGGCGACGAGCTGTCCGACCTCGGCATGGCCGTCGAGGACGTGCAGCTCGTCGGCGAGGGCCTCGACGGGATCGTCGTGGCCCGGGTCCTCGAGACCCGCCCGATCCCCGGCGCCAACAAGATCCACCAGGTGATCGTCGACGCCGGCGACGGGGAGCCGCTCGAGATCGGCTGCGGGGCGTTCAACATGGCCCCCGGCGACCTCGTCCCGCTGGCCACGATCGGCACCGTCATGCCCAACGGCATGGAGATCCGGCGCCGCAAGATGGCCGGCGTCTGGTCGAACGGGATGCTGTGCTCCGCCCGCGAGCTCGGCCTCGGCGACGACCACGACGGCATCTACCTGCTGCCCCGCCACCTCGAGCCGGGCACCCCCTTCGCCGAGGCGATGGGGATCGAGCGCGACGTCCTCTGGGACCTCGAGATCAACCCCAACCGGCCCGACGCGATGTCGATGGCCGGCGTGGCCCGGGACCTGGCCGCCCGCCTCGGCCTGCCCTTCCAGCTGCCCGAGCCGACGCCCCGCACCGTCCCGGCCGACCGCGTCTCCGGCGTCACCGTCGAGATCCTCGACCCGGACCGCTGCGGCTCGTTCGAGGCTCGGGTGCTGCGCGACGTCACCGTCGGCCCCGGGGACCCGAAGATGGCCGCCCGCCTCGCCCTCGTGGGGATGCGCTCGATCAACAACGTGGTCGACGTGTCCAACTACGTGATGCTCGAGCTCGGCCAGCCCAACCACCCCTACGACCTGGCCAAGGTGGCCGGCCCGGGCTTCCGCATCCGCCGGGCCCGCGACGGCGAGGTCCTCACCACCCTCGACGACGTCGAGCGCACCCTCGGCGCCGAGGACCTGCTCATCTGCGACGGGGCCGACCAGCCCGTCGGCCTAGCGGGGATCATGGGCGGCGCCGACAGCGAGATCTCCGAGGCCACGACCGACGTGCTCCTCGAGATGGCGTGGTTCGAGCCGATCGGCATCGTCCGCTCGAGCCGCCGCCACAAGCTGCGCTCGGAGGCGTCGGCCCGCTTCGAGAAGGGCACCGATCCCGAGGTCGTGGACCTCGCCATGCGGCGCTTCGCCGAGCTGCTCGGCGCGCCGCTCGAGGACGGCCGCGCCGTCGCCACCGGCCAGCTCCCCGAGCGGCCCCGCGTGCGGCTCCGCACCCAGCGGGTGGCCCGGCTGCTCGGCACCGACCTGGGCCGCGACCGCATCGCCGCCGTCCTGGAGCCGATCGGGTTCGCCACCACGCCCGTCGGCGACGACCTCGACGTGCAGATCCCGTCGTGGCGCTACGACGCCTCCACCGAGATCGACGTCATCGAGGAGGTGGCCCGCCACCACGGGTACTCGCAGCTCGGCAAGACCGTGCCCCGCTCGCCGATCACCGGTCGACTCACCCAGCGCCAGCTCGACCGGCGCTGGCTGCGGGCCGTGCTCGTCGGGCGGGGCGTCACCGAGGCGATGCCGATGCCGTTCCTCGCCCCCGGCGAGCTGGCTCGCTGCGGGCAGGCCGACGACGGCATCCGGATCACCAACCCGCTCGTGGCCGAGCAGTCGGTGCTGCGCACGTCGCTGCTGCCGGGCCTCGTCGGCGCCGTCGCCTACAACTGGTCGCACCGCAACCACGGGGTGCGCCTCTTCGAGATCGGCCACGTCTTCCTCCGGCCGGCCGACCCCGACGCCGACCTGCCCGTCGAGCGGGAGGTGCTCGCGGCGGTCCTGGCCGGCGCCGAGGCCCCCGAGGCGGTGCACCTCTGGCGCGTCGTCGTCGAAGCGCTCGGCGTGAAGGGGATCGAGCTCGCCAACGCCGAGGTCCCGGGGCTGCACCCCACCCGGTCGGCCCGGCTGACCCACGGCGGGGAGCCCCTCGGCGCGCTCGGCGAGGTGGACCCGGCCGTCCTCGACGCCTACGGGATCGGCGAGCGGGTGGCCTACCTCGAGGTCGACCTCACCACCCTGCTCGACCTGCCCCACGGCGACGAGGCCTGGCGCCCGTTCAGCCTCTTCCCGTCGAGCGACATCGACCTCGCGTTCGAGGTGGACGACGCCGTGCCCGCCACCGCCGTGGAGGACGCCATCCGGGGCGCCGGCGGCGACCTCCTGTGGTCGGTGTCCCTCTTCGACGTCTACCGGGGCGAGGGGGTGGGCGAGGGCCGGCGCAGCCTGGCCTACCGGCTCCGGTTCCAGGCCCCCGACCGCACGCTCACCGACGCCGAGGTGGCCGAGCTGCGGGCCCAGGTGATCGCCGCCGTCGAGGGCGGCCTGCCGGCCAGCCTCCGGGGCTGAGCGAGGTCAGCCGGCCGGCGACTCGCCGAGGCGGCCGTCGCTCATCTGCCGGTACAGCTCGTAGATCTCCTTGCAGACCTCGCACACCGGGAGCTTCTTCGGGTCCTGCTGGGGGACGAACCGCTCCCCGCAGAGCGCCTCCACGGGGTAGCCGTACACTCGGGCCTCGGTGACCTTGGCCAGGGCCGACTCCCCGGGCTCGGTCTTCACGATGTGGGCCGCCTTGGGCGGGCCGGTCTGGGTGACGTCGTCGGTGCGACGGTCGAGATCCGGATCGATCGTGATCGGCGACACCGAGGGATGCGACATGCCCACGATGCTACCCACCACCCCGGTTTGCATGATGATGCACGATCGTGAATGATCTTCCGGTGGTCGACGTCGGCATCATCGGAGGATCGGGCTACACCGGCGCGGAGCTGCTGCGGCTCTGCGCCCTGCACCCGGAGCTGCGGGTGCGCGTGGCCACCGGCGACTCCCAGGCCGGCACCGCCGCGGCGGCCCTGTACCCCAGCCTGGCCGCCGCCCACCCGGACCTCGTGTTCGAGCGGTACTCGCCCGAGCTCGTCGACGGACTCGAGCTCGTCTTCGTGGCGCTGCCCCACGGGGCCAGCCAGGACCTCATGCCCGAGCTCGTCGACCGGGTGGGTCACGTCGTGGACCTCGCGGCCGACTTCCGGCTGCAGGACGCCGACCTCTACCCCCAGTGGTACGGCGAGCCCCACAAGGTCCCCGAGCTGCTCGAGCGCTTCGCCTACGGGCTGCCCGAGCTGTACCGGGCCGAGATCCTGGCCGCCGAGCACGTGGCCACGCCCGGGTGCTACCCGACCGCCGCCTCGCTGGCGCTGGCCCCGCTCGTGCGGGCCGGGGCGATCGAGCCCCACGGGATCGTCGTCGACGCCGCGTCCGGGGTCTCCGGCGCCGGCCGGCCGCCGAAGCCGAGCACCACGTTCTGCGCGGTGGACGAGGACTTCACCGCGTACGGGCTGCTCGACCACCGCCACACCCCGGAGATGGAGCAGGTGCTCGGCGCCACCGTGCTGTTCACCCCGCACCTGGCCCCGATGAACCGGGGGATCCTGGCCACCTGCTACGCCCGCCCCACCGGCGACGTCGACACCGAGGCCCTCCTCGCCCTCCAGCGGCAGGCCTACGCGGACGAACCGTTCGTGGTCGTCACCGATGGCTCCCCGTCCACCAAGGCCACGCTGGGTTCGAACTGCGCCCACGTCACCGCCCGCTTCGACCCCCGCACCGGCTGGGTGGTCGCGATCGCGGCGATCGACAACCTCACCAAGGGCGCCTCCGGCGCCGCCGTCCAGTGCGCCAACCTGCTGCTCGAGCTGCCGGAGACGGCCGGGCTGCCGACCGTGGGGGTCTATCCCTGATGTCCGTCACCGCACCCACCGGCTTCACCGCCCACGGCGTCGCCTGCGGGATCAAGCCCACCGGCGACCTCGACCTGAGCCTCGTCGCCACCGCCGACGGCATCCCCGTCGCGGCGGCCGCCGTCTTCACCCAGAACCGCCTCACCGCGGCGCCGGTCGTCACCACCGCCGCCCACCTGGCCCGCACCGGGGGCCGGGCGGCGGCGGTCGTCCTCAACAGCGGCTGCGCCAACGCCGCCACCGGCCTGCAGGGTGCCCAGGACGCCGAGGAGACCACGGCCCTCGTCGCCAAGGAGCTCGGCTGCGCGGCCGACGAGGTGCTCGTGTGCAGCACCGGCCTCATCGGCCACCGCCTGCCGATGGACGCCGTGCGCGGCGGGATCGGCCCGCTGGTGGCCGGGCGGGGCGACGACGAGGCGGCCGGCCACCGGGCCGCCGAGGCGATCATGACCACCGACACCCGGGCCAAGGAGGTCCTCGTCCCGCGCGACGGCTTCACCGTCGGCGGGATGGCCAAGGGGGCCGCGATGCTGGCCCCGAACATGGCGACGATGCTCGCCGTGCTCACCACCGACGCCGCCGTCGCCCCCGACCAGCTGACCGAGCTGCTGCGGCGAGCGGTGGCCGACTCCTTCAACGCCATCACCGTCGACGGCTGCACCTCCACCAACGACACGGTCATCGTCCTCGCCTCCGGCGCCGCGGGCGAGGTCGACGAGCGCGACCTCGAAGGGGCGCTCAGCGAGGCGTGCCTGGACCTGGCCCGCCAGATGGTCGGCGACGCCGAGGGCCACACCAAGGTCGTCACCGTCGAGGTGGTCGGCGCCCTCTCCGACGAGGAGGCGCGCGCCGGGGCCCGCAAGGTGGCCGAGAGCCAGCTCGTGAAGTGCTCCTGGTACGGCAACGACCCCTACTGGGGGCGGGTGGCCAGCGAGCTCGGCACCGCCGGCATCGCCGTGGAAGCCGACAAGCTGAGCATCCGCTACGGCGACCACGTCGTGGCCCGCAACGGCGTGACCGCCGAGGTGGACGAGGCCGCCCTCGCCGCCTACATGGCCGGCGCCGAGCTGCACGTCGTCGCCAACCTCGGGATCGGGGACGGCCGGGCTCGGCTCCTCACCAACGACCTCACCCACGCCTACATCGACGAGAACATGGGGACCTCGTGAGCGGCACCGACCCGTCCACCACCCACGCCGAGGCCGCCACCCGCGCCGAGGTGCTCCTCGAGGCGCTGCCGTACATCCAGCGCTTCCGGGGCCGCACGATCGTCGTGAAGTTCGGCGGCAACGCCATGGTCGACCCCGAGCTGACCGCCACCTTCGCCCAGGACATCGTCCTGATGCACTCGGTCGGGCTGCGCCCGGTCGTCGTCCACGGCGGCGGCCCCCAGATCAGCGAGCTCATGGAGCGGCTCGGCAAGGTGCCGGAGTTCATCGACGGCCAGCGCGTCACCGACGCCGAGACCGTCGACATCGCCCGGATGGTGCTCATGGGCAAGGTCAACCGCGACCTCGTCGGCGCCATCAACGTGCACGGCCCCCTCGCCGTGGGGCTCTCCGGCGAGGACGCCGGGCTCATCGAGGCCGGGGCCCGGGACCCCGCCCTCGGCTACGTCGGCGACGTCGTGTCGGTCAACCCCTCGATCCTCGAGCGGCTGCTCGCCGAGCAGCTCATCCCGGTCGTGTCCACGATCGCCGCCGACGCCAAGGGCCAGACCTACAACATCAACGCCGACACCGTGGCCGGCGCCCTCGCCGAGGCGCTGGGCGCCGAGAAGGTGATCTACCTGACCGACGTGCCCGGCCTCCTCGCCGACGTCGACGACCCCGACAGCCTCATCAGCCACATCGGCGCCGCCGCCCTGCAGCGGATGATCGAGGACGGCACCCTCACCGGCGGGATGATCCCGAAGATCACGGCCTGCTTCCACGCCGTCACCAACGGGGTCGCCTCGGCCCACCTCCTCGACGGCCGGCTGCCCCACGTGGTGCTCCTCGAGCTCTTCAGCGACGCGGGGGTCGGCACGATGATCACCCGGGAGGGTCCGCAGTGAGCGCGCTCATGCCCACCTACCCGGCCCCGGCCGTCACCTTCGTGCGGGGCGAGGGCTCCTGGCTGTGGGACGACGAGGGGCGCCGCTACCTCGACCTCCTGTCCGGCCTCGCCGTCACGTCGCTCGGGCACAGCCACCCCGCCGTGGCCGACGCGCTCGCCGAGCAGGCCCGCACCCTCCTGCACGTGTCGAACCTGTTCGGCACCACGATCGGCCCGGAGGTGGCCGCCACCCTCGACCGGCTGCTCGGCGTCGGTCAGCCCGGCTGGCCGGCCGAGGGCACCCGGGGCCAGGTGTTCTTCTGCAACAGCGGCGCCGAGGCCAACGAGTGCGCCATCAAGCTGGCCCGCCGCTTCGGGGGCCGGGGCCGCCACGTCGTGGTCAGCGCCCTCCAGTCCTTCCACGGCCGCACCCTGGCCACCCTCCACGCCACCGGTCAGCCGGCCAAGCACGAGGGCTTCCAGCCGCTGCCCGAGGGCTTCCGCCACGTCCCCTGGGCCGACCTCGACGAGCTGGAGCGGGCCCTCGACACGACGGTGGCCGCCGTGCTCCTCGAGCCGGTCCAGGGGGAGGGGGGCGTGAACCCCGCCACCGAGGCCTACTTCCGCGGCGTCCGGCGCCTCTGCGACGAGCGGGGGATCCTCATGATGGTGGACGAGGTCCAGTCCGGCCTCGGCCGCTGCGGCCGCTGGTTCGCCCACCAGGCACTCGGCGTGGTCCCTGACGTGGTCACGATGGCCAAGGCCCTCGGCAACGGCGTCCCGATCGGCGCCTGCTGGGCCAAGCGGGAGGTGGCCGCGGCCTTCGAGCCCGGCGACCACGCCACCACCTTCGGCGGCCAGCCGCTCGCCACCGCCGCCGCCCGCGCCGTGCTCGCCGTGATGGAGGCCGAAGACGTGCCCGCCCGGGCCACCCGGGCCGGGGACCGGCTCCGGGCCGCCCTGGCCGACATGCCCGGCGTGTCCGCTGTGCGGGGCCTCGGGCTCCTGCTCGGCGTGGAGCTCGACGGCCACGACGCCAAGGCCGTGGTGACCCGCCTGCTCGAGCTCGGTGCCGTGGCCAACGCCGTCACCCCCACCGCCCTGCGCCTCGCCCCCTCGCTGCTCATCACCGACGACGAGCTGGACCACGCCGTCGAGCTCATCGGGAAGGCCCTCGCATGACCGCACCCCGCCACCTCCTCGAGATCGACGACCTCGCCGCCGACGAGCTGGGGCGGGTCCTCGACCTCGCCGCCGACCCCGTGCACCCCAACGTCCTGAGCGGCCGCACCGTGGGCCTCTACTTCGAGAAGCAGTCGCTGCGCACCCGGCACTCCTGCGAGGCGGCCGTGGTCCAGCTCGGCGGCCACCCGGTGACCTTCCGGGCCGAGGAGGTCGGCACGGACAGCCGCGAGCCGCTCACCGACATCGCCCGGGTGCTGTCCGGCTACCACGCCGCCATCGCCGGGCGCGTCTACCGCCACGGCGACCTCGAGGCGTGGGCTGCGGCCGCCACCGTGCCGGTCGTCAACCTCCTCTCCGACCTCGGCCACCCGTGCCAGGCGATCGCCGACCTGCTCACGATGCGGGAGCGATGGGGCGACCTCGCCGGGCGCACCGTGTGCTGGGTGGGGGACTACAACAACGTCGCCCGCAGCCTCTGCCTGGGCGCGGCGGCCGCCGGCATGCGGCTGCGCATCGCCAGCCCCGACGGCTACGGGCCCACCGACGAGGACCTCGACCGGCTCGCCGCCAACGGCCTCGCCGAGGCGCCCGTGGTCACCACCCGCCCGCACGAGGCGGCCGAGGGCGCCGACGCCGTGCACACCGACGTGTGGGCGTCGATGGGCCAGGAGGACGAGGCCGAGGCCCGACGCCAGGCCTTCGAGGGCTTCCGCGTCGACGACGACGTGATGGCCGCGGCCGCGCCCGACGCCCTCTTCATGCACTGCCTGCCCGCCCACCGCGGCGAGGAGGTGGCGGCCTCGGTCGTCGACGGGCCCCAGAGCGTCGTGATCCCGCAGGCCCACAACCGGCTCCACGCCTTCCGGGGCGTGCTGCGCTTCCTGCTCGAGGAGGCCTGATGGCGCTGGCCAAGCCGCAGCGGCAGCACCGCATCGCCAAGCTCCTCGCCGAGAACGCCGTCACCAGCCAGGCCCACCTCGTCGAGCTGCTCGCCGCGGAGGGCGTGCAGGCCACCCAGGCCACCGTGTCCCGCGACCTCGAGGACCTCGGCGCCATCAAGGTCCGGGTGGCCGGCGGCGAGACCGTCTACGCCATCCCCGAGCTGCCCACCGAGCAGCGAGCCCCCGAGGACCACCTCCGGCGCGTGTTCGGCGACTGGGTCGTCGAGGTCGCGAGCTCCGGGAACCTCGTGGTCCTGCGCACCCCGCCCGGCTCGGCCCACGTGGTCGGCTCCGCCCTCGACCGCGCCGGGATCCCCGAGGTCCTGGGTACGGTCGCCGGCGACGACACCCTCATCGTCGTGGTGGCCGAGTCTACCACCGGCGCCGAGGTCGCCGCCCGGCTGGCCGACCTGGCCGGCCTCTCGACCTGACCGCCGCCCCGTCCCCGTCCGAACCCCACCACCAGCACAACCCCAGCAAAGGAACCAGCCATGGCCAAGCGCGTCGTCCTCGCCTACAGCGGCGGCCTCGACACCTCCGTCGCCGTCCGGTGGATGATCGACAACTACGGCGTCGAGGTCATCGCCCTGGCCGTCGACGTCGGCCAGGCCGCCGAGGACTACGACGTCCTGCGCGAGCGGGCCCGAGCGGCCGGCGCCGTCGAGGCCATCGTCGTCGACGCCAAGGAGGAGTACGCGGCCGAGTACTGCATGCCCGCGCTCGCCGCCAACGCCCTCTACGAGCAGCGCTACCCGCTCGTGTCCGCCCTGTCCCGCCCGGTCATCGTGAAGCACCTCGTCGAGGCGGCCAAGTTCCACGGTGCCGACGCCGTCGCCCACGGCTGCACCGGCAAGGGCAACGACCAGGTCCGCTTCGAGGTGTCCACCCGGGCGCTCAACCCGGACCTCGAGGTGCTGGCCCCGGTGCGGTCCTGGGGCATGACCCGCGAGGACAGCATCCACTACGCCTACGACCACGACATCCCGATCCAGGCGACGAAGGAGAAGGTGTACTCCATCGACGACAACATCTGGGGCCGGGCCATCGAGTGCGGCGAGATGGAGGATCCGTGGACCCGCCCGCCGGAGGGCGTGTGGCTCCTCACCAAGCCCACCGAGACCGAGCCCCGCGACGTCGAGATCTCCTTCGAGGCCGGCGTGCCGGTGGCCGTCGACGGCGAGTCCCTCACCCCGCTCGGGGTGATCCAGCGGCTCAACGACCTCGTGGGCGGCTACGGCTGGGGCCGCATCGACATCGTCGAGAACCGCCGGGTGGGCATCAAGAGCCGGGAGACCTACGAGTGCCCGGGCAGCCTGGCGCTGATCATGGCCCACCGCGACCTCGAGGGCCTCTGCCTCGAGCGGGACCTCCAGCGGGAGAAGGCCCGCCTCGAGCCCCGCTACGCCGAGCTGGTCTACGACGGCCTGTGGTTCAGCCCCCTCAAGCAGGCCCTCGACGCGTTCATGGTCGAGAGCCAGCGGTACGTGACCGGCGACGTCCGGCTGCGGCTGTCGCCCGGGTCCTGCCAGGTGACCGGCCGGCGCAGCCCGCACAGCCTCTACGACTACGGCCTCGCCACCTACGACGCGGCCGACACGTTCCGCCACGAGGACTCGGCCGGGTTCGTGCGGCTCTGGGGCCTGTCCGTGGAGACCTGGGCCGGCGTGCAGGGCCAGCTCGGCACCGCGCCGCAGGCCCACCCGCAGGGCCCCGACGAGGTCTGATGGCCACCCTCTGGCACGGCCGCTTCGAGGGCGGACCGGCCGAAGAGCTGCTCGCCTACACGGTGAGCCTGCCCTTCGACCAGCGCCTCGCCCCCGACGACATCGCCGGCTCCCGGGCCCACGTCCGGGGGCTGGTGCGAGCCGGGGTGCTCACCGAGGCCGAGCGCGACGCCGTGCTCGGGGCCCTCGACCAGGTCGAGCGCGAGCTGGCCGAGGGCAGCTTCGAGTTCACCCCGGCCGACGAGGACATCCACACCGCCGTCGAGCGCCGGGTCACCGAGCTGGCCGGCCCGGCCGGCGCCAAGCTCCACACCGGCCGGAGCCGCAACGACCAGGTCGCCACCGACCTGCGGCTGTACGCCAAGCGGGCGCTGCTCGACGTGGCGCAGCGGGTGCTGGCCCTGCAGGAGGTGCTGGCCGCTCGCGCGGACGAGGTCGGCGACGCTTACCTGCCCGGCTACACCCACCTGCAGCGGGCGCAGCCGGTGCTCGTCGCCCACCACCTCCTCGCGCACGGCTGGGCGCTGGCCCGCGATGTCGACCGGCTCCTCGACTGCCGGCGCCGGCTCGACGTGTCTCCCCTCGGGGCCGGCGCGCTGGCCGGCTCGTCGATCCCGCTCGATCCCGACGGGGTGGCCGCCGACCTCGGCTTCGCCGCCCGCTTCGAGAACAGCCTCGACGCGGTCAGCGACCGCGACTTCGTGGCTGAGGCCCTCTTCGCGCTGACCATGGTGGGCCTGCACCTGTCCCGCCTCGGCGAGGAGTGGGTGCTGTGGACGAGCGACGAGGTGGGCTTCGCCCGGCTCGACGACGCGTACGCCACCGGCAGCTCGATGCTCCCGCAGAAGAAGAACCCCGACATCGCCGAGCTGGCCCGAGGCAAGGCCGGGCGGCTCATCGGCGACCTCACCGGGCTGCTGGCCACCTTGAAGGCCCTGCCCCTCGCCTACAACCGGGACCTGCAGGAGGACAAGGAGCCCCTGTTCGACGCCGTCGACCAGGTGTCGCTGGCGCTCGGTGCCATCGCCGGGATGATCCGCACCGCCACCTTCGACACCGACCGGATGCGGGCGGCGGCCGACGCGCCGACCGCCGCGGCCACCGACCTGGCCGAGCACCTCGTGGTGCGCGGCACCCCGTTCCGCGAGGCCCACGCCATCGTCGGCGCGCTGGTGCGCGAGTCCCTCGACACCGGCCGACCCCTCTCCGAGCTGGTCGCCGCCCACCCGGAC
>Ga0079224_100012967_pt1 | contig 11583 bp, 8 predicted proteins | sample Stecom2015_FD_80414 | JGI IMG/M metagenome (GOLD analysis project Ga0079224, IMG submission 80414) | Agricultural soil microbial communities from Utah to study Nitrogen management - Steer compost 2015 | ecosystem: Environmental > Terrestrial > Soil > Agricultural land | place: USA: Utah...
GCGGGACGCCGAAGAGGACCCCTTCGAGCCCGCGCATCGCGATCGAGGCAAGCGCGAGCCCGACCGCGAGGCCGATGCCCACGGACGCGAGCGACTCGCCGACGACCAGCCGAACGATGCGCGAGCGAGTCACACCGAGCGCCGCGCGGATGCCGAGCTCCTGCGTGCGCCGCTCGACGGCGAACGCGACGAGCGCATGGATACCGAGCGTCGCGAGCAGCAATGCGATCAGTGAGAATCCGCCGATGAGCGCGGTACCGATTCGCGGCAGCGCCATCGCCTCGCCGAGGTGCTCCTCGAGCGTCACCAGGCGGGTCACCGGCAGCGAAGCGTTCACGTCTCTGAGCGCCGCACGCAAGGCCGGCAGCGAGCTCGCCGGATCGCCGGCCGTCCGCACGACGACCGAGAACGCGGTCCACGAGAAGAGCTCGAGCGGCAGATACATCATCGGCGTCGGCTCCTCGGTCAGGTCCGCGACCTTCGCGTTGCCGACGACGCCGATCACGTCGAGCCACGGGCTGTCCGCGCTTTGCGAGCGCATACGGCCGCCGACCGCGTCGCCGCCCCAGAACGCTCGAGCCGCCGCTTCGTTCACGACGACGACCGGCGCCGCGTTCGCGCGATCCGTCGCGTCGAACGTGCGTCCGGCGAGCAGCGGGATGCCCATCGTCTCGAAGTAGCCGCGGCTGACGAACGCAACGGGGAGCTCGACGGCGCCCGTTCCGCTCGGCGCGGCGAACCCGTCGATGACCCGCGTCGTCGTCGTGCCCGGCTGCACCGGCAGCCGCGTCGTCAGGGCCGCGCGTTCGACGCCGGGCAGTGCCTCGACGCGCTCGAGGATCTCGGCCGAGACGGTCGGGATCGCCTCTTCGGCGATACCGGCCTGCGCGAGATTCGTCGCGATCACCGCGATGCGCTCCGCGTCGACGCCGGGATCGACGCGCTCGGCGTTCGCAAGGCTCCGCGCGAGGAGGCCCGTGCCGACGACGAGCACGACCGAGATCGCGACCTGGACGACGACGAGGCCGTTCCTCAACGTCGAGAGTCCGCGGCCCGCCGAGTGGCCGCGCCCCTCGTCCCGCGGCATCGTCGCAACGTCGGTCTTCGACGCGCGCAGCGCCGGTATCAGGCCGCACGCGAGCGCGGTCGCGATCGCGAGCAGCGCGCCGAAGGCCGCGACGCGCCCGTCGAAGCCGATGTCGACGGTGCCGCCCGCGATGCCGCCGAGCGTGGGCACGGGCACGGAGGACAAGAGCGACGCGCACCACGACGCGATCGCAACCCCTGCCGCGGCGCCGAGCACGGACAGGAGCAGCGCCTCGAGCAGCAGCAGTGCCGCAATGCGTTTGCGATCCGCGCCGAGCGACTCGCGCACCGCGAGCTCGGCGCCGCGGGAGAGTCCCCTCGCGAGCAGCAAGTTCGCGAGGTTGCTGCACATCAGGAGCAGAATCGACACGGCGACCGCGACCAGCACGACGCCGACCCCGGCGACGCCGCCGTCGAAGATCGGGTGGAGCCGCACGTCGTCGTGCGCGAAGACGTGAATGCGGCGGCCCGCGTCGATGTCCGGGTAGGCTTCCGCCATTCGCGCCGCGAGCGTCTGCATCTGCGCCCGCGCCTGCTCGAGCCCGACGCCCGGCGCGAGACGCGCGACGACCTGATACCAATGCTCGCCGCGCTGCTCGAGGTTCGTGACACGATAAGGACCGCCGATCGGCGTGCTCGAAATCGACAGCCAGAAATCCGTGACGAGGGCGCTCGCGTCGCCGTTGAAGCCGACGGGGCCGACACCGATCAGCGTGACCGGCCGGTTGTTGAGCCGAATGACGCGGCCGACGACCGCGGGATCGGCATTCATGTGCTTTCGCCACGTCGCGTAGCTGACGACCGCAACCGCCTCCGCGCCGACGCGGTCGTGCTCCGCGTCGAACCACCCGCCGAGATGCGGCGCGAGCCCGAGCACCGAGAGATAGCTCGCGGTCGCGTACTGCACCGCGACGTCGCGCGGCCCGGACTCGAGCTCCCAGCGCACACTGTCGGCGGAGGTCGCTGCGACGTGCGCGAACACGTCGGTCGCCGCAGCGAGGTCGCGATACGCGGGAAACGACGCCGACATCGGCACGCCGTCGTCCGAGTCCTGATAGATGCGCACGACGCGGTCCGGCTCCGCGATCGGCGTCGGACGAAAGAGCGCCGTGTCGACGAGATCGAAAACGATCGTGTTCAGGCCGATGCCGATCGCGAGAACGGCGACGGCCGACGCCGTGAAGAGCGGCGCGCGGCGCAGGCGGCGCGCGGCATAACGCAGATCCGAGAAGAGTGCATCCATGGGCTCGCCGGGTGATCAGGCTCGTCGAGGACCTGGACCGAACCCTCGCAACGACCGTGCCAACGGCGCGCTCGTATCCAATTGGTTGATGCTGCTCGCCCACCGAGAACGCGGCACGGCGTCTTCCCGACGACGCGTGTGCCGCAGGCGGTCGCCACGTCCCGTTATCGGGACGTCACGAGCGCGCCTCTCCCGGCTCGAGCTCGACCCCCGGCGCGACCGGCTCGGCCGGTCCGGGCCGACCCGTCGTCTCGTCCTCGGCGTCACGCAGCGTATCGAGGTGCATCAGCCGCTTGATCAGCGGGGACACGACGAGGATCGCGACGCCGAAACCGACGGCGACCCAGCCGACCGTCGTATAGACGTCGAGCACCGTCTCCTTCGCGACGCCCGCCTCGGCCGCCTCCTCGGCGCCCGTCGCCGCGGCGATCAGGCCCGCCGCGTAGTTGCCGGTCGCCGATGCGAAGAACCATGTGCCCATGATCAGGCTCGCCATATGCGCCGGCGCGAGCCGGTTCATCGCCGAGAGGCCCACCGGCGACAGGCAGAGCTCACCGGTCGTGTGCAGCAGATAGATCAGGAAAATGAAGATGACCGGCGTCAGGTTCTCGACGCCGACCGCATAAGCACCGGCGACGAGCACCAGGAAGCCCGCGCCGAGCTGCACCATCGCGAGGCCGAACTTCGCGGGCGCGGGCGGCTCGAGGCCGCGTCGGCCGAGCCACGTCCACAGCCACGCGAAGAGCGGCGCGAACAGGATGATGTAGATCGGGTTGATGGACTGGAACACCGCGGCCGGCACTCCCGCCCGGTCGACGTAGCGATCGGTGAAGAGATTGAGCGACGATCCCGCCTGCTCGAACAGCGCCCAGAACAGAATGGAGCCGACGATCAGGAACATCGCCGCGAAGATGCGGTCGCGGTCGTCGCGCTCGAGCTTCATGACCGCATAGAAGATCACGTAGAGCACGAGCGCAACGCCGAATACGAAGAGAAGCCACCCGACGACATCCTGGAACTGGATCAGCGCCCAGCTGACGCCGACGGCGACGAAGCCGATCACGTAGAGCAGCCATTCGAGCTTGAGGCCCGCGACACGCGATTGGAGCCGCGCGGCATCGGGCGCCTCGCCCTTCCCCATCAGCAGCGGTTTTCCCCAGATGAAGACGATGAGGCCCAAGAGCATCCCGACGCCCGCGGCCCCGAAGCCGTACCGCCAGCCGTACGTCTGCCCGAGATAGCCGGCGACGATCGTGCCGAGCGCCGCGCCGAGATTGATGCCCATGTAGAAGATCGTGTACGCGCCGTCGCGCCGCACGTCCGTGCGCGGATACAGCTGCCCGACGATCACCGAGATGTTCGCTTTCAGGAAGCCCGACCCGACGATGATGAACGACAGCGCGAGCCAGAAGACGTTGATCGTGGGATCCGCCTGGCCGCCCGAGCCCTCGAACGCCATCAGGAAGTGGCCGAACGTGAGAAGCACCGCGCCGAAGAGCACCGCCTTGCGCTGGCCGAGATAGCGGTCCGCGATATAGCCGCCGAGGACGGGCGTGATGTAGACGAGCGCCGTATACGCGCCGTAGATCACGGAGGAACGCTCGTCCGAGAAGAGCCAGTGCTGCGTCAGGTAGAAGATCAGGAGCGCGCGCATTCCGTAGTACGAGAAGCGCTCCCACATCTCCGCGAAGAACAGAACGAAGAGCCCGCGGGGATGGCCGAGAATGGTCTTCTCCGATTCGGCGGGATTGTTCGTTGCCATCAGCTCCACACTTTGCGCTGGGATCGGGGCCGGCCGCGACCGGGACGTCGAATGTAGCAAGCTAGCGCGGGCCGGGCGCGGTGTGAAGTGTCGATCGAGTCGTTCCCCGGAGCGCCCGGGCGCAATTTCCGCTGTTTTCCAACGCGTTGAAGACGTCTAGACTCTCGGCATGCACCGTCTCGCCGTCGCCTTGCTCGCGGCCCTGTGCGTTGCGCCTGCCGGCGCGCAGCAGCCGTTCCGAGAGTATCTGCCCTTCGAGGGTTACGATGCGATCACTCCGCTACCGCCCGACTGGGACGTGCCGGGCGAGCTCGTCGTCGGCCGTCTGATGTACCCGGGCGGCGGCTGGGGCTGGGAGCGCGGCGGCACGACCTGGACGGTCGACTATCCGAAGGGCGATCGGACGCTCGCGCAGTTGCTCAGACGCTTCACGCGGATCGACGTGCGCTCCGTCGAGCAGCCCGTGAATCTCAACGACGGCGACGACGTCTACTACTGGCCGTTCCTGATCGTCGGGCTCGCGGGCAACTGGCAGCTGACGGACGCCCAGGTCGCGAAGCTGCGCGAGTACCTGCTGCGCGGCGGCTTCCTGTTCGCCGACAGCTTCTTCGGCTCATGGGATTGGGTCGGCTTCGAGGACGGGCTGAAGCGCGTCTTTCCCGATCGCCCGATCATCGACCTCCCGCCAGACCATCCCGTGCTCAACATCGTCTACGACGTCTCGGAGCTCACCCACACGCAGATCCCGCATATGGGCTCGCTGCTGCGCGGAGGCGGCGGGTGGCTCAGCGACGGCCGCGTGCCGCACTGGCGCGGCATCGAGGACGACGACGGCCGGCTGATGGTGCTGATCGCACACAACAACGACGTGTCCGACTCGTGGCAGTGGGCGGACGACCCGCGTTATCCGGGCGACAAGGCGAATCTCGGGCTCAGGATCGGCGTGAACATCGCCGTGTACATGATGACGCATTGAGCCTCGTTAGCCCGCGAACGTACCGCTCCGCTGCCGGTACTGCTTCGGCGTCATCCCCATCGCCCGCTTGAAGAACCGCGTGAAGTAGGACGGCTCCGAGAAGCCCAGATTCGCCGCGACGTCGGCGATCGACTTGTCGGTGTACGCGAGCTCGCGCCGCGCGGCGAGGAGCACGCGCTCGTGGATGAGGTGAAGCGCATTCGAGCCGGACCGCTCGCGGCAGATCGCGTTCAGGTGCGCGGGCGTGATACCGAGCGCCTTCGCGTAGTCCGCGACGGTCCAGCCCGAGCGGTGATGACGCTCGAGGAGCGCCGTGAAGCGCTCGTAGTGAAAGGCGCTCCGGCTCATGCTCTCCGTGCGCCGCGCATGAGCGCCCTGCCGCGCGACCCAGATCGCGAGCGCCCGCACGAGACTCTCGAGCAACGCTTCCTTCAGCGGCCGCGCGTGCACGTACTCGTCCTGGATCCGTGCGAAGAGCGCATCGAGATACGCGCGATCGTCGCCGGCCGAAAGCACGTCGGGCTCGGCGAAGGTCCCTGCCGGCGCGCCGATCTGCCGGCGAAGATCGTGGACGAGCGCCGACGCGATGGACAGCGCGTACCCGTTCGAATCCTCGCCCCACTCGAACTCGTGCACGCAGAGCTCCGGCACGACCACGACGCACGGTGCCGTCAGCACGTAGCGCTCGCCGTCGAAGCGCGCCTCGCCCGAGCCCTCGGCGAGCCAGAAGAGCTGCGCGAGGCTGCTGTGGCGATGAGGACGTATCCGCCACGCGTGCAGTCGGCTCCGCTCGATCAGCGGCTCGCTATGCAGAAGCGCCGACGTCGACCACTCGGTGGCGTCGCCGTAGAAGTCGACGGTCGGAACGGCGGTTGCGGCACGGCGTTTCATCGGATGCTTCGGAAAACCGAGATTCTGCGAAATGTACTATTTTTTCCCAAGTTTCTCCATAGATTTAGCCGCCAGATCAGCGAAAAGTGAAGCCGCAGGAAATCACTGGACAGAGCGAGAGCAATGGCCTGGCGAAAGCACGACTACGACAAGATTCCCGGAACGTACGTGTTCGACGGGAAGACCGCGCACTCGGCCTACGGTCTGAACAAGCTTCTGTTCTCGTTCAACAGCGAGGCGAACCGCGCGGAGTTCGCGCGCGACAAGGCCGCTTACGCGGACAAGTTCGGCCTCACACCGGAGCAGAAGAAAGCCCTGCTCGAGGACGACTTCCTGACGCTGCTCAGGCTCGGCGCAAACATCTACTACCTCGCGAAGCTCGCCGTGCCGCGCGGCTTCACCGTGCAGGACGCCGGAGCGGCGTTCCAGGGCATCACGACCGAGGAATTCAAGGCGGCGCTGATGGAGAAGGGCCGAGGGCTCGTCGAGAAGCTCGAGCGCCGTGGAGGGTACTGGAATGGCTAGAATCGTCGGCGGCGTGACCACGTCGCATATCCCCGCGATCGGCAATGCGATGACCGAGAAGCTGGAGAACACGCCGTATTGGAAGCGGTTTTTCGACGGCTACGAGCCGGTCAAGCAGTGGCTCGCGGACGTCGCTCCGGACGTCGCGATCGTCGTCTACAACGACCACGGGCTCAACTTCTTCCTGAACAACATCCCGACGTTCGCGCTCGGGTGCGCGGACCGCTACGACAACGCGGACGAGGGCTGGGGACTCAAGACGCTCGCGAGCTTCGAGGGCGACGCGCAGTTCTCGTGGCACATCGCGGAATCCCTGATCGAGCAGCACTTCGACATCGCGACGTGTCAGGAGATGCTCGTCGACCACGGCTTCGTCGTGCCGATGGCGTTGATGTGGCGGCACCTGCCGAAATGGCCCGTGAAGGTGATTCCGCTCGCGGTGAACACCGTGCAGCATCCGATTCCGACGGCCCGGCGCTGCTACGCGCTCGGCAAGGCGCTGCGCAAGGCGATCGACTCGTATCCCGAGGACCTCAAGGTCGTGATCTTCGGCACGGGCGGGATGTCGCATCAGCTGCAGGGCGAGCGGGCGGGCATGATCAACGTCGACTACGACCTGCAGACGATGGAGAGCGTGATCGACGACCCGGAATGGCTCGCGTCGCAGACGACGGCGGAGATCATCGAGAACGCGGGCACGGAGGGCGTCGAGATCATCATGTGGCTCGTCATGCGCGGCGCGCTCGATGACCGCGTGAGAGTCGTGCACAAGCACTACCACACGCCGATCTCGAATACCGGCGCGGGCGTGCTCGTGCTGGAGAATGCCGAGTCGGCAGCGGAACGAGACGGCGCTCGCAAGCTCGTCAAGGCGGCCTGAGCGGCGCTCGAGCGCCGCACGGGCCGCGACGCGGCGTCTGCCGGCCCCAGTTGCCTAGCCTTATGCGTCAGCCGGGCGGCCAGCCGAGGCTCCGTCCACCGAGCAGGTGCAGATGCAGGTGAAACACCGACTGCCCGGCGGCGCGATTGCAGTTGAAGACGGTGCGGTACCCGGACTCGGCGATACCGCGTTCTCGGGCGATCGCGGCGGCCACAGTGAGCAAGTGGCCGACCATGGGCTCGTCCTCGGCGACGAGGTCGTTCAGCGTCGCGACGTGCTTGCGCGGAATGATCTGCACGTGGGTCGGCGCCTGCGGATTGATGTCCTCGAACGCGTAGCAGAGGGCGTCTTCGTAGACCTTCTTCGAAGGCACCTTCCCTTCGATGATCTGGCAAAACAAACACTCGGTCATCGTCTTCGCCTCGGACTAGCCAGGATGCGTTAGCCGTCGAGTTAGGGTAACACGTGCGCTCGGTCGACCGGGCGAGGCGACGCAACCCATGGCGCAGCCCGGCGAGGCGCGTGTCCTGTAACGCTTCGTCGCCTTCAATCACTTCAGGAGATGTGGCGCCTCGAAGCGGTCCTCAATCCGAGGTCGCCGACACCCGATCGGGCGCGGCCGGGAACGAGACCCTGAACTCCGCCCCCGGCGCGCAGTTGCGCACCTCGACGCGGCCGTGCATCGCGGACACGAGCTGACGCACGAGCGCGAGGCCGATCCCGGTCCCGACCGTCTCGCGGGTCAGCTCGTTCGGCGGACGGTAGAAGAGCTCGAAGATCTTCTTCATCTGCCCCTTCGGGATACCGGGCCCGTAATCCCGCACCGTGAACAGCACGCCGCCGTCGCGCTCGCGGCGGCACGCGATTTCGACGACCTTGCGCTCGGCCGACGCAGAGAACTTCACCGCGTTGTCGACGAGGTTGATCATGACCTGCGTGAACGCGTCCGCGTTCACGAGCAGCTCGGCATCGGGCACGTCGCTCTGGAGCTCGAGCACGAACCCCGAACGCTCGACCTGCGTGTCGACCTTCGAGCGGACAACGGCGAGGAGCTCGCCCGCCTTCACGCGCTCGAGCTCGACGGCCTCTGCGTTGCGCGTGAGACGCGCGAGCTGCAGCACGTTCTCGATGAGACGCGACAGCCGCTCCGCCTCGCCGTGAATGTAGTCGTAGTAGACCTGCTTCTTCGCGTCGTCCGCCCAGCCGGCCTTCAGCATCTCGCCGTACATGCGTATCGATGTCAGCGGCGTCTTGAGCTCGTGGCTGACCGCGGAGACGAAGTCCTGCTGCTGGCGCGTCAGGCGGATCTGCCCGACGCCGAAGCGATACATCAAAAGCACGCCGCCCGACAGCACGGCCGCGAGAATCACCGTGACCCAGCCGAGCAGCGCGCTCCCCGGCGGCTGCGGCAGGCGCGCCACCGTGAAGACGAGCTCGAGCTCGCCGAACGGCGGCGCCATTCGCGCGCGATGGAGCAGCGTGCCTTCGAGCGCCATCGCGCCCGTATCCGGAAGCACGCTCGTGCCGGCCGCGCGCGCGGCAGCGCCGGCGATGCCGAGCACATTGCCGGCGTACGCGACGATCAGCTCGCCGACGCCATCGAGGCTGCTGCCTGCAAGTGCGGACGCGATCGCCTCGTCGATGAATCGCTCGCGATCGATGACGAGCCCCTGTATGTAGCGCTGGCCGTCGCGCCGCGCGTCGCGGAACATCACGATGTGCCCGGTGTCGAGCACGCCGACCTCGAACGGGTCGAGCTCGCTCTCGAACATGCGCACACGATATTCGCGCTCCGCGGAGCGGGCCGTATCCTGCCCTTCCCTTTCATCCCTTTCGGCCGGCCCGCCCGGCTCCGCTGCAAGCCCCTGCTCGATGCGCCGCTGCCGAGCGCCGGTCGCGGTATCCGTCGCCGGGCTCGCGGCCGTCGCGGAGAGCTCGCCCGCCGCCGTCGCGAACGGCAGCTCGAGCGCGAGATTCTCCACGCGCTGCGACTGACTATTCATGACCGGGGGCGGCGCTCCGCCGAGCACGGTCGGCTCGACGTTCGCCTTCAGCCGATCGAACGCGGCCTGCGCGGCGGCGCCGGGGGCGGACGGAGGCGGAAGCGCGTTGCGCGCATCGTCTCGTGAGGCGGCGGACCTCGGAGCGTCCGCGGAGCGGATTGGATACTCGTCAGGCGAGGAGCGCTGCCCGCGCGAGAAGAGCTCGTCGAGCGGCATGACGCCGAAACCGTCCCGCGCGTCCGCGCGCTGCAGCAACCGATTCTCGACGAGCACGTCGCGGATCGTCGCCTCGAGCGCGAGCCGCGCGCGCCGCTCGTCGGCGGAAATGCCGTAGCGCTCGGCATCGGCTTCGCTCCCGGGCAGCAACGGCGTCGTGAGCTCGCCGTTCGCATCGACCTGGAAGTAGCCGATCGTCCCCGCGATCGCGCTCTCGACCGGAAACGCCGACAACGGCGAGCGCTGCACGAAGTTCGCGGCGGCATCGCCTTCGACGACGAGGAACTGATAGTCGCCGAATGAGCGTGCTTCCTCCGCGGCGACGGCCGTGCGCAGATCCGCATCGATCCTCGCCGCGAGGTCCTCGGCCAGAAGCTGCGTCTGCCGGAACGCCTCCCAACGAAGCTGCCGGTAGGCCTGCGTGACGAGCGCGACGGACGGGATCGCGAGCGCGACGAAGAACGCGGCGAGCACGAGCTTGAGCCGCCGCTCGTCGACCAGAAAGCCGCGGCCGCCCGGTCTAGTAGCCATCGTCCGTGCCCGCTGCAGTCGCGCCGGGCTGCCTCTCGCCGTCGCGCGCCGGCGCGCCTCCGCGCGTTCCGGCCGCCCCGTCCGCGCCGCCCGTGATCAGTCTGTAGCCTGCGCCGCGCACGGTGACGAGATTGCGCGGGGATTTCGGATCGGCCTCGATCTTGCGCCGCAGCTTCGCGACGTGAATATCGACGGTGCGGGTCTCGATGCCGACGCCCCGATCGTAGCCCCAGACACGCGTCAGGAGCTCTTCCCGAGACACGGCCCTTGCCGCGTTCGCGTGCAGATACTTGAGGATCTCGATCTCGCGTCGCGTGAACGCGAGACGCTCGGCGCCGCGGCGCCCGCAGAGGTTGCGCGTATCGATCTCGACGTCGCCATCGAGCCTGAAGTGCGTCTCGGCGTCGAGCGCCGGGCGCGCGCGGCGCAGCACCGCCTTGATTCGCAGCACGAGCTGCGCGATCGAGAACGGCTTCGCGACGTAGTCGTCCGCGCCGAGCGCGAGGCCGTTCACGATGTCGGCGTCGCTCGTCTTGGCCGTCAACATGATGATCGGCTGGTCGCGATCGGCCTTGCGAACCTCGTTGCAGATCGAGAAGCCGTCGCGGCCGGGCAGCATCACGTCGAGCAGGATCAGGTCGTAGCGGCCGGTCAGCGCCTTCGCGAGCCCTTCGCGGCCGTCCGCGACGGCATCGACGTCGAAGCCGTGGAAGACCAGCACGTCCGTGAGGCCCTCGCGAATCGCGGCCTCGTCCTCGACGACGAGTATGCGGGCTCTCTTCTCCATCGGACGCCGAAGATCCTAGCACCGTGACCCGAGGCCGCGTGTAAATCCTTTGTAAATCGCGGCCCGTAACTTTTGCATTTTCGTGTCTTATCCGCCGTGCGCGCCGTCGGAAAAATCGCGTCGGACAGCGATCCCCGAGTCGTTCGAATCGGAAACGGTCCTTTCCCGGAAGCGCAGTAAGGAGGTCGAACATGGCGCTGATTCATCGAATGGCGCGGCTCCTGACGGCGGACCTGCACGCCGTCCTCGACCGCATCGAAGAGCCCGAGGCGCTGCTGCGTCAGGCGATCCGCGAGATGGAGGATGCAATCGCGGAGGGCGATCGACGACTGCAAGCGCTCGAGGCCGAGCGCGAAGCCGTGACGACGCGCCGCGCGAAGATCGAGGCGTCGCTTCGCGACCTCGACGGCGAGCTCGATGTCTGCTTCGCCGCAGGCAACGAAGCGCTCGCGCGCAGGCTCGTCCGCCGCAAGCTCGAAGCCGAGCGCGTGATGCAGCATCTCGCCGAGCGGGTCGAAGCGCTCGACAAGTCGATCGTCGGGGAGCGGACGACGATCGCAGAGCAGCGCGAGCAGCTCGATGTGATGCGTCAGAAGGCCGAGCTCCTGACGGAACGCACGCGGCCGAGCGCGAGCCGCCTCGGCGACGACCCGGGCGCGGCGCGATTCACGGTCGGCGACGAC
>Ga0079224_100012968_pt1 | contig 11583 bp, 10 predicted proteins | sample Stecom2015_FD_80414 | JGI IMG/M metagenome (GOLD analysis project Ga0079224, IMG submission 80414) | Agricultural soil microbial communities from Utah to study Nitrogen management - Steer compost 2015 | ecosystem: Environmental > Terrestrial > Soil > Agricultural land | place: USA: Utah...
CGCCACGGCTACCACTCCTCGGCGGGCATCCTGCACAGCCTGATCCGCAGCCGCTGGAGCAAATACATCGGCGTCATCGGCTTCGTCGTGCCGGTGATGATCTACATGTATTACGTTTACATCGAGGCGTGGTGCCTCGGCTACGCGGTCAACGCCATCGCCGGCAACCTCGGCCCCGGCGTGGACTTCGGCGCGTTCTTCGCCGCCTTCACCGGCGCGGGCCAGGATGGCGTCGCCGTCAAATTCGGCCCCAACGACGTCGGCCTGTTCGTCGTCATCGTTTTTTTCCTGAACTTCTTCTTCATCTACCGCGGTATCGCCAAGGGCATCGAGCTGGTCTGCAAGATCGCCATGCCCGCGCTCATCGTGATGGCGCTCATCATCCTGCTGCGCGTGCTCACCCTCGGCACCCCCGACGCCGCCAAGCCCGAGCAAAGTCTGGGCAACGGCCTCGGCTTCATGTGGAACCCCGCCAAGCCCGTCGTCGAACGCCTCGTCGATGACCAATGGACCGTCGTCGAAACCATCGCCTCGCCCGACCTCCTGCCCGCCTACCAGGCCCGGCTCGCCACCGACGGCAGCGAACGCATCACCGAAAAGGACACCCTCGCCAACCTGGCCAACCCGATCCTCTGGCTGGAGGCCGCCGGCCAGATCTTTTTTTCCCTCTCCGTCGGCTTCGGCATCATCATCACCTACGCCAGCTACATGCGCCGCGACGACGATGTGGTCCTCGCCGGCCTGACCGCCAGCGCGACCAACGAATTCTGCGAGGTCGCCCTCGGCGGCCTCATCACCGTGCCCGCCGCCTTCATGTTTCTTGGCGCGGCCGGCGTTGTCGGCCAGGGCACCTTCGCCCTCGGCTTCAACGTGCTGCCCGAGGTCTTCGCGCTCATGCCCGCCGGACAACTGTTCGCGTCGCTCTTCTTTGTCCTGCTCTTCATCGCCGCCATCACCAGCTCGCTCTCCATGCTGCAACCCGGCATCGCCTTTCTGGAAGAGGCCCTCGCGATCGGCCGCAAACGCTCCCTCGCCATCCTCGGCGTGATCACCGGCTTCGGCACCCTCTTCATCTGGCACTACTCCGCCAACCTGAAGGCGCTCGACACGATCGATTTCTGGATCGGCACCGTCATGCTCTTCGTGCAGGGCACCATCCTCGTGATCCTCTTCGCCTGGGGCATCGGCATGAAAAAGGGCTGGGCCATGCTCCACGAGGGCGCCGAGATGCGCGTGCCCGCCATCTACCGCTTCGTGATGCGCTACGTCACACCCACCTTTCTGCTGACGATTTTCGCGCTCTTCCTGCTGAAAAACGTCCTCGGCTGGGACTTCAATTTCACCGACCCGGACTTCACCCGCACCGGCTACGTGAGCGACATCCTCGGCCCCGGTCCGGATCCGGTCGCCCGCCGCTCGGTCGCCTTCATCGGCGTCATGGTCCTGCTCACCCTCGCCATCACCGTCGTCGCCGGCCGCACCTGGAGCAAACGCGACGCCGCCGACACCCAAACCTGAAACCCCCCGACCCTCCCGACCAACATGACACCCGGTGGATGGATCAACCTGCTGCTCTCCGTGGGCTTCGTGACCACGCTCTTCGTTTACTGCATGTGCCGCGTCCTGCGCGGTTCCGAGGCCGAGGCCGAACACCTCGCCCACATCAAACGCCCCGAACGCGACCACCCGACCGGGAGCTGACCCCCGGGCGGGACGGCCGCCACGCCGGGTCACCCGGCCGCGTCGCCACCGCCGCATTGGGCGCTCATCGCGTCCCAACGCCGTTGCAATTCCTCCGGGGCGACCTTCTCGATCTCGTGCTGGAGCATCCACTGGTGCCCGAAGGGATCGGTCACGCTGCCACTGCGAAAACCATAGAATTGATCGGCGACAGGCATGACCACGGTGGCGCCGGCGGCCACGGCGCGATCAACCGCGGCGTCGGCATTCTCCACCATCAGGCAAAACGTGACCGGACTGCCGCCGAGCGAGGCCGGAGACTTGTTGCCCCACTGCGGGTTTTCATCGGCGAGCATGACGAGATTGCCGGCGATCAGCAGCTCGGCATGGCCGACCTTGCCGCTCTTTTTGTCGGTCAGCCGAAAGCGTTCGGTCGCGCCAAACGCGGTTTTGTAGAAGTCGATGGCTTGCGCCGCGTCGCGCACGCTGAGGTAGGAACTGAGGGCGGGATAATCGGTGGAGGATGTGCTCATGGAGGATGATTGTTGGGTTTAGGTTCACTGACTCGACGAACGGACAGGAACGGTTCGGACAAAAAAATACCGGTCCGTGTTCGCCGAAAAACCCGTAAAAACGCGGCCGCTCTCGCCGTCCGCCTTCAACTGATCAGCAGCAGTCGCGGCGGCCGGCCGGGCTCGGTGGCGGGCGCGCGGTGCACGCAGGGCGGCACCGGATTTCCCGGCCACTCGGTGGCGATGCGCCACAGGTTGCCCAGACCAAAATCAAACGGCCGCGCGCCCGCCACGGGAACGTAATGCAGGTCGAAGCAGTTCTCGTTGAGAAAAGCCCGGAACTCCGCGTCGTCCACCCCACCGTGGAGCCGCAGGAGCTCCGCCCGGGTTTCCGGCACATCCACGCGCCGCCGGGCCTCCTCGTTGCGCAGCCCCTCGGAGGCCGCCACCGTGTAGCTGCAAAGAAACGTGTCCGCCGGCACGGGGGCGCTGTCGGCGTGAAACGAATACACATCGACCGGCACCGGTCCGGCGTAGTCGTCCTTCGGATACGCCGGGATGAGGTCGAGGTTCGGCGCCAGTCCGGCGTCGCGCAGCCGTCGCAGATCCTCGATGAGCACGGCCCGGGCCGCCCGCCCGTCCGGCCCGAGATCGAGCGCCAGCAGGTCGGCCTCGTCGAGGCTGGTGATCTCGTCGAGCGGACCGACGCGCGCGGCGATTTCGTCGAAGTCCCCGACGAGTCGGCGCGGCCAGCAAAGCGCGTTGACCCCGTCGGCGAGCGGGGTGGAAACGAGTTCCTCGAAGGACGCGACCACCTTGACGCGGGCATAGTCGGCGGGCGGGGAAAACGGAGTCGTCATGGAACCCGGATTGCTCTCCGAGTCGCCCCCGCAGCGCAAGCCAATCGGCGGGCGATCGGCCGCGCCAAAGCGAGGCGGCGCTACGGGCGTTTGCGTTGGGCGCGCCCGTCGCGGGCGCGGCGAAGGGCGCCTTCGAGGTCTTCGCGCTTGATGGGTTTGCTGACGTAGTCGTCCATGCCGGCCTCGGTGCATTGCCGGTCGTCGCCCTCCATGGCGTTGGCCGTGATGGCGATGATCCACGGACCGGGCGCGTCGGCCGAAGCCTCGGCGCGGATGCGGCGGGTGGCTTCGAGTCCGTCCATCTCCGGCATTTGCACGTCCATGAGCACGATGTCGTAGGGAAGCCGCCGGAGCGCATCGAGGACTTCGATGCCGTTGGCGGCGACGTCGGTCCGGTAGCCGAGGCGGGCCAGCATGTGGAGGGCGACCTTTTGGTTAACCTGATTGTCTTCGGCGAGGAGGATGCGCTCGGGCTGTTTTTCCCCGGTCACGGACGGGACGACGGGCATGGAGTCGCCCGGGACGTCGTTGCCGAGGGCGCGGCCGATTTCGTCGAAGAGCTGCGAGGGCTTGGCCGGCTTGGCGAGACTGGAGACAAAGAGCACCGCGTCGTCCGGCTCGGGCTGGCGGCCGATGGAGGAAAGCAGAATAAGCGGGAGGTCGCGCGAACCGGGCAGCGCGCGCAGCTCGCGGGCGAGCATGATGCCGTCCATTTCGGGCATCTGCATGTCAAGAATCGCGAGGTCAAAACGGGCTCCGTCGCGCACGAGATCCAGGGCCTCCTTCGCGGTCCGGGCCGAGGCGCACTCCATGCCCCATTTGGCGGCGAGGGTGGCGAGAATGCGGCGACCGGGCTCGTTGTCATCCACCACGAGCAGGCGTTTGCCGCGGATTTGAAAGCGATCGGGGCAGACGAAGGTCTTGGCGCGGACGGGCACCCATTCGGCGGTCAGCGTGAAGAAAAAGGTGGAGCCGCGGCCAGGCTCGCTCTCAAACCACATGCGCCCACCCATGATCTCGGCGAGGCGTTTGCTGATCGCCAGACCGAGACCGGTGCCGCCGTATTTCCGCGTGGTGGAGGCGTCCACCTGACTGAACGAACGGAAGATGCGATCATGAGCCTCGGGCGGGATGCCGATGCCCGAGTCGCGCACGGCAAAGAGGAGCCCGCGACCGCCGGCTTCGTCGGCGTGGACGCGGACGGAGACCTGCACTTCCCCGCGCTCGGTGAACTTGAGGGCGTTGCCGACCAGGTTGACGAGAATCTGACGCACCCGGGTGAGGTCGCCGCGAACCTCCTCGGGGACGCCGTCGGCGATTTCATAGAGCAGCTCGAGGCCCTTCTGCGAGGCGCGCTGGGCGAGCAGATCCAGCGTGCTCTCGATACAGTCGCGAAGGCTGAAGGGTTCGGTCTCCAGATCCATGTGACCGGACTCGATCTTGGAGAAATCAAGAATGTCGTTGATCAGCGAAAGCAGGCTCTCGCCGCTCACCCGGATGATCTCGGCAAATTCCTTTTGCTCGCGGGTCAGCGGGGTGTCCAACAGCAGGGAGGTCATGCCGATGACCCCGTTCATGGGCGTGCGGATCTCGTGGCTCATGGTCGCGAGGAACTGGCTCTTGGCGACGTTGGCCTGCTCGGCGGCGACGGCGGCGCGCCGGGCGGTCTCGGCGGCCTCGGCAAGCCTGGCGTTGAGCTCCTCGGCGGCGTGGCGGGCATGTTGCAGCTCGGTGATGTCGGCCAGAATGCCAAACCAGACCGCGGTGCCGTCCTCCCGCGCGGCGGCGGTCGAGCGGGCGTTGATCCAGTGTTCGACGCCATCGGGACGACGGATCGGAAAAATCTCCGCCCACGCCTGCCGCACGGCCACCGCCCTTTCCAACCCGGCGTAAACGCGCTTGCGGTGGGACTCCAAAACCGAGTCGTAGAGCAGGCCCGGTCGCGCGATGATCGGCGCCGGATCGCGGCCGAACAGCCGGCGAAATCCCTCGCTGAGAAAGGCGAACGACCGGTGTCCGTCGGGCGCGACTTCAAACTGGAAAAACACGCCGGGAGCGTGCGTCGTGAGCGCGACGAGGCGCTGCTCGTTCGCCAGGAGTTTTTGCTCGGCGGCCTTGCGCTCGCTGATGTCGCTCTCGATGGCCATGAAGCCGGTGAACACGCCGGCGGCGTCGTGCAGCGGCCTGACCTCGATGTGCAGCCAGTAGTCTTCTCCGGTCTTCGTGTAGTTGATGATCTCCACGTCGAAGCCCTTGCGGGAGGCGATGCCCTGGCGCATGACCTCGACGGTCGCGAGATCGGTCTTGGGCCCCTGGAGAAACGAGCCGGGCTTCTTGCCACGCACTTCGTCGAGCTCGAAACCGGTGATCCGGGTGAAGCCGGTGTTGATCCACTCGATATAGCCGCCCGTGTCAGTGATGACGACGGCATTGTCCGTGTGGTCCGCGACCATCGCGAGACGCCGGGCCTCCGCCTCGGTGGCGCGCAGACTGGCGGTCATTTCCCGGGCCAGCGCCAACGCGCGTCCGCGACTCATCCCGAGCGAAAACACCACGCCCGCCAGCAGCAGGGTGATCACGGCCCCGCCCAGACCGATCAACACCGGCACCGCTCGGGACACCCCCGCCTCGAATTTCGGCGTGGTCGTGACGCACAGCGTCCATTCGCGCCCGCCGACCGTCACCGGGATGATGCGCTCAAACAGACGCCCCTGGGCGGAGAGCGCCGCGTCCGCGTCCAACAACAGCTCTTCGCGCACAAGCTCGCTCCCATCGTAGGCCTCCACATCCACCATCCCCTCGGTGAAATCGAGCAACCCCCGGAACACCTCGTCGATCACCATGGGCGCGAAGGCCAGGCCCAGCAGAGCGCCCTCGCGTTCGTCGGCGGACGCCGGCTCCGCGCCATTGCGATAAATGGGGAGCAGATAAAGAAAGCCGGGCCGGTTTTGTTTGTCCTGCACCAGGCTCACGCTGCCCGTGAGCGTCGGCTCCCCGGTGCGAATGGCGCGAAGAATGGCTTCGCGACGCACGGGGTCGCCACCGGTATCGAAGCCCCACGACTCGCGATTTTCAGCGAGAGGCTCGATGAATTTGATCACATACAGATCGGCCGCATCCCCCGCGGTCGCGACGGTGAAATCCGGAGCGTTTTCGGCGCGCTCCTTCGCCACAAAAGCATCCAGCCGTGCCCTCGGCACGCGTTCGATGAAACCAAAACCAAGCACTCCCGGAAACTCCCGGACCAGATCGCGCGAACCGACATACGCGCCGAACTCCCGCCGCGAAACCGAATCGCTCGCAACGTAAACACCCCGGATGCTCTTGAGCCCGTAAACAGGAAGATTCGCGCGACGCTCAAGCTCGCGCCCCAGTCGCTCGGAAAGACGGTCAAATCGCAGGCGGGCCTGCTCGTGGTAGATGCCCCGCGCCTCGCGGACGCCCCACAGGGAAATGGCGAATCCGGCGATGAGCAAAATGCCGACAGGCAACCCCATCATCAACCAACGCCGGGTGCTCCTGGTGTCTTGTGTGCGCACAACGGATGATCGCGCGCATTCTCACGCTTGTCACGCGCGCAGACGCCCGCGGTCACGTTTCCTCGGCCCGAATCGTCTTTAAGCCGTATGAACACCATCTCCGCACCCGATCCGCTCGCCGCCTCCCGCCAAAGCCTCGCCGACTTCGCCCGACACTACGACTACGACGTCGGCTACCTCCTCGAACTCGCCGACGCCTCGCCCGAGGCCTTTCGCGCCTTCGAGGCCGCCATGCCGATGGCCCGCGTGCTGAAGGCCGCCCCCGTCGAGGCTCTGCACATCGCCAAGATCGCCGCCATGCGCGCCCAGGACTGCGGCCCCTGCACCGAGCTCGCGCTCAAGATCGCCCGCGAGGCCGGCGTCGCCGAACCCGTTGTCCAAGGCGCGCTCCGCGGCGGCAAGGCGCTCAACGCCGCCCAACGCGATATCCACGACTACGCCCGCGCCGTCGCGCTCAACGAAGACATGGACCCCGCGCTCCTCCCCCGTCTCGAAGCGCGCCTGGGCAAGGCGGCCCTCGCCGAAATCGCGGTCAACCTCGTCGGCATGCGCCTTTACCCGACCTTGAAACGCGCCCTCGGCCATGCAAAAAGCTGCGCGCTCATCCCCGCCCTGCAATGACGTCCGCCGCCGATCCCCGCGCCGCCGAATTCGAATCCCATCGCGACCTGCTCACCGGCGTCGCCTACCGCATGTTGGGCTCGGTCGGCGACGCCGAGGACATCGTGCAGGACGCCTGGCTGCGCTGGCGCGAGGCCGGCGACATCGCCTCGCCGCGCGGCTGGCTCGTGCGCGTGGTCACCCGGCTCTGCCTTGATCGCCTCAAATCCGCCCGCGTCCGCCGTGAGCACTACTTCGGCACCTGGCTTCCCGAACCGCTCGTGGAAGCCCACGCCGTGCCCGCGCCCGACGTCGAGACCGACGACAGCGTGTCCATCGCGCTGCTGCTCGTGCTGGAGAAACTCTCGCCCGTCGAACGCGCCGGTTTCCTACTTCACGACGTGTTCGGCTACGACTTCGCCGAGATCGCCGGCATCCTCGGCAAATCCCAACCCTCCTGCCGCAAGCTCGTCTCCCGCGCCCGTGAACGCGTGCGCGCCGAGCGCCCGCGCTTCGCCGCCGACCGCTCCGCACACGCCGAGTTGTTACAACGCTTTCTCGCCGCCTGCCGCGGCGGTGAAATCGAACCGCTCCTCAACCTCTTCGGCGAAGAGATCGCCTTCTACTCCGACGGCGGCGGCAAGGCCTCGGCCGTCCCCGAGGTGCTCACCGACCGCGCGGTCATCGCCAAGTTTTTCATCCGCATCGTGCGCAACCTCACGGCCACTCGCCACGAATTCCGCGCCACGCGTTTCAACGGCGCGCCCGGCGTGCTGTTCCTCGTGGACGGCGTGCCCGTCACCGCCCTCTCGATCGACGTGCGCGACGGTCGCATCGCCGCCATCTTCGGCCACCGCAACCCCGACAAACTCCGCGGATTCGGCGCGGCCGAAATCGCATCTCGCCCATAAACCGCGAAACACCGGAGCCGTTGCCCGGTCGCGACATGCGTCCGGCCGGTCCGCCGCGACGCGTTTCGGGACTTTTCGTTCACCCATTCCAGGTGTAAACTGACGCCACAACCCACCGCTCAACCCGCTCGCCGGCGACCTCTGTCGCGCCGAGCGTTTTCTCCCACCCCCTCGTCTCAGCACCGCCCCAACCCCATCCGCCCCATGAACACCCCGCTCTCCCACGTCCTCGCCCAGAAAGGCCACGCCGTCACCTCCGTGCACCCCGCCAACTCCGTCACCGACGCCGTGCAAATCATGAACCACTTCCACATCGGCGCGGTCGTCGTCACCGATCCCCACAAAAAGCTCCTCGGCATCTTCACCGAGCGCGACGTGCTCAACCGCATCGTCGCCCAGGGACGCGACCCCGCCTCCACGCCCGTGCACGATGTCATGAGCACCAGGCTCGTGACCGCCTCCCTCGCCACCACCATCGAGGAGGCCATGACCCTGTTCATGGACCGCCGCGTGCGCCACCTGCCCGTCGTGGAAAACGAGGTCGTCGTCGGCATCGTCTCCATCGGCGACATCAACCGCCGGCTGCTGGAAAAACACGAACACGAGGCCCGCCACCTGCGTGACTACATCCACGGCGGCGTGTCCGCGCCCGTGTGATCGCGGCCCGGGAAGTTTCCCCATCTTCGCCTTTGCGCCCGCCCACGGGGGTCGTTTTGCTCCCCGCCACTTTCCCCACCATGCGCGCCTCCTTCATCCTCACCGTCATCGGTCCCGATCGCTCCGGCCTCGTCAAAGCCATCGCCGCCCCCGTCGCCGACCACGGCGGCAACTGGCTCGAATCACGCATGTGCCGCCTCGGCGGACAATTCGCCGGCATCCTCCGCGTCGAGGTCCCCGCCGACCGTGCCGACGAACTCGCCGCCAGCCTCGGCCAACTCGAAACCTCCGGCCTGCGCGTCACCCTCCTGCGCGAAGACACCTCGCCGACCGCCTCCGCGACCGCCGGCACTCACGTCACCCTCGACGCCGTCGGCCAGGACCAACCCGGCATCCTCCGCCGCGTCACCGCCGCGCTCGCCGCCCGCGGACTCAACATCGAGGACCTCGCCTCCGAACGCACCGACGCCCCCATGGGCGGCGGCACCCTCTTCAAAATCCGCGCGCGCCTCACCCTGCCCCCCGACGTGCCGCTCGACCAGGTCCGCGCCGACCTCGAAGCCATCGCCCCCGACCTCATGGTCGAGCTCAAACCCGCCGGCTGATCCATCCGTGCCGCGCCGGCCTCCCAGCCTCTTCCCCGAGGACGACCCCGTGCCGGCCCCCGCCGAACCCGCGCCGGTCCGACACCGACTCGGCCACACCCGCGCATTCATCGCGGTCAACGCGCCCTCCGGCCAACCCCTCTCCGATCACGACATCGCCCCGGCCGATCCGGCAGCCTCCGCCCCCGCACCGGATTCCCCGCCACGCGCGACAACGCCCCCGGTCGGCGACGACTCCAACGACGTCTTTGCCATCCGCCGGCTCAATCTCGCTCGCGAAAAAGCCTGCGCCGACGAACTGCTGCCGCCCTTGGACAACTCCGCCCGCCGCCGACACTGGCGCGACTACTGGCTCATCCTCCTCCTCGGCAACGGCCTGCTCGGCCTGGCCGCCTGGTTTCTCCCCGGGGTCATCGTGCTCGTTTACGCCGGAGCCGGGATGATCGTGCTCACGCTCGGCATCACCTGGCTCTACGTCTTCGTGCTCGATCCCCGTTAGACGAAAAACGACGCCCGCCCCCGCCACGCCGGACCGTATCCGTATTACAAATACAACGCCGGCCCGCTCCGGGCGTCGCCCGCGAATCCTGCCCACGCCGCGCCGAACGGCCGTTTTTCACGGAACGCTTACACAAAATCGCCGAAACCGACGTGCGATTTCCCCCATTCCACACAACCTCTGAGTAACCCGTCACACCCCTGTGACCTCCCCACTACCTCGCTTATGAACACCATCAAAACCCTGTCCCTCGTCGTCCTGACCGGTGCGCTCACCGCCACCGCCCAAACCGAACACTTTTTCCAAGCCTCCCTCTGGGCCCCCGAACCCCAGCTGGTCGATGCCTCCGACGATGTCCGCGGCATCCGCGTGCAAATCTACGGTGAAAACCGCAACGTCACCGGCCTCGACATCGGCTTCGCTCACTCGACCACCGGCGACTTCAAGGGCCTCGGCGGTCTCTTCACCCTCTACAACCACGTCGGCGGCACCACCACCGGCGTCCAATGGGGCCTGCTCAACCGCACCGAAGGCGAAGTCCGCGGCTGGCAAGCCGGCTGGTTCAACATCAACACCGCCCACCTCACCGGCCTGCAAACCGGCCTGCTCAACTGGAGCGACAACACCATCGCCGACGTCACCGGCGCGCAGCTCGGCTTCGTCAACGCCGGCAAACACGTCACCGGCCTGCAACTCGGCTTCGTCAATTTCGCCGAAACCCTCAAGGGCGTGCAGATCGGCCTGTGGAACCAGGTGGACTCCCGCGACTGGGATCACTTCGACCCGCTCCCCAAGGTCTTCCCGATCGTCAACATCGGCTTCTAAACCCCGGACGCCGACCGCGACGACCCTCCAGCCCCGGCTCACCCCCGGGGCTTTTTTGCGCCCTCCGCCAACGCCCCCACCAACACCTTCAGCGGCGCCGACGCCCGCCCCCGCTGCCACGCCACCATCAACTCCCTACGCGCCGCCGCATCGCGCAGCGGAATCATCGCCACCCCCGGCGCGCCCATCTTCGCCGCATGTCCGGGCAACAACGCCACCGCACCCTCCGTCACCACGACCGACAACCCGTGCGTGATGCTGTCCGCATCCTGCACAAACCGCGCGCGAAACCCCGCCCGGCGACACAACCGCGACACCCACTGGTTGTGCCCCGGCAGGTCCGCGTCCGACGCGCCCACAAACAGCTCCCCCTTCAAGTCCGTCAACGACACCGCCCGGCGACCGGCCAACGCATGATCCGACGGCATCGCCACCAGCACCGGCAACACCGCCAGCGTCTTCACGTAAAACTCCGTCTTCAACAACGCCCCCGTCTGCCCCGGCAACGCCACGTCGATCTCCCCCGCCCGCAACGCCGCGATCTGCTCCCCCGGCGACAAATCCCGCATCGTCACCCGCACCTCCGGATGCTCCCGGCGCAACACCGCCAACGCCGGATTCAGATACTCCGCCGCCGCCGACATCAAATAGCCCACCCGCAACTCCGCGCTCTGCCCGCGCGCCCGCCGCCGCACCGTCGCCAGCGCCGCGTCAAAATCCGCCAACACCGGCCGCATCCCCTCCGCCAACGCATGCCCCGCCGCCGTCAACGCCACCCCGCCCGGACTCCGCTCCAACAACGCCCCGCCCGCCTCCGACTCCAACGCCTGCATCTGCCGCGTCAGCGTGGACTGCGACACCCGCAGCCGCTCCGACGCCTTGTTCAGACTGCCGC
>Ga0079224_100012969_pt1 | contig 11583 bp, 6 predicted proteins | sample Stecom2015_FD_80414 | JGI IMG/M metagenome (GOLD analysis project Ga0079224, IMG submission 80414) | Agricultural soil microbial communities from Utah to study Nitrogen management - Steer compost 2015 | ecosystem: Environmental > Terrestrial > Soil > Agricultural land | place: USA: Utah...
ATCGACTCCTCGAGCAGCGCGAGGCCCTGGTCGAACGCGCCGAGCCAGGCCTGGTTGATGCCGGCGTAGCCCTGGCAGTCGGCGCGGCTCCAGCGCGAGCCGGTCACGTCGTGGATGTCGAGCGCGCGGCGGAACATGTCGGCCGCCTCCGCGTGCTGGCCGACCTCGGTGAGGATGATGCCGCAGACCGACAGGTTGTCGCCGGCGCGCGCGCGGTCGCCGTAGAACTCGCACAGCTCCATCGAGCGGCGCGCCGAGAACATCGCCGCCTCGAACTCGCCCAGGCACAGGTGGATCACCGCCACGTGGTTGCGGACCACCCGCTCGAGCCACGGGTCGGCGGTCTCGTCCAGCCGCTCGAGGATCGGCTCGTAGGTCGACCAGGCCGCCTCGTAGCGCGAGCGGGTGAGGTGGTTGCGGCCGATGCCGATGCGCGCGCGCATCTCGTCGTGCACCGCGCCGATCCGGCGGAAGATCTCGACCGCCTCCTCGACCACCTCGAGCCCGCGCTCGAACCGGCCGGTCCGCTCGTACGCCTCGCCGAGCACGCGCAGCGCCTCGCCGCGGGCGCGCTCGTCGCCGGCGGTGCGCGCCGCCGCCTCGGCCCGCTCGGCCGCCGCGACCGCGCCGGCGTAGTCGCCGACCCGCAGGAGGCGGATCGCGACCCGGCCCTCCACGTCCGCCTCGAGCGCCGGATCGCCGGCCGCCAGCTCCTCGAGCGCCGCCAGGTCTCCCGCCTGGGCGTCGTGCTCGCCGAGCTCGCGGTAGGCCTGCTCGCGGCCGAGGAGCGCCGCGCGCCGGCGCCCGCGCGCCTCCTGGCCGGCCGGCTCCGGCCCGTCGAGCTCCAGCACGCGGCTGAAGGCGTCGGCCGCCTTGGGCGCGTCGTGGGCGGCGAGCGCCACCTGGCCGGCGCGCAGCCACATCGCCGCCGCCCGGTCCGGCTCGCCGCCGAGCTCGAGGTGGCGCGCGACCAGAAGCGGCGGCTCCTCGCGGCCGGCCTCCAGCCGCTCGGCCAGCAGCCGGCCGAGCCGGGCGTGGGCGCCGCGGCGCGCCGCCGCCGCCAGCGACTCGTACACCACCTCCTGCAGGAGGCCGTGGCGGAACGCCAGCTCCCCCTCGTCCACCTCGGCGGCGCCGAAGTCGGCGCGCACCACCAGGCCCTCCTCGACCAGCTCCTGCAGGTGATCGTGCACCGCCGGGCCGAGCAGCTCCTCGAGGATGCGGCTGCGGAACACCGGCCCGATCACCGCCGCGTGCTGCAGGGTGGCGCGGCAGGCCGGCGCCAGCCGGTCGACCCGCGCGGTCAAGACGTCGCGGACGCCGGCCGGCACCTCGACCGCCGTGGCGCCGCCGGCCCGCTCGCGCACCGCGCCGGCCAGCTCCTCGATGAAGAGCGGGTTGCCGCCCGCCCGCCGCGCCACCGCCGCCACCGTGCTCTCGTCGCCGGCGCCGGCCAGCCGGTCGCGGATGAGCGCGGCGCGCTCCTCCTCGTCGAGCTCGTCGAGCGCGATGCGGAGGGCGTCCTCCGGGAGGTCGCGCAGCTCGCGGCGCGAGGTCAGGACCACCAGCTCCGGCGCGGGCTCGCTCTGCACCACCGACTGCAGGACCGCGCTGCTGGTGGCGTCGGCCAGGTGGAGGTCCTCGATCACCACCAGCACCGGGCCGGTCAGCGCGCGCCGCAGGCTGCGCAGGGCGCTGGCCACCCGCTCGCGCAGGTCGGCCGCCGCCGGATCGCCCGAGCCGACCGCGCCGTCGCGCAGCTCGAGCGCCAGCTCGACCGCGGCCAGGCACTCGTCGAGCTCGCTGCGATCGAGGCCGACGCCGCCCAGCACGTGGCGCAGGCGCTGCACGGTGGCGCCGCGGGCGGCGCGGCCGCGCCGCGGCGGCAGGTTGAGCGTGCTCTGCAGGAGGTCGCCGACCAGCCAGAACGGCGCGTCGCGCGCGGCCGGGTTGGCGGCCAGCGCGACCAGCTGCGGCGCGTGCGGCCGCGCCTCCGCCCGGGCGACGAACTCGGCCAAAAGGCGGCTCTTGCCGGCGCCGGCGCCGCCGATCACCGCCGCCACCACCCGGCGGCCCTCGGCCACCGCGATCTCGTAGGCCTGCTCCAGCCGCTCCAGCTCTCCGGTGCGGCCGACGAAGCGGCCGCGCCGCTCGCGCAGCGCGCGGGTCCGCTCGTCGAAGTCGCGCGGGCCGGCCAGCTCGAGCACGCGCAGCCGGCGGCGGCGGTGGCGGCGCGCCGGCAGCTCGCGGAAGGCGAACTGCGCCGAGGCCAGCCGGCCGGTGCCGCCGGTGAGGAGCGGCCGGCCCGGCTCCGCCTGGCGGGCGAGCAGCCGCGCCTCCTCGATGGCGTCGCCGCGCAGCCGCACCGCCTGGCCGCTGCGCTGGGCGGTGATGCCGGCGCGGGTCGCCACCCGCAGCGCCAGGCCGCCGGCCCGGTCCGCCTGGGCGGTCTCGCGCGCCAGCTCGACGGTGTCGAGCGAGAACTGCATGGCGCAGGCGATGTCGTCCTCGCCGGCGACCTCGAGGCCGAACACCGCCACCAGCTCGTCGCCGGTCTGGCTGGGCACCAGCGCGCCGTGCTTGTAGGCCAGCTCGGCGACCATGCGGACCAGCTCGCGCCGCGTCTCCCGCTCGCCGCCGTCCACCACCACCGCGGTCGCCACCACCCGGCGGTTCTCGACCAGCGCCGGCGCGCCCGGCTCGGCCGCCGGCGCGTCCTGTCGCGGATCGGTGACCAGCGCCTCGTCCTCCGATCCGGACAGGTCGGTGATGAGCGTGGTGTTGCCGGTCGCGCCGCCGTCGTCGTCGGTGCCGCGCGCGCGCGGTGTGGGCGCCAGGATCTCGGCGGTGCGCGCGCCGGTGGAGTCGTCCGGCTCCGGCGTCTGCTCGCCGACCACGCTGGTCAGCCACTCGGAGATCGCCCGCGGGCTGGGCAGCGGCGTCAGCTCGCGCGCGGTGCGGGCCAGCGCGATCGCCAGCGCGCCGGCGTCGCCGCGCCGGTCCGGGTTGGGGTCGAGCGCGCGCGCGATCTCGTCCGACAGGTAGGCGGGCACGTCCGGGTTGAGGCTGGAGACCGGCGGCGCGTCGGCGCGGCGGACCGCGGCGAGGATCTCGCGCAGGTCGGCCCCCTCGAACAGCGGCAGGCCGGTCAAGAGCTCCCAGCACAGGATGCCGAGCGCGAACACGTCGGTGGCGGCGGTCGGCACCAGCCCGCGGGTCTGCTCCGGCGCCATGTAGCGCGGCTTGCCGCGCAGCCGCTTCTCGCGCGGCGGGTTGGCGAAGCGGGCGCGCGCGACGCCGAAGTCGAGGATCTTGACGAACCCCTCGTACGACAGCATCACGTTGTGCGGCGAGACGTCGCAGTGGACGATGCCGAGCGGGCGGCCCTCGCCGTCCGCCTTGCGGTGGGCGTAGTCGAGCCCGGCGGCGACGTCGGCCAGGATGCAGCAGGCGACCGCCGCCGGCAGCGGCGCGCCGGCCTCCTCGGCGGCGGCCAGCGCCGAGCGCAGATCGACGCCCTCGATCAGCTCCATCGCCAGGTACAGCTCGCCGTCCGCCTTGCCGAAGTCGAACACCTGGACGATGTTGCGGTGGTTCAGGGTGACCGCGATGCGCGCCTCGTCGACGAACGAGCGGATGAAGCGCGCCTCGCGCGCGAAGCTCGGCAGGATGCGCTTGAGGGCCAGGATCTTCTCGAACCCGGCGATGCCGACGGTCTTCGCCTTGTAGATCTCCGCCATGCCGCCCTGGGCGATGCGGTCCAGCACGTGGTACTTGCCCACCCGTGGGGGAAGCGCGGTCACGGCGCCGTCCAGTATAAGATCCAACCCATGTCAGGCGCGCGCGACTTCCAGCGCCTCGAGGACCTGCTCGGCTACCGCTTCAGGCGACGCGAGCTGCTCGAGCGCGCGCTGACCCACCGGTCGTACGCCAACGAGAGCCGCGGCCGCGCGGCCGACAACGAGAAGCTCGAGTTCCTCGGCGACGCGGTGCTCGACCTGGTGGTCGGCCACCACCTCATGGGGGCGTTCCCCAGCCTGCGCGAGGGGGAGCTGTCGGTCACCCGGGCCCAGGTGGTGAGCGAGGCCGGCCTGTCGCAGGTCGCCTCGGAGCTCGGCCTCGGCGAGTTCTTGCGGCTCGGGGTGGGGGAGGAGCGGACCGGCGGCCGGAGCAAGCCGTCGCTCCTGGCCGACGCCTTCGAGGCGGTGGTCGCCGCGGTCTACCTCGACGGCGGCTTCGAGGCGGCCCGCGATCTGGTCGAGCGGCTCCTGGCCGATCGGATGAGCGCGATCGACGCCAGCGGCTTTCACGACTTCAAGACCCGCCTGCAGGAGAGCGCGCAGGCCAAGCTCAAGGCGACCCCGGAGTACCGCGTGGTCGGCGAGGCCGGCCCGGACCACGACAAGACCTTCGAGGTCGCGGTGCTGATCAAGGATCGCGAGTGGGCGCGCGCGCTCGGCAAGTCGAAGAAGGCGGCCGAGCAGCGCGCCGCCGCGATGGCCGCCTTCCTGCTCGACGGCGCCGACCTCGACGAGGCCGGCGCGTAGCGGTCGCCCCGGCGCGGCCCACGCCCACGCCTACGCCTTGCCGGCGCAGGTGATGACGCCGCCGACCCCGCGCGGGTCGACCGGGCGATCCGGGGCGCCGCCGCCGAGCTCCTGCTCGATCCGGTCGAGCCAGCCGGCGGCGAGCTGCGCGAGCAGCTCCGCCGGCACGGCGATCCGGTTGCCCGCGGCCAGCTCGAGGAGCGCGCGCGCCGCGCGGGCGCGGTCTTCCTCGCCCAGCCGGCCGCCGGCCAGCGGCCCGCGCCGCACCCGCGCCAGCTCGTCCGGGTCGAGCGGCGCCGGGCTCATCTCGCCGCCGGCCAGCACCCGGCACAGCGCGGTCCGGATGTGATCGTCGAGCTCCGGCCGCGGCTCCGGGGTCTGGGCGATGGCGATCAGATCGACGCCGAGCGCGTCGGCCAGCGCGATGCGCGCGGCCAGCCCGGTGAGGTGCTCGGCGGTCCGCCGCAGCTCGGCGAGCGAGGAGAGCGGCCGCACCCCGGTGGCGGGCGGCTCGTCGAGCACCTCGGCGTAGAGCGGGCGCGCGCGCAGCAGCGCCTCGAGCACCGAGTGGGTCGGCTCGCCGGCGGTGAGCGCGCGCGGCGCCAGCAGCCGGGCCATGCGGCCGAGCCGGAGGGTGAGCGTGTGGCCGAGCCGGTGCAGGCGGGTGAGCGACACCGAGGCGAGCGCCGCGCCGGCGCGCTCGAGGCGGCCGGCGCACAGGTGCTCGAGGCCGAGCGACACGGTGGCGGCGGCGTGCTGGCTGGCCAGGCGCACCGCCTCCTCCTCGCCCGGCTTCACCCGCGAGGCGCTCAGCACCCGGTTGATGAGGTGGACCATCGAGGCCTCCAGCCGCTCCGCCTCGGCGGCGTCGCTGATCTGCTCCAGCGCGCGGCCGAGGAAGGTGCCGGCCACCGGCTCGGCGACCGGCGCAGGGAGCCCGGCGGCGCGCGCCTCGCCGTCGTCCGGCGGCGGCGGATCGGCGCTTTCCTCGCCGACCGCCACCGCCTCCGGGTCGAGCGGCCGGAACACCTCGAGCGCCTCGTAGAAGTCGACGTAGCCGAGGTCCGCCATGCGGCCGGAGCGCCAGCGGTAGCTCATCTCCTCGAGCTCCGAGATCAGCTCCGAGCGCGCCGCCATCAGGGTGTGGCGCGCCAGCTCCATGTCGCCGCGGTAGAGGTCCTCGACGATGCGGTGGACCAGGCGGATGTCGTCCTCGCGCTCGGCGGTGACGACGATGGTGAAGAAGGTGTCCGGCGTGGTGAACATCGGCCGGTCCTCGCCCTCGTCCGGCGCCTCCTCGAGGGAGTGGTCGTAGATGCGGGTGGTCCGGGCGAGAAACAGCGCGCGCAGCTCCGGGTCGAGCTCGCGCCAGACCTCGGTGGTCTTCTCGAAGCCGGCCTCGGCCAGGGCGGCGAGCCAGGGCGTGGCGGCGTCGAGCTGGAGCTGGTCGCGGTCCCAGATCTCCAGGTCGAGGCAGCCGCGCAGCTGCTCCGGCGTGGCCAGCGAGACCAGCTCGAGGGAGTCGGCCAGGCCGACCTCCTTGACCAGGAAGAAGAAGTCCGGCACCGAGAGGGCGGCGACCGCGGCGGCCGGATCCGGCGACTCGAGCAGCGCCTCCATGCGCCGCACGCCCCGCGGGCGCGCCAGGCTCGCCCGGAAGCGGGACAGCGGGATGACGTCGTCGCGCTCCTTGCTCACGCGCAGCGAGTACCACGGCGGCGGGCCGGTCACAACGCCGCCCGGGGCGGGCGCCCGAGAGCGGGTCAGGTGCCGGCGGCGAGCGCGATGCTGGCGACGCCGGCGGCGAGAAGGAGCGCGAGGGCGCCGGCGATCCACCAGCGCCGCCAGCGCGCTGCCGGCGACAGGGCAGGGGCGCGGGGCGGCGCGCCGTGCGGGCCGGCGGGGTAGGGGCGCGCGGGGTGCATCGGCCCGGCGCCGGGCATGGGGGTCTGCATCGGGCCCGGCAGGGGCGCGGCGCCGGGCATCGGGGTCTGCATCGGGCCCGGCAGGGGCGCGGCGCCGGGCATGGGGGTCTGCATCGGGCCCGGCAGGGGCGCGGCGCCGGGCATGGGGATCTGCATCCCCGGCATGGGCGGCTGCATCGGCGTCGGTCCGGCGCCGGGCATCGGCGCCGCTTGCCCGGCCACCTGCGCCGGCGCCTGCGGCATCGGCGCCGGGCTCGGCGTCGGCCGGTGCGCGGGCACCGGCCCACCGGCCGGCGCGGGCGCCCGCGGATCCGGCGCCGGGGTCTGCCGCGGATCCGGCGCCGGGGTCTGCCGCGCGTCGGGGCGCGCTCCAGGCCGCGCGCCGGACCGCGGATCCGGCGCCGGCGTCCCGGCCGGGCCGCGCGGCCCCGGCGGCATGCCCGGCAGGCTGCGCGGGGCCGCGTTGCCCCCGCGCGGCGCCGGCGCGGGGCCCAGGCCCGGCTGCGCCTGCACCGCCGCGTTGCCCACCGGGCCCGGGCCGGGGCTGGTCGTCGCAGATCCCGGCGCCGGGTCGCCCGTGGTCGGTCGCCGCGTGGTCGGCGTCTGCGGCTCGACCCAGCTCGCCCGGGCGATCGGCTCGGTCCGCCCCTCCGCCGAGCGGTTGCTGGTCGTCTCCTCGTCGTCGTCGCCGCCGCCGCGCAGGAGCGACAGATCCGAGCCCAGGATGCCGCGATCGCCGCCGCTGTCCGGCGTGAACACCGCGCGGTCCGGCTGGCGCTGCGCCGCGCGCGCCAGCTCGCGCACGCCCGGCGCGCTCATCGGCCGGGTCGGCCTCACCTCGTCGCCGTCCTCCGCCTCGTCCTCGTCGCCGAGGAACCGCGCCTGGAGCTGCGGGTCGACCAGCGTCATCATGTCGCCGTAGTCGCCGTCGAGATCGAAGTCGTCCCCGCCGCCCGTGCTCACGTCATCCTCGTCGTCCTCGTCGCTGTCGTCGTAGTCGAGCGGCGGCGGCCCGCTCGGCGAGCGCCGCCCGCTGTCGCTCGAGGCCCGCCCGTCGTCCGCCGCCGACGCCTGCGGCCCCTCGGGGAAGCTCTCCTGCATCCAGGCGGCCAGCTCCTCGCGCGAGGTGACGTGGCCGCTCGCGCGCATGAACTCCCACAGATCGTCGCGCAGCGCCGCCGCGGTCTGGTAGCGGTCGTCCACGTGCCGCGCGAGCGCCTTGAGCGCCACCCGGTCGAGCTCCGCCGGCACCTCCGGACGGAGCTGGCTCGGCGCCTCGATGGCGGCCGAGCGCGCCCGCCGCAGGGTCTCGAACTCGGTCGCCCGCTTGAACAGCGGGTGCCCGGTGAGCAGCTCGTGCAGCACGATGCCGCAGGCGAACACGTCCGACCGGCGGTCGACCGGCAGGCCGCGGATCTGCTCGGGCGACATGTACGCGAACTTGCCCTTGACCAGGCCGGCCAGCGTGCGGGTCGCGCGCCCCTCCGCCTTCACGATGCCGAAGTCGATGAGCTTGATCTCCCCCTCGTAGGAGACGATCACGTTCTGCGGGCTGATGTCGCGGTGGACCAGGTTGAGCGGGTTGCCGGACAGATCGCGCTTGTTGTGCGCGTAGTCGAGCCCCTCGCACATCTTGAGGACGATGTGGCACGCCTGCGCCAGCGACAGGTGCTGCTTGCGCTGGGCGAGGTGGCGCAGGATGCCGCGCAGATCGCGGCCCGGCACGTACTCCTGCACGATGAAGTAGCGGTCGTCCGCCTTCCCGAGGTCGAAGATCTGGGCGATGTTGGCGTGGCTGAGCTGACCGGCGATCTTCGCCTCGTCGATCAGCATGGTGACGAACGCCTCGTCCATCGCCACCCGCGGCAGGAGGAGCTTGATCGCCACCTCCCGCTCGAACCCGGCCTCGCCGCTGGTGCGGGCGCGGAACACCTCGGCCATGCCGCCGTGGCTGATGCGTTCGAGCAGGGTGTACTTGCCGAACGTGGTCGGCTTAGGCGGCTGGCTGGACATGATCCGCCCTCCCGGCAGGGCGCGCTCCGAACCGCCCCATCGTACCTTGAATCCGCGGCCGATGCGGTTGGCGCCGCCGCCTGCTGCGCGCCGGGTCGGCGGTGAGGTACATTGCGGGCCGAGGAGCATCGATCCATGCCCGACTACTCCAAGTTGCGCGAGCTGGTGAGCCACCGGGTCACCTTCGAGTACGACACCGGCGCGCGAATCGTCGGTTACCTGGCCCAGTGCCGCCCGGGAGCGGGCCCGGTCCAGCTGGTCAAGCTGGCCCGCGCCGAGCTGCACGACGCCGAGGGCAACGTGCTCGAGACGCACGACTCGCTGTCCCTGTGCCCGAACGTGATGACCGGGATCCGCCTGGAAGAGGGGTCCTTCGGCCGCGAGCACTGAGGGGACACCCCTGGCCGGCCGCACAGCGCCGTGACTCCCGACCTGCTCCTGTTCCAGCACGTGGTCGACCGGGGCGAGGACCTCGACCTCGTGGTGGCGGCGCTGGTCGCGGTGGAGTTCGAGTACCCGGGCCTCGACGTGGCCGGCTACGTGTCGCAGGTCGACGAGTTCGCCCGGGTGGTCGCCGGCATGGCGCGCGGTGAGCGCGGCGCCCAGGCGCGCCTGGCGGCCCTCGATCAGGCGTTCTTCGGCCACCTCGGCTTCCGCGGCAACCAGGACGACTACTACGACCCGCGGAACAGCTTCCTCAACGAGGTGATCGACCGGCGCACCGGGATCCCGATCACCCTGTCGCTGCTCTACATCGAGCTCGGCCGGCGCATCGGGCTCGAGCTGGCTGGCCTCAGCTTCCCCGGCCACTTCTTGGTCAGGTTCCAGGCCCAGGACCGGCTGGTCTTCATCGATCCGTTCCACCGCGGCGCCCGCCTCGATCTGCCGGCCCTCGAGGCGCGGCTGCGCCGGGTGGTCGGGCCGAGCGCTGACCTCGGCCCCGAGCACCTCGAGGCCGCCTCGCGCCCGCACATGCTCACCCGCATGCTCACCAACCTGGCGGCGATCTACCGCCGCGCCGGCGACGTCTACCGCGGCATCGCGGTGCTCGAGCGCATGCTGATCCTCGAGCCGGGCAACGCGCGGGTCGAGGGGGAGCTGCGCGAGCTGCGCAAGCGGGCCGAGGCGCTCAACTGACAGCGGCGCGCGCCCGCGCTCGCGGCCTTGGTGGCCCCGGTCGCGCCCTCGACGTGACCGAGGCTAGTCGCCGCGCCGGCCGCCGAACTGGCGGACCAGCTCGTCGTCGAACTGATCGGCGTCGTCCGACAGGTTCCTGATGAGGGCGAGGACCTCGCCGCGGTCGAGATCGCGGGTGCCGCGCTGGCCGATCAGGATGATGGTGTCGCCGCGCAGCGCGAACGCCGAGGTGCTGGTGCGCTCGGCGTTGAGCTGGAGCACCTTGCGCCACAGGGCGGCCTGGTCGCTCGTGGGCCCCGGCGTCATCACCGAGGCGGACACCTGCAGCCAGCCGGCGTCGCCGCGGGCGAGGAGGGCGATCTCCACCGTGGCGGAGCCCTTCGCGATGCGCCAGGCGCGCTCGCACTCGGGGAACTGCACCCGCGCCTTCTCCACCACGTGGCCGAGCTCGATGAGCACGTCCTCGATCATGGCGATGGTCGACTCCAGGTTGGCCTGGCGCTGGTTGGCGAACAGTTCGGTGTCCATGGCGGGCGAGCTCCCCCGCTATCATCGGTCGCCAGGCCCGCCGGATCCAGACCACCGGCGGCCAACTGCGCCGGCCAAGCGGTCGGCTAGCTGCCCAGGCGCTTCTTGAGCTGGGCGTGGAGGTCGCGGGCGCGCTTGCGGATGGTGGAGTTCGCGCCGCTCTTGCCGGCCGCCTCGAGGTGGGGCAGGGCGGGGGCGCCGATCTCCTGGAGCAAGAAGCGCCGCCCCAGCCAGCTCTTCGACGGCGACTGCAAATTCTGGATGACGTACCGGATGAGGGTGGCGTTCTCCCGGTAGCTCGGGTCGTTCTTGATGGCGAGCCGGTAGTTGTCGATCCCGTGCTCCCACCACATCTTCCGCATGTAGAGGTTGCCGAGCAGGTACGGGATCTCGCCGCTGTCCGGATGTTTCTTGCGGAGCTCCTGCAGCCGCTTCTCGGCGCTCGACCAGCGCTTCTTCGCGATGAGCGCCCTGGCCTCGGCGAGCCCGGGCACCTCCGGCTGCGCCGCGCGCGCCGCCGCCGTCGCGGCCACCGCCGCCGTCTCCTCCGCGCTCTCGGTCTCGCCCGCGCCCTCGGCCCCGGTCTCGCCCTCGCCCTCGGCTGCCGCCTCGGCTGCGGCTGCGGCCTCGGCGTCGTCTTCGGTCTCGCCCTCGGCTGCGGCCTCGGCGTCGTCTTCGGTCTCGCCCTCGGCTGCGGCCTCGGCGTCGTCTTCGGTCTCGGCTGCGGCCGCGGCCTCGGCTGCGGCCGCGGTCTCGGCTGCGGCCGCGGTCTCGGCTGCGGCCGCGGTCTCGCCCTCGCCCTCGCCTGCGGCCTGGGGCGCGGGCGAGGCGGCGGTCGCCGGTTCGCTCGATCCCCTCCGCCCGAGCAAGAACCCCGCCGTGACCGGCACGCCGATCGCCACCGCGCCCGCCAGGAGGAGGGGCGCTCGCGAGGGGCCGGGTGCCCGCGCTGCCGGCCGCGTCACCGTGCCGCGCGCCAGCGTGTCGGCGAAGTCGACCGCGCTCGGCCGCTTCGCCGGCTCGGTCGCCAGCGCCGCCGCGATCGCCGCGTCGAGGTCGGCCGGGATCCCCGGCCGGTGCGCGCTCGGCGGCGGCACTCCCTTGACCAGCCGCTCGCCCAGCGACTCGCCGGCGCCCGGGCCGCCGATCGTGCGCCCGGTGAGCGCCTCGTAGAGCGTCGCCGCCAGCCCGTACACGTCGGAGGCCGGGCTGAACGCGCCGCTCAGGGTCGACTCCGGCGCCGCGTAGGCCGGCGTGCCGAGGAACTGCCCGGTCAGCGTGATCGACGAGTCCGGCAGCCGCGCGATGCCGAAGTCGGCCAGCTTCCACATCCCCGGCTCGGCCTCGAGGATGTTCGACGGCTTGACGTCGCGGTGCAGGATGTCGCGCGCGTGGGCGGCGGCCAGCGCGCGGGCGATCTGGATGCCGAGGGC
>Ga0079224_100012970_pt1 | contig 11582 bp, 8 predicted proteins | sample Stecom2015_FD_80414 | JGI IMG/M metagenome (GOLD analysis project Ga0079224, IMG submission 80414) | Agricultural soil microbial communities from Utah to study Nitrogen management - Steer compost 2015 | ecosystem: Environmental > Terrestrial > Soil > Agricultural land | place: USA: Utah...
AGCTCATCCAGCCAGACTCGGGCCAGCATGCCGCGCACGTACGCATCGAGGTTCTCGGCCGCCTCGGCCCGCCGCCAATGGCGGTACAGCTTCAGCAACGTGATGGCGACGAGGTCGTCGGCGGTGTGCCAGTCCCGGCAGAGCAGATACGCCGTGCGCCGCAACCGATCGATCCGACCTACGACGTACTCGCGGTACGCCCGCTCATCCTCACGGCGCATCGGCCCGCCTCCCTCCGCTACCGGCTAGACGGAGGCCGGTGCCGCGGAGGTTGAGTCGCCCGGCAGAGACGCGTCATCCCCTCTTTCTACCGGAGGGCCCCCTTTCTACCGGAGGGCCCCCTTTCTACCGGAGGGCCGTTCACGCAGCGCCGTACGGCGGAACACGTTCTGTGTTGTGACATGCGAATATGGCCGTCCGACTGCCGCCGGCAACGAGGCCCAGGAATCGGCGTCGGAGTCACCAATCGCACACCACCCGGGGGTGCCCATTAACGATCCAACTGTGGCGAATCCTGAACAGATCAGGACTCGTGAGGACTTTGCACAAAACCTCACGCTGCTGCGTGAATCGGCACGGCTGAGCGTCCGCGAGGTGGCCAAGGCGATCGGCCTACCGGCGAGCACCGTTGGCGACTATTTCAGCGGCGGGCACCTCCCGCCCGCTCGATCGCCCGAAGTGCTCGAGGCGATCCTGCGGACCTGCGGCGTCACCGATGACGAGGATGTCGCTGCCTGGGCCGCGGCGCTGCGTCGGGTGCGGCAGGCACCCGGCCCACGACCCCGCGACGCACCGGCGCCCTACCTGGGTCTGTCGAGCTACCAGCCGGAGCACTCGGAGTGGTTTGTCGGCCGGGAACGCCTGACGCAGCTGCTCACCGCCCAACTCGCCGACGCCTGCCAAACCGGCGGCGGCCTCTTCGCCGTCGTCGGGCCGTCGGGGTCGGGCAAGTCGTCGCTGCTGCGCGCGGGCATGATCGCCGCGTTGTGTCGCGGCGAGGTCTCGCCCGCCTTCTCGCAGCGGTCACCGGTGGTGCTGATGACGCCAGGCGCCCGGCCCATGACCGGCCTGGCTGCGCGGATGGCAGAGATGGCGGGCGTTGATGCGGCCCGAGTGGAAGCGCAGCTGCGTTCCCCGGGCGAGGAGTCCGTCAACGAACTGGTCTCGGACCTCCTGGGTGAGTCCGGGGGCATCGCCATCGTCGTCGACCAGTTCGAGGAGGTCTTTACCGCCTGCGAGGACGAGGGTGAACGCGAAGCCTTCATCGCCGCACTGGATCGCCTGCACCGGGCCGGGACGCCAGCAGCGTGCGTACTGGTGGTCGTCGGCTTGCGGGCCGATTTCTACGGCCACGCGCTCCTGCATCCGCTGCTGGTCCCGGCGTTGCAGCAACGGCAGGTCGTGGTGGGCCCGATGACGGGGGAGGAGATCCGGCGGGTCATCGAGGAGCCCGCTCGGAAGGCGAACGTCGCCGTGGAGAAGGGCCTGGTGGAGCTGCTGCTTACCGAGCTCGCTCCGGCGCGCGGGGGTGTTGACGCCCACGATCCCGGTGCGCTGCCGCTGCTCTCGCATGCGCTCCTGGCGACCTGGGAGCGGCGCCAACGCGGCCGGATGACGGTGGCCGGGTACATCGACAGCGGCGGCATCCGTGCCGCCGTGGCGCACACGGCCGAGGCCGCCTACAACTCGCTCACCGCCGAGCAGCAGGAACTGGCGAGATGGCTGTTTCTGCGCCTGGTTCGGGTCGCACCCGACATGGCCGACACGCGACGCCGCATGCCCCTCACCGAGCTCACGGGATGGGGCTCGACGCCGCGTCCCGAGCTTTACGACGTCCTCGACACGTTCGCGGACCACCGCCTGCTCACGGTCGACGCGGACCATGTCGAAATCACGCATGAGGCCGTCCTGGTTGCCTGGCCCCGCCTTCGCGAGTGGATCGACGCGGACCGAGCCGGGCTACGCATCCATCGGCAGCTCGCCGACGCCGCCGCGGCCTGGCGCGACAGTGACCACGACGTGAATGCCCTTTATCGCGGGACGCGACTGGCCGCCGCGTCCGAGTGGGCGAACGATCCAGCGCACGTCGACCTCCTCAACCCGCTCGAGCGTTCCTTTCTCGACCGCTCTCTGGTCCAGGAGGCCACCGAACGCGAAGCCGCCCAGCGCCGGACCCGCCGGCTCGCCCAGCTCACCGCAGCCCTCGCCGTCCTGGCGCTGGTCGCGACGACATCGGCCGCCTATGCGTTTGTCCAGCGCCGGGCGGCGGACCACGCCCGAAATCTCGCCATATCACGGCAGATCGCGACGACGGCCGATGAGCTCCGGGCCAACGATCCCAACCTGGCCGCCCAGCTGGCGCTCGCGGCGTACCGGATCGAGCCCACGGTCGAGGCTCGATCGAGCATGCTCCAGTCGTACGCCGGACCCGCGTTGACCCGGCTGGACAGCGGCAGTGTCTTGCTGCAGGCCGTCGCGGCAAGCAGGGACGGCGAACTCATGGCCGCGGCGGGGGCAGGGGGTACCGTCACCGTCTGGGAGCTCTCCGGTCTGGGTGGCCCTGCGGTGCGAACCGTCCTCACCGGACATTCAGGCACCGTCTTCGCGCTCGCCTTCAGCCCGGAGGGGCAGATGCTGGCGAGCGCCGGAGAAGACGGCGTGGTCATGCTCTGGGATCTCAGCGATCCCGAGAGCCCCGGCCAGCATTGCGCGCCGGCGGACGGGGAACCCACCACCGTCTACGCGCTGGCGTTCAGCCCCGACGGCGGGACGCTCGCGGCCGGAAGCTTCGATGGGCAGATCCGGCTGTGGCGCGTCGGCGGACCGGGAGCGGCGCCAACCGCGGTGACAAGGATGGAAAGTGACGGTGCCAGTCCCGTCAAATCCTTGGCCTTCACCCCTGACGGCGCGACGCTGGCGGCCGGCACCGCCGCTGGCGTCGTGCAACTGTGGGACGTGTCGGTCATGCCCGTCGATCTCCGTACCAGCGTGACCGGTCCCACCAACGAGGTCTTCTCCCTCGCGTTCACCCGCGACGGGCACTTCCTGGTGGCCGGTAGCAAGGACACCACGGTATGGACGTGGGATACGAGCAACGTCGACCAGCCGGTGCCGTCCGGAGCGGCGATCACCGGCGCCGGTGGCTGGGTCAATGCCGTAGCCGTGAGCCCCGATGGATCGAGGTTCGCCGCTGGCGGCTCCGACGGCTTCGTCCGGCTGTATCAGAGTGACACCCGGCAACTCATCCGTGAGATGCCGCATCCAAGCCATATCACGTCGGTTGCCTTCACACCCGACGGCGGGACGCTCGCGACTGCGGCGGCCGACGGCAGGGTGCGACTGTGGAGTTCAAGCGCGCCCGAAATCACGACGCCGGGGACCACGATCTTCGCGGTCATGTTCGGTCCCGGCGAGCGGCTCGCCCTCGCGGGCAACGACAACGCGGCACGGATCTGGGACGTCACGGCGCCCCGCAGGCCTGTTGAGACCCGGAATCCGATCGTCGTGCCCGAGGATCTGCCGGTCGCATCCGGAGCGGCGGCGCTCAGTCCAGACGGCACGACACTCGCGCTCGGCTGCCGGGACGGCACCGTGCAGATCTGGGACGTCGACGGCACGGCCTCCCGGCCACGCGCGATCCTCACCGGTCCCACCGACCTCATCCAGTGGCTGGCGTTCAGCCCCGACGGCGGCGCGCTCGCGGCCGGCAGCAACGACCACAACGTCTGGTTGTGGGACCTGGACTCGCCTTCGACCGCCGGGCGGGCGTTGTCCGGTCACACGAACTACGTGTACTCGGTTGCCTTCAGTCCGGACGGCCGGACGCTCGCCAGCGGGAGCATCGACTCAACCGTCCGGCTGTGGGATGTGTCCGACCTGGCGGCACCGGCCCAACTCGGCCCGCCGCTCTCCGAGGCCGAGAACTACGTCAACACGGTGGCGTTCAGCCCCGACGGCCGGCTCCTCGCCAGCGGTGATGCCGACAACAACGTGTGGCTGTGGGACGTCACCGACCGCACCCAACCGCGCCAACTCGGGCCACTGGCCGGTCCGCACAACTACGTCCTGAATGTGGCGTTCAGCCGGGACTCGCGCACCGTGGCCGCGAGCGGTGGTGACGGCACGCTGTGGTTGTGGGACATCGCGGATCCACGGCGGCCGGTCCGACTCGCCGCCATCGACGCCTCGACCAAGCCGGTCTACAGCATCGGATTCTCCGCGGCGGGCAGCCTGGCCAGTGGCGGCTCCGACGGCACGGTACGGATCTGGCACACCGACCCGGAGGCGGTCGCGGCGCACCTCTGCTCGACGGTCGGCGATCGCATCAGCGAGTCGGAGTGGCAGCAGTACGTACCGGACGTCCCCTACCAGCCGGCATGCCCGCCGCCGGTCGGATGATCGGCGTGCTCCTGCCCGCCGCTCGGGTGACGCGTTCCGGAGGGTACGCCTCGACGGCGTCCCTGTGCCCGTCCGACCTTGTCCGGCTATCTCAGCGGAGGTGGAAGTCGCGGTTCTCCCGGCACAACGCTGAAGAGGCGCACGTCGCGATGTGGGCACGTTCCCGAGGAGGGGCGGGGCGGCCCAACTGCGTGGCGCGCCCCGGTTGAGGGGGCCGGGGCGCGCCACGATCGGGTCAGGACCGACCCTACGCGGAGACGGGTAGCGCGGCGCTCTCCTCGCCTTGGCTCTCGGGCCGCTTCGGCCGGTGTTCAAGCGTGCGTACCTCGCCGCTCGCGAGCATGGCGACGACCGAGAGCGCGATGATCGCCGCCGCGGCGAAGAGGGCCGGTTGAACGCCGGCCCGGTCGGCGACGGGTCCGGCGGCGACCTGGCCGAGCGGGATGGCGATGAACGAGCCGAGCGCGTCGTACGAGTAGACCCGCGCCAACCGGTCGGCCGGGATGTGTTCCTGGATGGAGACCTCCCACGCGATGGCGAACTGCTCCATCGCCACCCCACCGATGAACGCGGCGAGGAACAGCAGGGCCAGGTGCAGGCCGGTACCCAGGGTGAAGACGAAGACAGCGTCACCGAAGCAGCAGGCGACGCCGACCAGCAGCAGCCGCCGTACCCGTAGCCGCATCGCGACCAGCGCTCCGACGAGCATCCCGGCCATCTCGGCGGCGAGCACTACGCCCCACCACTGGCGGCCGAAGGTGGTGTCGGCGACCACGGGTCCGAGCACGCTCAGCGCAGCGACGAACGCCATGTTGATGAAGCCGAATGCGAGCACGACCACCCACACCCAGGTCCGCGCCACCACCTCGGCCCAGCCCGCCCGCAGGTCGCCGAGCACGCTGCTCGGCCCGTCGGACGCCGCCCGATAGTCGGCGACTTTCACCAACCTGAACAGCGCGCCGGCGACGGCGAAGGTGCCGGCATCGATCGCGAGCCCCCAGCCGGGACCGACAGCGGCCACAAGCACACCACCGGCGGCAGCACCAGCGATCATCGCGGCGCTGGTGCCGAGCCGGTTGATGGCATTGGCCTGGCGGAGCAACTCGGCCGGCACGGTCTGCGCGATGAGCGCCGATGCGGCCGGGAAGGCGAAGGCGCTCGCGATGCCGTTGACCGCGGAGAGGCCAAGCAACGCCGGAATCGTGGCCGTATGCGTGAGCACGAGGGTCGCGACGACGCCCTGGCTGACCGCCGCCACCGTGCAGGACACGAACAGGACGAGGTTGCGCGGCAGGCGATCGGCGACCACCCCGCCGAAGAGGATGAAGACGACGTTCATCACCGACCGGGCCCCCACGACGAGGCCGAGGTCGGCTGCCGAGCCGGTGAGGTCGAGCACGGCGAACGCGAGCGCGATCGGAGCGATCGAGTTGCCGAGCATCACCACAAGCCGACCCGCGGCGAGGTAGCGAAACGCCCGGTGCTGCAGCGGGGCCAGCGCACTGCTCACGTGGCCTCGCCCTCCGGCCTCTCGTCGGCTGGACCGGGCTTCATCTCGAACATGACGAATGCGGCGCTGCCGCGGATCGTGCCCGGCGTGCGCGGCGGTTGGGCGGCCCGGTGCAGCCGCTCGCTCGCCTGGTCCACGAGGTCCTTGACCTCCGCCCAGACCTCGGGAGTCACCCAGAGTTCCGCGTCGGTGAAGTGCTGCCGGCCCGGTGCCCACCTCATGTGCCTGGACCGGCGCCTCAGCTCGGCCGCGAGGGCCGCGTAGAGCGCTTGCCGCTCGGCCAGGTGCCCCTCGGTGCCGCGGTAGCGGACCACCCCACGGTCCAGGTTGTACCGGTAACGCTTGGCTATCCCGCCGCGGATGCGTTCCTCACCGGCCACCACGATGTGGCCGGCAGCATGCAGCTGGCGAAGGTGGTAGCTCGCGTTGGCGTGGGTGAGCCCGAGCTCGCGGGCGACTTCGGCGGCCGTCATCGGTGCCCCGGTCAGCAGCGAGAGGATTTGCAGGCGGATCGGATGGGCCATGGCGCGCAGCTCGGCGAGGTGCTGCTCGGAGGAGTCTCCCAAAGACACGTTTGGAGGTTAGGCCCGCCGGAGCTCCACCGTCAAACAGTTATTTGGGTGTTGCCCTAGGGGGGTGATCGCGAGCCCGCTGAGGAGCAGCAGCGATAAGCGTCGGCGGTGCGGGTCAGCGTTCGAGGATGGCGGTGACGCCCAGCCCTCCGGCGGCACAGATCGAGATGAGACCGCGACCAGATCCCTTCTCCGCGAGCAGTTTCGCCATCGTGGCGACGATCCGCCCGCCCGTTGCGGCGAACGGGTGCCCGGCGGCAAGCGACGAGCCGTTCACGTTGAGCTTGTCCCGATCGATGCTCCCGAGAGGACCGTCCAGCCCCAGCCGGGTCTTGCAGTAGTCGGCGTCCTGCCATGCCTTGAGGGTCGCGAGCACCTGCGAGGCGAACGCCTCATGGATCTCATAGAAGTCGAACTCACCGAGGGAGAGCCCCACCCGGGCGAGCATCCGCGGCACCGCGTACACCGGCGCCATCAGCAGGCCCTCGCCGCCATGCACGTAGTCGACCGCAGCCGTCTCGCTGGTGACGAAGTAGGCCAGCACGGGCAGGTTCCGGCTGCGGGCCCACTCCTCGCTGGCGAGCAGCACGACGCTGGCGCCGTCGCTGAGCGGCGTCGAGTTGCCCGCCGTCATCGTGGCCTCGCCGGGACCTCGGGTGCCGAAGACGGGCTTGAGGGCGGCGAGCTTCTCCAGGGAGGTGTCGGGGCGGAGGTTCTGGTCACGCGTGAGCCCGAGATAGGGCGTCATGAGGTCGTCGAAGAAGCCCCGCTCGTACGCCGCCGCGAGCCGCTGGTGGGAGGCGAGTGCGAGCTCGTCCTGCTCCCGGCGCCCGATGTCCCATTCCCGGGCGGTGATCGCCGCGTGCTCGCCCATGGAGAGCCCGGTGCGCGGCTCCGCGTTGCGGGGCGTCTCCGGGCGGAAGGCTCGTATCGGGTTGAGCCCGGTCGCGGCCTTCAGCCGGGCGGAGAGCGACCGAGCACGGTTGATCTCCAACAGGGTCTGACGGAGCTCCTCGTTGAGGGCGAGCGGCGCATCGGAGGTCGTGTCGACCCCGCCCGCGATGCCGGAGTCGATCTGGCCGAGCGCGATCTTGTTGGCGACCGTGATGACCGCTTGCAGGCCGGTCCCGCAGGCCTGCTGGAGGTCGTACGCGGGCGTGTGCGGGTCGAGTCGGGATCCGAGTACGCATTCCCGAGTGAGATTGAAGTCCCGGCTGTGCTTGAGCACCGCACCGCCGACCACCTCGCCCATCCGCTCGCCGGCGAGGCCGAACCTCGCCACCAGGCCGTCCAGAGCGGCCGTCAACATGTCCTGATTGGACGCCTGTGCGTAGGGGCCGTTCGAGCGAGCGAATGGAATCCGGTTGCCGCCGACGATGGCGACGCGGCGAGGCTGCATGGCGCTCTCCCTTCCGCGGGGCTCTTTGTACGCTAGCGCAGCGCTACCGGTGGCACCGGAATACTGTGATCGGCATGAGCGACCGGTACACCACCTTCGCCAACTCCACGCCCGGGCGAGCGATCGTCAAGCGGTTCGGTCTCCCGAGCCCGCCGGTGTTGCGGCGGTACCAGCCGGGCGATCCGCCGATCATGGGACCGGTGATCCTCGGCGGCGCGGGACGGGCACGGGACGCCATCGCGAGCGTGCTGGCGAAGGCGGGTGTCGAACTCGCCGACCAGGAAACCGGTGGCGAGGTGGCCGCCCTCGTCTACGACGGCAGCGACCTCACGGAGATCGATCAACTCCGTGACCTCTACCGCTTCTTCCACCCGCTGGCGCGGTCGCTTCACGCCTGCGGCCGGGTGGTGGTGTTGGGCACCCCGGTCGACGAGTGCCGATCACCCGAGCATGCAGCCGTTCAGCAGGCGCTCGAGGGATTCGTCCGCTCCGTGGGCAAGGAGTTCGGGCGGGGCATCACGTCGCAGCTCGTGACGGTGAGCGAAGGTGCGGAGTCCAATCTGGAGTCCACGCTGCGATTCCTGCTCTCGGCGAAGTCGGCGTACGTCTCCGGTCAGGTCATCCGGGTTACTCCGGCCGCGGTTAGCGAACCGGAAGACTGGGCACGGCCGCTTGCCGGCAAGGTCGCTTTGGTGACCGGAGCGGCGCGGGGCATCGGCGAGGCGATCGCGCAGGTGCTCGCCCGCGACGGCGCGCGGGTGGTCTGCCTCGATGTCCCGGCTGCGGGCGACGCGCTCGCGGGCGTGGCCAACTCCGTACGCGGCGAGGCGCTGCAACTCGACCTCACCTCCGGCGATGCGCCGACGGCACTCAACGAGTACCTCGCCACTCGCCACGGTGGCGTCGACATCGTCGTGCACAACGCCGGTATCACGCGGGACAAGACGCTGGCCAGGATGACCGAGGAGCAATGGGATGCGGTTCTCGCGGTGAACCTGGCGGCGCCGCAGCGGATCACGGCGGCGCTGCTGGCCGCGAAGGCAGTCCGCACCGACGGTCGGATCGTGATGATCTCATCGGTCAGCGGCATCGCCGGCAACCGCGGCCAGACGAACTACGCCACGAGCAAGGCCGGCCTGATCGGGCTCGTGCAGGCGCAGGCCCGGCAGTCTCAGAAGTGGAGCATCACGGTCAACGCGGTGGCGCCCGGTTTCATCGAGACCGCCATGACGGCGGCGATGCCGGTGGTCGTCCGTGAGGCTGGCCGGCGGATGAACAGCATGGCGCAGGGTGGGCTGCCGGTGGATGTCGCCGAGACGGTGTCCTGGCTCGCATCGCCGGCGTCGGGCGGTATCACCGGCAACGTGGTTCGCGTCTGCGGCCAAGCCCTGCTCGGCAGATAGGGGGCCCTCAACTCCCGCGCGATCATGAACTGCAGGTCATGATCAGCGCCTTGAGAGCGCTCTATCTTCATGATCACGGCGATCTTGACTAGGGGGACACGGTGGCGATCGAGGAGATGGCGGAGGTTCCGGCGCCGGGTCCGCTGATGGCGGCGGCCGCGGGGGCGATGCTCCTGCCGCGGCGTCCACGACCGGCGGCGGCGCCGGCGGTGGAGCTACTCGTGCGTGGCGTCACGGTGGACAAGAGCCATCTGGCCCGGTACAGCCGCGTCTGCGGCTTCCCCCTCTCGGGTGTCCTGCCGCCGACGTATCCGCACGTACTCGCCTTCGGCGTGGCGATGCGGCTAATGACTCGACCCGACTTCCCGTTTCCGCTGCCCGGGCTCGTCCACATAGCCAATCACATCGATCAACGCCGGCCGGTCGGTGCCGATGAGGCGCTCGACGTGTCGGTCAAGGCGGAGAGGTTCCGCCCACACGAGCGCGGATACGCCATCGACGTCGTGACGGCGGCCACTGTGGACGGCGCTGAGGTGTGGGTGGAACGATCGTCGTACCTCAGGAGATCCGCCAGTTCGGGGCGGCCAGAAGGGCGGCGAACCCAGGACGCGAGCGAGCCGCCGAAACCAACGGCGATCTGGCGCGTGGGCCGTGACGTCGGCACCGCGTACGCCCGCGTCTCCGGCGACCGCAACCCCATTCACACGTCCCGCGTCGGGGCGAAGCTCTTCGGCTTCCCGCGCCCAATCGCCCATGGCATGTGGACACTGGCGCGCAGCCTCGCCGCACTCACCGGTCGCCTGCCCGAGGCGTACAAAGTGGATGCTTCATTCAAGCTGCCGATATTGCTACCGGCCGCGGTCGCGTTCACGGTCACCCGTGACCCCAGCGACGGATGGGCGTTTCAGGTGCTCGACACCCGCACCGGTCGGCCGCACCTGATCGGCGCCGTGACGAGCGAGACGACGTCCCTAACTGGTCGGAATCCCTAGCTGGTCCAGCGGTCGCCGCGCAGCGTCGCCTGCGTGCCGAGCCAGGCCACGCTCATGAGCCGCTCGGCCGCGTCGTCGGGGTCCTCGTCCGGATGATCGGCCAGCCAGTCCGCGACCGCTTCCGCTGCCCCGACCAGAACCTGCGCCGCCATGCCGATGTCGGCTCCCGGCGCCGCACCCGCGGCGAACATGCCCGCCACCACCTCGACCATCTGTCCACGAAGGTCAGCGAGCACCGCCGCGAACGGCTCCTGCCCGCGAGCCTGCCGATACAGCACGCCCCAGCCATCGCGATGCGCCGCCACGAACCGGAGAAACGCTCGCAGCGCCCGCCACAGCCGTTCGTCGGTGCCGAGCGCCTCACCCGCATCGACCGGCTGCGCGGCGTCGGCGAGCGCCTGCATCAGCCGGGCGCCCTCCCGGTGCAAGCACGCGGTGAACAGCTCCTCCTTGCTGCCGAGGTAGGCATAGACCATGGGCTTGGAGATGCCGGCCGCCTCCGCTATCTCGTCCACCGACGTAGCGTGAAAGCCTTGGCGGGAGAAGACCCGCACGGCCGCGTCAAGCATCTGCTGCTCCCGGACCGCCCGGGGCAGCCGGCGGGACTGGGCGGCGGCCATGCTGGACAGCCTACCTACTGATCCGTAAGGTTACGCACAAGTAATGTCGCCGTTTGGGAGGACGCCATGCCCGATCTTGACCCGGCCAGCTTCGCGTCGGTCGAGCCTGCCCAGTTCGCCTCGAAGGTCAAGTCGGCCTCGAAGGACCAGCTCGAGGCGGTCATGGCGAGCGAGCACCGCGGCAAGATCCTGGATGAGGTGTTCAGTCGCTTCCCGAACCAGTTCCGCGCTGACAAGGCCGGCTCGACCAACGCCGTGATCCACTGGAACATCACCGGCCGTCCCGACGGCGGCACTGACTCGTACGAGGTCGTGATCGCCAACGGCACCTGCACGGTCTCGGACAAGCCGTCGGCGGAGCCGAAGCTCACCATCACCATAGGCGGTGCGGAGTTCCTGCAGCTCATCGCCGGCGCGGCCAACCCAATGATGATGGCGATGACCGGGAAGCTGAAGCCCAAGGGTGACCTGGCACTCGCCGCCAACCTCGCCAACTTGTTTGACCTGCCGAAGTCCTGACGCGGCCGGAAAGCGGAATCGCCATGCCTGGGTTCTCGCTCAGCCTGAGCGAGGAACAGCGCGAGCTGCGCGACTGGGTGCACGGCTTCGCCGCCGAGGTCATGCGCCCGGCCGCCGCCGAATGGGACGAGCGTGAGGAGACGCCCTGGCCCATCATCGCCGAGGCGGC
>Ga0079224_100012971_pt1 | contig 11582 bp, 11 predicted proteins | sample Stecom2015_FD_80414 | JGI IMG/M metagenome (GOLD analysis project Ga0079224, IMG submission 80414) | Agricultural soil microbial communities from Utah to study Nitrogen management - Steer compost 2015 | ecosystem: Environmental > Terrestrial > Soil > Agricultural land | place: USA: Utah...
CGGCCGTGCATCCATTCACGTCCCCCGCGCGCGTCGAAAACGGACGACTGAGCTACGCTCGTGACTCGTGATTCGTGACTGGTAAGGGGCCGCTCGCCTTCTTGCGAGTCACGAATCACGGATCGCGGATCGCGGATCACTAGAAATCTTCCGGCTTGGGCACGAAGAACCGCTTCTGCAAGCTCAGAAGCTCGCGTCGATGCAGCTCGGCGAGGCGCTCTAGACGCTTTTCTCCCTTGTCCGTCAACTGCACCATGACGCGTCGTCGGTCCGTCGCGTCGCTGCGCCGCTGCACGAGCCCCTGGGCCTCGCATCGCGTCACGAGGGCGACGACGCCGTGGTGTTTTGCCTGGAGACGTTCCGCGAGCTCGCTGACCGAGGCCCACTCTCTGCCCGGGTAGCCTTTGATCTGCAGCAGCAGGAGGTACTGCAACGGGGTGACGCCGTGCTTGCGAGTGATTTCTTCGCTGTAGCGCAGATAGCGCCTGAGCTCGTAGCGGAAGGTAGCGAGCGTCTCGTATTGCTTCTTGGTGACGCGCGATTTGTTGTTCGAGGACATGGGTGCTCCGGGCGGCCGCGCCGCGTTGCGCATCCTCTTACGGACGGGCTGTACGAGTCCAGCGGACGTCTTGTCGCGGCCGAGACATCGTCCATCCATTCCCAAAGTGCATATGCTCAAGCCTAAGACATTTATTCCTATCACATTGTGAGGTGTTAGGCTCCACGTCCCATACTGATTCACTTTGCGTGCCAACACGAGGAGACCAAAAATGGCGCTTCAAATCGGCGATACCGCACCGGATTTCACGGCAACCACGACCCAGGGCTCGATCAATTTCCATGAATGGCTTGGATCGTCTTGGGGCGTGCTGTTCTCGCATCCCAAAGACTTCACGCCTGTCTGCACGACCGAGCTCGGATTCACCGAGAAGCTGCGCCCGGAGTTCGAGAAGCGCAACGTCAAGGTGATCGGTCTTTCGGTCGATGCCGTCAGCGATCACGAGCGTTGGGCCGATGACATCGAAGCCACGCAGGGCGCGCGTCCCCGATTCCCGCTCATCGGCGATGCCGACCGCAAGGTCGCCAATCTCTACGGCATGCTGCATCCGAAGGCGAGCACGACGCTCACCGTGCGCTCCGTTTTCATCATCGATCCCTCGAAGATCATTCGTGCGACGATCACGTATCCCGCCAGCACCGGCCGCAACTTCGACGAGATCTTGCGCGTCGTCGACTCCTTGCAGCTGACCGACACGCACAAGGTCGCAACGCCGGTCAACTGGAAGCCGGGCGAGGACGTGATCATCGTGCCGTCTTTGTCGAACGACGAGGCACGCAAGCTCTTCCCGCAGGGCTGGAACGAGCAGCGGCCGTATCTCAGAACGGTGAAGCTCGCAAATTAATTCACCGCACCCCTCGCCCACTCGGCTCTACATGAGCACTCCTTCCAAAGAGTTGGTTCGCGACTTGGCGGCGCACGTCGACCCCTGGTCGACAGCGCCGTTCGATTCGCCGACCGTCCAGACGCTGCAGCGCCTGGTTCCGCAGCTCACTGCGCACCAACGCATCTGGCTGAGCGGTTACTTGGCCGGAAGCGTTGCTGCGGCGATCGCCGTGCCTGCGGCACCGACGGCTGCTTCGACACCTGCGTCCGACCCGATCGTCACGGTCCTGTTCGGCTCGCAAAGCGGCAACTGCGAGCGCTTGGCCGCGCAAGTGGGCGAGGCATTGTCCAAACGCGGCGTTCCTCACGTGGTTCTCGACATGCTCGACTGTCGCAAGAGCCATTTGCAGGAGGCGCGCAATCTGCTCGTCGTCGTGAGCACGCATGGCGAGGGCGAGCCGCCGGATCGCGCCGCCGCGCTTCATGAGCTGCTACACAGCCGCAAAGCACCGCCTCTCAAACATCTCAAGTACTCGGTGCTCGCTCTCGGCGATACGAGCTACGAGCGGTTCTGCGAAACCGGTAAGCAATTCGATGCACGGCTCGCGGCGTTGGGCGCGGAGCAACTCCACGCGCGCGTCGACTGCGACGTCGATTACGAGCACAACGCGCGCGAGTGGATCGACGCAGTCGTCGCAAAGCTCGCGAGCGAACATGCTGCCGTTCCCGCGCAGCTCCACACGGCCTCGGAGCCGACGCTCGCTCCGGTCGCGACCGCTTACACGCGCAAGAATCCGTTCCTCGCACCCGTGCTCGTGAATCAGCGGTTGACGACGAGAGATTCCGAGAAGGACGTCAGACACATCGAGCTTTCGCTGGAAGGCTCCGGCATCCATTACGAACCGGGCGATGCGATCGGCGTCGTGGTGCGCAACCCCGTCGATCGCGTCGACGCGCTCCTTGCAACGTTACCTTACGGACCGGAAACGCCGATCTCCCACGAGGGGTCTCAGCAGCCGCTGCGAGAGGTTCTGCATAGTTGCGACATCGGCCTCGTGACCCGGACGTTCGCGGACAAATACTTCGAGCGGATCGGCCAGCCGGAACGCGCGGCATCGATCGATGTCGCGGCGCGCGTGCAGCTCAGTGAGCTTCTTCGCGAGCATCCGCCCCAGGCGCTTGGCGCCGAGGACTTCGTGCGACTCCTGCGTCCGCTCGCGCCGCGGCTTTATTCCATCGCCTCGAGCGCTCGCGCGACGCCGGACGAGGTCCACCTCACGGTCGGACTCGTTCACTTCGAGCTCAACGGCACTAGACATTTTGGCGTCGCGTCCAAACAGTTCGCCGAAATGGAAGGCGACGATGCGGTTGCCCCGATCTATCTGCATCGCAACCCGAACTTCCGACTGCCGACCGACCCCGATCTGCCCATCGTCATGATCGGTCCGGGCACGGGTGTCGCTCCCTTCCGCGGCTTCATCGCCGAGCGCGAAGCTCAGAGCGCGCGCGGCAAGAATTGGCTGTTCTTCGGCGAGCGGCACTTTCGCACCGATTTCCTGTACCAGGCGGAATGGCTCGATTATCGGAAGCGCGGTGTGCTGCACCGTATCGAGCTCGCGTTCTCGCGCGATCAGAAGGACAAGATTTACGTTCAGCATCGCATGCGCGAGCACGGACGCGAGCTCTACGATTGGCTGCAGCAAGGCGCACATGTCTATGTCTGCGGCGATGCGCAGCACATGGCATCGGACGTTCAGGACGCCCTACTTCAGATACTGCAGGAGCACGGCGGGCATTCCGCCGAGCGTGCGGCCGAGGAACTGCTCGAGCTGCAGCGCGTGCGACGTTATCAGCGAGACGTTTACTAAATGACCCTGGAGCGAACGGCCGATCTGTCGCGGCCTCTGTCCGAGCTGCACGACAACGAGCAGCTCAAGTTCGACAGCAACTATTTGCGCGGCACGATCGAAGCGAGCCTCGCGGATCCCGTCACCCGCGCCGTCACCGACGCGGATACGAAGCTCCTCAAGTTCTTCGGGATCTATCAGCAGGATGACCGAGATCTGCGCGAGGAGCGTCGTCGTGCGAAGCTCGAGCCGCAATACCAGTTCATGGTGCGCGTGCGCCTGCCGGGCGGCGTCTGCAAACCGGAGCAATGGCTCGCGCTCGATGCCGCCGCGCGCGAGACCGCGAACGGCTCCCTGCGCCTGACGACGCGCCAGACGTTTCAATTTCACGGTGTCTTCAAGCCGAATCTGAGGCGGCACATCCAAAGCATCGTCGCGGCGGGACTCGACACGATCGCGGCGTGCGGCGACGACAACCGTAACGTCATCTGCAGTGCGAATCCCCTGCTCTCACCCGTTCATGCCGAAGTGAGCGATCTCGCTCAGCGGATCGGTCGACACCTGCTGCCTCGCACGGGCGCGTATCGAGAGATCCTGCTCGAGCAACCCGCCGAGAGCGCGTCGACGGGCGAAGAGGAGCCGCTGTACGGACGCACGTACTTGCCTCGCAAGTTCAAGATCGCGCTCGCGATTCCGCCGCACAACGACATCGATGTGTTTGCGCACGACTTGGGCTTCATCGCAATCGTCGAGGACGGGCGCATCGCCGGCTACAACGTGCTCGTCGGCGGAGGCATGGGCATGACGCACAAGGTCCCAGCGACATTCCCGCGCCTGAGCGATGTCGCGGGCTTCTGTTTGCCCGAACAAGTCATTACCGTCGCCGAGCACACGATGCTCATTCAGCGCGACTACGGCAATCGCAAGGACCGGTCTCACGCTCGGTTCAAGTACACGATCGAAGATCGCGGGCTCGATTGGTTCAGGGCCGAGCTCGCGCAACGCACGGGCTTCGCGCTCCAGCCGGCTCGCGAGTTCGCGTTGGAGAGCTCTTCGGACCGCTATGGGTGGTACCAAGGATTCGACGGGCGGTGGCACTACACGCTCTTCATCGAGAACGGCCGTGTCGCGGATCGTCCGGGCTACGAGTTGATGACCGGGCTGCGTGAGATCGCCCGCGTCCATACGGGCGTGTTCGCGCTCACGACGAATCAGAACATCACGATCGCAGGTATCCCGGAAGGCGAGCGTGCCCGCATCGAGGCGCTGCTGCAGAAGTACGGCATCGCGAACGAGATTTCTTCGACAGGGCTGCGATTGCATTCGATGGCGTGCGTCGCCCTCCCGACCTGCGGGCTGGCGATGGCCGAAAGCGAGCGGTACTTGCCGACATTGATCTCGAAGCTCGGAAGCACGCTCGAGGAGCTCGGGCTCGAGAACGCGCCGATCACGATGCGAATGAGCGGCTGCCCGAACGGCTGCTCGCGCCCGTACTTGGCCGAGATCGCCCTCGTCGGTAAAGGCCCAGGCAAGTACAACCTCTATCTCGGCGCGAGCGCGAACGGCGATCGACTCAACGCGCTTCATCTGGAGAACGTCGGCGAGGAACGAATCTTAGAGACGCTTCGAACGCTGCTTCGCAAGTACGCGAAAGAGCGTCACGACGGAGAGCGCTTCGGCGACTTTGTCGTCAGAGCAGGTGTCGTGCCTGCAATGCCCGCAGGACGCGACTTCCAGCGTTTGCCTACGCTCGCAGAGAGCGCTTAAGCGGTTCGGTCTTTGAGAGCGGAGCGGCGCGCGGTCGCGCGCGGCTCTTTGGCCGCGTGAATGAGCCCCTTCTCGAGCAAGCTCGCGCCCAAGCAACAGAAGTAGAGGTATCCGCGAACGTCGCCGAACGAGGCGACGACCGGGTCGAGCGACGCTCGCTCGTCGAGTCGCATGAGCCTGCGCAGCGAGCGCGCTGCGCCGGTATCGCCCGAAGGAAACACGTCGATCCGGCCAAGACCGCGCAATAGTACGAGACCGGCGGTCCAGGGACCGACGCCTGGTAGCTCAACGAGCCGCTCGAGTGCCTGCTCGCTGTCCATCCCAACGAGAGTGTGCTCGGCAAGGGTTGCCGACTCGATCGCGCGCGCTACACCTTGCAGCGTCTGCGCCTTCTTCAAGCTCAAACCGCAAGCTTGTAGGTCACCAAGCGAGGCGCGCGCGATGACTGTGCACCGCGGGAAGGCGACGTAGCGTTTTCCTCGGTAGGACAGGGGCTCGCCGAAACGTTCTATGAGCTTCCCCAGGATGGAAAGTCCGGCGTCGATGCTGAGTTGCTGGAACGGGATGACGCTTGCGAACGACTCGAACAGCGTCGGGAAACGTGGCGGTCGCATGCCGCGCAGAGACTGCACGGTCGATGTCAGCACGCTGCTCACTTCCGCGACGCGCTGAAGCAATGCCGGGTTCGCCTCGAGCCCGAGAATACGCGTAAACGCGGCTCGGATCGTCGAGTGCACCGCCAGCGAGTGTCGACCCGCCAGGATTTCGTAGCGAAGATCCGGCTTCTCTATGCCTCCGTCGTTCCACACACGCACCAACGTCGGTCCGCTCGTCGTATGTATCGCACGCACGTAGCTGTCGTGCTCCCACACATCCACGCGATTGGAGGCACGTCGCTGCAGCACACGCACGGTGGCTTCCAGATGGAACGGAGCATCGGCGAATAGATGGCCTTCCCGCGATCTTCGCATGCGCGGCTTCATCGATGAGGCGCCATCGGCCGCGGCCGGTAACGTCGTTTGAACGCTCTCATACGAGTCCAAGATAACAGTCATCGGTCCAAATGCATCCTCGTCGATGACAAAAGGCGCAAGGAGAGTCTGCTCTCTCGGTCGAATCCTTCAAAGCGATCGATATTCGTGTCAGGTATCGGTGGACTCGATGGATGCGAGGCGGATCCCGCATCCCGCGACGCTATTCGAACTCACAGGTCGCGCGATTGCAGCGACCTCATATCGATGAGATCGATTCAATGCACGAATATTCTTCGCTTGTCTGATGTATCGAGCGCTCCTACCGTTCCTTTATCGGTAGCTCATGCGGAGGGTTCAGTGATGCGCAACGTACATCGAGAGCGGCAAGCTCGAGCGGTACACGATCCTCTCGGCCTTGCGTCACATGCTAGCGAGGCGACGGCACGGGCACACGCGGATGCTCAGGATTCGTCCGTCAATCCGTTGTGGATGATCAGCGCGGCGCTCGCGGCATTCGTCGTGCTGCTGGTCGTCGTCTGGTAGCCCGAGACCGCCGCCTTCCTATCGCCGCTCGATCGCCTCGGTGAAGAGGTCGTTGATGTAGCCGGGAAGCGCGAACGCCGCTCGGTCGACTTCGGGCGTGTAGTAGCGCAGCTTGAGATTGGCTTTCGCATGCCGTGCTTTGATGACGTCGAGCGATACGGCTGCCGGCGAGATGCTGTCGCTCGCCCACCCGAGCGCGAGATGGCCGCCGACGTAGCTCGGGGATGCGAGCAAGTAGCAGCTCGGATATCTGAATACGCTCGCCAGGTTGCGCATTGCGGACGAAAAGTCTTCCGGTTGGAGGAACGGGACGCCCGCTTGCACGACGAGGATGCCGCGCATGCGTAGGCAGCGACGTACGTTCTTGTAGAACTGCGCGCTGAACAGCTTGCACGCATCGCCTACCGGGTCGGTGGAGTCGACCAACACCAGATCGAACCGCTCGGCCATGCCGTCGATGAAGGTCGCTCCGTCATGGATGTTGAGCTGAAAGCGCTCGTCCGCGAACACGCCGGCATTGATCTCGTCGAGATAGCGTCGCGACAGATCGACGACGCACGGATCCAGCTCGACTTGCACGACTCGGCGAATGTCCTTGTGTTTGAGCACCTCCTCCGCGAGCCCGCAATCGCCGCCGCCGATGATGAGCACGTCGCGAACGTCGCCGTGCGAGAAGATCGGCACGTGCGCGAGCATCTCGTGATAGATGAACTCATCCGCGGTCGTGAGCTGTGTGGCCCCGTCGAGCAGCAGAACGCGGCCGAAACGCTCGTTGTCGAGCAGCACGACGTCTTGGTACGGCGTGGTCGTTCGCACCAGGATCTCGTCCGCGCCGTACGACAGGCGCACGGTGGGATCGAGCGTGTCGTGCACCACTTCGCTCATACGCTCGCTCATCAAACACGACCCCGCAGCAGCTCCTCGATCGCGACGCGCCGGGGCGCGAACGCTTCGAGCAAAACTTCGATGCATCGCTCCGGACGCGCCTGGCCGCACATGAAAATATCGAGCGCCGCGTAGCGCAGCTCCGGCCATGTGTGAATCGAGATGTGACTTTCGGCGAGCACGGCAACACCGCTCACGCCGCCGCTCGATTCGAACGGATGCAGATGGATGTGCAATAGCGTTGCGCCGGCCACCTCGACGCACTTCCTGAGCGTCTGCTCGATCAGCTCGAGCTCGTCGAGCTTGTCGGCATCGTAGAGATCGATGATCAGATGGGCACCGGCGCAGCGCACGCCGGCGCGCTCGATGAAGAAGTCCTGATTAGCCGGCTCAGCGGGCGGATGTTGAGTGACCTTGGTGGAAGTCTCCTGGCTCACGAGCTCCAGGTTCAACACTGAGCGGGCGCCCAACTCAGAGCGGCGCGCTCGCGCCCGACGGGCGGCGTGTGTAGTCATTTACGGGCGATCCTCCGATGACGGTGCTACGAAACATAGAGGCGCACGCCTCCCCCGGTCTCGGCGACCGCGTTCTTTTTTACGCGACTATCATCGTTAGATCCATTAGAATTATTCTATATCCCATTTAGGGAAAGCCTAACTCATATGTCGCTCCATATTCCGCGCCTGAATTATCAACATCTCCTTTATTTCTGGGCAGTTGTGCGCACCGGCAGCCTGCGCCAAGCCTGCGAGGAGCTGAATTTATCGGCACCGACGGTCAGCGCGCAATTGCGGACTTTCGAAGAGCGAGTCGGCGAGAAGTTGCTCGTGAAATCCGGGCGCACACTCGTCCCGACCGAGACCGGCCGCCTCGTGTTCACGTACGCCGACGAGATCTTCGCGCTCGGCAGCGACCTCCTGAGCGCGCTCGCGCAACGGCCGACGCATCGGCCGATGCGGCTCTCGGTCGGCATCGACGACGTCGTACCGAAAGAGATCGTGCGTCGCTTGTTGGATGCCGTGATCTCGCTCAATCATCCAGTCCAGCTCATTTGCCGCGAGGGCACGATCGCGCACTTGCACGCCTCGCTCCAGGTTCACGAGCTCGACATCGTCATCTCCGATGCGCCCGCGACGCCGAGCCTGAACGTGCGCGCCTACAATCACCTGCTCGGAACTTGCGCCGAGGCGTGGATGGCAACGCCCGAATTGGCCGAGCGCCTGCGAGGCAGTTTCCCGAAATCGCTGAATGGCGTTCCCATGCTGTTGCCGACGGACGATACCGCCATTCGCGGGTCGCTCGACCTCTGGCTCGATAAGCAAGGCGTACGTCCCTATATCGTGGGCGAGTTCGAGGACTACGCGCTGCTGCGCGAGTTCGCGCGTCACGGCGCGGGGGTCGCCCCCGTACCTGAAGTGCTCGCGGAGCAGTTTCACAGGGAGTCGGGGCTCGTGGCGCTCGGCACCGCCGGCAAAGTGCGCGCCGAGTTCTATGCGATCTCGACCGAGCTCAAGCTCAAGCACCCGGCCGTCGTCGCCATCCTCGACAAGGCCTCTGAGCTGTTCGCGAATGACGGTTGACGGAAGAGAGCGTCTTTTCTGGCCGTCTACCGTCAACTCTAAGCAGCATCTCCGCCCGGCGGCGAATCGTCGACCGGTGCATAGTGACTCAGCCACATGACGAGTTGCGCCGTACCTTCGCTCGTCGCCCGGACGTGCGCGGGGTAGCCGACGAGCGCGGCCAGAGGTGCCGTCGCGCGAAGTACGCCGCAGACATGGTTTCGTTCCGCGTCGCTGACTGCTGCCCCCCTGCGGACGAGATCGCCCCTCAAGCGCTCGAAATGCTCCGGTTGGCAGCGAATCCGCAGACCCATGTAAGGCTCTTCCACTTGCTCGCCCTCCCGGTAGCGCACGGTGAGCGGGCCGACGCGAACCTCATCGCCATAGACGTCCTTCAGCACGGCGATCGGCCGTTCGAGCGCGATCTCGGTCTCCGCGAGCAGTCTGAGACCGCGCGGCGAAGGTTCCAGCGCCAGCTCTTTCGCCGGCTGGATCACTTCCATCGCTTTACGTGCGAATGCGAGATTGAACCGCTCTCTGCTATAGGAGCACTCGCACTCAATGGGAAAACGGGAATACATCGCTCTTGTCTCTACTCTCCTGCGTTGGAGGACTGCCGACGTTTCGGGTCGGCCTTTTCAGGAAATCCCGGCTTCTGCGCTTAAGCGCGCAAAAGCCGGGCGAGCGAGAGAAAGACGACGATCGGTGACCGTCGCCTGCAAGAAGGAGCGGTCTGCGTGCGCGCGACGCTTTCGTCCAGGTAAGGCATCGTCGTTGAAATCGCGAGCAACATGGCCGTGTTATAGCTCACGATCCCCGATTTGCAAGCGCTCGGCACCTTGACTCGGCTTCTCAAATTACTATGCTGCAATGATGTGCGCTGTCAGTCTCACTTTTCCTCGCCTGCACTCCCCGGGGCGCCTCATCCAGGGCTCTTTACCCCGGGCGTAGCTCGTTGAATCGCGCCCGGGGGTGAATCCCGCGGCCCGTGCTCTGGCTTTCCTTGCGAGCTTATCCACACCGCTTCATTCGCAACTTTGTTTGCGCTCTGGTCCGTGCCGCGCGCATCAAGAATACGCACCAGTCTTCCGAGTACTTCCACCGTGCCTAATATCCGCGCCCGAATCGAACAGATCATCGACGACGTCATCCGCCGCAATCGCGGCGAAACGGAGTTCCACCAAGCCGTTCGCGAAGTCGTCGAATCGCTGGAACCGGTCTTGCGAAAACACCCGCAGTACGCCGAACACAAGATCATCGAACGAATCTGCGAGCCCGAGCGCCAGATCATTTTTCGCGTGCCTTGGCAAGACGATCACGGCGTAGTGCAGATCAACCGCGGCTTTCGCGTCGGCTTCAACAGCGCTCTCGGCCCGTACAAAGGCGGCTTGCGCTTTCACCCTTCCGTGTATCTCGGCATCGTGAAGTTCTTGGGCTTCGAGCAGGTTTTCAAGAACGCGATTACCGGCATGCCGATCGGGGGCGCGAAGGGCGGTGCCGACTTCGATCCCAAAGGGCGCTCCGACAACGAGGTGATGCGGTTCTGCCAGAGCTTCATGACGGAGCTCTATCGGCATATCGGCGAGTTCACGGACGTCCCCGCCGGCGACATCGGCGTCGGTTCGAGAGAGATCGGCTATCTCTTCGGCCAGTACAAGCGGATCACGAATCGGTACGAGTCCGGCGTGCTCACGGGGAAAAGCCCGAATTGGGGCGGCTCGCTCGTCCGCCGCGAGGCGACCGGCTACGGCCTCGTCTACTTCGTCGAGGAGATGCTGAAGGCGCGCGGCCAAACGCTGGAAGGGAAAACCTGCGTCGTCTCCGGTTCCGGCAACGTTGCGATCTACGCCATCGAGAAGCTTCAGATGCTTGGGGCGAAAGTCGTGGCGTGCTCGGATTCGGACAGCGCGATCCACGACCCCCAAGGGATCGATCTCGGCACGCTGTCGAGACTCAAGGAAGTCGAGCGAAAGCGGCTGCGAGAATATGCGGAGGTGCATCCTCGCGCACAGTGTCTGGCACCCAGTGCGTTGTGGAGCATCCCGTGCGAGGTCGCCCTGCCCTGCGCCACGCAGAACGAGTTGCGCGATGAGGACGTGCGCACCTTGATCAAGAATGGCTGCATGGTCGTCGGCGAAGGCGCGAACATGCCGACGACACCTGGCGGCATTCGGCTGCTGCTCGAAGCGGGCGTCGCATTCGGCCCCGGAAAAGCCGCAAACGCGGGCGGCGTCGCGACCTCCGCGCTCGAGATGCAGCAAAACGCGAGCCGCGACGCGTGGACGTTCGAATACACCGAAAAACGCCTCCAAGAGATCATGTGCAGAATCCATCAGGAGTGCCATGACGCCGCGGAAGAGTTCGGCAGCCCGGGCAATTACGTGCTCGGTGCGAACGTCGTCGGATTCCGTAGAGTGGCGGAAGCCATGCTCGCTTTTGGCGTGATCTAGCCGATCAATGCCGTCATTTTTCTCGATTTCACCAATATCTAGTCGCGCCAATTGAATTAGTTATAAGTTAATACTGATAAAGAAGAATTCTAATAGACCTAACCATTTTCTCGCGGTACAACCAATCTGCGCGGCCTAGTGCCTGCGCTTCTCGTAGGTCGACCCGCGAATGC
>Ga0079224_100012972_pt1 | contig 11582 bp, 9 predicted proteins | sample Stecom2015_FD_80414 | JGI IMG/M metagenome (GOLD analysis project Ga0079224, IMG submission 80414) | Agricultural soil microbial communities from Utah to study Nitrogen management - Steer compost 2015 | ecosystem: Environmental > Terrestrial > Soil > Agricultural land | place: USA: Utah...
ACCGCGCACGGTCACGATATCCCAGGTGCGTCAGGTCACACCATGGCTGCTCGGTGGGTTCACGCGTCTGACACGGCCCGGCGAGAGACCTCCTCCACCGCGCGGCACGCGTTCTCCAGGCTTGCGCCGCGGGCGACCGCCGCGCCGACGAGGAAGGCGGAGAACTGCCCGACCAGGCCCAGGAAGAGCACGGGCACCACGGTGACGAGCGAGGCGAGCGGGAACATGATCCGTCCGCCGAAGCGGTCCGAGAGCGCACCCATGGGGATGCGGCCCAGCGAGCCGACGAGCACGGGGATCGCGACGATCAGGGACGCATCCGCGGCGAGACCGCGGGACACGTAGACGGGGCCGAGCGGGCTCAGCAGGGCCCAGGCCCAGAAGTTCACGCCGAATCCGAGCGTGGCGAGGATCAGGGCCATCCACGCGCCGCGGGGGACGGTCGTCGTGGTCGGGGTGGCGGGCGATGCAGCAACGGTCATCGGGGGCACTCCACACAGAGGGCGAAACGCGGACCGGGGATCCGGTCGGACGGTGCTGAGGGTTCTCAGCTCGTCCCAAGGATCCTGGACCGGTAAGGCCACACTAGAGGACTTCGGTCCCGTAGTGTCCGGTTTCCCGAGCCCCTTCTGCATTTGCGCAGGAAAAAGTCTCCGTGCAGGTCAGAAAGGGTATTTAAGTGCCGTCGGGGGTGCGTAATCCACCGCTGCGAGGGGTGCTTTTCACCGCTCCGCACCTTTCGACCGCTCGCGTCATTCCGCGGCGTCGAGCTCGAGGTCCACCATGAGCTCGGCCGCGATCGTCTCCAGCGCCTCGCGCACAGCCTCCTCCTCCGCGTCGGCCGGCAGGCGCAGCTCGGCCTCCGCCTCGAACAGCATGCCGCCGCCCTCCGGGGCCTCCCGGGTCCAGGAGCGCAGGCCGTCGATCGTCGCGCCCTGAGAGCGCAGCGCCGTGGTGACCTCGCGGACCATGCCGGTGCGGTCCTGCCCCAGCAGATGCATGCGCAGAGCACGCTGCGGTCCGGGAGAGGCCTCGCTCCCCCCGGCCCTCGGTCGCGGAGACCGTCAGTCCCGCCTCCTCGTCGAGGGCGGGCAGAGCGGCGAGGAAGTCCTCCGCGCGTTCGAGCGGCAGTTCGACCTGGACGATGCCCGCGAAGGAGCCGGCGAGCAGGGCGAGCTGGCTGTCCACCCAGTTGCCGCCGTGCTCGTCGACGACGGAGGCGAGGGCGGCGACGAGGCCGGGACGGTCCTCGCCGATGGCGGTCAGCACGTAGGTGGCGGTCGTCACAGAGGTCGTCATGGCCTCAGGGTAGCGCCCCTGCGCTTCAGGCGCTCACGCCTCCCGCACCGCCGTCGCCGCCGAGGGCGAGCGGCGGGACCCCGGACTTGAACAGCCCGTAGGTGTAGGCGTCGTAGATCGCCTCCCACGAGGCCTCGATGACGTTCGGGCCGACGCCGACGGTCTGGAACTCGAGGCCCCTCCCGGAGGTGCGCACGAGCACTCGGGTGGTCGCGTCGGTGCCGTGCTGGGCGTCGAGGATGCGGACCTTGAAGTCGCGCAGCTCGAACTCGTCGATCTCGGGGTGCCGCTCGCGCAGGGCGGAGCGCAGGGCGAGGTCGAGCGCATTGACGGGGCCGTTGCCCTCCGCGATCGCGACCTTCCGCTCGTGCTCGCCGGCGCTGTCCGCGCGCAGCTTGACGGTCGCCTCGGTCTCGAGGGTGCCGTCGCGGCCCAGCTGCGAGGTGGTGCGCCAGGACTCGACGCTCGAGTAGCTCGGGACCTGCCCGAGCTCGTCCAGCAGCAGCAGCTCGAAGGAGGCGTCGGCCGCCTCGTGGGAGTAGCCCTTCGCCTCGCGCAGCTTCACCGTGGTGGCGAGCCGCGAGAGCAGAGCCGGGTCGCCGCCGAGGTCGAAGCCGAGCTCGCGACCCTTCAGCTCGATCGAGGCGCGGCCGGCCATGTCGGAGATGATCATGCGCATGTCGTTGCCGACCAGGCGCGGATCGATGTGCTGGTACAGGTCGGGGTCGACCCGGATCGCACTCGCATGCAGGCCCGCCTTGTGGGCGAAGGCGCTCGCGCCCACATAGGGGGCTCGGGCGTTCACAGGCATGTTGACGATCTCGCCGATCGCGTGGGCGATGCGGGTGGTCTCGGCGAGGGTCTCCTCGGGCACGAGCTCCATGCCCATGCGCAGCTGGAGGTTGCCCAGCAGCGTGAGGAGGTCCGCGTTGCCGGTCCGCTCGCCGTAGCCGTTGATGCAGCCCTGGACGTGGGTGATCCCGGCACGGACCGCCGCGATCGCGTTCGCGACCGCGCAGCCGGTGTCGTTGTGGGTGTGGGCGCCGAGCCGGGCATCGCCGGCGCCGGCGGCCTCGAGCCGGGCGCGGAGGTCCTCGATGATCTCGGTGACCTGGTGCGGGAGCATCCCGCCGTTGGTGTCACAGAGGACCAGCACGGCCGCGCCCGCCTCGTGGGCGGCGACCAGCACGGAGGTCGTGTAGTCGGGGTCGTGGAGGAAGCCGTCGAAGAAGTGCTCGGCGTCGAGGAACACCTCGCGACCCTGGGCGACCAGGTGCGAGACGGTGTCGCGGACCATCGCGAGGTTCTCTGCGGCGGTGGTGCGCAGCGCTCCGGTGACGTGACGGAGGTCGGACTTCGCGACCAGGGTGATCGTCGGTGCCTGCGAGTCGAGCAGCGCCGCGACCTGGGGGTCGTCCTCGACGGCGGTGCCGGCGCGGCGGGTCGCCCCGAAGGCGGCCAGGCGCGCGCGAGCCAGGGTGAGCTCCCCCGCCGCGGCGCGGGCGAAGAACTCGGTGTCGCGCGGCACGGCGCCGGGCCAGCCGCCCTCGATGTAGGTCACGCCGAGCTCGTCGAGCAGGCGCGCGACGGCGAGCTTGTCCGCGACGGAGAGGGTGAGCCCCTCCTGCTGGGAGCCGTCGCGCAGTGTGGTGTCGTAGAGGTGGAAGCCCTCGAGCGCAGTCGTCGTCATCCTTCGTGCCTCACACCAGTCGGGTCAGCCAGCCGTGACGGTCCGGGATGCGGCCGTACTGGATGTCGGTGAGCTCCTGGCGCAGTGCGAGGGTGATCTCGCCCGAGCCGCCGTCGCCCACGGTCCAGGAGCCCTGCTTCGAGCGGAACTCGCCGATGGGGTTGATGACCGCGGCGGTGCCGCAGGCGAACATCTCGGCGATCTCGCCGGCCTCGAGCTGCGCGGTCACCTCGCTCATGACGAGCTTCTGCTCATGGACCTCGAGCCCGCGATCCTCGGCGAGCTGCAGCACGGACAGCCGCGTGACGCCCTCGAGGATCGAGCCGGTCAGCGCCGGGGTGAGCAGGCGACCGTCCTTCGTGATCGCGACGACGTTCATGCCGGAGAGCTCGTCGATGCTGGTGTGCGTCTCGGAGTCGAGGAAGAGGACCTCGTCGGCGCCGTTGTCCGCGGCCTCCTGCTTGCCCAGCAGGGAGGAGGCGTAGTTGCCGCCGCACTTCGCGGCGCCGGTGCCGCCGGCTCCCGCGCGGGCGTACTCATCGGTGACCCAGACGACCAGCGGCTGCACGCCGCGCGGGAAGTAGGGGCCGGCCGGGGAGGCGATGACGTAGTAGTCCACGATGTGCGAGGCGCGCACCCCGAGGAACTCCTCGCTCGCGATCATGAAGGGGCGCAGGTAGAGCGACTCCTCGCTGGTCGCCTCCGGCACCCAGGGCTCGTCGGCTGCGACCACGGCGCGCAGCGAGGCGAGGAAGTCCTCGACGGGCAGCTCCGGCAGGGCCAGTCGGCGGGCGGAGCGCTGCATGCGCGCCGCGTTCGCCTCGGGCCGGAAGGTCCACACCGAGCCGTCCTCGTGACGGAACGCCTTCAGCCCCTCGAAGATCTCCTGGCCGTAGTGCAGCACGGCCGCGGCCGGGGAGAGCTCGATCGGGCCGTAGGGCACGACGGCGGAGTCGGCCCAGCCGCCGTCCTTGGTCCAGCGGGCGTGGGCCATGAAGTCGGTGAAGCGCGTGCCGAAGCCCGGGGCCTCGAGGATCTGGGCGCGCTCGACGTCGCAGACGCGACGGGTCGTGCTGGTCTGGGTGAAGTCGAGCGCGCTCACAGGAGTCTCCTCGGGCGTGGGGGTGGTCGTGGTCAGTGTGTCAGGCGGACGGGCTCAGCGCCCGGAGATCGCGGCGACGAGGGCGTCGCCGATCGCGACCGTGCCGCGCACGGAGAGCTCCTCGGAGCTCGCCCGGGCGGCGAGGTCGTTCTCGACGGCGGCGCGCACCGCGGCGGCCGGCTCCTGGTGACCCAGGTGGTCCAGCAGCATCGCGACGGACAGGACGGTCGCGGTGGGGTCGGCGAGGTCCTTGCCGGCGATGTCCGGGGCGGAGCCGTGGACGGGCTCGAACATCGAGGGGAAGGCGCCGGTGGGGTTCACGTTCCCGCTCGCCGCCAGGCCGATGCCGCCGCCGATCGCCGCGGCGAGGTCGGTGACGATATCGCCGAAGAGGTTATCGGTGACGATGACGTCGAAGCGCGCGGGGTCGTTCACGAGGTAGATCATCATCGCGTCGACGTGGGCGTAGTCGACCTCGACCTCAGGGTGCTCCGCGCCGACCTGCTCGACGATCCGGCGCCACAGGTGGCCGGCGTGGACGAGCACGTTGTGCTTGTGGACGAGGGTGAGCTTCTTGCGGCGCGCCTCGGCCTGCTCGAAGGCGTAGCGGACCACGCGCTCGACGCCGACGGCGGTGTTCAGCGAGACCTCGGTGGCGACCTCGAGCTCGGTGCCGGTGCGCATCGAGCCGCCGTTGCCGACGTACGGGCCCTCGGTGCCCTCACGGACCACGAGGAAGTCGATCTCGCCGGGCTCGGCGAGCGGGGTCGCGACCCCGGGGAACAGACGCGTGGGGCGCAGGTTCACGAAGTGGTCGAAGCCGAAGCGGAGCTTCAGCAGCAGGCCGCGCTCGAGGACGCCGGAGGGGACGCCCGGGTCGCCGACGGCGCCGAGCAGGATCGCGTCGTGCTCGGCCAGGCGCGCCATGTCCTCATCGGTGAGGGTCTCCCCCGTGCGGTGCCAGCGCCCCGCCCCGAGGTCGAAGTCGGTGGTCTCGACCGTCACGCCGACGGGCTCGAGGGCGGCGCGCAGGGCGCGCAGGCCCTGGGGGACGACCTCCTTGCCGATGCCGTCTCCCTCGATGACGGCCAGGCGCAGGGTGCTCGGGGCGGGGGTGGTGCTCATTCGGGATGCTCCTGTGGGGCGGGGTGGGGTCAGTAGACGAGGTCGACGGCGTGGATCGAGCGGGCGTCGATCGCGGCGCCGAGCTCGTCGGCGAACTCGCGGTCCACGGACTCGTCGAGGTCGAGGACCACGAGGGCCTCGGCGCCCAGCGCCCGGCGGGAGCGCGAGACCTGCATGCCCGCGATGTTGATGCCGGCCGCGCCGAGGCGCGCGCCGTAGGTGCCGATGAGGCCGGGGCCGTCGTCGTAGCGGATGATCAGCAGGTGGTCGCTCAGCGGCACGTCGAGCGCATGGCCGAAGACCTCGGTGAGCTTGTGCTCCTGGTCGACGCCGCTGAGGGTGCCGGAGACGGTGACGACCTCGCCGTCGCGCAGGGTGCCGCGCAGGGTAACGACGTTGCGGAAGCGCTCGGTGGACTCGTCGGTGACGAGCTGGACGGCGATGCCGCGCTCCTCGGCGAGGACGGGGGCGTTCACGTAGCTGACCTGCTCGGTGACGATCGAGCGGAACATGCCGCGCAGAGCGGAGAGCTTCAGGGCGGTGACGTCGCGGGAGGCGATCTCGCCGTGGACCTCGATGTCGAGCACCTCGGGCGAGCCGCCGGCGAGGGCGGTGAAGAGCTGGCCGAGGCGGTCAGCCAGCGCCACGCCCGGGCGGACGAGGTCGTCGATCGCGCCGCCGGCGACGTTGACCGCGTCGGGCACGAGCTCGCCGGCAAGCGCCAGGCGCACGGACTTCGCGACGGCGACGCCGGCCTTCTCCTGCGCTTCAGCGGTCGAGGCGCCGAGGTGCGGGGTGAGGGTCACGTTCTCGAGCTCGAGCAGCTTCGCGGCGGTCTCGCTCTTCGCGGGCGGCTCGGAGGAGTACACGTCCAGCGCCGCGGCGGCGATCTGCCCGGTGGTGAGCGCGGTGTGCAGCGCCTCCTCGTCGATGAGCCCGCCGCGCGCGGCGTTGACGACGTGCAGGGTCGGCTTCGCGAGCGCGAACTGCTCCTCGCCGATGAGGCCGGTGGTCTCGGGGGTCTTCGGCATGTGGACGGTGAGGACGTCCGCCTCGCGCATGAGCTCGTCGAGCTCGACCACACGGGCGCCGAGCTCGGCGGCGCGGGCGTGGTTCACGTAGGGGTCGTAGGCCAGCAGCGTCACGCCGAAGGGCCGCAGGCGCTCGGCGACCAGCTGGCCGATACGGCCGAAGCCCACCACGCCCACGGTCTTCTCGAGCAGCTCGACGCCGGTGAGCTGCTTGCGCTCCCAGCGGCCGGCCTTCACGGAGGCGTCGGCGCGGCCGATGTTGCGCAGCGAGGCGAGGATCAGCGCGATCGCGAGCTCCGCGGCGGAGACGATGTTGGAGGTGGGGGCGTTGATGACCATGACGCCCGCGGCGGTGGCGCCGGGGACGTCGACGTTGTCCAGGCCCACGCCCGCGCGGGCGACGACCTTGAGCTGGTCGGCCGCGGCATAGACCTCGGCATCGACCTGGGTGGCGGAGCGGACCAGGAGCGCGTCGGCCCCCTTCACCGCGGCCAGCAGCGCCGGCCGATCGGTGCCGTCCACGCTGCGGACCTCCACGTCGGGGCCGAGGACCTCGACGGTGGCGGGCGACAGCTCCTCAGCGATGAGCACGACAGGACGCGTCACGGATACTCCTCCGGTACGGATGGTGGTCGTCGCTCACGCCCTCGGGTGCGACGGGGTTCAGTGCACAGCGTAGTCCCGTGTCCGCTATGCGGGAACGCCGGTCACGATCCGAGACTCGTCCTTCACCCTGCGAGCCGGAGTCCCGCGAGGAGCTGGTGCGCGAGCTGCGGGGCCTCGTCCTCGGTGACGTCGTGGAGCTGGACGACGCAGGTCTCCTCGCCGCGGTGGAGCGTGAGGGAGACGGTCAGCAGTCCGTCCATCCCCGGGCCGACGGCGGCGACGGCGAGCTCTGCTCCCGGCACCTCGGCGCGGGCGACGTAGCGCGCAGCGGTGAGCGGGTAGGGACTCGGTGCGGCGAGCAGATGGCGCAGCACCGAGCCGCGACGTTCGCCGCCGCGGAAGACGAGTCCGACCTCGGAGGCTTCGGGCTCGCCGAGATCGGCGGGCAGGGAGACGGTCAGGTCGCGCATGGTGTGCTCCTGCCAGTCGCCCGGCACGTCGGTGCCCTCGACCACGGGAAGCGTTTGGGGGTCCTCGAGGTGCACGGCGGGTGCGGCGTTCACGGCAAAGACCATGAGCGCGCTCGTGCCATCGGCATCGAGTCCTAGCCCGAAGGTCGCGGTGCGCACGAGCAGCTCCCGTCCATCCTCGGCGTCAATCGGGAGCGCGCCCTGCGCGGAGGCGAGGACGAGCGGGCCACGGATCTCCGGCAGGTCGAGCAGCTCCACGGCAGACGCGGCCTGGAGGACGTGCATTCGCGGCCCGTCCTCGGGGTAGGCGCGGGGCTCGAAGGCGTAGGTCTCGGGGAGCCCCTCCCCCGGGCTGAAGGCGCCGGAGACGGGCGATTCGGCGAAGAGCTCGTCGAAGCTGGACAGGAACTGCTCGTTCAGGCCCAGCTGGTCGACGAGCGCGGCGGAGACCTCGCCGGAACGGGAGTTGTCCTCTTCGAGCAGGAGCGGCGTATCGAGGATCTCGAGGATGCTCTGGACGAGGACGCCGGTGGCGGCCCCGACGGTCGCCTCGTGGCCGCCGAAGAGCTCCTCGGCGGCTTCGTCGATGGCGACGGGCTCGTCGGTGAACACCGGGGAGTCCTCGGCGAAGCCTGGGGACAGCCAGGTCCCGAAGCGGTCCTCGCGCTCGAGCTGCCCCGGTAGAAGGCCGATCTCGCGGTCGGCGGCCGTCAGGTCGAGCGGCACCAGGGCGAGGTCCTCCTCGGCCGCCCAGCCGGTGAAGTCGCTGCCGGGCTCCGGGGCGGCGGTCTCGTCGGCACCGTCCTTGTCGTCTGCGCTGCCGCCGTCGCTCGCTTCCGCCGCGGGGGCCTCCTCCGGTGCGGCCGACGGTTCCTCGTCAACCCCCTCGTCTGTGCTGCAGGCCGCAGCGGCGGCCGTGAGGCCCAGGGCCCCCAGCCCTGTCAGCGCCATGCGCCGGGTGGTCGTGCTCGTCGCCGTGCTCTGCGAGGTGGCCCTCGTGCGCATTCGTCGATCCCCCTGCGGCGCTGCGGGCCGTGATTCGCGTACTGATGTCCGGGTCCATGGTGCACCACGAACGGCGGCGGACGCACCTTCCGGTGCGCCCGCCGCCGTCGTGCGAGGGGTGCGGTCAGCGCGCGGCGCTGCCCTCGGTGTAGTCGTCGTCGAGGCTCGCGGTGGACCAGGAGAACATCTTGCGGAGCTCCTTGCCGACCTTCTCGATCTCGTGCTCGGCCTCCTTGGCGCGGAGCTCCTGGAACTCCTTCGCGCCGTTGTCCTGGTCCTCGATGAAGCGCTTGGCGAAGGCACCGGACTGGATGTCGGCGAGGATCGCCTTCATGTCCTTCTTGGTCTGCTCGGTGACCACGCGGGGGCCGGAGACGTAGTCGCCGAACTCGGCGGTGTCGGAGATCGACCAGCGCTGCTTGGCGATGCCGCCCTCCCACATGAGGTCGACGATGAGCTTGAGCTCGTGGAGGACCTCGAAGTAGGCGATCTCAGGCTGGTAGCCCGCCTCGGAGAGGGTCTCGAAGCCGGCCTGGACGAGGTGGCTCATGCCGCCGCAGAGCACGGCCTGCTCTCCGAAGAGGTCGGTCTCGGTCTCCTCGGTGAAGGTCGTCTTGATGACGCCGGCGCGGGTGCCGCCGATGCCCTTGGCGTAGGAGAGCGCGAGGTCCCATGCGCCACCGGTCGCGTCCTGCTCGACGGCGACGATGTCCGGGATGCCGCGGCCGGCGACGAACTCACGGCGCACGGTGTGACCGGGGGCCTTCGGGGCGATGAGCAGCACGTCCACGCCCTCGGGGAGCTCGATGTAGCCGAAGCGGATGTTGAAGCCGTGGGCGAAGGCGAGCGCCTTGCCGGCGGTGAGGTGCGGCTTGATCGACTCGGCGTAGACCTTCCGCTGGTCCTGGTCGGGGGTGAGGATCATGATGAGATCCGCCCACTCGGAGACCTCGGCGACGGTGCCGGTGGTGAGGCCCTCCTCCTGCGCCTTCGCGGCGGACTTCGAGCCCTCGCGCAGGCCCACCCGGACGTCGACACCGCTGTCACGCAGGTTCAGCGCGTGGGCGTGGCCCTGCGAGCCGAAGCCGATGACGGCGACCTTCTTGCCCTGGATGATGGACAGGTCGGCGTTGTCGTCGTAGAACATCTCTGCCACGGTGTGCTCCTTCGTTGGGATATGCAGGTTCGTTGCGATCTGCGGGCGTCAGGTCGATCCTATCGCCCAGTGTCTTACGTAGTGAGAGGCGGTCTCCCCATGTGGGATACCGGGGGGGCAGCGGAGAACGATCAGCCCAGCAGGCTCCGATCAGTGATCGCACGCCCACCGCGGCCGATGGCGACCTCGCCGGACTTCACGATCTCGCGGACCCCGAAGGACTCCAGCATCCCCAGCAGGGCGGTGAGCTTGTCCTGGGTGCCGGTCGCCTCGATGGTCACCGAGTCGGAGGCGGCGTCGACCACCTTCGCCCGGAACATCTGGACGATCTCCAGCACCGAGGTGCGGGTGGAGTTGTCGGCGGTGACCTTGATGAGGATCAGCTCGCGCTGGACCGTGCTGCGCGCGTCCAGCTGGACGATCTTCAGCACGTTGACGAGCTTGTTGAGCTGCTTGGTGATCTGCTCGAGGCGCCGCTGGTCCACGTCGACGACCACCGTGATGCGTGAGATCTCCGGATGCTCGGTGGGGCCCACCGCGAGCGAGGAGATGTTGTAGCCGCGGCGCGAGAACAGCGCGGTGACGCGGGTGAGGACACCGGGCTTGTTCTCCACCAGCACGGAGAGGGTCTGGCTCTCGGGGGTCATGACGAAATCGGTCGTGGTCGTGCTCATGCTCAGATGTCCCTCTCCCACTCGGGGCTCATGCCCTGCGCGATCTGGATCTCGTCGTTGGAGACCCCGGCTGGCACCATCGGCCAGACCATGGCGTCCGCGCTCACGGTGAAGTCCACGACCACGGGGCGGTCGTTGATCTCCATCGCCTGGCGGATGGTGTCGTCGATGTCCTCGTCGCGCTCGCAGCGCAGACCGGCGCAGCCGTAGGCGTCGGCGAGCTTGACGAAGTCGGGGATGCGGCGGGAGCCGTGCCCGGTGTTCAGGTCGGTGTTGGAGTACCGCTGGTCGTAGAACAGGTTCTGCCACTGGCGCACCATGCCCAGCGAGCTGTTGTTGATGACCGCGACCTTGATCGGGATCTCGTTGATGACGCAGGTGGCGAGCTCCTGGTTCGTCATCTGGAAGCAGCCGTCGCCGTCGATGGCCCACACGACCTTGTCCGGCTGGCCGACCTTCGCACCCATCGCGGCGGGGACCGAGTAGCCCATTGTCCCGAGGCCCCCGGAGTTCAGCCAGGTGCGCGGGTTCTCGTACTGGATGAACTGGCTGGACCACATCTGGTGCTGGCCCACGCCTGCGACGTAGATCGACTCCGGTCCGGAGATCGCGCTGAGGCGCGAGATGACCTTCTGCGGGGCGGTGAGGCCGTCGTCCGTCTCCGTCCAGCCCAGCGGGTAGTTCTCCCGCAGCATGTCCAGGGTGCTCCACCAGGCGGCGTAGTCGCGCTCGTCGGAGGCCTCGAGGCGGCTGCGCAGCTCGGCGCTCAGCGCACGGGCGACATCCGCGGCCTGGCCCACGATCGGCACGTCCGCGACGAGGTTCTTCGAGATCTCGGCCGGGTCGATGTCGGCGTGGATGATCTTCGCGCCGGGGGCGAAGGAGTCCAGGCGGCCGGTGACGCGGTCGTCGAAGCGGGCGCCGATCGCGATGATCAGGTCCGAGCGCTGCAGCGCGGAGACCGCGGAGACGGTGCCGTGCATGCCGGGCATGCCCAGGTGGCTCGGGTGCGAGTCGGGCAGGGCGCCGCGGGCCATGAGCGTGGTGGTGAAGGGCACGCCGGAGACGTCCACGAGCTCGCGGACCTCCTCCGTGGCGTCGCCGCGCAGCACACCGCCGCCGAGCAGGAAGACGGGGCGCTTCGCCTCGAGCATGAGGGTCGCGGCCTCGCGGATCTGCTTGGCGTGGGGGCGCGCCTCGGGGCGGTAGCCGGGCAGGTCCATCTTCTCGGGCCACTCGAAGGTCGTCTGCGCCTGCTGGGCGTCCTTGGTGACGTCCACGAGGACCACGCCGGGCCGGCCGGTCGACGCGATGTGGAAGGCCTGCTTGATCACGCGCGGGATGTCATCCGCGCTCGAGACGAGGAAGTTGTGCTTGGTCACCGGCATCGTCATGCCGACGATGTCCGCCTCCTGGAAGGCATC
>Ga0079224_100012973_pt1 | contig 11582 bp, 9 predicted proteins | sample Stecom2015_FD_80414 | JGI IMG/M metagenome (GOLD analysis project Ga0079224, IMG submission 80414) | Agricultural soil microbial communities from Utah to study Nitrogen management - Steer compost 2015 | ecosystem: Environmental > Terrestrial > Soil > Agricultural land | place: USA: Utah...
CCAACCTTTGGCGACCGCTACCCGCGCGATCTCCCGAAGGCGGGCCAGTTCGCCCGCATTCATTCGTACATTCCAGGCGCTCCGCGGCGGCTACACATTCAGCCGCGAAGCCAGCCAGTTGTAGAAGGCGCCGAGCGTGAACCCCGAGATCGCCAGGACGACGATTGCATAGAGAAAGCCACCCCAGGTGAACGCGCGCGGCCGCATCATGGTCGTGAAGTCGAGCCCGTGGAAAAGGCTGTTCATCCACGTCAGCGAGGCTTGTGGCGCCAGTGTCCAGATCAGCGCGCAGGCGAAATAGAAGACTGCGACCGTGATGGCAAGCGTGGATCCGGCGCGAAGCGGGGTCATGGCGAGATCTCCCGGAACGAGGTCGGCATCAGAGCGCGCACGCCGTCGGCGATCGCAGCACTGAGTTCGATGCGATTCGACGGATGGGCGATCGTGTCGCAACTGACGATCGTTCCCGCGCCAGCGCGCCTGAGGTCGTCGAACGCAGCACCGGCGAAGATCGCATGAACGCCCACGCACACGGGCGGCTCAGTCATCGCCTGCCGCAGGTGACGAACCGTTTCGATCATCGTCCGGGCGGTCGACACGATGTCGTCGACCAGCACCGGGGTGTGGCTGCGCCATCGGGCGACATCCGGCACCGACACCTCCACGTCGCGATCGCCGCGACGCGTCTTCTCGAGCACGGTGAACGGCACGCCGGCGCGCTGCGCGACATCGGCCACCCACTGATTGCTTTCCTCGTCGGGACCGACGAGAAGGGGCCGCTCGACCTCGGAATCGACCCAGCGGGCAATGCTGTCGGCAGCATGCACGACGCGAGTCGGGATCGTGTATACCTCAGACAGCTCCTTGATCCGATGCAGGTGCGGATCGACCGTAACGAGCCAGTCGAACCGGCGCGAAATCCATTCGGCAAAATGTCGTGTACTGATCGTTTCGCCGGGGTGAAAGCGGTGGTCCTGGCGCATATAGGCAAGGTACGGCGCCACCAGGCCGATCGAGCGCGCCCCGCTGTCGCGCGCCGCTGAGGCAAGCAGCAGCAGCGCCACGAGCTTGTCGTCCGGTCGGTCGAGCGTGCATACGATCAGCGCATGGCGATGCTCGAGCGGAGACTCCACCCGGACGTGCGATTCACCGTCCGGAAAGCGTCGCACGCTGGCAGCGCCTCGATCGAAGCTAAGCACAGCGGCAAGCGCATCGGCCACGCGCTCGTTACCCGGCATCGCCAGAATGACCGGGTTCATGATGCCTCCACTGGGTCGAGCGAGACGACAGGATGCGAGGCGAGGTACCGCTTCGCGTAGGCCAGCTCCCCAGGTGCTCGCGCATGCAGCGTGAGCAGCGGCGTATCGCGCTGCACGAGGTCACCGAGTCGGACATGCAGCTCCAGACCGGCCACCGGAACATTCGGCGCTCCCGCCAGTTTCGCGACGCGGGCGAGCCGGCGGCAATCGATGGCGGTGATGCGTCCGACCCGACCCGCCGGTATCGGGTCGATCAACGGCGCGACATCGGGCTCGCGAAACGCGCCTTGTGCCTGGCAGATCGCCCGGAACTTCGCCCATGCCGCACCGCTGTCGAGCAGGCTGGATGCTCGTGCTTCGCCGGTTCCCGCAGGGCTGTCACCGCACAGTTCAAGCACCTCGGCGGCCAGCTTCAGCGCCCGGCTGCGCAAGTCCGCCGGTGCATCGGGGCTGCGACGCAACACCGCGAGGACGTCGCGCGCCTCGAGTGCCGGCCCGATTCCCCGACCGACCGGCTGATTGCCATCGGTACGCTGCACGCTTGTCTGCAGCCCGAAAGCGGCGGCAACCTGCTCGAGCAGCACCTGGAGCCGATCCGCGTCGCTGGCGCTGCGCACCTTTGCCGTCGGACCGACGGGCATGTCGATCAGGACGTGGCTCGCACCGGCGGCGATCTTCTTCGACAACACCGAGGCGACAAGCTGCGCGTCGCCGTCGATGTCCAGCGGGCGTGCAACCCGGATCAGGATGTCGTCGGCCGGGCTCAGATTGATCGCGCCGCCCCAGACGAGGCAACCGCCTTCGCGGTCGACGACCTCGCGCATCTCGCGCGTGTCGAGGTCGACGCGGGTAAGCACGTCCATGACGTCGGCCGTGCCTGCCGGCGAAGTGATCGCGCGCGACGACGTCTTGGGAATCGTCAGCCCGGCCGCAGCCACGATCGCGACCACGATCGGCGTGGTGCGGTTGCCGGGCAGACCGCCGACCGAGTGCTTGTCCGCGATCGGAGTCTTCCCCCACGAAAGGATGTCACCGGCGCCGACCATCGCCCGGGTGAGGTCGACGGTCTCCTCCAGAGACATGCGCCCGCCGGCGCACGCACTGAGGAACGCGGCGATGTGCACATCCGCGTAATTGCCCGAGGCGATATCGCCGACGATGGACGCGAACGCGCGAGCATCGAGGCGGTTGCCGTAGATCTTGGAGCGCAACGCACTCAGCGAGTCGAGCGTGGGCGCGTGCGATACCCACACCGACTCCCGATCGCTCGCTTGCAGCGCCCGCCACGCGCTGGTCGACAGTCCCGCTTCATGCACACTGACGAGATCGGAGTCGACGACGTTCAGCGTAGCGACGATTCGCCGCTCGTGCAGCCTTACTTCGACGCGTGCCAGTGCCGTGAAGCCCTCGGCGCGGCAAACGTGGCAGTCGCGGTGCATGTAGACGACATGCTCGTCGTGCGTATCAATGCCGAGGTTTCGAAGACGCAACGCGTCCGACGAGGGCACGTCGACCGTATCGAGAGGCCGCACGCTCACGATTCGACCTCGATCGTCTGGCCGAGCCGCGGCGCGTAGGCATCCCAGCCGAGTTCGCGTTCGATACGCTGGCGCAGCGTGTCGGCTGGCCCCGGTTCGCCATGGGTCAGGTATACCCGGCGCGGTGGACGCTGCGCGGTGGCGAGCCACTGGACGATCTGACGGGCGTCGGCGTGCGCGGAAATGCCCTCCAGGCTCATCACCTCTGCACGCACGGGGATGTCCTGTCCGTGGATCCGGATGCTGCTCTCGCCAGCGACCATCCGTGCGCCGCGCGTTCCTGCCGCCTGGTACCCCGCAAAGACGACCGTGTTGCGGCGATCGGGCGCGAGTGTCTTCAGATGATGCAGGACGCGCCCCCCGGTGGCCATTCCACTGGCCGAGACGATTACGGCCGGATACGTCATCGCGTTGAGCGCACGCGATTCTTCGACGCTCCTCACCATCGTCGCCACTTTGCACATGCCGGCGCACTCAGCGTCGGATAATCGATGCTCCGCTCGATGCCGGTGGTAAATGTCGGTCATGTCGATCGCCATCGGGCTGTTCAGAAAAACCGGAAGGTCGGGAATGGCGCGCCTTTGCTTCAGGCGATAGATCGCGTAGAGCAGCGACTGCGCGCGACCGACGGCGAAGGCCGGGATGAGCACGGTCCCGCCGCGTGCGGCCGTGCGTCGTATCGTGTCGCCGAGGACCGCCTCGACATCCTGCGCTTCGTGCAGGCGATCTCCATAAGTCGACTCGACGACCACGTAATCCGCCTCTCCGATCGGGGCCGGTGCATTCATGATCGGGTCATCGGGTCGACCGAGGTCGCCCGAGAACAGTACGGAGGTGGCGTTCGCCGAAAGCCGGACCGAGGCGGCGCCGAGAATGTGCCCCGCGCCCTGCAGCCGCACGCGAATGCCGGTCGCAATCTCTCGCTCCTCCTCGAACGGCAGCGCTCGGAACAGGCGTAGGGATCGCTGCGCATCGTCTTCCGTGTACAGCGGCAATGCGGGTCGGTGTTTCGACGTCTTGCGCCGATTGGCGTACTCGGCATCCTCTTCCTGCAGCCGCCCGCTGTCGCGCAGCAGGATCTCGCAAAGCTCGATGGTCGCCGGCGTCGCGAACACGGGGCCGGTGAAACCCCGCTTGAACAGAAGAGGAAGAGCTCCCGAATGATCGAGATGCGCGTGCGTCAGGACGACCGCTTCAAGCGCGCCCGGGTCGAACGGGAAAGGGTCCCAGTTCATCAACCGCAGGTTCTTGTAACCCTGGAACAGACCGCAGTCGACGAGAACATTGCGGCCCCCGTGCGTCACCAGCGTCCGGGAGCCGGTGACCGTTCCGGCAGCGCCATGGAAAGCGAGTTGCATCACTACCTCAAGTGGATTTCGGATCTACGCCGATTTCGATGACGGCGTCGGAGACGAAGCGGTACGGAGGAACGACCAGATTCGTCGGCGCGGGCACGTTGCGATAGACGCGGGCGGCGAGATCGAAATACGAGCCGTGACACGGACAGAAGAAGCCGCCCGGCCAGCGGGGACGAAGGTCGGGCGCGTTGACGTCCGGGCGGTACGTGGGAATACAGCCGAGATGCGTGCAAATCGCCACGTAGACGCCGATCTCCGGACGAATCGAACGATACGGATTCGAGGCATAGGGAGGCTGCTGTTCGGCGCGGTGCGACAACGGATCGACCAGCAATGCGTGCAATTCCTGCGACTGCAGGCTTTCCAGCTGAGCGGGACTGCGTCGAAGGATCCATACCGGCTTTCCCCGCCATTCGACGGTCATCAGTTTCTCTTCCCGCAGGCCGGCGATCGACGCCGTAACCGGCGCGCCGACCGCCTTCGCGCGTTCGCTCGGCGCGAACGACGCAACGAACGGAACGCCGGCAGCGACCACTCCGGCGCCACCGACGCCGGTCGTCATCCAGGTGATGCGGCGGCGCGAAGCATCGGGTCGATCGATGGGTTTCGCTGGAACGGGAGGTTTCGCGGAATCGGCCATGGTGGTTCAACGCAAGGTTTCCGGGTCGCCGTGCCCCTGCACGGCAGCCCATTCGGGCGCCGCCAGCCAGTTCTCCGACGGAACGCCCATCGTCTCCGCCGCTCGCGCGAGCACATGGGCCCAGGTGCATCGATTCGCGAACGACATGCCGAACGTGTCCAGCGTTCCGCCGCGGTTGATGAAGCCAAGGTACGAGGTTCGTCGCGGACCGGTGTCGATCCGGCGAAGCGCGCCGGCGATCGGCTCAGGCCTCGTGTGCGAGACAACGATCCGCGCGTCGCTGTGCTCGGGAAACATCTCGGCGAGGTCGTCGTCCGTCAGGGTAGCGCCGGCCTGGGCGCTGTCGTGCGGCGTCTTGAATCTGCCGGGCTCGATGACGACGACCACTGCATGCGCCACGGCGTGCTGCGCCAACCGTTTCGATGCACGAAGCACCTCGACGAGTTGGTACGAGCCGACCGCCACCAGAACGAGCTTCTCTTCGGACGCACCAGAGCCGACCAGGCGCAACATTCCTTGTGCGGCAAGTCGCCGAGCCTGCGCCTCATTCAATACACTCGGCACGGGTCGCTTCGGCACGACCATCACCCATATCTGGCCCTGAGTGCGGTAGCAGGCATCCATGCAGGCGAGCGCCGCGTTCCAGTCGGGCGGAAATACAACCCGGGCACGATCGGGGGGCTCGGCCATCCACGCTTCGCATAACGTCGGATCCTGGTGCGACAGCTCATTCTTGCCGTTCTCCCAAGTGTGAGAACTGACGACGATTGGCACCGAAAGCCAGCGCGGTGGGCGTCCCGCCGCCGCCTGGCCGCGAGCGAAAATCATCTCCTGACGCATGGCGCCAAGCATCTTCACCGCAAACGCTTCGTAACTGACGACGAGATTCAGCCCCGCCTTGTTGGCGAGCGCCGCGCAGACGACCGCCTCCTCGTTGAGCGCGGTAATTACTGCGCCGTCGACCGCTTCCGGCACGTTCGCTTCCGGCTCGGCCACTCGATGCCGGAAGTGCTCGAGCGTGCGAGCCATGCCGTTGCTGCGCAATTCATCGGGGTTTCCGATCCGCACGCGCAACGTCGGATTTGCTTGCGCGAGCGCGATGAACGCGTCGTCGAGCGCGCTCATCGGCGATCGGGTCGCTGAGGAATCCGCATCGCGCCAGGGCAGCTCGGCCGGTTCGCAACGAACGTCGCGCACGGCGAGCGGGTGGTCGCGCTCCAACGGGCGCCGTTGCGACTCGTGATTGGACAATCGGCGCAGCGACTGCGAGAGCTCGTCCGGCGGCACCCAGAGTTTTCGTGCCGCCTCGTTGAAGCGGGTTCGCGCCTGCTCGTCGAGCGCAGGGTTCGCGCCCAACGGCAGGTTGTGCGAAAGATTCGTCCCGGCGCCGGGGAATCCGTACCCCTTGGGGGCCTGCGCAATCGTGTAGTGAAGGGCGGCGGGATATTCGAGCGCACCCGCGTGGGCGGCGGCCGCGCACGCAGCCAGGCGTGCTTCCGCCTCCAGGATGGCCCATGCAAAGGCAGCGGGATCGGTGCCATCGATGACGATCGGGTCAAAGCCGTTCAGGCGCAAATGATCGGTGAACCAGGCGACGCCCCCATCCTGTTCCATCGAGCTGCGCTGCTCGATGCGGCGGCCGTTGAGGATCATGATCGGCACCGCCAGCCCCGTGTCCTGCGCCCGCCACCAGCGCGGAGCCCAGTCCGCACCCCGTTGCTCCTCGAACGAACCGTCGCTCAGGAAAGCGACGAGCGTTTCGCCCGGCATCGGCATGTGCACGTATTGAAGCTCGGCGAAACCGAGATATCCGCCTTCGATGAGACCTCCGGCCGTGTGCGCATTGACATGACTGCCGAGCGGCGTGCCCGGTTCGCCGTCGGCGTCGATCGCGTACGAGTAAAAATCGGCGCACAGGCGGGAAAGGCCCGTATCGGAGACGTCGTAGCGCGCTGACTGTTCGGGATGCAGGTTGCTCGTCAGCGCATTCACGGCCTCGATGGCCGCAACACTGTGTCCCTGCCCCATCAGCCATGAACGCGTCCGCCCGGTGAGCGCGTTGGCGAGCAGATAACCGACGTATGCGGGGACCATGTTCAGCGATCCGCCGACGTGCCCCTCGGGCGTCTTCTTGAAATCACCGGCTTGTACAGGCTCTCCGTCGAGTCGTACCTTCCGGGCATAGCTCATGTGCACGACGAGCCACATCGCTGCGCTGGCGAGGCGGTCGGCGGCGGCGAAGAGTCGCCACACGTCGGCAGACGCATCAGCGGGCTCGCGCTCCAGTGCCACCTCGTGCACCAGGCGACGAACGCGCAACTGCGTCTGATCGTCGTGACGTATCGCACCGAAACCCTTCGTCCACCGTGCGAAGTCTTCGTCGCGCAGTCGTGCCCTCGCCGCCGCTGCCGCGAGGCTGTGCATTTCATGCGTCGGCAGCGAGGCACCTGCTTCGTGACGGTACGGGAATGGCGGGGAGCCGTCGGAAACATCCCCGGTTCGATCGGTCGGGATCGTGCTCATTCTCGTTGTCTCCCTTTCACGCGGAACCTGCTTCGGCGATTGGGCCAACCCTTGGCCAGAAGCGCGGGGTACGCTGCGCGTACTCACGCCATTGCGCGCCAAAGCGCCGCTCGACTTCGCGCTCCTCGGAAAGCGCCAAACGCAGGTACATCACGCACAGGATCGGGAACATCGCCAACGTGAGAAGCGTTGGCCACTGCAGCAGAAAGCCGAACATGATCAGCACGAAGCCGGCGTATTGCGGATGACGCATTCTCGCGTAGGGCCCGGTCGTTGCCAGCGTTCCCGAGCGTTGGCTCGAATAGAGCACCGTCCACGAAGCCGACAAAAGCCAGAAGCCGCCGCCGATGAACACCGCGCTCAACAGGTGAAACGGTCCGAAATGCGGATTTGTGCGCCAGCCGAACATCATCTCGAGCAGGTGGCCGGCATCGTGCGACAGAAAGTCGACTCCGGGGAACTTCGAGCCCAGCCAACCCGACAGCAGATAGATCGTCAGCGGAAAGCCGTACATCTCGGCGAACAACGCGACCAAGAATCCGGAGAACGCGCCGAAGGAGCGCCAGTCGCGGCTCGACTGCGGCTTGGCGAAGCTGAAGGCGAAGATGATGAACACCAGCGAATTGATGACTACCAGGGACCACAGTCCATAGGCCGGTACGTTGTCGTGGGACATGCTCGTTCTCGTTGGCGTGTTCAGTGCTTGTGTGTCGGTTGCTGCGACGAAGAGCGCGTCGAAGCGTCCGAGCCGGAATTACCGCCGCCATGACCTCCATGTCCCCCGTGGAAGAAGTGCATCAGCGGACACAGCGCAAGCAGTAGGAAGGGAAGCCAACCCAGCAGATGCGCGCGATGTTCGGTCCACAGGAAGAAGGCGCCAATGGCGAGGAAGCCGAAGAACACCCATGAGGCTGCACGTCGGCCGCTTTCGCCTCGACCGGGATCTCGTTGTGAGCGGTTCGACATGATTGCCTTTCCTGCTGCTTGATTTCATCGACCGGGCCTGGGACTGCACGAATACGTCGCGTTCGATCGTCGTTCTCGATTCCGCTAGCGCCAGTATGACGCTGAGGAAGTGGTGATCAGATGACGCGTGCGTTACATGTCCGTAATGCAAAGCGCGGGTTACATAGAAGTAATCCCGGGGTCATCTCAGGGCCGGGTCGAGGAAGGACAATCGATTCACCGGGCCTTCGTCTTGTGCCTGCCGTTGCTTCCCGGTACAGCGGCGAAGGAGCTTTCGATGTCGAATCCTGGAGTGGTCCTGTGCGCAGCTGTGCGCACCGCGATCGGAGGCTACGGCGGCGCGCTGAAAGACGTTCCCGCGACCGACCTCGGTGCAATGGCGATTCGCGAGGTGCTCTCGAGAGCGAACCTGAACGGCGATGACATCGATACGGTGGTCATGGGCCAGGTCGTTCAGGCCGGCGCGAAGATGAATCCCGCGCGCCAGGCCGCGATGGCGGCGGGTATCGCAGACGCAGTCCCCGCGATGACGGTGAATCGTGTATGCGGATCGGGCGCACAAGCCATTGCGACGGCAGCGCAGGAAGTCATGCTCGGTTTCGTCCAGTGTGCAATCGCCGGTGGCATGGAGAACATGGATCAGTCGCCGTACCTGATGAACGGCGGGCGATGGGGCTACCGGATGGGGGACGCGCAGATCCACGACAGCATGCTGCGCGACGGACTGAACGATGCGTTCAGTGGCCAGCATTCGGGCTGGGTGACCGAATACCTGGTTTCGAAGTTCGAGATCTCACGTGAGGCTCAGGATCGCTGGGCGCTGCGTTCACAAACACGATTCAGCGGCGCGCAGGCGGCGGGCAAGTTCGACGCGGAGATCGCGCCGGTCGAAATCCCGACGCGCAAGGGACGCGTCGTTTTCGAGCGGGACGAACACAACCGCCCCGATATGACGCTCGAGTCGCTCGCGAAGTTGAAGCCGGCCTTCCGCAACGACGGCACCATCACTGCGGGCAACGCTCCGGGCCTGAACGCCGGTGCGGCCGCGCTGATCGTTGCCAACGCCGCGTGGGCCGAGAAACGCGGTCTGGAGCCGATGGCACGCCTTGTGGCGTACGGCGTCGGGGCCGTCGAGCCGGGCATGTTCGGACTCGGCCCCTTGCCAGCCGTACGTCAGGCGCTGCAGCGAGCCGGTTGGCAACTTGCAGACATCGAGCGAGCGGAAATCAACGAGGCGTTCGCGGCGATCGCGCTCGCGCTCACCAGGGAACTCGGTTTATCGGAGGAGGTTGTGAACGTCGAGGGCGGCGCAATAGCGCATGGACACCCGATCGGCGCCACGGGGGCGGTGCTGACCACCCGGCTTCTGCATTCGATGCGACGCGACGGCGTCCGCCGTGGCCTGGTGACGCTTTGCATAGGCGGGGGGCAAGGGGTTGCACTCGCGCTCGAAGCGGTTCGGTGACGACTGAGTGAGAAACCGACGACCGATCACGGCCCGCACGGCGCCCGCACTACGCATGCCGAAGCGGCGCCGCCCATGCACGAGGGCGGGCACACGCGCGCGACGCCCATGACAAGCACGCCGGCTACAGCGTGTCGATGTTCCGCAACACGAGGCCGGCGACGTCGTGCTCGTGCGCAGCGATCCGCGCGACGTGTCGCGTATCGTGAATCTCTCGCGCGCGAGCTACCGCAAGATGGTCCAGAACCTGTGTTGGGCTGCGGGCTACAACATCGTCGCGATCCCGCTCGCGGCGGGCGTGCTCGCGCCGTGGGGCGTGCTGCTCACTCCGGCGGCCGGCGCGGTGCTGATGTCGCTGAGCACGATCATCGTGGCGGTCAATGCGCAGCTCCTGCGGCGCGTGCGGCTGTGAACGACTCAACGCGACGCGTTTTCGGCAACGGCACGCAGCGTGCAAGTAACCAGGAAGGCATAGACGACACATGAGCACCGACGAAACGAAACCCATCCATTTCAATCCTCTCGAGCTCGGCGGATGGCGCCTCGCGCAGGCCGCGACGGAGTACGCCGTCGACGCCTGGCAGCGCGGCGCGCTGTACGCCGACGTGATGCGCCGGCGCGGCAACCAGTACCAGGAGCACCTCCGCGAGGCGGTGCCGCACGTACTCGACTTCCCCTTCGAGCCGGTCATGTCGGGACGCGATCTCGAGCGGCCGGTCAACTACTGGCTGGTCCGCATCCTGCTCTCCGAGGACGTGACCACCGATCCGCGCAAGCGGCCATTCGTGGTGCTCGATCCGCGGGCCGGACACGGGCCGGGCATCGGCGGCTTCAAGGCCGACAGCGAGGTCGGGGTCGCCCTGCGCGCCGGCCACCCCTGCTATTTCGTCGGGTTCCTGCCCGACCCGGTGCCGGGACAAACAGTCGAGGACGTGATGCGCGCCGAAGCGGCATTCCTGGAGCGCGTCATCGCTCTGCACCCGGAGAGCGAGGGCAGGCCGGTGGTGATCGGCAACTGCCAGGCGGGTTGGCAGGTCCTGATGACCGCCGCGATGCGGCCGGAGCTCTTCGGCCCGATCATCGTGCCCGGCACGCCGCTCTCGTACTGGGCCGGCTGGCGGGGCAAGAACCCGATGCGCTACGCCGGCGGGTTGCTCGGCGGGAGCTGGCTGACGGCGCTCACCAGCGACCTGGGCGCCGGCCGCTTCGACGGCGCGTGGCTGGTCGCGAACTTCGAGAACCTCAATCCCGCCAATACCCTGTGGACCAAGCAGTACGACCTGTACGCCAAGGTGGATACGGAGGCCGAGCGCTATCTCGGCTTCGAGCAGTACTGGGGCGGGTACGTCTTCCTGAGCGACGTCGAGATGCAGTGGCTCGTCGACAACCTGTTCGTCGGGAATCGCCTGGCGACGGCGGAACTGATCACCTCCGACGGCATCCGCCTGGACCTGCGCAACATCCGCTCGCCCATCGTCGTGTTCTGCTCGATGGGTGACAACATCACACCGCCGCCCCAGGCGCTCGGCTGGATCATCGACCTCTATCGCGACGACGCCGACGTAAAGGCGCACGGCCAGACCATCGTCTACGCCCTGCACGAGAGCGTCGGCCACCTCGGCATCTTCGTGTCGGGAAGCGTGGGACGCAAAGAGCACAAGGAGTTCGGCGAGAACATCGACTACATCGACGTGCTGCCGCCGGGCATCTACCACGCCAGGCTGGACGCGAAGACGGAGCACACCCTCAACCCGGACCTCGTGGTGGGGGACTACGTGCTCGCGTTCGAAAAGAGCGGGGTCGAGGAGGTGCGCAAGATCGTCGCGCCGGATC
>Ga0079224_100012974_pt1 | contig 11581 bp, 10 predicted proteins | sample Stecom2015_FD_80414 | JGI IMG/M metagenome (GOLD analysis project Ga0079224, IMG submission 80414) | Agricultural soil microbial communities from Utah to study Nitrogen management - Steer compost 2015 | ecosystem: Environmental > Terrestrial > Soil > Agricultural land | place: USA: Utah...
CGGCATCCCGCGTGAGCCGGGCGGGCAGCCCACCACGTACCTCACGCCGTTGCTCGGTCAGCGGACAAAGGTCAGCAACATCGACCCCACGCCGCTCTACCCGTTCGGCCACGGCCTGTCGTACACCGAGTTCGCCTGGGAGGACGTCCGCGTCGACGACGCGCCGGTCGACCCGGAGAGCCCGGTGGAGGTCCCCACGGACGGGACGGTGCGGGTGTCGCTGACCGTGCGCAACACCGGCGACCGGGCCGGGGCGGAGGTCGTCCAGCTCTACCTGCACGACCCGGTCGCCCAGGTGACCCGTCCCGTGGTGCGGCTCATCGGCTACGCCCGGGTGGAGCTCGCCGCGGGCGAGGCCCGGCAGGTGACCTTCCAGGTGCACGCGGACCTCGCCAGCTTCACGGGCCGCGACGGGGAACGCCTCGTCGAGCCGGGCGCCCTGGAGCTTCGGCTGAGCGCCTCGTGCACCGACCACCGTTTCGTCGTTCCGGTGCGGCTCGTCGGGCCGGAACGGCGGGTCGGGCACGACCGGGTGCTCACGACCGGGGTGACCCTGCAGTGAGCCGCCTCCGCGTGATCTGCCCGTGAGACGAGCTGACGCGGCGGGGCATCGGCGGGTTCCGCCGGCCCCGCCGCGTGCGGCCCCGGTGGGGGTGGCGGCGGAGATCATGGGCGCGGCCGTGGTCCCGGCCCCGCGTCGCCGACGCGCATCAGGAGACGGCTTACGACGTCATGCCGGGCCGAAGCGCCGAGGTGCCGGGGCTGACGGCGCGATCGGAGCCCTGTCCGTTGGTCGCGGAGATCAACGGTGTGTCCACGAGATGCTCGGCGAGCATCCACGCCTGCAGCTCACCCGTGCGAATCACTTCCGTCAGCAGGTCGTGCGTCCCTTCATCGCCCATCTCCGAAGCGCGCTGAGCGGCGTCGCGCGAGGTGGTCAGGATGGTTTCGTGCGCCTGGAGGAGCCGGGAGAGCATCGCGGGCACCTCCTCGACGCCGTTAGGCGCCCGCGGGATCTGCGTAATCTCCGCTACATGCCGCGGGTCACCCACCGCCGTGCCGCCGAGAGTCTGAATGCGCTCGGCAATTTTGTCGATGAGGGCGAGCTGCTCCTTCGCGTGTTTGTCGAGCAGCATATGCAGCTGGAAGAAGGTCACGCCTCGCATGAGCCAGTGGTGCTTCTTGTATAGCGCGTAGAGCACCTGGCTGTCGGCGAGGATGTGGTTTAACCGCTGACAGGAATACAGTCGCGTTTCGAAGGCGAGCGCGATCGGCAACTGCCGCACAGTGCCAAAGGGCTGGATCTCATTGCCGTATGAGTGCAGCCACGGCTGGCTGCCAGTTGGGGATGACATATCAGCTCCCGATGCTCAGTCCGAACTGGAGTGCGCGGCCCGCCAGCCTGGCGTGGAGCGCGAACGACCAAAAGCTCGGCGGTCACGCCGGCAGCATCGACATCAGTTCCTTCGGCATGCTGGACTTCACGTCCTGCCACTCACCGTCGGTGATGTACGGGCGCAAGGCCTTCAACACCGTCTGGATGAGCCGCTCAATCCCGCCTTCGATCTCGAAGCGGAAATCGTCGCGCACCCGTGCGAGGAAATCGCTGCGCCCCATCTTCTCCGGCGCCTTATCCGGCTCCCAGCCGTCGTAGTAGACGCCGCGAACCAGCAGCGGAAGCTGGGCGCCAAGCTGAACGACCTCGCTGACCGGCAGGCGGTCGCGCAGACAGTGCAGCACGGCCCGAAGCGCCGCGTACGACTGGTTCCGTCTTTCCTTCGGCCAACCGTACGCGTCTTCGATTTCCTTCAAAATCCGGTTCGTTTTCTCTATGGTGCTGTCCAGCACCGACATTTGCGCGTTCACACTAGCCATCTGCGACGCCTTTCGAAATCGATTGCGGACGACGGGCCAGGCAGCCCAGACCACGCCGCCTCGAGATACGAGAAACATTCCGGAGAACCGGGTGAGAGCGCTTCACCCGATCGTGATGAGATGGCACGCCGTCCTGCCGCTGGTCATCTGATGCCCTCACCCGCGGGCTAAGCCGTCCGCCGCTCCCGCTCCTGCTGGCAGGAGACGCAGGCCGTGGCGCAGGGGAAGATTTCGAGCCGCTCGATCGGGATGGCTGTGCCGCACCCCTCGCAGCGGCCGTAGCCGCCCGCGTCGAGCCGGGCGAGCGCCCGCTCGAACTGCTTGCGCCGGTCGAGGATGGCGAGGATCAGCGAGTGCGCCGTCTCCCGCTCCGCGCTCTTGGTGCCGTAATCGGCCTGGTCGTCACCATTGCGCTCCGTGGTCTGCGCGGTACGGAGCATTTGCGTGTCCGCCACAGCTCGCTCGTACTCCACGGTCAGCTCGTCATGGCGGGCCTGGAGCGCGCGTCGGATCCGCTCGGCGTCGACGAGCGACCGCGCGCCTGCGGTGAGCGGTTGCTCGTCGCGCGCTACCGCTGGCGCACCCACGGCGATCGCACGGTTGCCCAGCATGTCGCTACCCCTTCCGTAATCGGCTCAGGCGCGGGATGTCCGTGTCCGCACACATCCCGCGCCACCCGCTCCCGGTACCCCGGCCCGAGATCAGCGAAACCGTCGCGGTCGACGGGGCACGCGCCAGAGCGGTAGCCGGTGGCGAGGAGCGTCAGCGCGCCGGATCGAGCATCGGAGCGCCGTACTGGCCCCGCTCGCCGGCGAGGAGCCGGCCCGCGAACTGGTGCACGGTGCGCAACATGGCGTACGTGGATCGCCCCGCGTGGTGGCGGACCATCACCAGCGACTTCGCCACCAGGCCGTCGAGCACCACGCTGGTCCGCAGCCGCCACCATGGAGCGGCGCGCCACAGCCGGTCCACCGCCTCCCAGCTGAACCTCCGGGGCAGGGCGCCCAGCCGGGTGAAACACCAGCGCTCCGCCGGGGTGAGACAGTCCAGGCTGCGCTGAAGCGCGGCGGAGAGCGAGGCCTGATGGGCGGGCCGGCCCTGGCGACCGGGGCGACGCAGCGCGGTCAACGGATCGTCGAGCCGACGCAGGAGGTCGTCGAGGTTCTCGTCGGCCAACCGGTCAGCGGCCAATTCGATCGCGAGTGGCAGCCGGTCCACCAGTCCGCAGATCAGCGACACTGTGGTGAGCTCGCGGCGGCTCACGGTGAACCCGGGGCGGACCTTGGCGGCGCGCCGGACGAACAGTCGCACGGCCGGCATGTCTCGGATTCCGTTGGACCGGATGGTGACCGCGGGTAGCGGCGGCAACCGCCACACCGCCTCGTACGGGAGTCCGAAGGGCTCGCGAGAGGTGGCCAACACCGACACGCGCCGCCCGACCTGCACCACGTCGTTGACGAGCGCCGCGCAGCTATCCGTAATGTGGTCCACATTGTCCAGAACGACGAGGACGTGGCGATCAGCCAAGTGCCGGGACACGTCGACCCGTCGCTCGCCGGCGAGGTGGAGGAGCTGGCATAACTGACGGATGACGTCGTGCGCGCTGCGCGCCGTGGTGAGGTCGACGCAGACCACACCGTCGACGTACCGGCGGTGGGCCGCCTGCGCGACCGCCAACGCGAGCGCGGATTTGCCGCACCCCGCCGGACCCGCCACGGTGACGACCCGGTAGTCCGTGAGCAGGCGACCGACCGCGGCGAGGTCGTACTCCCGTCCGATCAGCTCGTTGTCCGGCGGCCGTGGCCCTCGCCACGCCACGCCCGACGCGGATGCCAGCCGCGTCGGCGCCGCCGCCCGCGCCGCCACCGGACCGTGCTGCAGGTCGCGGTACACAGCCGTGAGCTCCGGGCCCGGCTCAATGCCCAGCTCCGCCGCGAGCCGTCGGCGAATCTCGGCGAACCGCTCCAGCGCGAGCTGACGGCGACCGGTGCGTGCCAACACGGTGAGGTGCCGAGCCTGCACGCCCTCGTGCAACGGTTCGGCGGCGGCCAACCGCGCCGCGGCGTCCAGCACCTCGGCGGGCCGGTCGAGTGCCAAGCCGAGCGTGACCAAGTCGAGGCTGGCGTTGACCCACTCCCGGCGTACCGCGGGCACCAGCTCCCCATCGGGCAGCACGGCGCGCAGATCGATCAGCTCCGGGTCGGCCCACTCGCGGACCGCCGCGGTCAACAGCTCAAAGGCAGCGGATCGGCGACCGCGACGCATCAGCTCCCGAGCCGCCTCGGCCAGCCTTCGGAACCGGGTGAGGTCCACCTGGTGTGGCGCGAGCTGCAACCGGTAGGCGCGCCGCGAGGAGACGATGACGTTGTTTCTGGCGTGCCGGGGGGCATCGGGTTCGAGCGCACGCCGCAGCCGTGCGACGTACGTGTGCAGGAGCTGACCGCTGTTGACTGGCGGGTTGTCGCCCCACAGGGCACGTGCCAACGCGGTGACCGGAACGTTCTCTCCGACGTGGAGGGCCAGCAGCGCTAACACAGCTCGCTGCTTCGAAGGCCCGAGATCCACCGGGGCGGTGCCGTCGTGAACTTGAACCCTGCTGAGCAGGGTGACCATCAAGTGACGCTTCACGGGTGCAGTGATCCTCCCAGAGCCCGGCTTTTCAGCAGCGTAGGCACTGGAGTCGTCACTTTCTAGACATGGATCGTCGCTGCCCGTGAGCTTGTCGCTATATGCACTTCAAGAATTCTGCATACCAGCCGTGCCACTCTGCTCAATATTCGCTGCTCTCGATGCGAAACCTCTGCTGATCGCGCACCAGGGGGAGCAGATGACTTCACGTGTCGCGCGGGGTGGCGTGCACCGGCCCAGCGGCTGGCGGGCCCGGCTAGCGCTGACTCCGGAGATCGTCGCTTTCGCCAATCGCGGCTTCCGCACGGACCGCCCTGAGACCCGAGTGGCACTCGAACAAGCAGCCACGGCCTTCATCGACGGCTACAACCGCGGACTAGACGCGCGGCTAGGGCAAACACCCACTTTGGATGACATTCCCGCTGAGCTCCGTGGATTCGCCGCAGAAGGCGCCGCGATGTCAGCCGTGCTCCTCGATCGGCTGATGCCGACCAGGTGGCGGAGATTTTCCGCTTTGCTGAGTGATCAGCCCCAGTACGTCTACTTAATACACGTTGGGGCGGGCTGGGCATTAGCCAAACTCGACAGTGTCTCCGCGGGAGTTCTCGGACGGCTCGGACGGCTCGGTTCCGAGCATGGTCTGCTCCGCTGGTTGGCGTATGACGGGTATGGGTTTTTCAAGGTCTTTTTTCTGCCGGGACCCGGGCCTCGCGGCCTGGCGCCACCACCGGAAGCCCTGCGACCCCACATGCGCCATCCGCTACCAGGGACTGGGGCGCAGCCTCTGGTTCCGCGAGTGCGGTGATCCCACCGCCATCGCCGAGCGCATCGCCGGGCTGCCGGCCGCGCACCACGCCGACGCCTGGAGCGGTGTCGGACTCGCCGCCACGTACGCCAACGGGGTTCCGCTGACAGAACACGCCCAACTCGCGCGACTCGCCGGCGTGCACCGGCCGGCGCTCGCCCAGGGCGCCGCGTTCGCCGCCGAGGCGCGCCGGAGCGATGGCACCGCGAACCCCACCGTCGACGCCACTGTCCGAACCCTAACCGGGGTGTCCGCAAAGACCGCCGCCGAGTGGACCTGGCAGGCCCGCCACGGACTCGACCGCCCCGACGCCACCCCCGCCGAGTACGGCGAATGGCGCATCCGGGTGCAACAGCTCGCCGCCGAAAACGTCGCCGGCTGAACCGGCGAACCCGCTAGCTGCCCCACCCACACCCAACCGAGGAGCCCTCATGCCCGCAGTCCATGCCACCCGCAGGATGCTCGCTCCGCTCCTGGGCATCGTGATCAGCACGTCCCTCGGGCTCGCCGCCCGCGAACCACGCGTCAGCGCGGCCGAGCGCGAAGCACTCGCCGAGCGGTTCTCCTTCGCCGTCAGCGATCTCAACGCCGATCCGCCCGGCGCGCGCATGCAACGAACCGTAGCGCCCGGGCTGGAGCACATCCGAGGCTGGATTTCGTCGGTTGGCGCCAGCGCGGCGTTAGCGGATCTCGACGGGGACGGCCTGCCGAACGACACCTGCTTGGTCGATCCCCGAGACGACTCGGTCACCATCACCCCGATCCCGGACCGGACTCCGCGCTACCCGGCTTTTGCCCTGCGTCCCACAGGTGTGCCGTTCGACGCGGCTACCACCGCGCCGATGGGCTGCGTCACCGCGGACCTGAACGAGGACGGACACCTCGACGTCCTCGTCTACTTCTGGGGGCGGGCGCCCTTGGCGTATCTCCAGCGCCCCACCGTGCCGTTCGGGCCGCAGGCGTTCACCGCGGTCGACATCACCGATCAGCCGACCGAGCGCTGGAACAGCACCACGGCCAACGTCCTCGACCTCGACGGCGACGGCCACCTCGACATCATGGTCGGCAACTACTTCCCCGACGGCGCCCGGGTGCTCGACCCCGCCGCCGACGACGACCCGCTGATGCGGATGCAGGACTCTATGTCCTGGGCACGCAACGCCGGACGCAACCGGATCCTGCGCTTCACCCACCTGATCTCGGCCGATGGAGCGCTCGCTGTCCCCCAGTACGAGGACGCCTCCTCCGCCCTCACCGACGCGCAGGCACGCTCATGGACGCTGGCCATCGGCGGCCAAGACCTCGACGGCGACAACCTACCCGAGGTGTACGTCGCCAACGACTTCGGCCGGGACTACCTCCTGCGCAACGTCTCACAACCCGGCCGAATCCGGTTCGTCGAGCTCCCCGGGCGACGCGACGTGGACATGCCCAAGTCCAAGGTCCTGGGCAACGACTCGTTCAAGGGCATGGGGGTGACCTTCACCGACCTCAACGGCGATCTGCGCCCCGACATCCTCGTCAGCAACATCACCACGCCGTACGCCCTGCAGGAGAGCAACTTCGCTTTCGTCAGCACCGACACCGCGCCGCTGGCGGACCGGGCTCCTTATCGGGATGAGAGCCAGCGGCTCGGACTGGCCCGGACCGGTTGGGCCTGGGACATCAAGGTGGCCGACTTCGACGGCGACGGCACCGACGAGATCGTCCAGGCGCTGGGCTTCCTCCGCGGGAAGGTCAACCGCTGGGCGGAACTGCAAGAGCTGGCCATGGGCAACGACGTGCTGCTCAAGTACCCGGGCGCCTGGCCGAACTTCCGCGACGGCGATGACATCGCCGGCCATCAACGCAACCCGTTCTTCGTCCGCCGCGCCAACGGCCGATACGTCGACATCTCCGCGCAGCTCTCCTTCCGGCAGCACGGCACCACCCGGGCGCTCGCCATCGGCGACGTCGATCACGACGGCCGGCCGGACATGGTGGTCGCCAACCAATGGGCGCGGTCGCAGTTCCTGCGCAACACCGGCCCCACCCGCGCCTATCTCGGCCTGCAGCTGCTGCTTCCCGGCGTCGGGCCGGACGCCCGGCCGCGCCCGGCGATCGGCGCCACGGTTTACGTGCGCACGTCAGATGGCGGCGTGCGCACCGCCCAGCTCTACCCCGCCAACGGGCACACCGGCGGCAACGCCCCTGAGCTGCTCTTCGGTCTCGCCGGCGCCACGGAACCGGTCACCGTCACCGTGACGTGGCGGGACGCCGCTGGCCAGCACGAGATGACGACATCCCTCGCCGCCGGTTGGCACTCCCTCGTGCTGCGCCCCACCGTGTAGCCCTCGCCGAGCCAGGAGGTCCCTAGTGTCCACACAGGCCACCGCAGTCGCAACCCGCCGATCCGACCCCCGCATCACGGCGTTACGCCGCTTCGCGATATCGATCACCGTCTTCAACGTGGTCGGGCACCTCGTGCTCGGCTTCGAGCAGGCCTACCTCACGCCCATCGTCGCCGTGCTCACCGCCTACGCCGTCGAGCTGCTGCTGGAGACGGTCGAAGCCCGCGCGCTGAACCGCCCCGCGCGCTACCGGGGCGGGCTGGTCGCGCTCGTGAATTTCCTGCTGCCCGCGCACATCGCCGGTCTGGCCTGCGCGATGCTCCTCTACGGCAACCAGAGCCTGGCACCCACCATGTTCGCCGTCGCGGCGGCGGTGAGCAGCAAGTACGTCATCCGGCTGCGGATCAACGGCGCCCTGCGGCACGTGTTCAATCCGAGCAATCTCGGCATCAGCTTGACGCTGATCTTCTTCAGCTGGGTGGCGATCGCTCCGCCGTACCACTTCAGCGAGGACGTCGACGGCTGGATCGACGTGGCCATCCCGCTGGTCATCCTGGTCGCCGGCACCATGCTCAACGCCAAGCTGACCCGCCGGATGCCCCTGATCCTGGGCTGGGTCGGCGGATTCGTCCTTCAGGCGGTGCTGCGCTGGGCCTTCTTTGACGCCCAGCTCGCCGCGGCGCTGCTCCCCATGACCGGCATCGCCTTCATCATCTTCACCAACTACATGATCACTGACCCGGCCACCACGCCGATCGCCCCACGTCGACAGGTGGTCTTCGGCCTGGCCACGGCGATGGTGTACGGGCTGCTGGTCTTGGCCCACATCACGTTCGGCTTGTTCTTCGCGCTCGCCATCGTGTGCGGCCTGCGGGCACTGGTGATCCTCGGCGCCAACCTCCGGCACCGGGTGAGCCGGGCCCGGCACGCCGACCAACCCGACGTCGCGCCGACCACCACCCCCTCAGTCACCCCCTCAGTGGACGCGAGCCCGTCACCGACGCCTAGCGGCGCGCGGACGGCTGTCTAGTCGCCGCCCTTCTCCGAGAGCGAGGACACCGTGATGGTCAACGACGACGTGGTGATCGTGGGGTTGGCCTGCCGCTACCCAGCGGCGAACAACCCGGCCGAACTATGGGAGAACGTCCTCAACCGACGGCTGTCGTCGTCGGCGAGCATCATCTTGACCTCGATGCCGTGGCTGGTGAACCAGCGGGTGCACTCCATGAACCAGGCGAAGGCGTTGTCACGCCCCGCTTGGACCGCTCCCCGAGGTAGGTGCACCACCAGATCTGGGGACAAGTACTTGTCAATATTCTCCCAGTTCTGCTGGTGCATACATTCGCGCTGAAATTCGAGGATCAGCTGCTTGTTTTGTTCAGCGCGAGTCAATACATCGGACATGTGGCCTCCCTGGCGTTCGCCGGCACGTGACCACGGAAGGGTCATCACCGAGGAGGCAGGCTCGGCGAGGCTATGTGCTATTACGCCGAGCGTAGGCGGCGAGTAGCCAGAGCCACTTCTCCTACGTTGCCCGAGGAACCGGTTTTCCGCTATTGCCGAGCGAGTGCGGATCGCAGGGCCTGGGCCTAGTCAGCGTCGAGCACCCCTAGCAGCGGCAGGGCGACGACGATCGGCGGGTCCGTCAACTGTGGACGCCGGAGCCGCAGGTGATACATCGAGTTGTTGTCGTGGGCGACGCGAACTGGGTGGGGCAACGCCGCCACGAGCCGATGTCGTCCCTCCGGGTCAGCGAGGACGTCGGCGACCGAGGATTCCGGGTCGAATCCGACCGAGAGCAGCTCAAATGAGCCAGGACCGGGCAGTGGGATGGCGACGGCCTCCGTGCCAACAGCGACCGCCCCGGCCGCGGGCAGCCCTTGCGGGATACCCCCCGCGAAAAGCCCGGCGAACAGGACGCGGCCCGCGGCGCCGGACACGGTCACGGTAAGCGTCGGTTGGCTAGGCGTATTCGATTGAGCGAGACGGCGGCCGACGATGCTCATCGGGGTCTCACCGGCGGCGGCCACGAGGGATCGAAAGGTCCGCGGAGTGAAGCCCACGAGGCGGGTGAACTGTGTGGTGAAGCTGCTGAGGCTGGCGTAGCCCACCGCCACCGCGATGTCGGTCACCCGCATCGAGGTGCGGATGAGCAGCCGCTGGGCTTCGGCGATACGGATCGCGGCGAGAAAACGGCCTGGGGTGGCCGCGGTGACCATGCGAAAAACTCGGTGGAAGTGGAACGGGCTCAGCATGCCCGCCTGCGCGTAATCGGCGAGGCAGTGGGGATTGGCGAAATCTCGGCGCATGCGCTGGACGGCGCGGGCCACAGCGGCGAAGCGCCGGGCAATGTCAGGTTGGGCGAGACATGCGCGGGCGGCACCGCATCGATCCGGCGAGCCGCACTCCGCGCCAGCACCGGCATGGCAGCCGCCGCGGGAAGAATGCCGGCGCCAGCGGGCCGCGCCAGTGGACCGGAAGTCGGACGAACCTGGACGAGGTGGCGGTCCGCCAGGCCGCCGGAGAGACCGTAGGTCGTGTGTCGCTGAGGCTTCGATGGACACGAGAATATAGTCCCCCGGACGGCGCCCGCAGACCGCCGTTTCCCTCACCGAAACATGTCGGCGTGCTCCGCGGCCCATTCCCGGAACGTGCGCGCGGGCCGCCCGGTCAGCTCCTCGACGAAGGGGAAGACCTTGCCGTGCACGCCGTTCTCGTCGCCCATGTGCTTGAGAATCCCGTCCACCATCATCACCGGATAGCCCTGGTCAAGCCACTCGGCTCGGGCCACCTCCGGCGGAACGTTGATCACATTGATCTGCCGTCCCGTCACCTCGGCGATGCAGGCGACTTGCTCCTCGATGCTCAACGCCTCTGGGCCGGACAACGGGTAGGCCTTGCCTTCGTGTCCGTCGGATGTGAGCACGCTGACAGCGCACGCCGCGATGTCACGGGGATCGATAGGCGCCTGCTTGACGTGCGCGTAGGGCTCCCGCACCACGCCCTGCGTCTTGATGCTCTCCGCCCAGGACAACGCGTTCGTCATGAACTGGCCCGGACGCAAGAAGGTCCACGGAATTCCCGACTCCCGAACCTCACGCTCACCGTTGAGGTGGTACGCGGTGTGCGGGTCGTCCGGCTGCGGCGACTCGGCCGCGACGACGGAGAGCCGGACGATGTGCCGCACCCCCGCGGCGATCGCCGCCTGCACGAGGTTGTGGTCGTACGTATGCCCGTCAGGCTTGCCGAAGGTCGGCATGAGGGCGAAGAGGCGATCCACACCGTCGAGCGCCCGCCGGAGACTTTCCTGGTCGCCCAGGTCCCCCGCGGCAATCTCCACCTCCGGCGCGAAACGAGCGCCTCTCGGATCGCGGGTCAATGCCCGTACCGGCACCTTCGCCTCGACCAATTGCCCAATGATCTGGCTGCCAACGGGGCCGGTCGCACCGGTGACAAGAATCATGGAACCTCCTCTAGTTCGCCTCCAGGAAACCTGGGGAAACGCCTCGCCCGGCAGGCGACCTCGGGCCGATTGAGTGTGTATCGCGCTAATCGCTGGCGGGAGGACGGATGAGCACCCTGGGAGCCTACCCGCGAGACGGTGAGGATTTTTGCTCCAGATTGCTCTTGATGCGAACCTCCGCCCGCGGCGAGTGCCTCCCGTTGCGAGGCTGGCTATCCTGGGTCAGCCGTCTCAATGAGCGGTGTCGAATCGTGTTACCAAACCATGCGGTGAGGAGCGAACATGATCTCCCACATCTCTCAAGTGGGCGTATACGTGAGTGACCAGGACGCCGCCCTCGCGTTCTACACGGAGGAGCTTGGCTTCGAGGTGCGCTCACTCCAGGAAGGACCGGGCATCAAGTGGATTGAGGTCGCACCCCCTGGCGGACAGACCACGATCAGCTTGGCCTCAAAGGACTTTCCCGTGGGTGACGAGGCC
>Ga0079224_100012975_pt1 | contig 11580 bp, 3 predicted proteins | sample Stecom2015_FD_80414 | JGI IMG/M metagenome (GOLD analysis project Ga0079224, IMG submission 80414) | Agricultural soil microbial communities from Utah to study Nitrogen management - Steer compost 2015 | ecosystem: Environmental > Terrestrial > Soil > Agricultural land | place: USA: Utah...
AATCCGATCGGGGTCGGTCATGAGGATCGCGGAGACCAGGATGATGGCGGTGTTGCGGCACCTCGGATGCTCGCGGATGAGCGCGGTGAGCTCGAATCCGTCCAGGTCCGGCATGCAGACATCGATCAGGACGACGGCGATGTCCGACTGGAGCAGATGCTCCAACGCTTCGCGCGCGGAGTTGGCCTTGATCAGATTCTGACCGAGCTCTTCGAGAATGACCTCGTAGCTGAGCAGCTTGCCCGGCTGGTCATCGACGAGAAGGATGTTGACCTTGTCGGAAGCGTTCACCGGTGCAACCACATCCGCAACGTCGAGAGGAGCTGCTCGGTGTTGACCGGCTTGGCGAGATAGTCCGAGGCGCCCGCGTCGAGACACTTTTCGCGATCTCCCTTCATCGCCTTGGCGGTGAGCGCCACGATGGGGAGCCGCTGGAAGGCGGGATTCTGACGGATCACCTGGATGGTCTGGTATCCGTCCATCGCCGGCATCATGATGTCCATCAGCACGATCGCGAGGTTCGGAGTCGATTCGATCGTGTCGATCGCTTCCTTGCCCGTGTCCGCCGTCAGGACGGCCATGCCGCGCCGCTCCAGGACGCTGCTCAAGGCGAAGATGTTCCTCACGTCATCGTCTACCACGAGCACCTTTTTGCCTTGCAGATCTTCGTCGGAACGATAGAGCCGGTCCAGCATGAACTGCTTTTCGGCCGGCAGATCGGAGACCACGCGATGGAGGAAGAGCGCGGTCTCGTCCAAGAGCCGTTCCGGAGACTCCACACCCTTGACCACCACGCTGCGAGCGAGCACGCGGAGGCGCGCATCCTCCTCGTAGGTGAGCTCCTTGCCGGTGTACACCACGACCGGAAGATCCTGCAGCGACTCCTGCTTGGCGATCTCTTCCAGCACCTCGAAACCGGTGATGTCGGGCAGCCGAAGATCGAGCACCAGACAGTCGACGCCTCCCTGCGCGAGGAGGGAGAGCGCTTCCGAGCCGGCCTCCGCGATCTCGATGTCGATGTCGTCGTGCCCCAAGAGCTCGCGGATGCTCATCTGCTCGGTGGGATTGTCTTCGACCACGAGGAGCTTGCGCCGCCGCGGCTGCGTGTACTCGCGGATCTTGACGAGCGCCTTTTCCAGCCCTTCCGCCGAGGTCGGCTTGGTGATGAAGGAAAACGCGCCCCGCGCCAGACCGTTGCGACGGTCCTCGTCCAGAGTCACGATCTGCACCGGAATGTGCCGCATGGCCGGGTCCTGCTTGAGCTGACTCAGCACCTTCCAGCCCAGCATGTCGGGGAGGAAGATATCGAGCGACACCGCCGAAGGCCGGTAGCGGCGAGCCAGATCGATCGCCTCCTGGCCCCGCGGCGTGGCGATGACCTTGAAGCTCTCATCGTGCGCGAGATCGAGCAGGATCCGCGCATAGTGGGGATCGTCCTCCACCACCAGCAGCACCGAGTCGCCCGGTTCGATGTGCGCACGGTCGTCGTCGATGTACTCCACTTTCCACTCCGCGGTGGGATGTCCGCCGATGCGGGAGGGCGCCCGGACCGCGCGTTCCTCCTTCGCGATCCCCGAGGCGGTCGCCCCCACATAAGTGAGCGGGAGATAGAGCCGGAAGGTGCTCCCTTCCCCGGGAGTGCTGCGGAGCTGGATTTCTCCTCCCAGGAGATGGGCGAGATCGCGGCTGATCGCCAGTCCCAGTCCCGTTCCTCCGTACTTGCGGCTGGTGCTGGCGTCTGCTTGCTGAAACGCCTCGAAGATGATCCGCTGCTTCTCCACCGGAATTCCGATCCCGGTGTCGGAGACTTCGAACCCCACCACCGTGGTCGCGGTCGAGAGCACCGGATGGCTCGGGTTCCAGCCGTCCCGGGCAACGAAAACGCGCATCCGCACCTCGCCCACTTCGGTGAACTTGAACGCGTTGGAAAGGAGGTTCTTCAGAACCTGCTGTAGGCGTTTGGAGTCGGTCACCATCGAGCTCGGAAGATCCGGATCGACCTGCAGCTGGAAGGCAAGGTGGCGATTGTCCGCTTCGGGCCGGAAGGTGCGGTGGACCGTCTCCACCAGCGAGGTGAATGACAGCTCCTGCGCATCCACCGTCACCGTCCCCGACTCGATCTTGGAGAGATCGAGGATGTCGGTGATGAGATTGAGGAGGTCGGCTCCCGCTCCGTGGATCGCGCGCGCGAACTCCACTTGCTTGCTCGTGAGCGTTCCCTCGGGGTTGTCGCTCAACTGCTGTCCGAGGATGAGGATGCTGTTGAGCGGGGTTCGCAGCTCGTGGGACATGTTGGCCAGGAACTCCGACTTGTATTTCGAAGTGAGCGCGAGCTCCGCCGCCTTTTCTTCCAACGCGCGCCGCGCCTGCTCGATCTGCGCGTTCTTGCGCTCCACTTCCGCGTTCTGCTCCGCGAGCTGCTGGGCTTTCTGCGCGAGCTGCTCGTTGGTCTGCTGCAGCTCCCGCTGCTGGGTCTGGAGCTCCGCGGCCAGTTTCTGCGACTGCTCGAGGAACGACTCGGTCTGCATGGTCGCCTCGATGCTGTTGAGCACGATCCCGATGCTTTCGGTGAGCTGCTCGAGGAACGCGAGGTGCACCGGCGCGAACTCGCCGAGCGAGGCGAGACCGAGCACCGCCTTGGTCTGGCCTTCGAAAACGACCGGGAAGACCGCCAGGCTGCGCGGTTTCACCGTGAAGAGGACCGATCCAATCGGAATGGTGTCGTCCGGCAGATCGGTCACGAGGATGCGACGCATGTTCACGGCGCACTGCCCCATGAAGGACTCCCCGAGAGCGAGCCGGTCGGGATAGTTCCTTCCCTCGGGACCATTGGCGTAGGCCGCGAGCATGGTGAGCTGGGGCGGCTCCTCGTTCGACATCCGGTAAATCACGCCCTGGTGTGCTCCGACCAGCGGAACGAGCTCGTTGAGGAGCATCTTCCCCACCGTGACGAGATCGCGCTGGCCCTGGAGCATGGCGGTGAAGAGCGCCATGTTGGTCTTGAGCCAGTCCTGCTCGGTGTTCCGCTCCGTGGTCAGACGGAGGTTGCCGATCATCGTGTTGATGTTGTCTTTGAGCTCGGCCACCTCGCCGCGCGCTTGCACCTGGATCGAGCGGGTGAGGTCTCCCTTCGTCACCGCGGTCGCCACCTCGGCGATGGCGCGCACTTGATTGGTGAGGTTGGCGGCCAGGAGGTTGACGTTTCCGGTGAGGTCCTTCCAGGTGCCGGCGGCTCCCGGGACGTTGGCCTGACCGCCCAGTCGGCCGTCCACGCCCACTTCGCGCGCCACCGTGGTGACCTGCGCGGCGAAGGTGGCGAGCGTGCCGGTCATGTTGTTGATCGTCTCGGCGAGCGCGGCCACCTCTCCCTTGGCGTTGACGACGAGCTTCTGTTCGAGATCGCCGTCCGCCACCGCGGTCACGACCTTGACGATTCCGCGCACCTGCTCGGTGAGGTTCGCGGCCATGACGTTGACGTTGTCGGTGAGGTCCTTCCAGGTGCCCGCGACTCCCGGAACCTGCGCCTGGCCGCCCAGCTTCCCTTCCGTTCCCACTTCGCGCGCCACGCGGGTCACTTCCGCGGCGAAGGCGTTGAGCTGGTCGACCATCGTGTTGATGGTGTCTTTGAGCTCGAGGATCTCTCCCTGGACGTCCACCGTGATCTTGCGCGAGAGGTCGCCGCGCGCCACCGCGGTCGTGACTTCGGCGATGTTGCGCACCTGCGTGGTGAGGTTGGCGGCGAGCAGGTTGACGTTGTCGGTGAGATCCTTCCAGGTTCCAGCCACGCCCGGCACGACCGCCTGCCCACCGAGGCGCCCGTCGGTGCCGACTTCGCGCGCCACGCGGGTCACCTCGGCGGCGAACGAGCGCAACTGCTCGACCATGGTGTTCAGGGTGTCCTTGAGGAGGAGGATCTCTCCGCGCACGTCCACCGTGATCTTCTTGGAGAGGTCGCCGCGCGCGATTGCGGTCGCCACTTCCGCGATGTTGCGCACCTGGGCGGTGAGGTTGCTCGCCATGAAGTTGACGTTGTCGGTCAGGTCCTTCCAGGTCCCGGCCACGCCGGAGACCTGGGCCTGACCGCCCAGCTTGCCCTCAGTTCCCACTTCGCGCGCCACGCGCGTCACTTCCGAGGCGAACGCGTTCAGCTGATCGACCATGGTGTTGATGGTGTTCTTGAGCTCGAGGATCTCTCCGTGCGCATCGACCGTGATCTTGCGCGAGAGGTCGCCTCGCGCCACCGCGGTCGTCACTTCCGCGATGTTGCGCACCTGCGCGGTGAGGTTGCCGGCCATCGAGTTGACGCTGTCGGTCAAGTCCTTCCAGGTCCCGGCCACGCCGAGCACCTGCGCCTGGCCTCCGAGTTTTCCTTCCGTTCCCACTTCGCGCGCCACGCGCGTCACTTCCGAGGCGAACGAGCGGAGCTGGTCGACCATGGTGTTGATCGCTTCCTTGAGCTCCAGGATCTCGCCGCGCACGTCGACCGTGATCTTGCGCGAGAGGTCGCCGCTCGCCACCGCGATCGTGACTTCCGAGATGTTCCGCACCTGAGCGGTGAGGTTGCTCGCCATGAAGTTGACGTTGTCGGTGAGGTCCTTCCAGGTGCCCCCGACGCCCGGCACTTGCGCCTGCCCGCCCAGCTTGCCCTCGGTTCCGACCTCGCGCGCCACGCGGGTCACTTCCGAGGCGAACGCGTTGAGCTGGTCCACCATGGTGTTGATGGTGTTCTTGAGCTCGAGGATCTCGCCGCGCACGTCCACCGTGATCTTGCGCGAAAGGTCGCCGCGCGCCACCGCGGTGGTCACTTCCGCGATGTTGCGCACCTGCGCGGTGAGGTTGCCGGCCATGGCGTTGACGCTGTCGGTGAGGTCCTTCCAGGTGCCGGCCACTCCCGGGACGACCGCTTCTCCGCCGAGCCGCCCGTCGGTCCCGACCTCGCGCGCCACGCGCGTCACTTCGGAAGCGAAAGAGCGGAGCTGATCCACCATGGTGTTGATCGCTTCCTTGAGCTGGAGGATCTCGCCGCGCACGTCCACCGTGATCTTGCGCGAGAGGTCTCCGCTCGCCACCGCGATCGTCACCTCGGTGATGTTGCGCACCTGAGCGGTGAGGTTGCCGGCCATGGCGTTGACGCTGTCGGTGAGCTCTTTCCAGGTGCCCGCGACTCCGGGAACGACCGCCTGTCCTCCGAGCTTTCCGCCCGTTCCTACCTCGCGCGCCACCCGGGTCACTTCCGAGGTGAAGACGCCGAGCTGCTGGATCATGGTGTTGACGATGGTGGCCGAGCGGAGGAACTCCCCTTCGAGCGGACGGCCGTCCACGTCGAACCGCACCGTCTGCATGAGATCGCCTTGCGCGACCGCCGAGATCACGCGCGTCACTTCGGTGGTGGGAAAGAGCAGATCCTCGATCAGCGTATTGACCGAGCGCTCCATCTCACGCCACGCGCCCTGCGACCTCGAGAAGTGGGTCCGGTTGCGGGTCTTCCCTTCGCGGCCCACCACCCGTCCGACGCGCTCGAGCTCGCTCGCGATGTTCTGATTCGACGAGACGATGTCGTTGAACGCGTCCGCGATCTTTCCTTCCAGACCAGTCCAGTCATCCGGAAGGCGGACCGAGAAGTCTCCCTGGCGCGCACTGTTCAACGCATGCATGAGCTCGCGCAGGATCTCCTGGTAGTCCAGATCGGGTCCCGCGGTCGCGCCGCGCCCGGAACTCCGATCGATCCGCGACGAGCCAGGCTCCTCCGCGACGGCGGTCGCCGAGGAACCACGGGCGGACGAGCGATCGGAACCGACGCCCGCAGTCCCGGAGTGGGAGCGAGACTTGGCCGGCTTCGCGGGCGACTCGATCTCACTCGAGGAAGGTGAATCGGATTCGGCAGCGGGGAAAACGCCGGAGGACTCGGAAAGGTCTGCGAGCGTCGGATCGGGGCGCTCTTCCGTCATGCATTCGCTCCTGCTTCCAGCGGTCGAACGTGAGAAGCAAAGCCCCTTGCGAACGCCGCCTCGGCTGGAGCTGAGGAATCTCGCGGGGACCAGCGGATCGTCTGTCGCATGTCCGGCCCGCTCGCGAAGGTGGGCGGAGCGCGGAAAGATCGAAACGGAAGCGGGACGCAGTCGTGACCGCCGCTCCCACATTCACCGTCGATTGCGCTGCAGTATGCCGCAAGTCGAAAACCACACGCAACGCGGAGAGGCGTTCTGTTATACCCATTTGTAAATTATTCGCTCCTATACGGGATTTTGCAGTTTGTGGAATCTACCGGAGTAGCGGGGTCAGCTTTGTAAAGTTCGCGCGTCCGCGAGGAGACTCTGAAAGCGGTCCGTGGTGCGCAGTGAATCCCACTCCGGCTCGATCGCGGCCCGATTCCGCATGAACTGCGGGAATTCGCCGATCGCGCTTTCGAGCAACTGGAGAGCCGTGTCGCTCTCGTCACGCAAGGCGTGGAGAGCCGCGGCGTAGTAGCGGGTGAACGGATCGTCGGCGCCGAGCGCGACGCGCGCCTCGAACGCTTCGATGCCCGAGGCGAGGATGGCGTCCGCCGAATCGTCTCCGCTCTGCAGTCGCGCCATTCCCAGGCGCAAGGAGAGCTCGATCCGGATGCGCGAGCGGAGCGCGTGGTCGAGATGCTCCACGAAGCGCAGCTCTCGTTCGTACGACTCGGCCGATTCCTCGAACCGTCCCTGCAGCGCCTGCAGGTGGCCGAGCCGCATGTATCCACCCACCAGCTGCACGCCTTGCTGTCCCGAGAGGAACGCCTCCTGCAGCTCGATGGCGCGCCGCGCGGCCGGCTCTCCCGCTTCGAAGTCGCGCAAGAGCGCGCAGCAGTGGGACAGCTGCATCCAGTACCAACCGCTCTGCGGCGCCCGGGCCAGCGCTTCCCGGTACAGCTCGGCGGCCCGCGCGAACTCGCCGCGCCCGATGAAGAAGCCGCGCGCCAGCCCGCCCAGCGCGCGCGGATCGTCCGGCGCGAGCGTAACCGCGCGATGCAGGCAATCGAGCCCTTCTCGCGTCCGACCGCTCGCCACCAGCGTCGCGCCCAGCTCACGCCACGCGCGCGGCAGGCGCGGATTGGCCTCCAACAGCCGGCGCAGGATCGCCTCGCTCCGTTGGTGGAGCTCCGCCGCGCTCAGATACTCCGCCTTCTGCGCGTAGGCCGCCCCGAGCTCGAGCTGGGCGCGCAAGTAACGCGGATCGAGCGCCACCGCGCGTTCGAAGAACAAGATCGCGCGCTCGATCGACTCATAGGTGTCCGCCCGCATGTTGAGCAGCCCGACCGAAAGCGCCTGATACGCGGCGACCACCTGCGTGGTCTCTCCCTCGCTCGCGTCCGAGACGCTGCGCCGCAGGCCCGCGACCAGGTCGGAGACGACCAGATCCTGCAACGCGAAGATCTCTTCCATGCGCCCGTCGCGCTTGACCGCGCGCACCACCTTGCCCGTCTCCACTTCCACGACGCGCGCGGTGACCCGCACTTGATCCCCGAGCCGCTGGAATCCCCCCGCGAGTACCCAGCGCGCACCGGTCGCACGGCCCACTTCGACCGCATCCTCCGGGCGCAGCTCGGTCGACTCGGCGCCCAGCCGACGCAGCGTTTCCCGGAGCCGATCGCGCGCCCAGACTTCCAGCCCTTCGATCTCCTGGAGCGCCGCGGTCACGGTCTCCAGAAGACCGGTGCCGAGCCATTCGTCTTCGGGACGGCGCATGATGTTCGCGAATCCCGCCACTCCCACGGTGAGCGATCCGGACTCGGGAAGAGCGGGCGCGCTCCCGTTGCGCAGTCGTTCGCACTCCGCGCGCACCTCGCGCAGATCGGAGAGCCGCGTCTGCGGATCCTTCTCCAACATCCGACGAAGCAGCCGCTCGACCCGCGCGAGCCGCGGATCGCTCAACCGGAGAGGGAGGGGAAAGGGATCGTGATGCAAGATCGCGTTCGCGACCTGGATGACGTTCTCTCCCTCGAAGGGACGGCGTCCCGCGACCAGTTCGTAGAAGACCACGCCGAGCGAGAAGACGTCCGAGCGCGCGTCGAGCGGCTTGCCCAGCGCTTGCTCAGGAGACATGTAGTGGGGGGTTCCGGCCCAGAGCCCTTCCCGCGACAAGTCGGCGTCGCGGGTCCAGGTGGTATCGTCCGCGCCCAGGCTCCCCTCCACTTGCGCGAGGCCGAAGTCGAGCACCTTGACGCGCCCTTGCGCAACCATGAGGTTGGAGGGCTTGATGTCGCGATGCACCACTCCGTGGGCGTGCGCCTCGGCGAGCGCATCCGCGGCCTGCGCCATGATCTCGAAGATCGCATCCAGCGCCGGCGGAGCTTCCGCGATCATGTCCGCGAGCGTCTGGCCGGAGATGTACTCCATGACGAGCAGCGAGACCGGTCCCTCTTCGGTGTGGGACTCCTCCACGTCATAGATCACGGCGATGTTCGGATGGTTGAGCGCGGAGGCGGCGCGGGCTTCCCGAAGGATGCGCGAACGCTCCCGATCGGCCGTACGGAGCATCTTGAGCGCGACGGGCCGGTGCAGGCGCAGATCCTCGGCGCGGAACACCTCCCCCATGCCCCCTTCGCCGAGGCGCTCGAGGATGCGGTAGTGGGAGATCGTAGTCGGGATCATGCGCCTCCCGTTACGGCGCGCCGAGATTCTCGGTCATCTGCTCCAGGATGTTCTGCGCATACGGCGCCACCGCGGGTTCGAGCGAAGCCGCGGCGTACCCGCGGCGGGCGTCTTCCAGCCTACGTTGCGCGAGTGCGAGGTCCGCTTCCAACAGCTGTGGGTGATTCCACCACTGCGGATCGACTTCTCCGATCCGGCCTTCCCGCCGGAGCTGACCGATCAAGTCGGTGCGCTCGTCCATGATCGCGAGCAACGTTCCCGCACGCAACGACGGCGGTGTGCCCTTGGGCGCCTGGAACAGGATGGTCTGCAGGTTCTGGCGCGCCTCCTTGATGTCTCCGGAAGCGTAGCGCAGATAGGCGAGGCTTTCGCGAGCGGACACCAGATCCGGCTGCGCGAGGACGGCCTTCTGGAACTGCGAGAGCGCATCTTCGGTGCGTCCCGACACCTGATACGCCTGCCCCAGGTTTTGCAGGGCGGTGCCGCTCGCCGGATCGAGGCGCGCGCCCGCCTCCAGATACGGAAGCGCCTCGGCCACCTTTCCTTGCCGAGCCAACAGCGTTCCCAGATTGACGTTCGCTTTCGCGAGATTCGGATCGTCGGCGAGGGCTTCCCGGTAGTGGAGGATCGCTTCTTCGATGCGCCCCGCGCCCTCGGCCAACACTCCCTGGCGGTAGGCGTATTGACCTCGCGCCGCCTGCGCATCGATCCCGAGGAGGTTGGCGGAGAGGAGCACGAAGAGCACCGCGGTCGCCGCCACGGTAACCACCGCGCGCCGCTCCCACCGCCGCTCCCGCGCTGCGTCGTACACGCGCACCAGGGCCGCAGAGGCGAGGAGGATGAGCCAGGGAGCGATCGCGAGCCGGAAGCGCGCGGTCACGAAGAAGACCGCGGCGGCGAGCGCGAAGCAGGCGGCGGATAGCGCGAGCCAGCGACCCACGCGATCGCCGGCATGCAGGAGGATTCCCAGGACCGCGAGCGCGGTCAGGAGCGCCATCCCCGGAAGCGGCGTCCGCAAGAGCGCCGAATAGCGCCGTTCGAACGCGAACGACTCGATCTGGGGCACTTCGTACTGTCCGAAGAACAGGAGCAGCTTGCGCCCGAAGAGCGCCGCGGTCCGCGCCGGATCGCTCACCATCGAGGAGATCGCTTCCTTGCGCCAGAAGCGGTCCGCCTCCGCGGCGGAAAACGTCTCCACTTCGGAACCGGACCGTTGCCGCGCGATCTCGATCCCGAGAATGTCGCGATTTTCCTCCATCCCCAATGGAGGCGCGTACCCTCCGTTCGCCTCCGGACCGTTGCCGATGTACAAGTTGATCCCGCCGTTGACCGCGATCGGAGTCCAGGCCCCGCGCGAGCCGTTGTACAAAAAGGTGACTGCGAGCGGCAGCGACAGGCCGATCAGCAGGGCGGCGCGCCATCCGGGAGCTCCGCGCAACGGGAACAGCAAGAGCGGAAAAGCGAGCGCGATGGCTACGGGTTGCGCGAGCGTGAGCAGCCCGGCGGCGATTCCCGCCAGCGCCGCGAGCGGAAGCCGCGTGGACCGCGCGTGCATCTCCATCCCGAGGGCGAGCACGACCGCGGAAAGGAAGAGCGTCCAGGTCGGAGGGAGCAGCACTCCGGTGTAGAAGATGGCCGGGGCGTAGAACGCGGTGAGCAGCCCGGCGATCCAGGCGGCGCGGGGACCGCGCCATCGTCCCGCCGCCCATGCGACGACTCCGGCGGTCAGCGCCGCCGGCGCGAGCTGGAACCAGAGCGCCCGCACCGGATCCGGTCCCAGCATCCGATACGAAATCGAAAGCAGATACGGAAACAGCGGAGCCTGGAGAAACGGACCGGACGGCGACTGCCCCCGCGCGATCGCCTGCGCCCATTCATGGTAGATGCGCAGATCGAGGCCGAGTTCCCGCCAGAACGGGTTGTCGGACGCCTCCAGCAGATAGATCACGCGGAGGACGAGGGCCGCTCCGGCGCCGGCCAACACCGGATTGCGCAGCCGCGCGAACGACGTGGTCTGCGGTTGCGCCCTCCCGCGCCCCCGCGCGCGAATCCGCTCGCGGCTCGCCTCGGCCTCGCTGGTTCGCGCGGGACGTCCGGAAGCGGTCACGCGCTGTCTCCGGCGCGAAGGCGCGGCCCCGCGATCCGCACGTCTCCGCGCCGCTCGGTCCACCCCTGTTGATCCATGAACTCGAGCAAGGGAACGCCGTTCTTCCGCGAGACTCCGAGCAGATCCTTGAGCGCGCCGATGTTCAGCTCCTCGTTCTCCTGGAAGTAGCGTTGCGCGATGCCGCGAAGCTCGCCGACGCGGTCGCCGTGGAGAAGGATGTCGGAGGGCAAGCGCACCACTTCCTGATTGGCCAGCAGGAGCGCGAGGAGCTCGTCCGCCCCCTTGGCGTTGCCCATCTCCTCGAGAAACGCTTTCTGCGTCGGTCCGCTGAAGCCCGCCGTGGCGAGCGATTCCAACATGCGCGCGCGCAGCGCCTGCATGGGGGGAGTCAGGACCGGCGCGGGGTTGGAACGGCGCACGAGATCGCCTCGACTCCAGAGCCGTCCCTGGTCGAGCTCCCGTTGAAACCACGCCTCCGCCACTTCCGGATGGATGGCGCGCGCGTGCTTGCTCTTGAGCTCGCTCTTCTGCGGACCGAAGCGCAACCGGTTGGCTCGCTCGTACGCGAGGATCGCCTCTTCGAGGGTGGCGCCCGCCTCCTCGAACGTGTCGGTGGAGACGAGTCGGGAGCGGCCGACCCGGCGGATCCGATCCTCGCTCTCCAGGATCTCCAACGCGTGACGGATTTCTTCGGGCGGCTGTCCGATCGACTGCGTGAGCTCCGCTTCGAGGATCCCCAGTCCCCGCTGGGCGCGCACCACTCCGTGGACGCGCTCCTCCAGCGTTCCTTCCTCGACCAGACGGAGCGCGGCCAGGTCTTCGTCGCGATACCGGCGGCGGCGCGTTCCGGAGACGTCC
>Ga0079224_100012976_pt1 | contig 11579 bp, 6 predicted proteins | sample Stecom2015_FD_80414 | JGI IMG/M metagenome (GOLD analysis project Ga0079224, IMG submission 80414) | Agricultural soil microbial communities from Utah to study Nitrogen management - Steer compost 2015 | ecosystem: Environmental > Terrestrial > Soil > Agricultural land | place: USA: Utah...
CGCAGGTAGAAGCGGTAGACCAGCCCGTCGTCCGAGACGTCCCAGCGCTCGGCCAGGCCGGGCTCCAGTTCCGTGCTCTCGTCCTTGAACTCTACGAGCCGGTCGAAGATCCCCTGCGCAGCGCGGTTGGAGTTGTAGTCCGTCACCTGGTGCGGGTCCAGGGTGACCGGCTCGGCCTGGAGGCCGACCACGATGCGCTTGAGGTCGCCGGTCTGGCCGCCGCCCTGCTGGCCCGAGCCCGAACCGCCGTCGGACGCCGAGCCGCCGCAGGCGGCCAGCACCAGCGCCGCCGCGGCCAGTACCGCCGAAACCTGTAGCAGCCAACGACGCATCCCACGAGTACCTCCTTTGTGCTGCGACGTGTGCTGACGCAACCCTATTCTAGCGACAGTGCCCTACTTGTACGACCTCCCCCGGCTTGCCTCAATGCGCCAGGGTGTCCAGTTTAGTGGGACGTTGCCGCGTGGGTGCAGTGCAGGACAGCGGCACCCGGCTGCGCTATCATGGACGCGATGTCGTCCAGCGTGCTGATCGCCTTCGAGGGAATCGACGGCGCCGGCAAGCGCACCCAGACCCGGCGCCTGGAGGAACGGGCCGCGGCCGCAGGCCTGAAGGCCGCCTCCGTTTCGTTTCCCCGCTACCGGCAGACGCTGGCTGCCGCCGCCATCGAGGACTACCTGTCCGGGTCCCTGGGCGACATCGCCAGCGTGCCGCCGCGGTTTGCCGCCGCCATGTACGCCCTCGACCGCTACGAGAGCCTGGAACACCTCCGCCGGCTGCTGGCCGGCCACGACCTGGTGGTCGTGGACCGGTACGTGGCGTCCAACCTGGCCTACCAGGGGGCCCGCATCCCGGAAGCCCGGCGCGAGGATTTCATCCGGTGGCTGTTCGCGCTGGAGCACCGGGTCCTGGGCCTGCCGCTGCCGGACCTGACCATCTTCCTGGACGTGCCGGTGGACCTGGCCGCCCGGCGCATCGGCCGTCGCCGGGAAGGCGGGGAGGCGGCGGTGTCGGCGGACATCTACGAGCAGTCGCAGGCTTACCTGGAACAGTGCCGCGAAACGTACCGGTTCGTGGCCCGGCTGGGGCTGTACCGCCGCTGGGTGACCGTCGACGGGGGCGGTGACGGGGGCGGCGAATCCGGGCGTCCCCGCGCCGGCGGCGACCTGGCCGGGGCCGGCCGGCCCGGGCAGACCGGCGAGTCCGCCGGCGACGAGGGGCTCGATCCCGACGCGGTGGCCGCCCGCATCTGGACCGCGGTGGAGGGCCTGCTGCAGGAGCTGCAAGAAAGGAAGCGTTCCGGTCCCGCCGGGGCATAGGGCGGGCCGGGACCTTATTGGGGCCGCGGCCGCGTCACTGGTTCGGAACAGGCCTGAACCGCCGGGCCCCGTGCATTAGAAGCGTCAAATGGCTCTTAAACTCGCCGATCCTGCTTGTCCCGTGCATTATAGGGTCCGAAGTGCGGTTAAGCCGGGCTGATCCGGGCTGGCCGCCGCGAAAAGGTGCCTGTTAAGCGCGACATACCACTTATATTGCACAGCGCGGCCGCTCCGGGGCCGTTTACGATTTGAAACGCTCTTACAGTTCACAGCGGGTGCGGGGAAAGGCGCGGATCCGCCTTGTCCCGGCCCGCCCCGCCTGACCCCGCTTCATCCGATCTTGCTTCCCCGGCGCGAAATGCAGGAGGACTTGCAACTTGATACACCGAGAACTTGCTGTATACTCATGCCATAACTCGTGTAAACGGTGGCGCCTTGCCACCGCGGTGAGGGGGCAAAGTCCTTGCCTGTCGCGGATTCCGCAGTATCCCGTCGTGAATTTGCGCTTGCATGCGTGGGGGCGCATGCAAGATTTCCGTCCTGCAGAAAGGCGGAAGCTTGCATGAATGCATGCAGTGGACTTGCAAGGAGGCGCGTGTGCCGATGACCCGGGCGAGGGAGGGTGTCCAGGACGGTCACGCGGCCCAGGCCGTCCAGGCTGCCCAGGTCGCCCCAGGCTTCCAGGCCGGCGGGGCCGCCCAGGCTTCGGACCGGGTTCAGGCCCGCACGCTCGCTGAGCGCCACCGCGACGCCTGCGGCGTCGGCTTCGTGGCCCGCAGCGACGGGCGGTCCGACCGCGGGGTCATCGACACGGCCCTGACGGCCCTGGAACGGTTGGTCCACCGCGGTGGGCTGGCCGCTGACGGGCAGACCGGCGACGGCGCCGGCCTGCTGACGGCCGTGCCGCGTGACTTCCTGGCCCGCGAGGCGGTCCGGTCCGGCATGCGCGACCCCGGTGCAGCCCCGCTGGGCGTCGCCGTCTGCTTCCTGCCGCGGGATCCCGACGCAGCCCGCACCGCCGTCCATACCATTGAAGAAGCCTGCCTGCAGCACGGCGTGCGGCTGCTGGGCTGGCGGTCCGTGCCGGTGGACCCCGGCGCGCTGGGTCCCGTGGCCCGGGCCAGCCGGCCCGAGGTGCGGCAGGGGCTGCTGGTGCCCGAAGGCGCCGCCGAGACCGAGGAGTTCGAGCGCCGCCTGTTCCTGGCGCGGCGGCAGGTGGAACGGGCGCGGGTGCCGGGGCTGTACGTGGTGTCCATGTCCTGCCGGGTCGTGGTCTACAAGGGCCTGATGACCGCCGACCGCATCGCCGACTTCTACCCGGACCTCCGCGACCCGCTGTTCCACTCGCCCTTCGCCGTCTTCCACCAGCGCTACAGCACCAACACGACGCCCTCGTGGGAGCGGGCGCAGCCCTTCCGCGTCCTGGCCCACAACGGCGAGATCAACACCCTGCAGGGCAACGTCAACGGCATGCGGGCCCGCGAGCCCATGCTGGAGGTCCCCGACTGGCCCGAGGCCATGACCCACCGCCACCTGCTGCGCGACATCATCGACCTGGACGGCAGTGACTCGGCCATGCTGGACAACGTGGTGGAACTGCTGCTGCGGGCGGGGCGCCACCTGCCCCACGTCATGGCCATGCTGGTGCCCGAGGTCTGGGAGCACATCCCGGACCTGCCCGACGAGGTGCGCCACTTCTACCGGTTCCACGCCTGCCTCACCGAGCCGTGGGACGGTCCCGCGGCGCTGGTGTTCGCCGACGGCCGCTGGGTCGGCGCGCGGCTCGACCGCAACGGGCTGCGCCCCATGCGCTACGCGGTGCTGGACGACGGCACCGTTCTGGCCGGGTCGGAGGTGGGGATCTTCGACGTGGACCCGGCCCGCATCCGCCGCCTGGGCAAGCTGGGTCCGGGCCAGATGATCGCCGTGGACCTGGTCAACCGCCGCTTCCAGGATGCCGAGGAACTGCGCCGGCGCCTGGCCGCCCGCCGCCCCTACGGGGAATGGCTGGCCGGCCGGCTGGCCCGCCTGGAGACCGGAGGCGCGCAGGTGCGCGGCACGCCGGCCGGCGAACGGCGAGCCGCCCCTGTGCTCAACGGGCGCGTGTCCGGCGGGACGGGCCTCTGGCCCGCCGCGGGCCAGGCCGTCCAGGGCGAGGACCTGGACCGGGCCATGTCCGCCTTCGGCTACACCCGGGAAGAGCTGACCGTGGTCCTGCGGCCCATGGCCGAGATCGGCAAGGAGCCCAACGGGTCCATGGGGGATGACACACCCCACGCCGTCATGTCGGCGCTGCCGCGGCCGCTGTTCCACTACTTCCGGCAGCGCTTCGCCCAGGTCACCAACCCCGCCATCGACCACCTGCGGGAGCGCCTGGTCTTCTCGCTGACCAGCCGCATCGGCCCGCGCCCCAACCTGCTGGTGGAGGACCCGGAGCAGGCCCGCATGCTGGAACTGACCAGCCCCTTCCTCAGTGAGGAGGACCTGGACGCCCTGGTGGAGGAGGCGGCGCGGCACGGCATGTCCGCCGCCGTGCTGGACGCCACCTTCCCCGTCGCCGAGGGACCCCGGGGCCTGTCGGCTGCCGTGGAGCGACTGGAGGCCGACGCCGCCCGGGCCGTTGAGGACGGCGCCACCCTGCTGATCCTCAGCGACCGGGCGACGGGCCCGGACCGGGCGCCGGTCCCGGCCCTGCTGGCGGTGGGCGCCGTCCACCATCACCTGCTGCGCCTGGGCGCCCGGGCCCGGGTCTCGCTGGTCAGCGACAGCGGCGAACCCCGCGAAGTGCACCACATGGCGGCGCTGGTGGGCTACGGTGCGTCCGCCATCTGCCCGTACCTGGCCCTGCGGGCCGTGCGAGCCATGGCCGGCCGGGCGGGGGGCCGGGCGGCAGCCGGGGAGGGAGCCGGTGCAGGCGCCGGGGCGGCCGGCGGCGGGCTCACGCCCGACAAGGCCCAGCGCAACTTCATCAAGGCCTGCGAGGAAGGCCTGCTCAAGGTCATGTCCAAGATGGGCGTGTCCACCTTCGACGCCTACCACGGGGCCCAGATCTTCGAGGCGGTGGGCCTGTCCCAGGACCTCATCGAGCGCTGCTTTGCCGGGACGCCGTCGCGGGTGGGCGGCATCGGCCTGGACGACCTGGCCGCCGACGTGCTGGCCTGGCACGAGGCCGCCTGCGGTCCCGCCGGCAGGCTGCTGGCCAGCTACGGCTTCTACAAGTTCAGGAAGGACGGCGAGCACCACGCCTTCAGCCCGGCGGTGGTGCGCGCCATCCACGACAGCGTCCAGCATGCGGGCGGGCCGTCGGAAGCGAGCCGCGGCGGGCAGGCCGGTGAGACGAACGGCAGCACGCGCCATGCCGGGCTGCTGGAGGGCTACGACCGCTTCCGCCGCTTCCTGCAGATCACCGGCGAGGAACCGCCCTCGCAGCTGCGGGACCTCTTCGAACTGGTCCCCGACCGCGACCCGGTGCCCCTGGACGAGGTCGAGCCCATCGAGGAGATCGTGCGGCGCTTCTCCACCGCCGCCATCTCGCTGGGGTCCATCAGCCCCGAGGCCCATGAGACCCTGGCGGTGGCCATGAACCGGCTGGGCGGCCGGTCCAACTCCGGCGAGGGCGGCGAGGACCCCGCCCGCTACGGCAGCGAGAAGTCCAGCGCTGTCAAGCAGGTGGCGTCGGGGCGCTTCGGCGTGACCCCCGCCTACCTGGCCTCGGCGGTGGAGATCCAGATCAAGATCGCCCAGGGGTCCAAGCCCGGCGAGGGCGGCCAGATCCCCGGCCACAAGGTGACGGCCCTGATCGCCCGCCTGCGGCACACGGTGCCGGGCGTCGAGTTGATCTCCCCGCCGCCGCACCACGACATCTACTCCATCGAGGACCTGGCCCAGTTGATCTACGACCTCAAGCAGGCCAACCCGCAGGCGCTGATCTCGGTGAAGCTGGTGGCCGAGACCGGCGTCGGCATTATCGCCGCAGGCGTGGCCAAGGGCGGCGCCGACATCGTCCACATCGCCGGGCATGCCGGCGGCACGGGTTCGTCGCCGCTGTCGTCCATCAAGAACGCCGGCCTGCCTTGGGAGTTGGGCCTGGCCGAGACCCAGCGGGAACTGATCGCCAACGACCTGCGCCGGGGCGTCGCCGTCCGCATCGACGGCGGCCTGCGGACCGGCCGCGATGTGGTCATCGCCGCGCTTCTGGGCGCCGACGAGTACTCTTTCGGGACGGCCGCCCTGGTGGCCGAGGGCTGCGTCATGGCCCGGGCCTGTCACGCCAACACGTGCCCCGTGGGCATCGCCACCCAGGAGCCGCGCCTGCGCAGCCGGTTCCCAGGGACGCCCCAGCGGGTGATGGCCTATTTCGTGATGGTGGCCCAGCACGTGCGGGAACTGCTGGCCGCCCTGGGGTACCGTTCGCTGGACGAGATCATCGGCCGCGTGGACCTGCTGCGGCAGCGGCGCACCGGGCGTCCCGCCGTGGACCGGCTGGACCTGTCGGCGCTGCTGGTGGCGCCGGGCGACCCACAGGCACCGCGCCGCCGGCTGCTGGCCCGGAACCCGCTGCCCATGGACCGCGGCCTGGGCGGCCGGTTGGCCCGGGAACTGGCCGGCGCCGTGGCCGAGGCCCGGCCGGTGACCGGCACCTACGCCATCACCAACCGGGACCGTAGCGTGGGCGCGGAACTGGCCTGGGAGATCGCCCGCCGTTACGGCGACGACGGGCTGCCGCCGGGGACGGTCCGGCTGCGCTTTGAAGGCTGGGCGGGCCAGTCCTTCGGCGCCTTCTGCATCAACGGCATGGACCTGGAACTGGTGGGCGCCGCCAACGACTACGTGGGCAAGGGCATGTCCGGCGGGAGCATCGCGGTGCGCCCGTTCGAGGGCATGGGCCCCGAGGGCATGGGCCCCGAGGGCGTGGACCCGGTGGGCCCCGCGGCCCGTGCCGGGGTTGGTGCGGCCGCGGGCAGCGCTGCGGGCCTGGCGGATCCCCTGGCGGCCCCGCCGGTGCTGGTGGGCAACACGGTGCTGTACGGGGCCACCGGCGGCCGGTTGTACGTGGCCGGGGGCGCGGGCGAGCGCTTCGCCGTCCGCAACAGCGGCGCGGTGGCCGTGGTGGAGGGCATCGGCGACCACGGCTGCGAGGACATGACCGGCGGCATCGTGGTGGTCCTGGGACGGGTGGGCCACAACTTCGGCGCCGGCATGACCGGCGGCCAGGCCTTCATCTACGATCCCTCCGGGCTCCTGGAGCACCGGGTCAACGGTTCGTTCGTGCGGATCGTGCCGGTGGCCCCCGGGTCGGATGCCGAGCAGGCACTGCGGGCGCTGATCCAGGCGCACGTGGACGCCACCGGCAGCCCGCGGGCCCGGCGGCTCCTGGAGGCGTGGCACCAGGAACTGGCGCGCTTCCGCCACGTGGTGCCCCTGAAGCAGCCGCCGCAGGTGCTGGCGGAGTCGCCGGGCGCCAACGTGGACGAGGCCAGGTCGGAGGTGGCGGCGGCCCGGGCGCGAACCGTGCCTTCGTGATCGCTACACTGCTTCAGAACAGCGTCCTATCCCAGGGCGGCGTGCTGGCGCAGGGTGCCGCGGCCGCCCACGGTGCCGTGCTGGCACAGGCCGCCTCGGCGCCGTACCCGGCCGTGCTTTCGTACGCCGCCCTGGGGTTGACCATGGGGATGGCCGCCGCGTTCTCGCCGGGGCCGCTGCAGGCCCTGGTCATCGCCGAGAGCGCTCGCCGGGGATGGCGGGCCGGTGCCCTGGTGGCCCTGGCGCCGCTGCTGTCGGACGCCGTCATGGCGCCCGCTGCGGTGCTGCTGGCCGGATCCTTGAGCAGCGGGTGGCTCCGCGTGGCCACGGCGGCCGGCGCCGCGATGCTGGCGCGGTTGGGCTGGGGGGCGGTGACCGGCGCCGGGCGGGAGACGGTGGCCGCAGCGGGCGCGGCGGCCGGTGCGCGGGCGGGTGCCGCGGGCAACGGGGCGGGCCGGGCAGCCGACGGCCCGGCGGGCGGCCCCGCAGCGGCCGCGGCGGCGGCGCCGGCGGCGGTCCCCATCGCCACCCTGTGGCGGGCCTGCCTGGTCAACCTTCTCAATCCTCACGCCTGGCTTTTCTGGGGCCTGGTGGGCGGTCCCACCATCGCCGCGGCCTCCAGGGTGGGCCTTGCGGGCGCCGTGGGTTTTGTGGCGGCGTTCCTGTCGGCCCTGATCGGCGGGAAGGCCCTGATCGCCGTGCTGGTGGACCGTGGACTCGCCAGGGCCGGCGGCCGGTGGCGGGTGCGAGTGGAGAAGGCCGCCGGGCTGGCGCTGCTGGCGGCCGCGGCCTGGCTGGCCTGGACCGCCCTCGCCGGGGCCTTTTGACTTTACCGGACGATCTCGTAAAGGGAGGCCAGGAGGCCGTCGTCGGCCTCGACGATGCGGCGGCGAAGCGCAGCGACGGCATCGTCTTCCAGCCCCTGGCGCTGGGACGGCTCGCCCAGGATGCGGCGGGTCACCGCCAGCCCGGCGGTCGAGTCGGGGTGCCTGCTGACGAAATCCAGGATGGCTGCGATCATTTCGTCGCGGGGCACGTCCGCGTCGTGCCCGGGCACGTCCACGCCCTTCACCCCCGGCGGCTAGTATGCCCGGCGTCCCGCGCGCGTGGGGGTCCCGGGCCCCGGAGATGCCTGGCAGAGCGGCGGCGTCCATCCCGGCAGCGGCCCGCCGGCGAGGATGCGCGTGCCCGCCCTCCACCGCTGGCGTGCGCGGCGCCGTTCGAGTATCCTTCTATCCGTGTGCAGGCCGGAGGCGCAGCAGGAGAATCCCCGCGCTTCCCGAAGCCTTCACGCGCTTCCTCTATCGAGAGACGGCTGAGGGACTGGCCCGATGACGCCCGGCAACCGGCCGCCCGCGCGACAAGGGCGGTACGGTGCTAACTCCTGCAGGCCGCCGGGGCGGCGCCGCCAAGCGCCGCCGGCGACCTGAGAGATGGAGGGGCCGGCGCCGCGCCTCTCCGTCTTGTGGAGAGGCGTTTTCGCTGGGCGCGCCCGGCCGCGGCGGGATCCGCCCGGCTGCGAGAGGATCCGCCCGGCCGCCGCGGGTGCGCGGGGCCTCGAGCCGATCAGGGAGAGGGTGTGCCGAGTTGAGCAGCGACCGCCGCAAGAGCCTGTTCACGTCGGAATCCGTGACCGAGGGACACCCCGACAAGGTCTGCGACCAGATCTCCGACGCGGTGCTGGACGCCGTCCTGGCCCAGGACCCGTACGGCCGCGTGGCCTGCGAGGCCCTGGCCACCACCGGCATGATCATGGTGGCCGGCGAGATCTCCACCAGCGCCCGGTTCGACGTGCAGGACATCGTCCGCGACACCCTGCGGCGGATCGGCTACGACTCTCCTGAAAGCGGCTTCGACGGCAACACCTGCGCCGTGCTGGTGGCCCTGGACCGCCAGTCTCCCGACATCGCCCAGGGCGTGGACCGCGCCCTGGAGGCCCGCGGCACGGACGGAGGCGACGAGGCGGAGTCGCTGGGCGCCGGCGACCAGGGGCTGATGTTCGGCTTCGCCACCGACGAGACCCCGGAACTGATGCCCCTGTCCATCACCCTGGCCCACCGCCTGGCGCGGCGCCTGGCGGAGGTGCGCAAGACCGGCCTGCTGCCGTACCTGCGCCCGGACGGCAAGACCCAGGTCACCGTGGAGTACGACGGCCAGGGGCGGCCGGCCCGGCTTGAGGCGGTGGTGGTGTCGGCCCAGCACGCGCCCGACGTCCCCGCGCACCGGCTGGAGGCCGACATCCGCGAGCACGTGGTCGCCGCCGTGGTCCCCGACGGCCTGCTGGACGCCGACACCCGCATCCTGGTCAACCCCACAGGCCGGTTCGTCCTGGGCGGTCCCCAGGCCGACACGGGGCTGACCGGCCGCAAGATCATCGTCGACACCTACGGTGGCATGGGCCGCCACGGCGGCGGCGCCCTGTCGGGCAAGGATCCCACCAAGGTGGACCGTTCCGGGGCGTACGCGGCCCGCTACGTGGCCAAGAACGTGGTGGCGGCGGGACTGGCTTCGCGCTGCGAGGTGCAGGTGGCGTACGCCATCGGCGTGGCGCGCCCGGTGTCGGTGCGGGTCGACACCTTCGGCACCGGCGTTATCCCCGACGACGCCCTGGCGGCGCTGGTGGAGCGGCTGTTCGACTTCCGGCCCGGCGCCGTCATCCGGCGCTTTGACCTGCGCCGCCCGATTTACCTGCCGGTGGCGGCGTACGGCCATTTCGGCCGGCCTGACCTGGACCTGCCGTGGGAGCGGCAGGACCTGGCGGCGGAACTGCGGGCCGAGGCAGCCCTGCCCCTCCGGGATCCGGCCTCACGATAACCGCCGGCAGCCAGACGCCCGCGGCGGCCCCAAGCGCGGCCGGGTCAGCGGCGCGGTCGCCGGCGGTGCGGCCGGTGGTCACAAGGTCGGCGCCTGCGGTGCGGGCCGGGCGGTCGTAACCCATGGCGGCCAGGAACGCGTCCACCACATCCGGGTCGAACTGGCGGCCGCGGGCCTCCAGCAGGCGGCGGGCCGCCTCCCTGGGGTCCAGCGCCGGCCGGTAAGGACGGTCCGACGTCATGGCGTCCCAGGCGTCGGCCACCGCCAGGATCCGCGCCGCCAGGGGGATCTCGGTCCCCCGAAGGCCGTCAGGATACCCGCTGCCGTCCCAGGCCTCATGGTGGTGCAGGATGGCCTGCACCAGGTCCTTGAACTGCGGCACTGCCGACACCATCCGCGCCGACTCCACCGGGTGACGGCGGATCACCTTCCACTCCTCTTCAGTCAGGGGACCGGGCTTCAACAGGATCTCCCGGGGTACCGCCACCTTGCCCACGTCATGCAGCAGCGCCGCCGATTCGATGCGCACGATGTCGTCCGAGGGCAGGCCCAGGGCCCGGGCGATCAGGCCCGCGAACCGGGCGGTGGCCTCGGAATGGATGGTCGTGAGGCCGTGCTGGGCGGCCACGGCCTTAAGGAACCGGCGCACCAGCCGGCTGCGGTCCATGACTTCGGACTCGGCGGGCCCGGCGATCCCGGCCAAACCGGCGAACCCGTCAAGCCCGGCGGGCCTGGTGAGCCCGGTGGGTGTGCCGTACCGTCCGGACCCCGCGGGCCGGGTGGGCCCGATGGGCCCGGCGGCAGGACCGGCGGCGCCTATTGCGGGAAATAGGTCGGTGTCGGGCCAAAGCCGGCGAACCGGCTCCCCACCGCGTTGCCGTCGAAGCATGCCAGTTCCCCCTCACCCGGGAGCGTCCACTGCCGCAGAGCGGTAGGTGGCCGGGCTGCCCTTGAAACCATTATCGGAGCCGTTTTTGTATCCGTTTCGACATTTCCCCGTTCTTGCGGCGGGCTGGAACATGCAAGTTGCGACACGAAAGAATGCCCGTCAGACAAGGGTTCCACGGCCGTATGTTAAATGCGACACAGCCAGGGACAGGCCGGGTGGGAGAGGAACAACGCTCAGTGAATATCGGGCACCTTCTCAAGACCTGGCGCGAGCGGCGGGGACTGACCCAGGTCCAGGCGGCCGAAGGCATCTGCTCCCGGGTCCACCTGAGCGACCTGGAGCGGGGAGTGCGGCTGCCCACCGCCGATGTCCTGGCCGGTCTGGCCGACCGCCTGGGCGTTCCCGTCGACGACGTGGTCGACGCCTACCTGGCTGCCCCGGTCAGCTATCAGCAGTGGCTGGCCTTTGCCCGGGAACTGGCCTCCCGGGGCCGCCTGGAGGCGGCATGGCGCCTGGTGGATACGGTGGGCCGCCGCGTGTTGGACGAGCCCTCCGCCGACGCCCGCGGCCGCTACCGGGCCGAGCACCTGGAAACGGTGGGCATGCTGCGGTTCCACGAGGGCCGCACGGAGGAGGCTCTCGCCGCCTACATGCAGGCGCTGGCCGAGCGCCAGCGGACCCCGTCGCGGCGCTACGCCCTGGCCCGGGCCTACTACCAGGTGGGCACCGTGGCGCTGAACCTGGGCCGGCGCCAGCTGGCCAGGGAGTCGCTGTACGAGGCGTTCCGCATCGTGCAGTTCATCGCGCCGGGCGACACGCCCGATCCACGCGACCGGGTCGTCGACCTGCACCGGCGCATCGTGCAGAACCTGAGCCTGGCGCTGCTGCGGGAGCGGAACGTTCACGGCGCGTGGTTCCTGTACCGGCAGGCCGATGAATTGTGGCGCCGGTACGACATGCCCGAGGCCTGGTCCGGGCCGCTGTACATGGCCCGGGCCGTGGCCGAGATGGGCACCGGACACTTGCAAGAGGCC
>Ga0079224_100012978_pt1 | contig 11579 bp, 6 predicted proteins | sample Stecom2015_FD_80414 | JGI IMG/M metagenome (GOLD analysis project Ga0079224, IMG submission 80414) | Agricultural soil microbial communities from Utah to study Nitrogen management - Steer compost 2015 | ecosystem: Environmental > Terrestrial > Soil > Agricultural land | place: USA: Utah...
ACGTTGAGCGCGGTCGTCGGGCGCACGATGGTGGAGGGAGAGCGCAGGGAGCCGAAGGTCCGGAACGCGTTCTCCATCACCCGCGCCTGTTCGGCTTCATCGATCTCCAACGACCATTCGCCGCGCTGCTGGACGTGACCTAGGACGATCCCGTCCCGGCGCGGCAACATCCCTCCGATCGAGAAGTCGATCTCCGGCTGAGGAACGAGCACCGTGAGTTGACCCTTGATGGGCATCAGCTCATCGTCGGCGAAGAGCTGCTTCGCTCCCAACCCCGTACAGTTGACGATCACCGGCTCCGGGAGCGTCATCAACTCTCGGGCGTCGCCGAAATCCCTTACCTGGACCGCTCCACCGAACCGAAGCACGTCGCGGAGGAGGGCGTCCAGGTAGATGGACGGTTCGAACCTCAGCGTCGGTGACCTTCTCGCGAACCGCGTGGTGAAAGGGTGGGCTTCCTGCCCGACGAGCTCTCCGCCTGGTTCCAGCTTGGGGGGCAGGAGCGGGTCGAGATCTTCCCTCCTCCCCCCGTCCGGGCGTTCAGCCATACCGCGCGCCTCTTCCCGGACGGGAGAGTAGGAGTAGATCCAGGATACGCCGAAGTCGCGCCCGACGAGGAGCTGGTGCTCACGGTAGGCGATCTCGACGGCGCGCCGGAACTGCGCGTCCCAGGCGGGCCTCCGGTCGGTGACCAGGCTGGACGTCGGCGTGAACCCCGCCCACGACATGTTCGACGTCGTGTAGGGGGGGAGGTCCCTCGCGTAGATCGTGACCGTGAAACCCCGGCGCTGGAGTACACGGGCGGTGGTGAGGCCGACGATGCCGCATCCGAGGACCGCGGCCTGGCGATGCTCCTGCCCCAGCGCCAGATCCGTCGCGAGATGGGCCGTTCCCCAGGAAAGCGACATCCCCGCCCCACCGTGCCCGTAGTTGTGGACCAGTGTCTTTCCGTCCATCGGCTCGGCACGGACCACGAAGCCGGAGGGGCGATGGGGACGGAGGCCCACAGTCGTTCGGATGACCCGCTCCCAGCTGACGTGAACGGGCGGGAAACGGGGCGCGAGCGCACTCCTTCCCGATGCACCGACGGCCGCCGCGCAGCCACCGGTCGCCAGCGAGAGGGCGGTGCCGGCTCCCGCGAGCAGGAAGCGTCTTCGGTTCATGCGCGCTCCGCGACGGCCGTGGGTGTGACGAAGGGAAAGGCGACCAACGAGCAATTACTCGCCTCCGCCGGATCCGATCCGTAGCCGCCGGCGGAGTGCGGGCTCAGAAGCTCCACGAGAGCCCGGTGGAGAAAAGCAGATCGATGTTGGTGACACCCCCCACGACCCCGCCATAAAACCCGATGTTCGTTCCTTCGCGGGCGATCGTACCCGGTTCCCAGGTACCATCGTCGATCCCGAAGGCATGGAACTCCGACCCGTAGCTTCTCATCTCGAGGTTCAACCCGAGACCGCGAAGCAGCGCGGGACGCAGCTCGATTCCGCCTGCGACGGTCCAGGTGAAGAAGCGGTCTTCGTCGTGAATGGCGACGGCCCAGTTGTACTGCTTCATCCCGGCGCCGCCCGCGAGGTACGGCGCGAGGTCCAGCCCGGCCGCCCGGGTGGGGAGACGCCCGATCAGCTCGCCGGTGAAGAGCCACTGGGTGGGATCGTTCACCGCCAACGGAGCGAACTCCGACATCTCGTTGACGCCGTCGGTCTCGCTGCGGATCACCTTCGCGCGGATGCCGATCCGGCGGGAGAGGATCGGCCACACCGTGGCGGATACACCGAACGCGCCGCCACGCTCGAATCGACTCTCCCCGAACTCGGCGTCCTCGAAGGTGGAGATCGGGGAGAACAGGCCGAAGTCGACCCCGATCGTCGCCCAGTCCTCTCCCGGTGGAAGGCCGCGGACCTGGGCCTCCGCGGCCGTCGCGGCCGTCATCAGGGCGACCAGGGCAGCCACGCCGTGGATCGCCCTTCGAATACAGCTTTCAGTCATAGTGACTCGGGGTGAAGGTTCAGTGTCTTCACGCGTGGTCTATCGATACCGCCAACGCGGCTCCCTTACGGGAGCGTTGCGGGGGCATACGTAGCCGTACCCGGATTCCCGACCCCGCCGAACGTGTAGCCCTCGAGACCGTAGAGATCGAGCACGTTTCCAGGGATCGGCCAGTGCAGCAAGGCTCCGTCCGGGAGGATCCCCCAGCCCCGTGACTCGGCGTAACCCCGGAAGGCGTCCATCGCGGCCAGCTCGATCATCCGCTCGTAGCGGATCGCGTCGAGCAGCGTCCCGCATTCCCCGGAGTCGGTGCGTGGAACGCACTCCCCGCCGACCTCGGGAACGCCCGCGGCGGTCACGGGTGGCAGACCCGGGTAGGTCTCCATCCCGATGGTACGGCTCCGCGTCCGTGTGACGTTGATCATCTCCGCCGCACCGGCCGGATCTCCCGTCCTCAGCAGCGCTTCCGCTCGCAGGAGTGCGTTCTCGTCCGCGGTGATCAGCGCGAGGGTGCCCGAGTTGAACCCCGTATTGGCTTCACCCACCAGCCCCTGTTCGATCGCGTGGCGCCCCCACTGATACGCGGAGAAGAGGTACTCTCCGCGATCCGGGATGAAACCATTGTTGTCCGCGCGATAGCGGGTGTACGCGCCATCCGAGGTAGGGGTCGGTCCCGTAATGCGGCGATCGGGGGTGACGATGTCGAACCGTTTTCGTTCACTCAGCGGCGCGGCAATCCACGCCTGATAGGCGCCGGACTGATCCGCGGGGCCGGTCGTGCGATAATCCCACCGGGCGTTCCGCTCGCCGGAGGGTGTGTTCGACTGCGCGAGCAGGAGGAGCTCACTGTTGCGGGAGGTTGAGAGCTGGATCTCGAAGTCGTCCGTCCACAGACCGTTGGCCGTAAAGCGAAGCACCCGATCCCAGTCCACGGCGTCCCTTTCCGCCGGCGTGCGCGCGTTCAGCACGAGGAGGCGCGCGGCGAGGGTGTTCGCCATCTGGATGAACGTGGCGTTCGAGATCGGTGCGGCGCTGCCGAACCAGAGGGAGGACTCGCTGAAGCCGGGATAGTGCACGACCGCCGGGTTCGCTTCCGCGATTGCGATCGCTTCCTCCAGTGCGCCCACGGCGGCCTCCACGGCCTCAGGATACTCCGCGAGGCTGTTCAGCGTCGTCTCACGAAGGGCAGCCGGATCGGCGGGGATGTCGATCGTCTCGGGCAGCACGTGTGACCTGTCGAAGACGAGTCCGAGATAGCCCCAGGACCAGCCCTGCATGAACTTCGCAAACGCTTCCGCGCGGGGGGTCACGTCTACCCCGTTGTCGAGGATGACCATCCCCTCGTCGATCAGCTGGAGCCCGTCGTAGGCCACGGAAGAGGCGCGGGTGACGCCGGCCCAGAAGTCCCGCGGCCCCTGCGGACCATTCCCGAGGGAGAGCACGGCGCCGTTGTCATGAGGGACCCGCGGCTCCACCAGCTCCTGGTACTGGAGCAGTGTACTCTGCCCCGCCATCGTCGCCGTCATGTCGGATGCGGCCGTCAGCCATGCCGCGATCACCTGGACATCGTCGTGAATCGCCTCGAAGAAGGGAGGGAAGAAGGCACCCCCGATGAAGGCTTCGACGTCCTCCGGGTTCGCGGTTGCCCGCTCCCGGTCGGCGTCCATGGTGTTGTCGACGATCAGGTCCTGGCAGCCCGCACCGCTCAGCGCTCCGAGCAGCGCCAGCACCAACAGCGATCCGCGATTCTCAGATCGATTGCGCATCGATTAACCCGTTCGAAGGAGCTCAGAAGGTCACGGTGATTTCCGCAGTCAGGTTCCGGGTCGGCGGATAGGAGCCGCCATCGGAGTTGGTGCGGTCATTGAGGTTGAGCCCCTGCTCCGGGTCCCAGGCATCGTAGTTGGTGACGGTGAAGACGTTGCGGGCGATCAGGCCGACCGAGAGCGCCGACACACCGGCTCGGCCCAGGCCCAACCGTTCCAGCTGCGCGTTCGGAACCTGATAGGAAGCCGATAGCGTGCGCAGCTTCAGATAGCTCGCGTCCTCGATGGTGTAGCTGTTGTCGCCGTCCACGGCGGAGCGATAATAGGCGATCGGCTTCTTGAGGGCGTCTGGCTTGCCGGACTGGTCCATCCTCGGAGCGGTGGCGACGTCGGTGTTGTACATCAGCTGGTGACGGCGATTGTTGACCTGTCCGCCGATCGCCGCGTGCAGGGCCGCGTGGAAGTTGAAAGCCCCCACCCGTACGTTGTTCACCCAGCCAAAGTTGGAGGCGACCGCCTCACCGAGCAGCGTGCGATGGGGTAGGCCCTCCTCGGTGAGCTCGTAGAACGGGTGCCCCCACTTGTAGACCCTGCCTCCGATCGGGGGCGATTCCGTCCCCCAGAGCCCCTTCTCCCAACCCTCCCAGTAGTTGTTCCCCTCACCGACCCAGACGAGAAAGCCTTCGTCATTGACCTGGAACTGATCGGCGTAGGGCAGAGCAGAGCCGTTGTCGTGCTGGTTCAGTCCAGCGTGATCCTTGACGAGCCAGCGACTGTAGATGCCGTAGACGGGGGCATTCTTACAGTTCCATCTCCAGCCCTGTGCGTAGCAGGGAGCATCCCACTCCGTGATGCGTGCGTTGGAGTAGTCGAGCACGACGCTGCTGGTCCAGGCGACGCGCGGTGTCTGGACCAGTCGTGCCTCGAACTCGAACTCGGTGCTGTGCCCCGAGATCGTACCGGTATTCACCCACTGCTGCGAGTAGCCGGTGATGGCGGGCAGCGGCACCGGGGTGAGCTGATCCCTCGTCTCCTGCCGCGCATGCGTGAGCACGATGCCGAAGCGATCGTAAACGATCATGTTCAGCGAGAACTCGTGCTCCGTGGTGTGCTCCGGACGGAGCGCACGATTGCCGAGCGTCCCCTTGGTGGGGATGCCGTTGCTGAGGGTCCACGTCTCGTACTGGTGCTCGAATGCGGGGCGGCCGCCGGCGGTACCGCGCGCGATGCTGATCTTCAGCTCGTTGATGCTGGGAATGTCGAACCACGGTTCCTCCGCGATCCGCCAGGCGCCGGCGACGCGATAGTAGTTGTGCCAGCGGTTGTCGGCGCCGAACAGAGAGCTACCGTCACGACGCCCCAGCACCGTGAAGATGTACTTGCCTGCGTAATCGAAAGCGGTGTCCCAGAGGTAGCCGGTTGCACGCACCTCCTCCAGCGAAGAGTCCGCCTCCCGGTTCTCCGCGGGAATGTTCGAAAGGTGCGGGATTCCACTCAGCACGAACCCCTCGCCAGACCTCTCGCCGGTCTCGAGCCGGTCCCGCTCCATGATGCCGCGGAAGGTGGTCCGCACGTTCAGCAGCCCGAAATCCCGACGGAGCGTCAGCTGGCCCTCGGCGTTCCAAGCCTCGCGGTACTCGTTCTCGAACTCGATCGTCCCGTCGAGCTGGCCGACCTCCCCGATGTCCTGCGGCGTTCCCTTCGGGATATAGCCGCGCTCCTCCCTGTCGCTGCGATCATATCCGAAGGATCCGGAGGCGCTCAGCCAGGGAATGGGAGACCACGAGAGATTCACGTTGCCGAGCGTGCGTGAACCCTCACGTGAGTAATCCCGGGTCGCCTCCGTCCAGAGGGGATTCTGAAAGGGGATGCTCGGATCGGGCTGGTGCAGGTAGCTGCCTTCGGCGTCCGTGATGCTGAAGTCGACGTCGCGGGGCGCACGCAGCGCGGCATTGAAGGGCTGATTGTCGCCGGTCGAGGAGGAGAGGTTGTCCCGGTTGTCCCGGCTGTGGTACATCGACACCCCGAGGTTGAGCGCGTCGATGAAGCGGTGGTCGAGGTTCACCCGGAAGGAGGTGCGCTCGTAGCCATCGTTGCCGACGAGCGTTCCCTGCTCCTGGAGGTTGTTCAGGGTCACCGCGAAGTTCGTGTTCTCGGCATTTCCCGAGACAGCGAGGTTGTTGCTGATGAAGCCTCCCGCCCGCGTGATGGCTCCGATGTTATCGTACAATGGCGACGGGTACGGCTTGTCCATCACCGCCACATCGAGCGGAGGAAGTACTCGATGCGCCCGGCCCACCGGCATCCCCTCCTCATCGACGTAGAAGGAGCCGGTCGGATCCATCAGGTATGCGTGGCTGTTGTTGAGCGGAACGTTCCTGAGGTTCTGACTGATCCCGTACTCGGTGCGCGCGGTGAAGCGGGTTTCGCCGACGGGCAGCGAGGAACCATCTTTGGTGCGGATCGCGATGACACCGGCGGCGGCCCTCGACCCGTAGAGCGAGGATGCCGCCGCCCCACGGATCACCTCGATGCTCTCGATGTCGAGGCCATCGATATCCACGGTCGACGGGACACCGGAGCCGCTCAGCACGACACCATCCACCACGATCAACGGCGAGCCACCACCGCGCAGTGTCGTCGGGGAACGCAGCATGATGCTCGGTCCTTCGCCGGGCTGGCCACTGCCACGATTCATCCGCACCCCGGCAACCCTTCCCTGGAGGTTCTCGACCGCTGCGCCCCCAGCCACTGCCACCGGCATCATCTCGGAGGTCAGGCGGCCGACCGAGATGGGGGCGCGTACCCCCTCCACGGGATCCGCCACACCCGTCGCGACGATCCCCTGTAGAGCGAGGACGGCGGGAGCCAGCATCAGATCCACGACAACCTGCTGACCGGCTCCGACTGCGACGTCTTCCTGGCGCGCTTCCTGGTAGCCGATGCGACGTGCCACGATCGTATGCGTCCCCGGCGGGACGTTCTCGAGCGTGAAGACGCCGCTGGGCGAGGTCAGGCCCCCCTCCGACGTGCCCTGCACGAAGACCTGCACGGTTGGGAGGGGCGCTCCCGTCTCGCCATCCCGTACCGTTCCGGTGACAGTGCCGAACTGCTGGGCCGAGACGACCGCCGGTACGAGCACCGGGGCGATCACCAGGCCGACGATGCGGCGAACCAACGGTCGGGCTCTGACGAGTGGCAGGATCATGGCAGCGGGTCCTCCTGTTCGGGTGCGAGTTGACCCTCGCGACCAGACGAAGCGGTCAGGATCGAAGGGTCCGCGTCGAAGCCGGACGTGCGTACGCAGACCGAGCGTTCGTTCTGCCGTCGGCAAGGTCGCGCAGTCTCGATCTGTCCGGTGTCCGACAGTGCCGGAATCGACCGAACGCGTGCCGGTTCCCGGAGCCCGCGCGTGTCGACGACACCCAGAAGACGGCTCAGTCGGCCGCGTCTACCACTGGGCTGCTGATCCTTCAGGCGAGTGCGCAGGGCATCGGCGGATCACCAGATCTTCGCCATGGCTCCGCACGATGACCGGAATTCGATGGCTGCGCGGGAGGTGGGAGACGAGCGGCCGGAGTGATCTCCAACGTGGGAATCCCGGCCGCTCGCGGGGTCGAGCATGTCGAGGGGTCAGCCGAGCCGGCCCGGATCAGGGTCGTTCCGGCTCGGTCGCAGCGCTCGTAGAGGTGCCTCGGACGATCTGACCGCTCCCTCGCTGCACGGGCGGATCACTCCTTCAGCGGCAGTGCAACCCGGGTGCGCCGCCGATCCGCGGGAGTCCGGCTCGGGTCGTCGATATAGAACTCGTAGCCGGTTCCAGCAGGCTCGCGCCCCTGGCGACGGGCATAGTCGACCAGTGCGCTGTACGTTTCGCCCAGCCGCGTGTACGAGCCGATGTGGTCGGTAACGGCGGCCTCGACCGCTGGGATCTCCCCTGCTGCGATCATCCCGGACCCTGGAACGGGTTCTCGCACCGGCACCGCAACCTCCACGTCGATGCTGTCGCGCGTCCTCTCGTGCGTACAGGAGAGCGCCGGCCCCGCGACCTGCCCTCCCTTCTCCGCGACGTACGCGTACAACGCCGCGTAGGAGCGATCGAAGAAGCCGGGCGCGTCGGCGAGCGTGGGCCGGCCACGAATGGACAGGATCGGCTGCCGCTCCAGCCTTTCGATCGTGAAGCCCTCGTCGGACATGAAACCGTGCCTCCTTTCGCTGGTGATGGAGTAGGGGATCATGAAGACGTCGATCGAGGGGGTTGGAGATCGACATTCAGGGGTCAGTGGTCAGTGGTCGGTGGTCGGTGGTCGGTGGAAGGTTGCCAGTTACCAGTTACCAGGTACCAGTAGCTCGGGTGCAGCCTTCGGAGAACTGTGGGGCAGCGAAGCAGGAGCAGCATCCACGTGTCACCGATGTCGCCGGTCCACCCTGTCGCCGATGCAGCCGGTCTGTACCCTGTACCCTGACCACCGCCCACCGACCACTGACCACCGACCTACTGCGTCTCGTATGAGATCCGATAGATCACGCCGTTGTGATCGTCCCCCAGCAGGAGAGATCCGTCCGCCGCGACGGCCAGGCCCGCCAGTCGACCGAGGTGTCCGTAGGTGCCGTCCGGCTGCTGGACCAGGAAGCCGGTCGCGAACGGCTCCATCGCCGCTGGGCGTCCATTCTCGAAGCGGACCCGGACCACTTCGTAGCCGCTGGGAGGTCTGCGATTCCATGAACCACGCATGGCGACGAATGCGTCTCCCCTGTACTCCTCGGGGAAGTGCGTGCCCGAGTAGAAGACCATCTGCATCGGGGCGGCGTGGGCCTCGTAGAGCAGCTCTGGTTCGTGGCTGAGCTTCGCCCACTGCGCGTGCGTCGTGTCGCCGGGAGGCTCGTCCGCGGGGTTGAACTTCCCGTCCGCGTAGATGTACGGCCATCCATAACGGGCGCCCTCGGCGAGCTGGTTCAGCTCCTCCTGCTGCTCGTGGTCCCCGAGCCAATCGATTCCGTGGTCCGCTCCGTACAGATCGCCGCTCTCCGGATGCCATCCGAAGCCGAGGGTATTGCGTAACCCTGAAGCGAACACGGCGCGCGCCGATCCGTCCAGGCCGGTCCGGAGCATCGTCGCGTGCTCTTCGTTCGTCTCGGTGCACGCGTTGCAGCTGCTGCCCACGGAGATGTAGAGCATCCCGTCCGGGCCGACCGCGAGTGTCCGGTTCGGGTGCTGACCGCCGTCGGGGAGGTTGCTGATGATCGTCGTGCGTTCACCCAGCGTGCCATCTGGTTGGATCGGCACGGAGAAGACTTCCTTCACCGTGGCGAGGTACACGATCCCGTCGTGGACGGTGATCCCGTGCACGTCCGGAATCGAGGCGACCACCTGCTGAACCTCGGCCCGGCCATCGCCATCCTGATCCCGGAGCATCACCACCTCACCCTGCTCGCGTCTGGTCGCGTACACCGTCCCGTCGTCCGACACCGCGAGCATTCGCACGTTTCCCAACCCTTCAGCCCACTTTTCCATGTTGAAGCCGTCGGGAAGCTTCACCTGGGCGAGGCGTTCAGCGGTGGGCTCCAGGGGGGCCGGTTTGTAGATGTGCCCTACGATCTCCGCCTCGATCGGTCCAGTGGGCTCCTGCGCGCCGAGCAGCCGAGGCGCACCGAACGTGAGCCCGGAGACGATGCAAACGCCGACAGGAATGAGTCGCATACTGCCCCCTCGTTCCGCTGTTGCTCCGGGACCGGCCGAGCGTCCCTCCGGTCGCGGTAAGATCTTCAGGTGGTTGTAATGCAATACTTTAGCCGTCGAGTGCGGAGCAGCACGCCGGCCGGAGAGATCGCTCCCGCCGGGTGGAGGAAGGAGTGCGCGCCTCCGATGGCAGGGACGCCCCTGGCTGGACGATCAGCGGAGTCCCAGTCGGTCGATGAGCTGTCCGAGCCTGCCCCGAGAGTATGCGAGCCCGTGGTAGACGGAAACGGCTGCGCGCGCCCAGCGGATGTACAGCTGGGGACGGCGGGTCAGTCGGGCGACCCAGAAGACGCGATGGCTCCAGGTTGTGATCAGCCCGCGCATTCGATAGATCAGCTTGCGTCGGAAGGGGATCCCGCGGGAGGTGGGTGCGACACGCTTGCGCGGCTGCAGGCCCGTCGTGCGCCGGGCGAGCCGGTAGGCGAGGCCTTCCCGTCGCTGCCGGAAGCCGGCGGCCTGAGTTCGCTCGACGAAGTCGCCGTCGACCGGCTCCAGCTCCAGCCGCCCTTCGCGAATCCCGCTGTCGACGAGATCCTGCATCAGCGCTGAGCGGACGATCACGACGTTGGTGCCCCTGCCATCCGAGGAGTACGGCTCTACCCATGCGTCCCCGAAGGAGATGTCCGCCAGCTCGGCAACCACATCGTCGCAGAAGTTGCAGCTCGAGCTCTGGAAGAAGCCGGCACCCCAGTCGCCGTCGACCAGGTTCCACCAGTCGCGACGCTCGACGCGCCCATCGTGGAGGGTGAGCTCGGCGGTGTAGGTGCTCGCCGGCCGGGTCGGGTCTTTCCAGCGGAAGTCGACGGCCCGGATCTGATCGACCGGAACACCCATCTGCCAGGCGAAGCTCTCCACGAAACGCGCGCTCTTCATGTGCCCGCAGAAGAGTCCGAGGGTGAAGGCGACGCGTTCGCGAATCAGTCGATCCTCCCGCCGCAACAGCTGCAGGACCTTGATGAAGCAGGGCACGCCGACCACTGCGTAGCGTCCGGGAACCGCCCGGATGGTGCTCAGGATTTCCGACAGCTCGACCGGGTAGTAGCGGGACCGGGCCCCGGCCCGGATCTCCTCCTCCGTGCGTGAGATCCGGTAGCGGAAGAACAGCCCTTCCCGCCGGGGATCTTCGGTGGCGACCACGTGGGCGGCTCCGTCGATCAGGCCTGCGTGGAGCAGCTCGGTGAGCGTCCATGTCACCATTCCGCCGGAGCTACCCCGCGCCCGGAAGTCGTCCTGAGTGACCGCTCCGACGTATGCCGCACGGAAGCGACCCGCCGCCGAGTGCGGGAGGCCGGCATCGGGGAACAGCTCGGCGGCGAGCTCGTCCTCGTTCGGTGCGGCGGGGGAGAAAGGACAGGTCCGGGAGAAGCGCTCGGAAGGCGTGCGAAGCCATTGCCCGGCGGCCGCCGGCCGGTAGTGACCGTAGCGATCGAGGGTCATCCGGGCGGGTGACCCGACGGCCTGGGACACGCAGGAGCCACAGCCGATGCAGAGGCCTGAGCGCACGATGTCGCGAGGGCTGAGCGGGAGCGCGGGGCTCGGGCGAGTCGCCGGCATCAGGCGAGCGCCCGGTCCAGGTACGCCGCGGATTGGCCGCGCAACCGCTCGAGGCGTTCGACGATCTCAGGCTCCAGAGGTTCGCTCAGCCGAGCGTCGAGGAGACCCTGTTGCGGCTCACCCGCGACGAGGTGGCCCTCCGCCCCCAGCATCGTGATCAGCCCATGTACCTTGTTGGACCGGTACGGCATCGCCTCACAGATGAAGGGCCGGCCGTAGCGCAAGGCGAAGACACAGCCATGGAAGAAGTTGGTGGCTACCCCTTCCGCCCGGGCGATGCAGTGGGCGAAATCGTGCGGGCTGGCGGTGAGCCACTGTACATCCGCCCAATCGTTCCGATAGCCGATGCTCAGCAACCTGTACTTCCTGGCCGTGGCCCAGCGCTGAAGGGCTCGGCTGAAGCCGGAGGTGAAGCTGTGCCCGTAGACGGCGACGAACGGCTGTCGCGGTCCTCGCCAGCGACCCTGCGGCTCGAGAGGGAACTGCAAGCAAGGGTCGAGCACGAGGTCGGGCGCTCTGCCGATCGCCGACTC
>Ga0079224_100012979_pt1 | contig 11578 bp, 7 predicted proteins | sample Stecom2015_FD_80414 | JGI IMG/M metagenome (GOLD analysis project Ga0079224, IMG submission 80414) | Agricultural soil microbial communities from Utah to study Nitrogen management - Steer compost 2015 | ecosystem: Environmental > Terrestrial > Soil > Agricultural land | place: USA: Utah...
ACTTCTGTGTCGCTACACTTGCCATAGTATGCCTTGCAAATGTTGAATATATTAAGCTTTTCCCTACTTCAGGGATACAATCATTAGATTACGATTACCTTAGTTTTTTTGGAAAGATATTTGACAGGGTCTGGCATTTTATTCTGCCTGTGACTATTCTTAGCTTAGGCAGCTTTGCATTCCTTTCAAAACAAATGAGAAGTTCAATGCTGGAAGTGATCAGACAGGATTACATACGTACTGCAAAAGCAAAAGGACTTTCTGACAAAAAAGTCATTTTTAAACACGCCCTGAGAAATTCACTTATCCCCATTATTACAATACTTGCAGGTATATTACCCGCTATGGTGGGGGGCAGTTTCATAATCGAAACAATTTTTTCAATACCGGGAATCGGACAGTTGGGCATACAGGCTATCTATGACCGGGATTATCCTTTAATAATGGCTTTGCTTGCCATTGTATCCGTATTAACAGTGATAGGTGTTCTGATTGCTGACCTTTTATACGCAGTTGTAGATCCACGAATCGCATTTAGCAAAAAAACTTCATAAATCTTCCTAATTTAGATGTCTGCTGATACAGAAGAAAGAAAAGATTTGACAGCTTCTGAAAAAGAAGCTCTCGAGCAAAAAAGGCAAGAATTTTTACAAGCCGACCAAAAAGTTGATTCATATACTGACCTGGTAAAAAAACAGTTTAAGAAAAATAAGCTGGCGGTCTTTTCAGTATATGTAGTATTAGTTTTAATTGTTATTGCAGTATTTGCTGATTTTCTTTCTTATGAAAAACCACTATACGTTGAGTATAAGGGAGAAACTTATCTCCCGGTTTTTAAAGATTATATGGTAGATCTCGGCATATCAAAATGGGATCCTCCAGAGCTTTATAATGTGGACTGGAAAGACCTCGATGACGCAGGCCAGCTGGAATCTGTTGTGTGGGCTCCAGTGCCTTACGGACCAAATGAAATAGACCTTACTCAAAGACTTGTAAAACCAGGTGGTGATCATTACCTGGGAACTGATGCAGTGGGCAGAGACCTTTTAGCCGGGTTGATACACGGCTCAAGGATATCATTATCCGTCGGTATAGTAGCAGCAGGAATTGCTGTTGTAATAGGTGTTTTACTAGGTTCACTGGCAGGATATTACGGAGGAAAAGTCGATCTGATCATCTCCAGATTTATTGAAATAATGTTAAATTTTCCTGTATTTTTCTTAATTATTGTAATCGTAGCTATTTACGGATCCAGTATATGGTATGTGATGCTTGCAATCGGGCTCACCACATGGACCATAGAGGCAAGATTGATTAGAGGAGAAATATTGAAAGTTAGAAATATGGAGTATATACTAGCAGCAAACTCTGTAGGATTACCGAATAGCAAGATCATATTCAGACACGTTTTGCCTAACTCCATTGCCCCGGTCCTTGTTTCAGGCGCTTTTGCCATCGCCGGAGCCATAATTCTGGAGGCAGGACTAAGTTTTCTGGGAGTTGGTGTAAGTGCTACAACAGTTACCTGGGGCTCTCTCGTAAATGAGGGCAGAACCTCTAATGACGCGTGGTGGCTTGCGATTTTTCCCGGATTAATGATATTTATAGCTGTAGTCTCATATAATTTAATTGGCGAAGGACTACGGGACGCTTTAGACCCAAGGCTTAAAGATTAATTATCTTTATAAATTGACATCATCGGGAACTTATTATATATTTGTGGTTTTTAAACTGTAGTAGCAAATTTTAAACCTTTCACCGGAGGAAATATAAAATGGTCTGGACGTTGGAGCTTGCTTCATTTTTAGATGATGCACCTTGGCCCGCAAACAAAGATGAATTGATTGATTATGCCGTTAGAACAGGGGCTCCTAAAGAAGTTGTAGAAAACCTGGAAGAACTCGAAGATACTGACGAACCATATGAAAGTATAGAAGAGATATGGCTTGATTATCCTACTGATGAGGACTTTTTCTATGATGAAGAGAGCAAGGACTTTTAAAATTACATTTATTGTATAATTTTTTTAGACCCAATAGTTTCATCACTATTGGGTCTGATTTTTTATATATTTAGGTAAACATTGTATCCTTACACGATGCCGAAATTATTAATCTATACTCTGCTTTTATTGTTTTTTACGTCATTTGCTGCATTTGCCCAGAATGAAGACCCACCGGAAGAACCACCAGAAGAGTTAGAGCCATGGCAGGTATCAGATATCAAATTCTCATTTCAAAAAACAAAAACATTCCAGGACTCCCAGCTGGATAATATCATTGCTACCAGCACAGGTACAGATCTTAATATAAATTCCATTAGTAATGATATAATAACTTTAAAGAAATTCTATTTCGACAATGGGTTCTTTAACGCAATTGTGGATACAATACTAAATTTCAATAAAGAGGATAATGAGGTAACAATCATCTTCACAATCATAGAGAATGACAGGAGTAGGTTTAACCAGATTAAGTACTCAGGCCTTGACACATTACCTCAAAATGTAAAAGATTCTATTTTTAGTCCCAATAAAGATCAGCTGCAGATTCTTCTAAAAGAAGGAGAATATTATTCCAGAAGTGATATCAATCTTGAAATAGGGCGAATAATTGTGATACTCCAGAATAACGGATATGCTTTTGCAAAAAAACAAGAAGTAAAAGTCACGGGGATCTTTTCCGCAAATCCGGAGCTCAGACATAAAGTAGATATTGAATTATTTTTTGATACGGGGAAACTGAGTAGATTTGGACAGACATTTATCGAAATCGAACAGAACCGTTATGGCATAGATGAAATGTATATAAGACGAAATCTTGAATATAAGGAAGGTGAGATATACAGCAAAAGAAAACTGGATGCATCAAATGCCAAAATCCTTTCCACGGCGATAATCGAATCAAGTAATTTTACTTTTAGAGACTCTTCTGCTGGTTCAAATGGCGGAGATGTAGTCGATCTTAACTTAAAAGTCACCATCCGAAATAAGTACGAATTAACACCTGAAGTGCTTGGTTATGAAATCGATAATAGATTTTATGGTGGTCTCGGACTAGGATTTTACGATAGGTTCTTTCTTAATGGAAGCCGAACGTTTAATGCTTCCCTGAGAGGTCTCATTCACACATTTAAGTTTTACCGTTTTGAAAGCATAGTCCAGGTTTCAGAATCATATTTATTTAATAATCCTCAACTTGCCGGAAATGTGAGATTAGGATTGAATTTCTTTACCATCGATACACTTGACATAAGAGAGATTTCTGCCAAAGCAAGTGTTTCCTATGATCTGCCAACTTATACTTACATAAATAAGTTAGTAGCATCTACTGAATTTTTAAGTCAGAATATAAGCTATGAATTCACGAATGGTATAATAAATGAACAAATCAAAGATGGTCAGATAGATTTTGATGTATATTCTACATCACTGGGAGTTTCCGCTTTACACATAGGCATAGATAATCCTGTTTTTCCAACCAGAGGATTTAATCAAACTTTAACCGCCCAGGAAGGGGGGCTGCTTGGCCAATTATTGGAATCCGTATTCGACATAAACGTATTCAAATTCTTCAAATCCACTGCTTCGAATAAGTTCTTTTTTAATCTCTCAGACAATATTCAATCCATGTCCGTTCTGGGACTAAAATTTAACATAGGTATTATTATAGAGACTGGCGATAACCAGGAAAGATTAACGTTTAATGAAGATACAACGGATCTTGACCTTAAAATTCCCTTTGCTCCCTTAGAATTAAGATTTAAAGCCGGAGGAAGCACTAATAATCGAGGCTGGAGAGCAAATACACTTGGTATGGTACCTGACCAGGATGAAGGCGGGAATTTTTCTATTGATGGTACAATTGAGCATAGATTGAGACCATTTGTAAATTCTTCAAATTCATTGATAAAAGATCTCGGATTTGTATACTTTCTTGATTATGGTAATGTATGGGAAAATGTCAGTAAGTTCAAACTGGACCAGGTAGCGCTTTCTACGGGATTTGGTATACGATATTTCACAATAATCGGAGCCATCCGATTGGACCTTGGACTCAAACTATATGACCCAAACCCCGGTCACGTGGGAGTTACGAACTGGCTCTTTCAGAGAGGAGCAAACCTAAACGATAAATATACAATACAATTTGGGATTGGCAACACATTCTAATTATGTTTGAAAAAGTAATCGGACAGGAAAGAGTAAAAAAGATCTTTGAGAATATCAACCGAAACGGAAGATATGCTCACGCTTACATCTTTTATGGAAAAGAAGGAACCGGTAAAGATGCAATGGCTATTGAATTAGCAAAGCTGATCAATAATGAGTCTGACGATGTTAACATATTTCATTCTCAATACTTTAATTTCATTACTGCCCTGCCGGCAGGAAAGGATTCAGATGAAGAACAGGATCCTCTTTTGGGACTCGATAAAAAAGATTTTGATCTCTACCGCTCTGAAATAGAAAAAAAATCCGATGACCCTTATTACAAAATATCAATTCCCAAAGCAAATAACATACGCATAGGAAGCATAAGACATATTAAAAAAAGTATTTATCTTACCGGCAGTAAGTCGAAAAAGAAAATTTACTTAATCTCCGATGCTGATAAAATGAGTCTGCAAAGCGCAAACTCTCTACTCAAGATATTAGAGGAGCCACCTAAGAATTCACTGCTTTTGCTAACTACTTCAAAGCTCAATTCACTTCTACCAACCATTATTGGGAGATGCCAAAGCATAAAGTTTAATGATCTATCTTCAGATGAAATCAAATCGTATATTAGTCAAACCTTCGAAGGGATCTCAAAAGAGGAAGCTGCCATTTATGCTAATCTTTCTGAGGGCAGCATTTCTAAATGTAACTCAATCCTGGATAGTAATACTCTTGAATTAAGAGATAAGGTAGTCGATTTATTAGCTTCCCTTCTGGGAGGAAAATACATTGCCTTTGGTGACGATGTGAACTTTATTACCGGGTTAAAAGACAAAGAAGCTACAAGACGGTTTTTAGCGATAATGATGCTTTGGTTCAAAGATCTTTCTTATGGGAGATCGGATTTACATCAAACCATCGTAAACCTGGATAAACTGGACAGGATCAATAGATTTAATGAGAATTTTAACTTCGATTACTACCCTATCATTACACTGATCGAGGACGCTGCCCGGGAAATAGAAATGAATGTAAACCAGGAGCTTATACTTTACAACCTGGGATATAAAATCAAAGAACACATCTCAAAAGTTTAAGAATACATTGTCCACACTCCAGGTTCCTCTCACTTTCAGGTCCTCGGAAAATATAATAAATTTCTCAGCCGGTTTGAACGGATTTACCTGGCCATAATAAAACTCCCCGTCATCATTTAAATCAACAAAACTAAAGACTGTATAACTCCCCTCTAAAATATTAGGGAAGGAAAATGTAGTATCAGAGTAAACTTTTGTGGAATAAGAAATAAACTTATTGGTGTTATTGTATAACCTGATCCAGACGGGAGATCCTGGATACCCTTTATTAATTACCCTTCCCATTATCCTTCCAGAACTACTTTCTTCAGTAACACTAAACTTTAGAGAATAAAAATAATTAAGAGTGGTATTCCTAAAATCAAATTTAATTCTTGCTGTGATACCAAAGCGGAGATTTTCGGCAGTAAATATCTCAAGCAAAGAATCGTTAAGCCAATTAAAAACCGGCCGGTAAGACTGACCTGTTGCCGTATCAATGATTGATACATTATCGGCTATGTCAAGTCTCGTAAGTTTATTATTAGGGAAATAAAAATAGAACCTGTAATCAGGAGGAATTTCTTTTACTCCGTCAGGAATGGAGGAATATACATAACCTGCGGTATCCGGTCTTAGTAAAGCATACAATTCATCGCTTCCTACTTCCATTCCCAGCTTCTCTGCTAAAAAATCAACATTAACCGCTGACTTTGAATCACTTACTTCAAAGTCCCCCGTTGTCATATAAATTTTATCAAATTCTTTGTCAAATAAGAGATTCCTGTTATTATCATCCATAGCAAACACCCTGAATTTACCTTCAGGAAGATTCAAAAAAGAATAAGTGCCCCCTGTGTCTACCTGGGATATGAAATCCGCAATCCTCACAGCCGGGTCAACCGTCTCTGAGCCATTTAACCTGTATGCCAGAATAAAGATGTCGTTATAGTTTTCAGCATATACCTTACCCGTGAGCTTTCCTTTATCGATTTTTGAGCCTGTCGATATGGCAAACTGGATTGGCTCTGCAAGAGGATTTCCTCTTCTCACATCTTTAAGAGTTTTTCCTATGTATATAGTGTATGTCCGGTTAGATTCCAGCCCATCAGGGAAATAAATTTCAACTTCCTTTCCGCTATAGTTGATTTCTACTTCGGACTTCGGCTGTGGGGAAATGAATAAAGCATCCTGGAAACTCCTTCTGTCTACATATTCATCAAATTCGATTACGATTGATTTTCCGGAAAAGTTAACTGTATTTTCTCTGGGGGTTATTTTCATAACCACCGGAGGGCTAATGTCTTCATCGCCACCTGGCGGAGGAAGTTCATTAGCGCACGAGAGAAAACAAATGCATGAGGATATCAGAAAAAGATATTGTAAAATTCGTTTATGCAATAGAAACTTGTTTTAAAATGTTAAATCTTATAATAACTTTAGTACCTTTGCCCTGTTCACTCTCATATGTAATTTTAGCTTTCATATCATCAAGGGATTTTTTGGATATGGCTAATCCTAATCCCATACCTGAAGACTTAGTTGAGAAGTTAGGCTCAAATAGATTCTCAAGTACAATTTGATCCATTCCAATACCATTATCAGTTATTTCAAAATACAGATGCCCTTTTTTCATAAAAGAAGATACTTTGACAATGCCATCGCTATCAATAGCCTGAATTGAATTTTTTATGATATTTTGAAAAACACGATTCATCTCTTCCCTGTCTGCAGATACTTTAATTGAATTATCCTCCAGCATAGTTTCAAACCTTACATTAGGATGATTTTTGTATAATGCAATTACATCCGTCATTATTTCATTCAGATCCAGCGGCTCATAATATCTTTTTGGAAGTTTCGCAAAATTTGAAAACTCGGTTGCAATACGGTTTAGTTTATCAATCTCATTAATTATCAAAAGCTTGGTCTTTTCGAGTACAACAGGAAATTCACTTTTTCCATTTTCCTTGTACACATTGACAAGGTGTTGGATCGAGAGTTTCATCGGGGTAAGAGGATTTTTAATCTCGTGTGCCACCCTCCGTGCAATATCTCTCCAGGCGGCTTCTCTTTCCGCCTTTTTAAGTTCCCTCTTTGAACGTTCAAGCTCTTTTGTCATTTTATTAAATGAATCAACCAGGTCCTGTAACTCATCATTTGAAGAAACTTTGAGCTGAATATTGCTGTGTCCTTTTGAAAGTTTTTCAGTTGCTCTTTGAAGTTCGAGTATGGGTTTTGATATTTTATCCGTTAAAAAGCTAACCAGGATAAGAGATATGATAATTACTATGAAATAAATTCCAAAAATGAATGTCAAAGTTTCTGTTAATTCTTCACTTATTTCAGTTTGTTTATACACAAGCTGAGAAGAGATAATTCCCACTATGTTATTCCTGGGATCCTTATACGGCTTATACGCTACTAAATAAGATAACCCTCCCTGGTCATGATTCTTAATAAACAGGTCTTTATTAAGATAATTTATGTTGTAATTGGCGTCAGCATCTACGCGAGTATCAAGGAGATCAGACTTGTACAGCTCCTGATTAGTTGTAGATATAAGCTGGTTTTTAATATATAAATTAAAATTTTTATCAGTACTTGCAATACTTCCCTTTAGAAAATCCCGCTGAAGGATATTCAGGCTGTCAGGATCTGTTACAGTATTATCAATGCTCTGCTTACCTTTTAAACTTTCAGAAAGAATGTTAAGGTCTGAGATAATCTGGGTTTGAAGATTTGAATCATTCTTGGAAATAATAAAACCTCTTGTATAGAAAGCTAATAATATAATTGGGATAACGGATACCAGGAAAAAAGACAAAAATAACTTTTCTCTAAAATTCAGGCGGAACTTTTTATACTTAATTATAAAATAAATTCCAAAGATCATGTAAAACAAAACATACACTACAACAGCGAAAATTATAAATTTCAAATAAAAGAATGCCGTTGTCTTTATGTCATCCCTTTTTAAACTTATTGAATAAATCCTTTCGTAAATTCCCTGTTCATCATTCCCCGGTTCAGCTAAGATATAATATGTTCTATATTTTTCATTATTAAAATTTTCTATTCTCCATTCGGAGTTTTTAGCACTATTTTTAATATATTCCTTAAATATTTCAAGAGAGTTTAGACTGCTTATTGCAAGATCTTTATTAGTTGAGCTTGCAACTCTTCCATTTATATATTCCGTAAAGACAGGTTTTGAGATCAGTTTATCTAGAAGATTATCTCTTGTATAGCTTTTGAAGATCTCAAGTGAAGACTGCATTAGGAAATTCCTCGATTCATACCCAATTCCAATAACTAGATAGCCGAGTACCCTGGAAAACTGGGTATTTTTTAAATCTAATTTTTGTATAGGCGCAATCCCGACATAGAACTTTTCATTTGGATTCTGAAGAATGGCGATATTATCATAAACGAAAGGCTGACTTTCTTCTTCTTTAGTGAGAAGATCTTCTTCTTCTTCGAATTCATCTATATTTTCAAGTGTATCTGTGCTTAAGGTATCTTCATTATGGAAAATTTCTTCCGGGGTGACAATATATCCTTTGGAAAAGAATTGTGAGCTTAAAAACTGAAGAACTGAATCTGTACTCAGTCTATTTTCATTTATATTAAAATCACTCACAACATTTTTTGCTGTATCAAGCACTATTACAGTTGAATTAAAGTTCTCTGTATTTAGTTTACTATCGGCCCATAAGTAGAATGCAAGTCGTGGAAGCTTATTTTTATCTCTAATATTGTCTTCGATTTCTCTGTTTTCAGAAAGAGTAACTAACTCGGAATTCAAAATGAAATTGATTCGCTCTTCCTGATTCTCCGATAACTTACTTCCAATTAACTCCACAAACTTTGTCTCTTGCGAGGTAATATTTTCGAGTGTAAGAATGGGTATAGTTAAAATACAAAGCAGTATGATTACAGAAAAGTTTTTTATACTCAGTAAATTATAGGATCTGGATTTAATAGCAAGAGTCCCTGTATAAAAACAAAATAAGAAAACTAATATTATTATTAGTACTCTGTACCAATATGTAATTCCAAAATCCACCATAAAAAGCTCAAGAATGTGATTTATTATCAGGAATATTCCTAAAAACATTAAACTTCCATAGTACCTAAAGTCTTTATTCTTAAAAATCTTATTGGATTTTAAAATTACATAGAGCATTATTGATGATGCAAAAACATAAAAGCTAAATGATAAAAGCAGCAATATGAATTGCAGAGATAATAACTCAATACTAGGTATTATGGTACTATTATCTAAAAATTTTATATTCGAATCAAAAATAATACTTTGAATCACTGCTCCAAATAACCTAAATAAAAGAAAGAAAGAAAGGATTACGAAAACAAATTTTATTAGACTTATAAAGATATTTTCCTTACTATCTTTTTTCCGTTTAGTAGATTTGTCATAATAATTAAATACAACAGTGGCAGAATAGATTGAAAACGCCAGGATAAATATTGCAGTAACGAGGAGTTCTCCTATGGACTTTAAAATACCAAATCCAAATTTAGACGCATAGTAGTCGGGAGAAAAGATCTCACTCTCGATTGTCCCAGAAGGGAAATCATATTGAAGCCATAAATATCTTACCAAAACCAGGAATACAGCGAATAAAAAAAGCTTTGCAAAACCGGATTCAGTAAAATTCAAAACTCTAATGATGAGAAATACCAGAATAATCGATAAGATAAATATTAACCCTGAGGTGATCTTTAATGATGTTAAAGCTAATTCCCTTTGATGAGATATCTGATCAAATTTAGGTATTAACATTTTCCCAATCAGAGTCTTTTGTAACCCATAAAGATCGATTTCATTATTTTCGGCAAGTCTCGTAGAATCAATAAACAAATATCCTGTTATAGTATTTGCCGGCGCAATTTCCACTTCTGCATTAAGCTTATCATTTATCTCACTGGTAAGCCCCACTTTCTGGAAAAATTTATTTCGGATCTCATACTGAATGTCAATTAATCTGGCAGTAAGCGTTACTCCAACAACAATGCCTTCATCAGGTTCCCGTACGGGATTATAAACTATAAGATAAGTATAAAAGCCTACTTCCTTGATAACGGATAATTTCTGGCCCTTTAATGACTTTTGTAATAATACATAATCGGGTTTTAACTGCCGTCCCCTGTATGAAATTAATTCTAACCTGGAATTGTAAATTTCGATATGATATCCCGATGGTAAACTGCGAGTTAAAACTTCATCAAAGATCTTTTTAGAATCATTGCGGGTGAGATTTTCTCTTAAAGATTTATTCCAGGATATCTCATCAGACAGTTTTTCCAGATTCTGTTGATAGGAGTTAAACAGCATCTCGACAGTCTGTATTTGATACTCTGTTTTTTCCTGATAGATAGTTTCCCAGTCATCATCTACTTTACTTTCCAGAAACGATGAGACAATATTAATTATTACTATCCATACTAAAACAACAAATGAGATAATTACAAGGATCTTAGAACGCCTGTCAAATAAGGATTCTATTTTTTGAAGTGAAGAGTTTAGCACTCCTGTATACTCCTAATTAATGTTTACCTGGTCTATTAGCCACTTACTATCCCGGTACTTTAAAGAAACTGATAATTTCAGTTTACGTTTTCCCATACCTACATTATAATTACACGAGCCAAGAACAAATGCATATTTTGATTTACGGTGAGAAGTTGAATAAGAAAAGGCATACGGCTTAAAGTAATCCATAAAATCCAGGATTATAAGTTCAGCCTGATCTGAGCTGTAATATCCCCTGTCTTTACTGATGATATTAAGATATACCTGTGAATCGAAGTAAAGATTAATAAAATTAATATTTCTATTGTTAAAACCTTTTAGAATATCTTCAAAGGATTTTTTACACAGAAAGTATTTTATCCGTACTTTTTCATCCTTATATTTTTTATCCTGCCACCAATCATCATTTTGAGCGTGAAGATTTCCGTAAGAGGTAAAAACAAAGAAAAATAATAAAATAAACCTAGAATACACTAAAGTACCCCCAAACTTAGAATTTTGCTTTAAATTAAATAAATTACGGTGATAAATCAATTTATATAAGGTAGTTTTGATTAATTTGTTCCAAAAACAGGGGGCATTGCGTTCCGCTTCCGCGGAACATACCTGCGCAACAGGTATCCTTGCCTTCGGCAAGGGCAATGCCCCTCACTAAATTTTACATTGAATAAAAACCTATAAAGCTGTATGTTTGTTGTTTCTTTTAAATGCCGGGATAGCTCAGCTGGTTAGAGCGTCGGAATCATAATCCGTAGGTCGGGGGTTCAAGTCCCTCTCCCGGTACTA
>Ga0079224_100012981_pt1 | contig 11578 bp, 11 predicted proteins | sample Stecom2015_FD_80414 | JGI IMG/M metagenome (GOLD analysis project Ga0079224, IMG submission 80414) | Agricultural soil microbial communities from Utah to study Nitrogen management - Steer compost 2015 | ecosystem: Environmental > Terrestrial > Soil > Agricultural land | place: USA: Utah...
ATTGTCCATCTTCGGCAGCGTCACCGGCCCGCCGGACTCGAGCGCCCGGTGCAACGACGGGGCGCCTGCCGGCTCGACGAGCCTCACCGAGGCGTCCGGCGCTCCCGCCGCGAGGACCGGCACCATTCCCCCCGCAAGTCCGCCGCCGCCGACCGGCACCACCACGATGTCGGGCAACACGCCCTCGGGAAGCTGGTCAAGGATCTCGACCGCGCAGGTCCCCTGTCCCTCGATCACGTCGGGATCATCGAAGGGCGACAGGAACCGCGCTCCCTCCTCCCGGCAGAACTCCTTCGCGGCGGCGAGGCATGTATCGAAATAGTCACCCACCAGCCGGATCTCGGCATTGCTGCCGCCGAACTGGCGGGTCTTGCCGATCTTCTGCTGCGGCGTCGTCACCGGCATGAAGATCACGCCTTCCACACCGAAATGCCGGCAGGCATAGGCCATGCCCTGGGCGTGGTTGCCGGCGGAAGCGCAGACGAAACGCCGCTCGCCCGCTGCCACCGCCTTGCGCATCGCGTTGAGCGCTCCGCGCAGCTTGAAGGAGCGAACCGGTGCGAGATCCTCGCGTTTCAGCCAGATATCGGCCTGATAGCGATCCGACAGGTAGACGTTGCGCTGGAGCGGCGTCGGCTCCATCAGGTCGCGCAGCGCCGACGCCGCTTCGGCCACACCCTCCAGAAACGCGCTCGTCATTTCGCCTCGCCTTCCGCTCCGGCGCAGCGGGCCGTCGCCTCGCATCGTGTCCGCCACGGAGCCCGTCCCGCTGCGGCACCGGGTCCTCGCCCGACAGCCCTCATGTTCGTCTCTACCGTCGGCGGGCGCCGGATGCAAAGCCGCAAGCGGTCCGGATCAGCCGCTTCCGGCGCGCCATCGGCATCGACCGGCCGGTGCCGGAACCCGCCCGGAACTCCTGCCCGCCGCCCCCGTTCGCTTGGGTAGGCCAGACAGAGAAGGACCATGACCGAACACGAGCAACGGGAGATCGCCTCCCTCATTCACCATCGTCTCGCCGAAGTCGATGCGGCCGAACATGCCGCGAAGCTCACGCGTGCACGGATCGAACGCAGTCCCGGCGACCATCCCGATCAGGCCGACGCCGCATTCCATCGGGAGGCGGCACGGGCCGCCTCCACCCGCCGTGCAGCCCGCGCCGCCCGCCTTCGCTCCGCCCTTCACCGGATGGACAGGCCCGACTTCGGCCGCTGCTGCGTCTGCGGCGATGCGATCCCGGTCGGCCGCCTGCGGGCAGACCCCGGAGCGCGGCGCTGCCCGGCCTGCCTCGCGCCCGAAAGCTGAGACAGCCGGGAGTTCCGGCGCCCTTTCCTATCCAGGGCGCCGTCTCAGCCGCGCTTCTTTGCAGACCGCTTCGCCTTCGGCTTCTTCCTGGGCGTGGCGGCCTTTGCCAGCGCCGCCTGCTGGCGGCGCATCTCGGCCGTCCAGAAGCCGCGGGCAGCACCGGCGGCGCTGTTTGCCGAGCTGAGCCAGAGGCTCATCCAGGGATTCTTCATCGCCTCGAAACTCCGTTGGACAGGGGCATTCGACGTCAGAACTTTGCAAACGGCGCCACAGGCCACGGGTTCCACCGCCCGTGCGACCGGGAACCGCAGTGCCTCCGAGAGGTTCGCCCGAAAGCCCCTCCTGCCAGAGGATCCGCCATGACACCCGATTCCCGCCCCCTCGCCGTCGTCACCGGCGCCTCGACCGGCATCGGCTACGAACTCGCTCGCATCTGTGCGGTGAACGGCTTCGATCTCGTGATCGCCGCCGACGAACCCGCGATCAGCGAGGCCGCCAGCCGGCTCGCCACTCCCGGCATCGGGATCGAACCTGTAGAGACCGATCTCGCCACGGCAGATGGCGTGGACGCACTCGTCGCCGCCACCGCCGGCCGTCCGGTCGCCGCTCTCCTCGCCAATGCCGGCCGCGGCCTCGGTCATGCCTTCGTCGACCAGGACTGGAACGAAATCCGCCGTGTCATCGACACGAATGTCACCGGCACCACCTGCCTCGTCCACCGCATCGCGCCCGGGATGGTCCGGCAGGGCGAAGGGCGCATCCTCCTCACCGGCTCGATCGCCGGATTCATGCCCGGTGCCTATCAGGCCGTCTACAACGCCACCAAGTCCTATATCGACAGTTTCGCTCTCGCCCTCCGCGAGGAATTGCGCGGGAGCGGCGTCACCGTCACCTGCCTGATGCCGGGACCGACGGATACGGAATTCTTCGCCCGCGGCGGCCTTGAGGACACGAAACTCGCGCAGGTGGCCACGGCCGATCCGGCAGGCGTCGCGCGGCAGGGATTCGACGCGATGATGAAGGGCTCGGGCGACGTCGTCACCGGCTGGTCGAACAAGCTGCAGGCGGCGCTTGCCGAAATCACGCCCGCGGGCCTCATCGCGCGCCTTCATGGCAAGCTTGCGGAACCGGGTTCGGCCAAGGACTAGCCCCGCTTGCCGCGCGGACGAAATCCGCCTAAGCCCGCTCCCGGTCTCTCGTGAAGTGGAGCGCGCCCATGTCCGCCATCAAGAAGGTCGTCCTCGCCTATTCCGGGGGTCTCGACACCTCGATCATCCTGAAATGGCTCCAGACCGAGTACCGCGCCGAGGTCGTCACCTTCACCGCGGATCTCGGCCAGGGCGAGGAACTCGAACCCGCGCGCGCCAAGGCAGAGCTCCTCGGCGTCCGTCCCGAGAACATCTTCATCGAGGACCTGCGCGAGGAATTCGTCCGCGACTACGTCTTCCCGATGTTCCGCGCCAATACCGTCTACGAGGGGCAGTATCTCCTCGGCACCTCGATCGCCCGGCCGCTGATCTCGAAACGCCTTGTCGAGATCGCGCATGAGACCGGCGCCGATGCGGTAGCCCACGGCGCGACCGGCAAGGGCAACGACCAGGTCCGGTTCGAGCTTTCCGCCTATGCGCTCGACCCGTCGATCAAGGTCATCGCGCCCTGGCGGGAATGGTCGCTCACCTCCCGGACGAAACTCATCGAATTCGCCGAGGCGAACCAGATCCCGATCGCCAGGGACAAGCGCGGCGAGGCCCCCTTCTCCGTGGACGCGAACCTTCTCCACACCTCGTCGGAGGGCAAGGTGCTCGAGGATCCGGCCGAGGAGGCGCCCGCCTACGTCTACCAGCGCACCGTCCATCCCGAGGACGCGCCTGATACCCCCGAATACATCGAGGTAGGTTTCGAGAAGGGCGATCCCGTCTCCGTCAACGGCGAATCGCTCTTGCCCGCCGCGCTCCTCACCCGTCTCAACGAGCTTGGCGGCAAGCACGGCATCGGCCGGCTCGACCTCGTCGAGAACCGATTCGTCGGGATGAAGTCGCGCGGCATCTACGAGACGCCGGGCGGCACCATCCTCCTCGCCGCACATCGCGGCATCGAGCAGATCACCCTCGACCGCGGCGCCGCCCATCTCAAGGACGAGCTGATGCCGCGCTATGCCGAGCTCATCTACAACGGCTTCTGGTTCTCGCCCGAGCGCGAGATGCTGCAGGCGGCGATCGACCATTCCCAGGAACGCGTGAGCGGCACGGTCCGGCTCAAGCTCTACAAGGGTTCGGTCAATGTCGTCGGCCGGTCCTCGCCGCAATCCCTCTACTCGGAGGCCCATGTCACCTTCGAGGAGGACGCCGGCGCCTATGACCAGAAGGACGCGGCCGGTTTCATCAAGCTCAACGCCCTTCGCCTGCGGCTCCTCGCCGCGCGTGACCGGCGCTGAACGAAAAGGGGCCGCCCCGTTCCCGGGAGCGGCCCCTGCCGTGATGCGCGAGAGATCGAATGTCCCTCAGTCGCGCCCGTAGACCGCGGCGCGGGCGACCTCACGGATCTTCCACCGGTTGATGCCGATGTCCTTCAGGTCCCGATCGCTGAGGGTCTCGAGCTCCTTCACCGTCGCCCGGTACCACCAGTAGCGCCTCATCGCCTCGGCAATCCTCTCCGTAACCCGCCGGATCGCAGCCCCGGCCCCAGGCCGTTCCGCGTTACCGGTCTCGCTCCAGTGAGCCATGCAGTCTCCACTCCGGGGTGGCTCGCACCCCGGTCCTCCTTCTCCAGTGATTCATGATGCTGCACTGCGACGTATGCAGGGGGGACGGCGCCACAAGAGCCGCGCGCGCGGGGGCCGGCATGATGCCGGCGCATTGCTCGCCATGGATCCGATGGCCGCAGCCGCGACCGGTTGCCCGACCAGCGGCAGATAGCGGCCCTGCCGGCGCCGGTTCAGATGCCGTGGATCAGCGCCGGCGCGTTGTTGATGATGATGATCCGGATCGCATAGATGCCGATCAGCACCACGAGCGGCGAGAGGTCGAGCCCTCCCATGTTCGGCAGGATCCGCCGGATCGGCGCATAGACCGGCTCCAGCAACCGCTCGAGCCCCGTCCAGATCTGCCAGACGAGCTGCTGATGCCGGTTGAGCACGTTGAAGTTGATGAGCCAGCTCATCACGACATGCGCGATCACGATGAACCAGACCACGTCGAGAATGAGGAGGATGATCTGTATGAGCGACTGCATCGCCTTCCTGCCCGGATTCCTGTTTCGCGGCTACACCTAAGCCCCTGCAATCTCCGCCGCAACCCGCCGTTCACCTCGGCCGAAGCTCGGACTAGGCAGCGCGCCGCGCGGATGCTACGGGAAGCGCCATGGCAAGGAAGCTCTTCGGCACCGACGGCGTGCGCGGCCGCGCCAACGCCGGCGCGATGACCCCCGACATGGCGCTGCGCCTCGGCCAGGCGGCCGGGCGGCAGTTCATCAATAACGGCCATCATGGCCATTCCCCGCGCGCGGTGATCGGCAAGGACACCCGCCGTTCCGGCTACATGCTGGAAACGGCGCTCATTGCCGGCTTCACCTCGGTCGGCATGGATGTATTCCTGCTCGGCCCGGTGCCGACGCCGGCCGTGGGCATGCTCACCCGATCGATGCGGGCCGACATCGGCGTGATGATCTCCGCCTCGCACAACCCCCACCACGACAACGGCATCAAGTTCTTCGGTCCCGACGGGTTCAAGCTCTCCGACGCGACCGAGGAGGAGATCGAGCGCCGCCTCGACCGCGAGCCGGAACTGGCCGAGCCCGACCGCATCGGCCGTGCCACCCGGATCGAGGACGGCCGCGGCCGCTACATGGAATTCGCCAAGACCACCTTCCCCCGCGGCCAGCGGCTCGACGGGCTGAAGATCGTCGTCGACTGCGCGAACGGTGCCGCCTACCGCACCGCGCCCGAGGTGCTGTGGGAACTCGGTGCGGAGGTCGTCCCCGTCGGGGTCGAGCCGAACGGTTTCAACATCAACGGCGATTGCGGCTCGACCCGGCCGCAGCGCGCCGCCGCCCGTGTCCTGGAGACGGGCGCCGATCTCGGCATCAGCCTCGACGGCGACGCCGACCGGGTGATGATCATCGACGAACGCGGCCTGATCGCCGATGGCGACCAGGTGATGGCGCTGATCGCCGGCCGCTGGGCGGCGGAGGACCGCCTCGCCAAGGGCACGCTCGTCGCCACCGTGATGTCCAATCTCGGGCTCGAGCGTCATCTCGCGAGCAAGGGCCTCTCCCTCCTGCGCACCGCCGTCGGCGACCGTTACGTGGTCGAGGCAATGCGCGAGGGCGGCTACAATCTCGGCGGCGAGCAGTCCGGCCATATCGTGATGACCGATTACGTCACCACCGGTGACGGGCTGATCGCGGCGCTCCAGTTCCTCGCCGCGATGGTCGAGACCGGCCAGCCGGCGAGCGCACTGGCCCAGGTATTCACTCCGGTGCCTCAGATCCTCGAGAATGTCCGCTTCCGCCAGGGTGCGCGCCCGCTCGAGGAGGAGAGCGTCCAGGCAAGCATCCGCGAGGCCGAGGCGCGGCTCGACGGCCGCGGCCGCCTCGTCATCCGCAAGTCCGGGACCGAGCCCCTCGTCCGCATCATGGGCGAATGCGACGACCCGGAGCTGCTCCGCGCCGTCGTCGGCGACATCCGGGCCGAGGTCGCGCGCTTCGTCTGACCTTCCGCTGCCGTTCCCGTGGCTCCTGTCCCGATCGCCATTGGAACGGCATGACGGCCTGTGCTTTGATCGGGATGTTCGATCCGGTTCCGTGATCGCACGAGGGGAAGACCATGAACGCACCACTGCGCGAGCCGAGTTTTCGCGAATCCGTCGACATCATGTTCAACCACGCGGTGCGGCTGATGGATCTCTCCCCCGGCCTCGAGGAGAAGATCCGGGTCTGCAACTCGACCTATGTGGTGCGTTTCGGCGTGCGGCTCAGGGGCGCGATCCACACCTTCACCGGCTTCCGCGCGGTCCATTCCGAACATCATGAGCCGGTGAAGGGCGGCATCCGCTACTCCCTCGCCGTCAACCAGGACGAGGTCGAGGCCCTGGCGGCGCTGATGACCTACAAATGCGCCCTCGTCGACGTGCCCTTCGGCGGCGCCAAGGGCGGGCTCTGCATCGAGCCCCGTGACTGGAACGAGCACGAACTCGAACAGATCACCCGCCGCTTCACCTTCGAACTCGCCAAGCGGGACCTGATCAGCCCGTCCCAGAACGTTCCCGCCCCCGACATGGGCACGAGCGAGCGCGAGATGGCGTGGATGGTCGACCAGTACCGGCGGATGAACACCACCGACATCAACGCGTCGGCCTGCGTCACCGGCAAGCCGCTGCACGCGGGCGGCATCGCCGGCCGCACCGAGGCGACGGGCCGCGGCGTGCAGTACGCCCTGCGCGAATTCTTCCGCCATCCCGAGGACGTGGCCCGCACCGGGCTGAAGGGCGGGCTCGAGGGCAAGCGGATCATCGTCCAGGGCCTCGGCAACGTCGGCTACCACCTCGCCAAGTTCCTCTCCGAAGAGGACGGCTGCCGGATCGTCGCGGTGATCGAGCGCGACGGCGCCGTGGTCAACGAGGACGGTCTCGCCATCGACTTCCTGCGCACCCATCTCAACGCCTGCGGCGGCGTCCGCGGCTTCCCCGGCGGCACCTTCCACGAGGATGGCGCCGACTGGCTCGAGGCCGAATGCGACATCCTGATCCCGGCGGCGCTCGAATCGGCGATCAACCTCGACAACGCCGAGCGCATCCGCGCGCCCCTCATCGTCGAGGCGGCCAACGGCCCCATCACGTCCGGGGCCGACGAGATCCTGCGCAAGCGCGGCAAGGTGATCCTCCCCGACCTCTTCGTCAACGCCGGCGGCGTGACGGTGAGCTATTTCGAATGGGTGAAGAATCTCAGCCACATCCGCTTCGGCCGGATGGAACGCCGCCAGCAGGAGGCGCAGAACGCCCTGCTCATCGCCGAGCTCGAGCGGGTGGCACAGAGCGCGGGACTCACGGCCGGGTTCTCGGACGTCTTCAAGAAGGAATACGTGCGCGGCGCGGGCGAGATCGACCTCGTGCGCTCCGGTCTCGATGACACGATGCGCACCGCCTACCAGGAGATGCGCGAGATCTGGCACGGGCGCAAGGATGTCGAGGACCTGCGCACCGCCGCCTATCTCGTCTCGATCGGCCGCGTCGCCACGAGCTACCGCTCCAAGGGGCTCTGATCCGCCCCGCCATCGCGCTCCGCCTGCGGAAGCGGCGCATGATCTCCTGCGCCGTCTTCCCCTCCCCGCGCCGGCTGATCCTCGTCGACAAACAATCTGCCTGCAGGGCTTGCGGGCCCTACCCGCCCTTGCGGATCAGATATTCCTGCTCCCGTCCTCCGAGTTCCCGCTGCCCGACAAGGTCATGTCCCTGCTCGGCGCAGAAATGCGGCACATCGATCAGCGCCGCCGGATCATCGGCGAGCATCCGCAGCACCTGCCCCGGCCCGAGCGCCGCGAGACGCTTGCGTGCCTTCAGCACCGGCAGCGGACAGAGGAGCCCGCGCGCGTCGAGTTCGGCATCCCAAGTCATGCCGCTCCTCTACGGCCCGTCCGCCCGGCTTGTCCATGCCCCGCCACGCCGCCGCCCCCCGTTCCACCCCGTCCACGCCAATGTTATGCCGCCCGGGATGACGCGGAGCCGACGACACGTTAGGTACATCTGCGCAACAACCGGGATCCATGGGGATGTTGGGGATCGACCTCTGGGACGCTACGCTGCTGCCGGCGCTCGCCGTGGCGACACTCGCCGGCGTGCTTTCGTTTCTCTCGCCCTGTGTCCTGCCGATCGTGCCGCCCTATCTTGCCTACATGGCGGGCGCCTCGCTCGACGAGGTCGGTGAACGGCGCGGCGCGGATGCCCGTGTCGCCCGCACCGCGCTCTTCTTCGTGCTCGGGCTCTCGACGGTCTTCCTGTTCCTCGGCCTCGCGGCTTCGGCCTTCGGGAGTCTCCTCCTCGCCTACCAGCGCGAGATGGCAGTCGTCGCCGGCATCGTCATCATCGCCTTCGGCCTGCATTTCCTCGGAATCCTGCGCCTGCCGATCCTCCAGCGCGAGGCCCGGCTCGAGGCGAGGGCCGAAACCGGCACCGCGCTCGGGGCCTATGTCCTCGGCCTTGCCTTCGCTTTCGGCTGGACTCCCTGCATCGGCCCGGTGCTCGGCAGCATCCTCGCACTCGCCGCCCAGGACGGGTCGGTCGGCCGGGGCATGATGCTGATGGGCTTCTACGCGATCGGGCTCGGCGTGCCCTTCCTGCTCGCCGGCGTGTTCCTGCGCCGCGCCATGGGCGTGATGGCGCGGATGAGGCGCCACATGCCGGTGATCGAGCGGGCGATGGGGGTCCTCCTCGTCGGCGTCGGGGTGATGCTGCTCACCGGCTGGTTCACCCAGTTCTCGTTCTGGCTGCTCGAGACCTTCCCCGCCCTCGCCCTGATCGGCTGACACCGCTACATCGTCGTGGCCGCCAGGCAGGCCATGACCGTGATCCGCAGGTCCTCGCCGCTGCCGGCAAGGCGCAGGTCGCAACTGGCGCTGCTGTGGAAGCTCAGCGAGCGGGGCGTGTCACCGCCTTCTGCGCCCTCGGGAAGGGCTATCCCGCCCGATTCATGGAAACGCACGCTCGCCACCGCCTCGCCATTCGGCAGCAGGGCAATATGCTCGATCTCGCTGGTCAGGATGAAATCCTCGATCGCGCCTGCTCCATGCGGCCCCGCGAGCATCATGCCGCCGATCGCCATCACGTTGTCCCGCGTCGCGACGAGGTCATAGCGCAGCGACGGCGCGCCGACACCCGCCACCGTTCCGCTCACCGTGATCCGGGCTTCCTCCGCCACGTTCTGCTCGATCCAGTTACGGATCCCCTCCCAGTCGCCGCTTTCCATGATGCGCTGCGCATCTTCCGTCATCGCCTCGATGAAGTTCTGCACATCCGCCTCGGACAGTGTCGCTTCCTGAGCGAAGGCTCCGGTGGCAGTCCCGGCAACCGCGGCGACCGCAGCGGCAAGAACGATGGTTCGCATGGTCCTTCTCCCCTGATCCGGACAGGCCGCCTCCAGGCAGCCCGGTGCCTGCCCAACGGATGCCGCCCGAGCGCCGTTCCATCCACGCGGAGATGGCATCGGTGGAGGACGCACACGGCAGGCGCGGAGTTCCGGATGATCCGGTGCCGAGGCCGTTAACCTTGGGGTAACTTCCCTTTGTTCATGAAATTCAACAGGTTGATGGGGTTTTCACGCGTGGGCATCATCGGCCCACGGTCCCGCCACCGTTCCCCTGACTCACTCCCGCGGCGCGGCGGCGCGGCGCAGCCGGTCGTTGATCGCCACCCCGATCCCCTGCTCCGGGATCGGCGCCACCGCGATCCGGGAAAGCCCCGCTGCCGCCGCCATCGCATCGAGCGCCCGCAGATGCGCGAAAAGATTGGCCGCCGCCTCGGCGAGATCGCCCGCGGGCGAGAGGTTGAGCGACGGTTGCAGACTCTCCACCGGCCCGAACCCGAGCCAGGCCTCCTCCCGCGTCGGCCCCGCCGCATCGAGCCGCAGCGTCGCCGCCGGCGCATAATGGGAGGCAAGCTGCCCGGGCGCCTCGATCGCGCCTGCCCCTGCAGGCACCGGCATCCGCCCGAGGATTTCGGCAATCGCCTCGGCCGGGACTCCGCCCGGTCTCAGCAGTCGCGGTCCCCCCTCGCCGAACCCCAGAATCGTCGACTCGACCCCCACCGGACAGGCGCCGCCCTCGAACACCGCCGCGATCCGTCCGCCGAGACCTTCCATCACATGCTCGCGCGTGGTCGGGCTCACCCGCCCCGAAGGATTGGCCGAAGGCGCCGCCACCGCCCCACCGAATTCGGCAAGCAGGGCATGGGCGAGCGGATGGGCCGGCACCCGCAGCGCGACGGTCGGAAGCCCCGCCGTCACCAGCGACGATAGCCGCGCCCCCTCCCGGACCGGCAGCACCAGCGTCAGCGGCCCCGGCCAGAACGCCGCCGCCAGACGCCGTGCCTCTTCGTCGAAGACCGCAAGCCTTTCCGCTGCCTCGGCATCCGCCACATGAGCGATCAGAGGGTTGAACCTCGGCCGCCCCTTCGCCGCGTAGATCTTTGCCACCGCCCGGTCGTCACCCGCATCCGCGCCCAGCCCGTAGACGGTCTCGGTCGGAAAGGCGACGAGTTCGCCCCGCCGCAAGAGGCCCGCCCCCGCGCGGAGGCCGCGCGGGCTGTCGGACAGGATCACCGTGTTGAGCGTCTCTACCACCAGGGCGATACTCCCGAGTCACCCGCCCGGATTAGCCGCTGGAGGCGTTCCCGTCACGCCCATTGGCCGCCGCTGCTATTCCGCGGGTTCATCCGGCAGCGACCGACCCTCTGCCGGCAATTCGCTGTCGGGTTTCAGGGCATCCGGCGCCGGTTCGGAAGGCTGGCGCGTGAAGCCCTTGAGCCCCGCGACTGCGGAACGGTCGCGCATGATCTCGACGTCGCTCCGGGCATAGACAGTGAGCAGCTCCGCAAGCGAACGCAGGGCATGCATGTGAATCCGCTCGTAGCCATGGCTCGCATCGACCCCGAAGGTCGCAAGTGCCGTGCGGACGTCCGCCCCGGCCTCGATCGCCGAGGCGCTGTCGGAGCGGTAGTAGCGGAAGATGTCCTTCTGGTAGCGGATGTCGTTCGCCCGGCAGAGATCGACGAGCTTCTGCGTGAGGTGGAAGTCGAACGGCCCGGTCATGTCGGCCATGGAGATCGTCACGCCGAATTCGGAGGAATTCTGGCCCGGCGCCGAGGTGCCGTTATCCACCGCCACCATCGAGGCGATATCCGGCAGCAGGATCGAGGCCGCGCCGTGGCCGACCTCTTCCGCAATGGTGAAGAGCCAGAACATGTCGACCGGCAGCTGCGGCCCGTCCACGAGCGCCTTCAGCGCCGCCAGCATCACCGCCACCCCGGCCTTGTTGTCGAGATGCCGGGAAATGATGAAGCCGTTGTCGAGGAACTCCGGCTGCGGATCGATCGCGACGATGTCGCCGATCTCGATCCCGAGTTTCACCAGGTTTTCTATCGTGTTGGCATAGGCATCGACCCGGAGCTCGACATGATCCCAGCCAATCGGCATCGCATCGACCTCGTCGCCATAGGTATGGCCCGACGCCTTCAGCGGCAGGATCGTGCCGCGGTAGACGCCCTTTTCCGAGAAGATCGTCGTCCGGGCC